>Ga0105164_10001596_pt1 | contig 14514 bp, 17 predicted proteins | sample VDWuncwatermetaG_FD_89674 | JGI IMG/M metagenome (GOLD analysis project Ga0105164, IMG submission 89674) | Wastewater microbial communities from Netherlands to study Microbial Dark Matter (Phase II) - VDW unchlorinated drinking water | ecosystem: Environmental > Aquatic > Freshwater > Drinking...
ATCTATGGTGAAGCCGCCCGTCGCCCCCTTCTTTTTTCGCCACCGATTTCTTTTGTCTCCCCTCGGAAGGTGAGGGGAGACAAAAGAAATCGGATATAGCAACAGGTAGCTGATTGGAGGGCGGCGGGCGACCTAGTGGCCTCTATATCTCTCTGCGCATTGGAAAGACCCGCAGATCGTACTGTCAAAACGCCGCAATCCTTATAAAGAGAGTCGTCATCACTATTGTTTGGGGGTAGGTAAATGGCGCGAACAAGCGTAGATGAAAGAGCCGTAGTCGTACGACCAGAGCTGTTCATTCTCCGTACGAATTATGACTGGTCACCACGAGCGGCGGAATATGACGCACAGTATATCCTACGAGCACAGCGTGCATTGAACGGAAACCGGGGCAACGTGCTTCCATCGTATGATATCCTCGGGGATCCTGTTGACTATGAGCAGCATGGCGGAAGACAGCTTGAAGCGCGATTGAGAGAATACAGACGCACGGTCGGTCAAGATTTTCTATACCCCTGTATCGAGCTCCGTCCCGAAAAGATAGTCGTCCATGCGAGACTTGGGAGAGAATGGCGTCTCCCTCTTCCGACGAGTGATGGCGATCGTGCGTATCAGCTTCTCTGCGGCGCCATCCGGCTTGAAGGTGATGAATTCGCTGAGGCGCGCGCCATGATGAACGTTACGCACCTCGGACTGCTTGTCGATTTCGTGAGCAATGACCGGGCGAGCCATGATCGAGCAGCGCAGAACCCTCACCTTGCACGGCTGGTTGACCGATTGAACGGCGACTTCGCGGTCAGGTATCTGGAGATCATGCGGCGCGAGTTCGAGTCTTATTCTCTGCCCCCAACTGGAACTCAGGGCTAGAACTGCTTATCCACCAAGTTCACATAATCCTTCACCCTTCCGATCACCGAAGGCAGCAGGTATTGCTCGATTTTCTCCTCGAATATCTTGCTGATCTGGTCATGCTCACAGATGCGGTAGCGGTTCTTTACCTTCTCGACCAGAAACATGTCGCGCAGACGCTTGAGCTGGCGGCGGATGTTTGAGGAGGCGACGCCTTGCATGGCCGCCCGTCCATCTTTGCGGGATTCTATGACGAGCTGCTGGATCTCTTCCGAGCTCAGCTCCGTCTTCCCTTTGCGCGCCCCAAGCAGGACATACAAGATGTCGACCACAACATCGCGGGAATCGCCGGGCTGCAGCAGGCCCGTGGACAGGCACAGCTTCCGCACCAGCTCCCTGCGGTCTAACTCGAAAGGCTTCTCATACTTTCGGAGCGTGATTTCCGCGAGCGGGATGTCGCGGGATATGATTTGCGTCATGGTTTTCAGTTTTCCGGTCTTGGTTTCTCGGTTTGCGCTTTCGCTTAGTATCTATGAGCATTGTTCGTTTATATAGCTCACTTTGACATGTCCAGTGGCCAGTGATAGAAGAGTTTAGGCATTAGAAGCATTAAAGCCGCTTTTTGACGCTCCTCACGGGATAGGGAGCGTCAAAAAGCGGCTAGCTCAAAGCAACATTTTTATAACCTCGATCCACCGGCATGTACATGGACAATTTCCTCGCAAAGCTCGCCAAGCTCCGAGAGGCAACGGACAACGCGCGCCGCTACAACGCCGCCGGCAGGGAGCTGGACGCGGTCAAGAGCATGTACGATTATCAGGAGCGCAAGCTGACCTATTACAAGAGCGCTCTCGACATGGCCGTGCGGGAGGCGTATCTCGCCGGCACGCAGCTCAGCGGCAAGGCGAACCTCGCGGATCCGGTGACCCTCGAGTTCCTCTCGTCACTCAAGAAGCTTCAGGTGAACAGGGATGACATGGACGCCCTCTTTCTTGCCACGAACCAGCTCGAGAAGCAGGCAGCTACACTGCATCTCTCCCGACAGGCGCTCAAGCAGCAGGCGCCGAGGGAACTCGTCATCAAAGAGCCAAAGCTGCCGCCGGAAATCCGTGACGATCTTGTCGCGGACCTGCAAGAGATGGAGCGATGCTTCAACGCCAGTTGCTACCGGAGCGCAGTCATCCTGTGCGGCAGGATACTGGAGACGGCATTGCATCGCAAACTGTATGATGTCACGGGCAGGGACATCCTGGAGACCCAGCCGGGCATCGGTTTGGGCACGCTCGTCGCGAAACTGAGCGAGAAGAATGTCCCTCTTGATCCGGGCCTGACCCAGCAGATCCATCTCATCAACCAGGTGCGCGTGTATTCGGTGCACAAGAAGCAGAGCGCGTTCTCGCCCACAAAGGACCAGACGCACGCGATGATCCTGTTCACGGTGGATGTGCTGAGGAAGGTGTTCAAGTGACCAAAAGCTTTATATACTTTTAGTGTATAATCATCCACTTAAGGTGTATAAATGATGTATATGATCCTGACCCTGAATGAGAAACGTGTCCTTCGTTTCCTCGCCACCAGCCCAAACAGGGATTATTCCATCAACGGGATAGCGAAAGCCTGCGGCATCACGCCGAACGGAGCCTATCAGCTGCTGACCAAGCTCATGATGGTAGGCATCCTGGAGCCGAAACCTATAGCGAACATAATATCATACACGCTTGATTTCAGCGAAGAGAAAAAAAAGAAAACGATGCGTATCCTCGAGCTGGCTTTCACCATTGATCTCCTCGAAGGGAGGATCAAGCTCCGTAAACTCGACCTTGCTTCACTCAAAGATAGAACGGAGGCATGTATCCTCTTCGGTTCGTATATCACCACCAAGCAAAAGCCAAATGACTTGGATATCTTGTTCGTCCTGAAACAGAAAGACTTTGTCGAATTCAAGCGAGGATTAGCCAAAGCCCAGGATATCATCCCTCTGAAGATCCATGAAGTTGTCCAGACAGAGGATGATCTCCGGCAGAATCTGAAGAAGGGTGATCCTCTCGTGATTGAAGCATTACGTAATGGTATCGTTCTCTGGGGAGAAGACATCCTTGTTAAGGTGGTTAAAGATGCCGTCCGATAAACTCAAGAAATGCCTTGATGAGGGGCGCAAGGGCGGCGAGCGGCATAAAGGCCTGAAAAGAGCCAGGGCCGATCAGCAATTGGCATACCAGCATCTTAAGAAGGCGCTCCACAATTCAGTGCCATGACTGTTTTTCATGATCTGGACTACGGCGACTGGTCAGCCAGCGCGGCCTTTTACTCTCTTTACCATGGTCTCCTCGCCATCCTGGCCAAGCACGGCTACGAATCCAGGAACCAATCTTGCACCTTCGCGCTCATCGAGGATTGTATTGTCAAGGGCGATCTCGAACACTTGACGACAACTGACCTCAAGGAAATCTTCGATAGGGATATCACGGAGGACATCGCGCATAGCCCCAAGATACTGGATATCCGAGAACGGATGCAGTATTCCACAAAGACCACTCTCACAGAGGAAGAGTTCAAGCTCCTCAAGGCACGCACCAAAGAGCTGCTGGATAAGATACGTCTTGAGCTCGAGCGATTTACCGGATAAAGCAGGGAGTATACGATAAATACTAGCGCAGCATCAGCCGCGCGAGATTCAGGACAGAGCCAATCTCTCCCAAAGCTTTATAACCAAGTGCCGGTCCGGTAGCTATTACGTATGAAATCATTCGCAGAATTACCATTAATAGAACCCCTTCAGCATGCGGTCAGGGATGAAGGCTACACCGTACCGACGCCTATCCAGGCGCAGAGCATACTCCATCTTCTTGAAGGCAGGGATCTCCTCGGCTGCGCCCAGACAGGCACGGGAAAGACCGCCGCTTTCACCCTGCCTATACTGCAGCGATTGACGCAGCAGAAGAAAGTGGCGTCGCGCAATGCTCCTCGCGTGCTGATTCTCGCCCCCACAAGAGAGCTTGCCGCGCAGATCGTCCAGAGCATCCGCGTCTATGGAAAATACGTACACATCACCAGCACGGTCGTCTTTGGCGGCGTGAGCCAACAATCCCAGGTCCACGCGCTCAGTCGCGGTATTGACATTCTCGTGGCCACCCCCGGGCGATTGCTCGACCTCATGAATCAGGGATATGCACGCCTGAACGAGGTGGAGGTCTTTGTGCTTGATGAGGCGGATCGGATGTTAGATATGGGCTTTATCCGTGATATCAGGAAGATCATCAGCAAGCTCCCGGCCAAACGCCAATCGCTATTTTTTTCAGCCACGCTTGAACCGCCGGTTATCGCGCTCGCACGCACCCTGGTACACGACCCGATCCACGTCACGGTAGACCCTGAACAACCAACGGTGGACCGCATCCAGCAGTGCGTCTACTTTGTGGATAAAGATCACAAAGATCCGCTCCTGCTCAAGCTGATGGCTGATCCGGCGATAAAACGGGCCATCGTCTTCACCCAGATGAAGCATGTGGCAAACAAAGTATCGAGTATGCTTGCCCAGGCGGGCATCCGGGCTGAGGCGATCCATGGAAACAAGAGCCAAGGCGCCCGTACCGCCTCTCTGGAGGCGTTTCGTCGTGGCGGGGCGCGCGTGCTGGTCGCCACCGATATCGCTGCCCGTGGAATCGACGTTGACGGGATCACCCATATCATCAACTATGAATTGCCAAATGAGCCAGAGACGTATATCCACCGCATCGGCAGGACTGCCCGCGCAGGCGCGCATGGCCATGCCATCTCTTTCTGCAGCGGGCCTGAACGTGACTATCTGCGTGCCATCGAGAGATTGATCCACAAACAGATCACTGTCGTCAGCGACCATCCGCATCATTCGAATGCCGCGATGAACGCGACCGGCGCCGCAGCACGTCCCCTGCCCAAAGGGAATTGGGGGAGAGGGCACCATGGAAACCAAGGGCATCGTGGTTTCCATAGAGGGGGAGAGCGTGCGCATGGCTCGCGGAATCGATATCGACGATGAGGACAATAAAGATTATTAAAATGACGCTCAATGAACTTTTTCCAGAAATTGAAACTTTTGATGAAGGAAGATTGAGAGTATCAGATCTTCATGAACTTTATTATGAACAAAGTGGTAATCCTGATGGAAAACCGATAGTATTCCTTCATGGAGGACCCGGCAGTGGAACAGATCCAAAATATCGTAGATTTTTTGATCCTGACTTTTATAGGATCATCTTATTTGACCAAAGAGGAGCTGGAAAAAGTACACCACATGCAGACATCAGTGAAAATACAACCCAAGATTTAGTTCTAGATATGGAAAAGTTGCGAGGACACTTAAGATTAGATGAATGGATAATGTTTGGTGGAAGTTGGGGGAGTACATTAGCACTATCCTATGCAACTTCTTATCCTGATAAAGTTAAGGGACTCATCCTTCGTGGAATTTTTCTTTGTAGAGAAAAGGAGATTGCGTGGTATTATGAAGAAGGCGGAGCACACATGGTCTTCCCAGAAGAATGGGAAAGATACAAGGCGCAAATTCCGGGAGTCCAGCCAGGCAGTATGGTTGAAGCGTACCATACCTTATTGACGAGTGAAGATGAACGTGTACGATTACCTGCCGCTCTAGCTTGGAGTAGATGGGAAGCTGCAACCTCAAAGCTAGAAGATGACGGAAGTTTGACAAGTAAATTCGAGGACCCTCATCTGGCTTTATCTTTTGCGCGTATTGAAAATCATTATTTTAGAAACAAGATATTTTTACCATCTGATGATTACTTACTTAGGGAAGTTGCAAAGTTACAGGGAATTCCAACAAGGATTGTGCAAGGAAGATATGATATGGTTTGTCCTATTGGGACAGCATGGGAACTGAAGAAAGCAATGGATCTGCCTGATGAAGAATTCCGAGTTGTGACTGCTGGACATTCAGCTTTAGAACCTGCGATAAGAAGTGAGTTAGTGCTAGCAACACAAGACTTCAAGCAACACTTCTAGCTGCTCTGATTCTCTCTATTCTTATACGCGGCCGGGAATACAGCGCGGTCTACGCGATTAACGAAGACCAGCACAGGAGAGGCCACCAATAAGAATAAATACCCCACCATAAACAAGCATTCTCATGCCCCAAGAACGCAGCGCCGGCGCGGTGGTCTTCCGCCGCGAGAAAGGAAAAATCGTCTACTTGCTCCTCCAGTATGAGAAAGGCCATTGGGAATTCCCTCGCGGACTCATCGGTGACACGAACAAGGACGAGTCAGAGACAGATGCGGTGATGCGCGAGATACAGGAAGAGACGGGCATCACGGACGCCAAGCTTATCGATGGCTTCAGAGAGACGAGCGCGTGGTTCTTCAAGCGCGATAGCAAGGTCGTACACAAGGAAGCGGCATATCACCTTGCCGAGACAAGCCAGGAGAAGGTCACGCTCAGCGCCGAGCACAAGGACTTCGCCTGGCTGCCGTTTGAAGCTGCGATAGAGAAGGCCACGTTCAAGAACGCGAAAGATATATTAAGGAAAGCCGATGCGTTCTTGAGAGAGCACGGTGTCCAATGAGCAGACGAGAAGCCCTGAGAAAACAGAATGAATCCCTTTTCCGGATCCTGTCCTTTGTCTACGATATCTTCCCTCTTGGCCCGTGGACGCGGAGCCTGCAGCGCAAGGTCATCTTCATCATGCGGCTGCGGCCGGACGACGCCATCCTTGACGTCGGCTGCGGCACCGGGGCCGCGTTGCGGATGCTGCTCCGCAGGCGCCATCGCGGAAAGCTGGCTGGCATCGACATTTCTCCCCAAATGCTGCGGAAGGCGCGCCGGAAGCTCGGCCCGGACGCTGACCTGCGCCTCGCGGACGCGGCAAGCCTGCCGTTCAAGGCGGAGAGCTTTGACGCGGTCATGAGCACCGAGGCTTTCCATCACTTTCCCGAACCGGGAAAGGCCGTGCAGGACATGGCGCGCGTGCTGAAGCGTGGCGGACGGGTATATATCGCTGATCTCAACTTCTACCTGCCATTGTTCAACTGGCTTTGGGAACGGTTCGAGCCAGGCTGCGTCCGCGTCTATCCGCGGGAAGAGATGCGACGCCTTCTTGCGCAGGCAGGCCTTAAAGGTATCGAGCAGGAGCGCATAGGCCTGTTCATCGTCCTCACCCGAGGCGAGAAGGCGTGAGCCAGAAGAAGGCGATGAGGCAAAAGAAAGCGAAGATCTCCTGCCGTGTCTGCCATTCGCATCCGACGACAGGTGGCAGGCTCATCTGCGAGAAGTGCGAAGTCATCTCCATCAGGAAGGGGAGGAGATGACCTCAGGTGGATTCACGCCATCGGCTTTCTGTCCAGCAGGATGAACGGCTGAAGATAGGCAAGCTCAACGACGACGCTATGGCCGATGCTGTCCCGTGACCCATCGGCGATGAAGTCAAGCGGGACATCCTGCCTGATTTCAACCCTTCTTGCGGTGATGTCCGTCAATCCCGTGATATTCGTCTGCCTTCCGAGATAGATACGGTGCAACGCTTTCGCTATATCCATGCCACTAACATCTCCGCATAATATATGGAAGGCCTGTCCAGTAGGATCAAGATCTGGTCTGGTCTCCGGCATCATCGACGGGAAGTACGCCCCAAAATCCACCGGCTTATGTGGCATCCTCCAGAATGGCCTGATGCCGTAAAGGCTGACATCCATCGTACCTATCGCGGTCACGGAGCGCGTTGGAGAAGGCAGCGCATTGCCATCGATAATTATCGTACCGGGTGTGCTCCGTATGGTCTGCTCGATGAACCGTTCCCGATAGAACATCCTTCCTAATTCTGGCGAACCGGTAAGGCTATTCGAGCACGCATCAAGGGCGGTAGAGAGCATCGCCGAACTGACCCCTCTAGTGATGAGCCGCATCGCCGTGAGCAGGGAAGGATTCTCTCCTCGCTCTTTCGGCGCATAGTACTGCTCGAAGAAGTTATAGACCGAACCATCCGCGTACAGCGCCATCACGTGCAGCTTGTCGATATCCCGCGGCTCATCCTTCGAGGAGAGCAGCAGCATAGGCACATATACCCGATCGAACGCCGTAATCCCTGATCCGGCATGTCTCCTGTCCGCTTCGGTCAGGTTCTCTGCCATCATCTCGAGGTCACCCTTCATGCCAAGCGTGTCAGCATAGGCATTGACGGTGCCCCGGCTTCTGTGGTACAGGGCGGGCAGGGAGACGCCTGATGCGGAATCAAGCGCCATCCAGTTCAGGACATGGGCGAACTCGATAGGCGTCCTGCTGCCTCCATGCCGACGATAGAGCTCCTTGAACTGATGCGTCAGGAAATTCTGGACAGTGCCATCGCCGCCGGACAGGATGACGACATCCACGCCCTCTTGCGCATACTTGCTACAGACAGAAGCCACGAGCTCCGCCTTGCTCGTCCTATCGACGCTGACAAGACCGCACGAGCCTAATTTCTGTTTTAGGTCCAGCGTTTCCTCTTCAGCCCCCGCTCTATCTTTGTTGTTTCTTCTGGCTTTCCTGTTGACGATCGCTGCTATCTTCAGTGCCATGCCATCATGTCGTCCGGAAGGGCTTATAATGGTTTGTCGTCCTTATTTATTGGCAAAAAGAAGAAGGCACCCTACTAGAAAAGATGAGTAGAAAAAAGAACTTGGTCATAGTGAGGATGGTATCCGCAGCAATTCCCGCAATTCCTGGATCCTTGAGTCGAGCTGCCCGATCTTGCGCCGGATGCCGTCTTCAGTAAGCTGGAATGGTGTCTCATCTTCTTCATCGATAGCGAGCGTCGAGGTGAAGTCTGACTGTTTCGGATGCCTGCCTTGCTTGAGCTGGTGCGATGCGTCCTCAAGCCTGTTAATGAGCACGCGATATTCCTTTATTTTCAACGTCCCAAGAGTTTGGAGCCTTCCTTCATAATCGAGCACAATCCGGTTTGCCTGCCATGCCTCTGGCGTGTCTTCATAGACCAGCAACTGCCTCCGGACATCGACGATGTTCTGCATATCCATGTTTTTCACCTTGGATAATAAGAGGAGAAATGGTTTATATAGCTCACGCTCATCTGTCTGGTGACCAGTGAACCGTATTGAAAAATGACAAGAATGATTTAGCGCGCGAGGGTTTTTACGACTTGCTCAACCTTATCGTGCCGCAGGAGGCGGAGGAGGCGGGATACCATCGAAAGCTGGCGACTGTCGGGAGCCATACGGCGAAGCCGCGCCCTGACGAAGCTCTGCATCCAGCCCTTCCAGCACGCGCGAGAAACGCTCGGCGAAGGCATTCGCGGCCTCGTACGTCACGCGATGGCGCATGTTGATCTCAATTTGGACCGCCACTGCCGGATGCGGCTGGTCGATCACGCTGCGCACGATCCTGCCGCCATCGTAGACCTCGCCATCGCGATGGCAGGACACCGGGACATACGCGCGGAAACCCTCGTGCAAGAATAGCTGGCCGAGGCGGATGTCAAGCGCTGTCCCTTTGACTGTCGCCCGGTTCGCGGTGCCGAAGATGATATCATGCTCGAGGATGGTCCTGCTCGACGTGGGTCGCGTGACCGCCGTGACCTCGGGATCAAAGCCATGTACATCAAGCAGGAAGGCGGATCCGCCAATCGTGGCGGCATGCTCGAGCAGCGGGCCAAGCTGAGCGTAATAGGCATGATAGGCCTGTTGCAGTCGCGGATCGTGGCATGCGAGCTCCGGCGGCGTGTTCACTTCGACATATTTCCGGTGCACGCGAAGGCTGATAGAAGAAGGCGGTGTGCTCCCTCTGCTTTGTAGGAGAAGCATCGCACGATGAGTGATATAGCGCGTCAAGTGATCAGCGGGCGAGGAGCGCGGTCGCGGCCGGTACCCTTCCACCTCTTCCAACGCGCCATGCGGACAGGATAGCACGATCGGGCTCGATGATGCGGTGACAGCGATAAGGCCTTGACCGATATAGGAAGACCTGACCGCCGCTTCAAGCATGGCGTCTATAGAAGATAAGTGCTCGCGGATAGGGAGCTGCGTGCGTTCCCATGTCTGGATAGCTTCGCCGATGCGCTCATCAACGCGGGCGAGCGCTGTTGCTGCGTCGATGGATACCATAACCAAAGTTGCGGGAAAGGAGGTGGTTTATATAAGTTACGGAAGAGCTTCCTGGCAGGGCGCCATAGTTTTTTAAGCTGCTACCATTGAAGACACTTTATGACAGCGCAATGGGTATTCGCCTACGGCTCGCTGATGTGGGATAATGAGGAGTATCTCCCTCTTGAAATCAAAAAAGCGATGCTTACCGGCGCACATCGGCAGTTCAATAGGCAATCGACCAGCAGCCATGGTACGAAAGAGAAGCCTGGAGTTTCCCTCGGCTTGAGCCGAGGTGGAGTATGTGATGGACTCGTGCTCTTGATAGAAGAAGAACGGATGAGACTCATCGACGAACGTGAAGGGGTTCCGCGCGCGTATCAGAAGCTAGTGACGCCCGGCGACGGCCTTGAGGTTACTGTCGATGGCAGCATACTACCTGACTGCATTGTTTACTACCCTAATCCAGAGAGCGTGAATTATATCGGTGATTTGCCTGGAGAAGAGCTGGCCCGTCGCGTCGCCAATGCGGATAGGGGCGGGCAGGGAAGAGCGATTGATTATATTACGAGAACACGCGACGCATGCCTACACATTGGCATCACTGATCCGCATGTCGAACAAGTCTACGCCGCGGCGATGCGATTGATGCAACCAGCCCTCTAATCGACTATTCTTTCTCGATATTGGACGCCCGACGCCGCTTGTTCCCGTTCTCCTCACTTAGGGGAGAACGGGAACAAGCGGCGTTACGGAAGGCACTCGACGGTGGCGACTGATTGACTGCGAGATTCAGGACAGCGCCTCCTCTGTCATAAACTTTATATACCCTCACCGCACCCCCCTTACCAAAAAGTAAGGGGTGTTTTCCATGCCACATGAACCGAAGAACTTTGACCATCTTCTCGGAAAGTTGAAAGGGCTGAGCGAGAGCCAGCTCAAGCAGCACTTCACGCTCTACCAAGGCTATGTGAAGAAGCTGAACGAGATCGAGGAAAAGCTCGCGAAACAGGACAAGTCCGCCGCGAACTATTCGTTCAATGAGTACTCGGAACTCAAGCGCCGGGAAGCGGTGGCGTTCAATGGGAGCTACTTGCACGAGCTCTATTTTGAGAATCTTTCTGGCGATGGAGGAGAACCTTCTGCCGCATTGCACAAGGCAGGTGAGGCCGCTTTCGGCTCATGGGAGAACATGATCGCGGACCTCAAGGCCGCGGGCAGCAGCACGCCCGGCTGGGTACTGCTCACGCTCAACGAGGTCGATGGAAAACTCCACACCTACATCCTCTACGAGCACCACATCGGCCTGCCCGTGCGCCAGCGCATCATCCTCGCCATGGATTGCTGGGAGCATGCCTTCATGATCGATTACGGCATCAAGAAGGCGGACTACCTCAACGCGTTCATGAACAATGTCGATTGGAAGGTCGTGAACAAGCGGTTTGAGGCTGCGCAGAAGCGCGGATAGGATAAAATGGATAGGGTGAAACGATTCTTCTGGCTCCTCGCGGGCGTCCTGCTCGTCAGCTCCGTCATCGCGCACACGGCGTATGTACTCACACAGGATGAGCTCGCCGCCGCGGCACGAGGGCAGGAGACGTTGACAGCCACCCTCACGTCCTTAACCGCAGGAGAGATCATCGCCATCCTCGCCGGCCTTATCGTTCTCGCGGCGCTGGCATGGTATCTCCTCCACATCAAGCTCCATCATCGGCGCGTGCGCGCATTCTTCGACCGTCTTGAAGCGCATCACGATATTGTGCCGTCAGTCTTGCGTCTCATCCTCGGTATCACCCTCATCATCGGCGGTCTGGGCAATGACTATCTCTTCGCCCCTGACCTGCCGCTCTTCTCGCTCGCGCTGTCGAACTTGGAAGCTGTCGTCGGCGTGATGCTCGTCTTCGGCTTCCTGACCGAGCTTGCCGCCATCCTCGCGATCCTGCTCTTCGCCTACGGCATATGGAACCATGGCGCTGTCGTCCTCAACCATCTCGAGATCCTCGGAACCTCCCTCTTCCTCGCCGCTTGGGGAGGAGGAAGGTTCAGCGTGAACCACGCGGACTCGAGATGGATGCGATGGCACGCGCGCATCCGTGCGCTGCTTGAGACAGTCAAGCCGTATGGTGTGGCGCTGCTGCGATGGTCCGTCGGCATATCCTTCATCTGGATGGGATTGAACGAGAAACTGCTCCATCCGTCGCTGTCGCTGGCAGTGGTGGAGAAGTTCAGCCTGGCCGCGCAGCTCAGCGTGCGCCCGGAGTTCTATGTGCTCTGTGCCGGCATCATCGAAGTCGGCCTTGGCATCCTGCTCCTGGTCGGATTTCTCACGCGCTTTGTCGGCGTGATCGCCTTCTTGGTCTTCACACTCAGTGTGTTCCGCTTCGGCGAGAGCGTGCTGCCGCACCTCCTGCTCATGGCGATTTTCGTCTGCTATTTCATCACGGGAGCGCAGGAGCCGTCAGTGGATCGATGGCTGTTGCGAAAGCAGAGGGGGCGGTGAGATGACGAGGAAGAAGGGCGCAGAGAAGAATGTCTTCTGGCTCGGCCTGACGAGTTTTTTCACCGATACGAGCTCGGAGATGATCTTTCCGATACTTCCTGTCTTCCTGACCGCCGTCCTCCACGCCAACATGGCTATTGTCGGCCTCATCGAGGGCGTTGCCGAGGCCTGCTCCTCTATCCTCAAGCTTTACTCTGGTTGGCTCTCCGACAGGCTCGGGAAGCGGAAGGTCCTGATCGTCGCGGGCTATGCCCTTTCCGCCATCACGAAGCCAATGTTCGGCTTTGCCACGACCTGGACGCATGCGCTTGCCGCTCGCGTCATGGATCGCACGGGCAAGGGCATCAGGACGAGCCCCCGTGATGCGCTTATCGCTGCATCGGTGACGAAGGAGCGCGGCAAATGGTTCGGTATGCACCGCATGATGGACACGCTCGGCGCCGTTGCCGGAACGATTATCGCTATACTGCTGCTTTCCCGATTCTCCGGCGAGCACGCCTTCCGTCTCATCTTCTGGCTCTCGCTTATCCCGGGCCTGCTCGCCGTCATCGTCCTCATCGCCTTCGTGCGCGAGGCAGGCTCTCCCCCTGCATCGAGGAGACCAGCCCTCGCATGGAAGGCCCTGCCTTCCGCGTACAAACGGTTCGTGATGATAAGCGGCCTCTTCGGCCTGGCGAACTTCAGCTACGCCTTCTTCCTGCTGCGCGCGCATAATCTTGGGATGATGCTCGCGCTCATCCCATTGCTCTATCTCGTCTACAATCTTTTCTATGCCTTCACGAGCCTGCCTGCAGGACAGCTCGCGGATCGGTTCGGCAAGCGGGCAGTGCTTGTTGTCGGATGGCTGCTGTTCGCGGTGACAAGCTTCGGCTTTGCGAAGGTCGCGGAGATGCGGACGCTCTGGCTCCTGTTCGCGATGTATGGCATCTTCATGGGCATCACCGACGGCGTGGCACGGGCGTACATCTCCGACTTGGTCGAGGAGAAGAGACGAGGCACGGCGCTTGGCGTGTACAACATGCTGCTGGGCCTGCTCATCCTGCCCGCCAACCTGCTCGGCGGTATACTATGGGACAGGTTCGGCGTGAGCATCCCCTTCCTCGCGGCCGCGATCATCGGGGCGATCGCTGCGCTGCTGCTCATCATGATGGATGGAAAAGGAAGAGGAGGATCCCATGGCAGAAAAGGCTGAGCTCAAGGCCGGCGACAAGGCTCCGGATTTCGCATTGGAGGACACGGAGGGCAAGACCGTGCGGCTGTCTGATTTTAGGGGAAAAACAGTTGTTCTCTATTTTTATCCGAAGGACGACACGCCCGGCTGCACCAAAGAAGCCTGCAATCTGCGGGATAATTATTCTGTGCTGCAGAAAAAGGGAATCGTTGTGCTTGGCGTGAGCCTGGACGATCAGACCTCGCACCAGAAGTTCACGAAAAAATTCAGCTTGCCTTTCCCGCTGTTGTGCGACACCGAAAAGAAGGTCTCGACGCTGTATGGTATCTATGGCGAGCGCTCGCTTTACGGCAGGAAATTCATGGGCATCAACCGGACAACCTTCCTGATCGATACGGAAGGCAAGATACTGCACATTTTCCGCAAGGTGGATACCGAGCATCACGCGACGGAAATTCTTGGCGTACTGAACAGGCAGAAAGGACAGTAAGAAAGAAAAAAATAGATGGCGTGCCCTACCACACCGCCAGTATCGCGCCCGTGACGAGCAGGCAGACCAGCCAGTGCGCGGCGTTCAGCAGCCAGAGCTTGACCGGCTTGCCTTCCCACAGCACACCACCGATGAGCACCGTCGCGATGAAGCCGAGCCAGATCCAGAATCCGGCGACCGCGCCGTCCAGCGCCGTGGCCGCCTGCGCGTAATCCACAAAGTGCGCGAGCACATACGCCATGACCAAGTTGGCGAGGAACCCCACGATGTAGGACTTTCCCATTCCTTTTTTCTTCGCTTCCTGCAGTTTCTTGTCCGTCATGCCAGACAGCTTCACCCAGAGCTTCCCGAAAAGCGCGGGTGAATACCACAGTCCACCGATGACCATGCTCGTGATGGCGGCGGCGAGAACTGCCCAATAGTTTATGTCCACTGG
>Ga0105164_10001600_pt1 | contig 14491 bp, 13 predicted proteins | sample VDWuncwatermetaG_FD_89674 | JGI IMG/M metagenome (GOLD analysis project Ga0105164, IMG submission 89674) | Wastewater microbial communities from Netherlands to study Microbial Dark Matter (Phase II) - VDW unchlorinated drinking water | ecosystem: Environmental > Aquatic > Freshwater > Drinking...
AGGCTATCGGCTCGGTGGACTCGACGGAGGCGTTGGAAACGGACCGGCCGGGGTTCCGGCCTCTGGGGACGGGGCCTGTGCAGGCGCCGTCCGAGGCGCGATCTGTGAAAGTCAGGCTGATGCTGAGGCCCGCCTCGTCCGTCCAGACGAGGGTGTACTTCGATGCGGTCAGCTTCGCGCGGGTGGCGCCAACGCCCACGCCGACGCCCGGGCCTACGCTGACACCGACGCCGACGCCCTCGGCAAGCGGTACACCGACACCCACGCCAACGCTCTCGGCAAGCGGTACGCCACCTCCCACTGTGACACCCGCATCCACGCCTGAGCCAACCGTGTTTCCACAACTCGTAAACGGGGGCTTCGAGGAAGGGCGAGAGGACGGGACCCCTATGGGCTGGCGCAAAGTCGGTGGCGAGATGGCCCGTACCGCTGAGGTGCACGCGGAAGGGGCCTACGGTCTGGCCTTCTCCTCTACCACGCCGTCGACCAAGTGGCTCTACCAGACCGTTGCCGTCGACGGCGGGGCCTACTATGAGTTGAGGGCGCAAGGGTGGAAGAGCGACCCGGGCGCGGCGGGTGTGTTCCTGCGGCTGTCGTGGTACGAGAGCGACGACGGCAGCGGCGAGGCGATCGCCTCTGTGGACTCGACCGAGGCCTTGGAAGCGGACTGGCCGGGGTTCCGGCCGCTAACGACAGGGCCCGCGCAAGCGCCTGCCGAGGCGCGCACGGTCAAAGTCCGGCTGATGCTGCGGCCGGCTTCAGGGGCGGCGGCGAGCGCGTACTTCGATGCGGCCAGCTTCGTGCGCACCGGGCCGCCGTCGGGCCCGACTGCGGCGCCGCGTGATGCCGCTGCCGTAGAACCCGTCGCGAACCCCGAACAGGAACCGATTGCGACTGCGTCCGCGGTGCTAGCCGCCGCATCGACGCCTCAAGGGCTGGCTAACGTTCGAGCCGTCCCGCGCCAGGAGCCCCGCTCACCGGCTGGCGGCGGTCGCTCCTACGGCTGGCTGGCGCTTCTGGCTGCGGGCGTGCCTGCCGCCGCCCTGGTCTTCGCCGCTGGCTACGAGACCGGCCGGCGCCTTGCTGGGAAGGATGAGGGTCGCCTATAATCGAAGAGATGGGCGAAGCAGCGACGGCTGCCGGCGTAAGGAAAGGCGAGCCTTCGCGGCGAAGAAGCGCGGTTCCCCGGGTAATCGCTATCGATGGGCCAGCGGCCGCCGGCAAGAGCACCGTCGGCCGGCAAGTAGCGGCCAAGCTGGGCTATCCCTTTTTGGACACGGGCGCCATGTACCGGGCCATCACCTGGACAACCCTGCACCGCGGCATTGACCTCAGTGACGACGAAGCCCTCACCAGAGTGGCGGCTTCGGTGCGAATCGACGTCGGTCCGCCGGCGCCGGGCTCCATAGAGGCGTGCACCATCACCGTCGACGGCGAGGACGTAACCGCCAGACTACGACAGCCCGAGGTCGAGTCGGCCGTGTCGCTGGTTTCGCGGGTGGCTGGCGTCCGGGAGGCGCTGGTGCGGGCGCAGCGGGATCTCGCTGGCCGGCGGCCGGTGGTCATGGCCGGGCGGGACATCGGCACGGTGGTGCTGCCCGACGCTGACCTGAAGGTGTACCTCGACGCCTCGGTGGAGGAGAGGGCCCGCCGCCGCTACGAAGAGCTCTCGGCCCTGGGGCAGGATGTGACACCGGAAAGTGTCCTGGAGGACCTGCGGCGGCGCGATCGGATCGACTCCCGGCGGCCGGTGTCGCCGCTGCGGGCGGCCCCCGACGCTGTCGTTATCGATACCAACGATCTCTCCCTGGACCAGGTGGTGCAGAGGATACTGGAGCTGGTGGAGGAATCGTCGTGAAGGACCGGCTTCAGACCTTTTTCTACTGGCTGAACGTCCAGACCTGGGTGCGCCTCATCGTCACGGTCGTCATCCGGCGAGACGTGAAAGGGCTGGAAAACGTCCCCCGGCGGGGCGCGTTGGTCCTGGCCAGTAATCACTTGAACCTGGCGGACCCTCCGATCCTGACGTTCCTTATGCCGCGACGGGTGGTGTGGATGGCCAAGCAGGAGCTGTTCGACATCCCGGTGGCCGGGCTTCTATACCGCATGTTCGGCTGCATTCCGGTGCGCCGGTTCGAGGCAGACCTGCGAGCGCTAAGGAGGTCGCAGCAAGCCCTGCGCCGGGGCCACGTCCTGGGGATGTTCCCGGAGGGGACGCGCAGCGGCGGCCTGGGGCTTAAGCAGGGCGAACCTGGGACGGCGCTGCTGGCCCTGAGGTCGGGGGCTCCGGTGCTGCCTGTGGCGATTTGGGGCACTGAAGGCATGAAGCTGCCAAGGGACTTCTTCCGGCGGACCCATGTGCGTGTGGCGATCGGGCAGCCGTTTCGCCTGCCTCAGGCCAAACGCATCGACAAAGAGCAGGTGGAGGCGGGAACCGAAGAGATAATGCGTCGCATTGCCGCCCTGCTGCCGCCGGAGTACCGCGGCGAGTACGCCGAGGCAGCGGCACGACCGGCCGCTGTCGCCAGGGAGAGGAACCACTAGGGATGGAGATACTGCTGGCCAAAGATATGGGGTTCTGCTGGGGGGTTCGCAGGGCCATTGATATCATGGAGAAGGCGGCCCTGGAGCGGGGCCAGATCGCCAGCGTAGGGCCTATCGTGCATAACCCCCAGGTGGTCAAAGAGCTGGAGGAGAAAGGCGTCCGGATGGGCCTGGAGCCTGGCCAGACCGACTCGCTGCCGGTGGCGATCACCGCCCACGGCGTAGGTCCGGAGGTGCTCGAGGAGGTGCGGGCCAGCGGCGCCGAGATCATCGACACAACCTGTCCCATCGTGACCCGCTCTCAGCGCTGGGCGCGCAAAATGGCCGAAGCAGGCTTCACTGTCCTCGTCTTTGGGGACCCCGACCACCGCGAGGTAAAGGGAGTGATGGGTTGGGCCGGCGCGAAGGCTATGGCATTGACGGATGGGGAGCCGCTGCCGGAGGCGCTGCCCGCCAAGATCGCGGTCATATCGCAGACTACCCAGAGCCGGGAACGCTTCGCGGCCTTCGTATCGAAGCTGATCCAGGAGAGGCTGGGGGAGATCGGCGAGTTGCGGGTCGTGAACACCCTCTGCGACGTGACCTCGGGCCAGCAGGCAGCGGCCCGGGAGCTGGCGCAGGAGGTGGACCTGATGCTGGTGGTGGGCGGCAAGAATAGCGCCAACACTCGCCATCTGCTGGAGGCTTGCCGAGAGGAGGGCGCCACAGCCTATCACGTGGAGTCGGCGACGGAGATGGACCCCGAGTGGTTCCGCGGCTGCGACCGGGTCGGCGTGACGGCTGGTGCCTCCACGCCTGATTCGGCTGTGGAGGAGGTCGTGGAGCGACTGCGCAAGATCGCTCGTGCGTTGGGTTCGCCGGCTGGGCAGAAGGCCTGAAAGCCTGCGGGTGCGCGGGCGTAACCAAGGCCCCCCGCAGGCGTTAGTAAGGCAAGAGCGCAGCAGATCTGGGGGGTTTTTGTATGTGCGGGATCATCGGTTATGTGGGCGGGCAGCAGGCCGCTCCTATCCTGATCGACGGCCTCAGACGGCTGGAGTACCGGGGCTACGATAGCGCCGGTATCGCGGTCCTGGAGGAAAACGGCGGCCTCACCATCCACAAGAGGGTCGGCAAGCTGGAACCTCTGGCATCCGACCTCTCCGGACGCTGGCCCAAGGGCCGCCAGGGCATCGGGCACACCCGCTGGGCGACCCACGGCAGGCCCAGCGACTTCAACGCCCACCCCCACACCGACTGCAGCTCTAGAGTGGTCGTGATCCACAACGGGATCGTCGAGAACTTTCAGGAGATCAAGCAGCGACTGCTGGCCGCGGGCCACAAGTTCTGTTCGGAAACCGATACGGAGGTGATCCCTCACCTCATCGAGGAACACATGCGCGACGGCAGCCCGCTGGAGGTCGCGCTGGCCGGCGCCATCAAGGAGCTGGCCGGCGCCCACGCTATCCTGGCCATGAGCGCCGCCGAGCCTGGGACGCTGGTGGCGGCGCGAGTGGGCAACGCGGGCGGCGTGGTGGTCGGCTACGGACAAGGCGAGAACTACCTGGCCAGCGATCTTCCGGCTCTCCTGCCGCACACCAGGCGGGTCGTATTCCTGGAGGATGGGGAGATCGCCAGAGTGACGGCCGGCGCGGTCTCCTATACACGCGCCGGCCGCCGCCTGGAGAAGCAGCCGCAGGAGGTCCCATACGACCCGGTGTCGGCGGCCAAGGGCAGCTACAAGCATTTCATGCTGAAGGAGATCGCCGAACAGCCTCAGGCGATCCTGGATACGATTCGCGGCCGCGCCCTGTTCGCCGAGTCGAGGGTAGTGCTGGAGGATCTGGCGCTGAGCCGTTCCCGGCTCCGTCGGATCAAGCGGGTGGTCCTAGTAGGTATGGGCACCAGCCTGCACGCGGCCATGGTAGGGCGCTTCTACATGGAGCGCATCGCGGGATTACCGGCGGAGGTGGACAACGCCTCCGAGCTGCGCTACCGGGGCCCGCTCATCGGCCCGGACACCCTTCTGGTGTCGGTGAGCCAATCGGGGGAGACGGTGGACACCCTGGCGGCCATGGAAGAGGCCAGGACAAAGGGTTGCCCCCAGGTGGCCGTCACCAACGTCGTAGGCAGCCAGGCGACGCGGCTGGCGGACGGAGCCATCTACACCCGCTGTGGGCTGGAGATCGGGGTGGCCAGCACGAAGACCTACACGGCCGCCATCACGGCCCTTTACCTCTTGGCCTGTTACCTCGGCCAGGCACGGGGGGGCATCGACCGGGAGCGCATGGGAGGGCTGCTGGAGCCGCTGGCCCGTCTTCCCTTCCTGGCGGGGGAAGTGGTGAAGCGGAGCGAAGAGTACGAGCGGCTGGCCCACGACCTGTACCGGTATAACCACTTCCTGTACCTGGGCCGGGGCATACAGTATCCGGTGGCGATGGAGGGGGCCCTAAAGCTGAAGGAAATCAGCTACATCCACGCCGAGGGATATCCGGCGGGAGAGATGAAGCACGGGCCCATCGCCTTGATTGACCGCGAGATGCCCGTGGTGGCCCTGGCGCCGCGGGACGCCCTGTACGACAAGATGATAAGTAACATCGAACAGGTGAGGGCTCGCGAAGGAACGGTCATCGCCGTGGGAACAGAGGGCGATAAGGAACTGCGGGACAAGGCCGACTACGTGCTGCTACTCCCGGACGGCGCCGCGCTCTTGGCCCCGGTGCTCACCTCCATTCCGTTGCAGATGTTGGCCTACCACGTGGCCGTGCGCCGGGGCTGCGACGTGGATCAGCCGCGGAACCTGGCCAAGACGGTGACCGTGGAGTAAGCAGCGCAGCCCTGAATTCCCATACATCTTTCGCATTAATTCGATAAACTGCTTCTATCGCTAGGCCCAGACGCGATTCCCTGGACAAATACCGGTACCACGGCTATAATTGTGCTGTTCTGGGCCGAGGTGGCTTGTGCGGAGAGCCGGGCGCGTCACCAAGGAGGAGTAGCTGTATGAAGCTCGTGGTCTGGTTCGGCGAGGTAGACAAGGACGATGTCGGTCTCGTCGGCGGCAAGGGGGCCAACCTGGGAGAGCTGACCAAAGCCGCCATCCCCGTGCCGTCAGGGTTTATCCTTACCTCGCACGCCTATTTCCACTTCCTCCAGGAGTCCGGTTTGCAGTCCAGGATACGTGGCATCCTGTCTGGCCTGGACGTAGACGACAGCCGCGAGCTCCAGCGGGTGGCGAACGGCGTCAAGCAGATGATTATGGACGCGCCGATGCCGGCCGGCGTGGCTTCGGACATCGCCCGGGCGTATCGGGAGATGGATGGCGGTCCGGTGGCGGTGCGCAGTTCGGCCACGGCCGAGGACCTGGCGGAGGCATCCTTCGCCGGCCAGCAGAGCACCTTCCTCAACGTGGCGGGCGAGGCCGAAGTTGTGTACGCCGTGCAGGCCTGCTGGGCCTCCCTGTTCGAGGCGCGGGCCATCTTCTACCGTGAGCAGGGCGGTTTCGACCATCTCAAGGTAGGGATCGCTGTAGTAGTACAGCACATGGTGCAGTCCCAGCGCTCCGGTGTAATGTTCACCATCGAGCCGGTGACGGGGGATCGCAGCAAGATAGTAATCGAGGCCATATATGGCCTCGGCGAGGCGGTTGTGTCGGGCGCTTTGACGCCCGACCTGTATATTGTGGACAAAGCATCCCTCTCCATAGGCGAGAAGACCGTGGCCCGCCAGGAACGGCAGATGGTGCGCGACCCTGAGGCGGTGGCCGGTCTGGAGAACAACGCCTGGCTACCGGTGCCGGTGGAGCAGGTCCGTCTGCAGAAGATTACGGATGAGGAGATCGTTGCTGTGGCGGAGCTGGGCCGCCGGGTGGAGGAGCACTACGGCGTTCCTCAAGACATCGAGTGGGCGGAGGAAGAAGGGAATTTCTTCATCGTCCAGTCACGGCCGGTGACCGTCACCGAGGCGGTTGAGGTAGGCATCGGCCTGCCCTCGGAGAAGGCGCCGGTGTTGCTGGAGGGCTCGTCGGCCAGCCCGGGGGTGGCGGCCGGGCCGGTGAAGATCGTCCTCAGCCCGGAGGAGATCGATAGGGTCGAGGAAGGGGATATCTTGGTGGCTGAGATGACCACGCCCGACTTCGTGCCGGCGATGAAGCGGGCGGCTGGGATCGTCACCGACAAGGGTGGTCGCACCTGCCACGCCGCCATCGTGAGCCGAGAGATGGGAGTCCCCTGCGTGGTTGGAACAGGACAGGCCACGGGAACGCTTACGGACGGCCAACTGGTGACGGTGGATGGATCGCGTGGGCGCATCTATGAGGGGCGGGCCGAGGTCCGTCTGGCCTGGGCTGAGGAGGAGAAGCGGCGGCGGGCAGTGGCGGCCCACATCAAGACCAAGACGAAGGTTTACGTCAACCTGGCCGAGCCTGACCTGGCCGAGCGAGTGGCCAAGCAGAACGTGGACGGCGTGGGCCTGCTCAGGGCAGAATTCATCGTGGCCGACCACATCAAGGAGCACCCGCGCCTGTGCATCGATGAGGGGCGGCCAGGCGACTTCACCGACAAGCTGGCGCAGGGGCTGCGCTCCTTCGCCAAGGCCTTCTACCCGCGGCCGGTGGTGTACCGGACCACAGACTTCAAGACCAACGAGTACCGCAACCTGAAGGGCGGCGACAAGTACGAGGAGCAGGAAGAGAACCCGATGATCGGCTACCGGGGGGCCTCCCGCTACATCCGCGAGGAGGAGGTGTTCCGACTGGAGGTGGGAGCCATCAAGCGGGTCCGCCAGGAGTATGCCAACCTGTGGGTGATGATCCCGTTCGTGCGGACGCCGGAGGAGCTGGCGGGTGTGAAGGCGCTCATGGAGCGCTTCGGACTGGTTCGGTCTCCGGACTTCAAACTGTGGATGATGGCCGAGGTGCCCTCCAACGTGTTCCTGTTGGACAGGTTCATCGATGTAGGGATCGACGGTATCAGCATCGGCTCCAACGACCTGACCCAGCTCATCCTCGGGATCGACCGGGACAACGCGCGCTTCGCCACGGAGTTCGACGAGCGGAACGAGGCGGTGATGATAGCCCTGGAACGTCTGATCATGGGGGCGAAGGAGCGAGGGATAACGGTATCGATCTGCGGCCAGGCCCCGAGCGACTACCCTGAACTGACGCGAAGACTCGTGGAGTGGGGGATCACGTCGGTATCGGTGAACCCGGACGTCATCGACAAGACACGGGAGATCATCGCTAAGGCGGAGGGTGTGCTGGAGGCGGAGGCGGCGGCCCGGCAGGTCACGGCCGCGATACCGGCCAGCTAGCGGCGGACAGGCCAGACAACGGCCCTGCTGGTGGCAGGGCCGTTTCGATTGAGACGGGATTCCCGGTGTGCATAAGCCCGCCCTTATGTCTTTATGATATTATGCGCGTGGAGGTGGTGACCATGGTCCGCGAGAAGATCAAAGGAACACGCATCACGGTGGACCTAGCGAGCGAGCGGCTGTACCGGGCGGTGCGGGTGCTGGCGGCAGGGCAGGGGCGGCCGCTTAGGGATGTCGTGGCCGAAGCACTGCGGGACTGGGTCGAGAAGCAGGAGGAACTGGAAGACCTGGCGGCCATTGCAGACGTGGAGCATGATGAACTGGTGCCCCTGGAGGAGGCCAGACGAGAGTGGGGTGAATGAGCGAGCTGTACACGGTAAAGCTCACTCGAGCGGCCACTAAAGAGGTTGGCGCCTATGATGGCAAGATCCGTCGCCAAGTCGATGGGCGCCTGGACGAGCTGCGGATCAGTCCGCGGCCGCACGATGCCAGGCCACTTCATGGTCGCGTGAAAGGATACCGCATCGACGTAGGCGAGTACCGAATCCTGTATGACGTCGACTACGAGTCCCACTTAGTGATCGTCTGGCGAGTGGGTCACCGCAAGGACGTTTACCGCAATCTCTGACATGGATCTGAGCATCGTCCGCCGCCGCCTGGAAGAGCGGGAGCGGCATCTCTCGCCCTACGCCGCCAGGAGCTTCCAGAGCCGCGGCCGCGAGCAGCCGGATGAACCCTCGCCGATGCGTACGGAGTTCCAGCGGGACCGCGACCGCATCCTCCATTGCAAAGCGTTCCGGCGGCTGAAGCACAAGACCCAGGTGTTCATCGCCCCCGTAGGAGACCACTTCGTCACCCGCTTGACCCATACGCTGGAGGTGGCTCAGATCGCGCGAACGATAGCGCGGGCCCTGAACCTGAACGAGGACCTGGCAGAAGCCATCGCCCTGGGCCATGACCTGGGCCATCCCCCCTTCGGGCACGCCGGCGAGCAGGCGCTGGCTGAGCTGTTGCCGGAGGGATTCCGCCACGCCGAGCAGAGCCTACGCGTCGTTGACAAGCTGGAGCGCCTCAACCTGACCTGGGAGGTACGGGACGGCGTCCTCAACAGCTCCAAGGTGCGCGAGGACATCCTGGCCGAAGGCTACGGTACCCCGGCGACCCTGGAGGGGCAGATCGTCAAGCTGTCCGACGCGGTGGCCTACATCAACCACGACGTAGCTGACGCCATTCGGGCCGGCCTGCTGGCTGAAGAGGAGCTCCCGAAAGAGGTGACGGCCACGCTTGGGGGTTCGCATTCCCGGCGCATCGACACCCTGGTTTGCGATGTCGTCGCTCATTCTTGGGCCGCCAGTGGCGAGGCGCCGGCTCCCCCACCCCAGGGGCCGGAGGAGTTGCGCATCGGCATGAGCCCGCGGGTGCTGGCCGCGGCCAACGTGCTGCGCGAGTTCATGTTCACGCGGGTTTATCTCTGGGAGGGGCGCAGAGAGGAAGCGGAGCGAGCGCAGCACGCGGTGAAGGCGCTGTTCCGTCATTATGTCGAGCGGCCTCAGGACATCCAGAGCGACTTTGTGATCGCCTCGGACCCGGCGTGGCGACGCGCGGCGGACTACGTGGCCGGGATGACGGACGGCTTCGCCCTAGCGGCGGCGAAACGTCTGCCTGCTGCTAAGCAGGGCTGGGGAAGCGGTCCGCACTAGGGTGCCGGCGGCCCAGCAGCAGATAGCAGCGAGGCTTCCATGCGGGTGCGAAACATTTTTTCTAAAGTGTGTCGGCAGCCGTAACTTTTCGGGGTCACGGATGTTCTATAATTGGAGTGTCAGTCTCTGGCGATGTAGTTGCCCCCAGCTTGCGCAGACCTGCATCGGCGTTAGCCCGAACGTAAGCGACGCGCTAAGCCCTATTGCCGGCTCTGCCCTCGGACAGGCAGGGATGAGAGGGCTATGAACGAAGTCCAAGAGGTGAAGGCGCGGCTGGACATAGTGGACGTCATTGGCCAATACGTCCAGCTGCAGAAGGCGGGCCGCAGCTTCAAGGCCATCTGCCCGTTCCACAGCGAGCGGACACCGTCGTTTATCGTCTCCCCGGAGCGGCAGAGCTGGCACTGCTTCGGGGCCTGTGGCACCGGCGGCGACGTCATCGGCTTCGTCATGCGGAAGGAAGGGTTAGAGTTCCCGGAGGCGCTGAGGATGCTGGCCCAGCGGGCCGGCGTTTCCCTGCCAGAGCGCCGCGTGCCCCGGGAGGAGGACCGGACACGCGAGCGGCTGCGGGCCGCCAACGAGGCGGCCGCCGACTGGTACCGGCAGTTGCTATTAGGTACTGAACAGGGCCGGGGCGCGCGGGAATACCTGGAGCGCCGAGGCATAGACGGGCCCACGGCGGAGGCGTTCTGCCTGGGCTACAGCCCGTCGGCCTGGGAAGCGACGCGGGAGCGCCTGCGGCAGGGCGGGTTCACAGACGCCGAACTGCTGGCAGCGGGTCTGCTGGTCGAAGGGGAGTCTGGGCCGCACGACCGTTTTCGAGGACGACTCATGTTCCCGATACGGGACCTCCGCGGCCGGGTCATCGGCTTCGGGGCGCGGGCCCTGGACGATGGCCCTTCGACAGGCTCAGGGCAGGCTCTGCCCAAGTACCTTAATACGTCACAGACACCGGTTTTCGAAAAGGGAGGTGTACTGTACGCCTTAGAGCGAGCCCAAGACGGCATCCGCCGCGAGGGCCGCGCGGTCATCGTGGAAGGGTACATGGATGCCATCGCCGCCCACCAGCACGGGTTCGACAATGTGGTGGCCTCCATGGGCACTGCCCTCACTGAGCGTCAGGCGTCGCTCCTGAAGCGGTACTCTCCGAAGGTGGTGGTGGCGCTGGACGCCGACATAGCCGGGGGCGAGGCGACGCTGCGGGCTCTCTCTCTGCATTTGGAAATGGGGACACGGGCGGAGCCGTTCAACCCCAGCCCTGATAGGGCCAGCGAGGAGGAGTTCCAGCGGGATATCCTACGGATCCAGCAGGGGATCGTGGCGGGGAACGTGGAGGTGGATGTGGCGGTGGCGGCGCTGCCCGCCGGAAAGGACCCCGACGAACTGATCCGGGAGTCGCCGGGGGTCTGGCGGGAGGCGGTGAGCGCGGCAAAGCCACTCATGGACTTCTGGTTCGACGCGGCCGCCGGACGGCGGAGTTTGTCGGAGCCCAAGGAGCGGTCCCAGCTAGTGCGGGAGCTGTTGCCCGTCGTGGCTATCGTGCGCGATCCGGTAGTGCAGGCCCACTACTTGCAGCGGCTATCGCGGCTGGCCCTAGTCAGCGAACGGGACCTGGCGGCCATGCTGCGGGCCTCCGGGCGGCGCCGCGTTCGGTCTGACTCTATCGCCGCGGCGGCAGCGGCAGCCGGGCCGTCGCCACCGGCGGGAGACGCCAGGGAGGAGTTCCTCCTAGCCCTGCTGTTGCAGTACCCTGATTTGCGGCCCGAGGGTCTGGCCATCAAGGAGGACCTCCTTTGGGAGACCGAGAACCGGGAGCTGCTGGCGGCCTGGAGGCGCTGGGAAGGGCCAGTCCTGAGCAGAGTTGAGGAAGAAGAAAAAGAAGAGGTAAAGGACGCATTGCCGCAGGAACTCCGGCCCCATTTCCAGCGTCTAATAGGACGGAGGCTCCCCTCCTTCGATCTCAAGCAGGCGCGGGAGGCGCTGCTCGATAGCCGCCAGAAGCTGATCGAGCGTCAGCTGAAGGCGGAAAAGCAGGCCACGGCAGCGCTACTGGCGGCTTGGGAAGAGGAGGTAGGGGCATCCGCCCTAGCGGAGGCGACGGCGTCTTTCGGCGCGCTCAGGGAAGACACCGTGGCGGTGGAGGAGGACGAGCGAATGCAGGAGGTCGTCAGCCTCCACATGCGGGACATGGAGGCGGGACTGAAGTTACACCGTAGAGAGAGAGGTGACAATTCTGAGGATATCCGGGGGACGAGCACAGATGGTTAGGCATTTCGACGAGGAGAGGGAGATGTCCTTGCGGCGACAGCGCCGCGGCCGTCTCGCAGACGACCTCTTGGAGGATGTGGCGGACGACGTCGAGTCGGAGCATGAGGAACCGGCGGAGGAAGAAGCGGCGCCGGTGTCCGTGGAGCCCGACGGCGATCTGGTGGAGAGCCCGGTCGTGCCACGGGTAACCTCGCGCACTCCTATAGAGATGGCGGAGTGGGGCGAGGCCAGGCCCGAGAAGCCGGAGGAGGCTGAGCCGGAGATCGTAGAGCAGGAACTGGAAGAAGGCATCGACGACCCGGTCCGCATGTACCTGCGCGAGATCGGCAGGGTGAGCCTTCTGACGGCCCGTGACGAGAAGAAGCTGGCCCGGGCCATGGAGGACGGCGATCGCGTCCACCGGATCGAGAATGCCTACCTGGAGGAGCACGGGCGGCGTGCCCGTGGTGCCGACGTTGTCGTGGCGCTGCTGGGTGAGGTACATGACCTGCGAAAGGCCATCGAGATCGTCACCAAGGCGCTCGGCCTACGGAGGCTGCGGCTCTCGGAACTGATCATCAACGAGCGCTTCCGCGGTGTCGTCGACGGCGAGATCGACATCGAGATGGTGAACAAGCTGGCCGCGGAGCTGAAGATCGAGGAGCTGGACGCCCAGCGGCTGCTGGTGCGCATGTCCATCGTCACGCACGTCCTGACCCCACAGATCGTGTTGTGGGGGGCCGAGGCCGGCGGCGACGAGAGGAAGCTGCTGCCACCGCCGGAAGACCTGGCCGATAGGCTGGCGCCGCGCGAAGACCAGATAAAGGTCCATTTCATGCGGTTGAAGGACGATGGCTTCCAGGCCGAGAAGCGTCTCACCGAGGCTAACCTGCGCCTGGTGGTGAGCGTGGCCAAGAAGTACATCGGCCGCGGGATGTCCCTGCTGGACCTGATCCAGGAGGGGAACATCGGCCTCATCCGGGCGGTGGAGAAGTTCGACTACCGCAAGGGGTACAAGTTCAGCACCTACGCCACCTGGTGGATCCGCCAGGCGATCACCCGCGCCATCGCCGACCAGGCGCGGACGATCCGCATCCCGGTGCACATGGTGGAGACGATCAACAAGCTGGTGCGGGTCAGCCGCCGGCTGGTGCAGGAGTACGGCCGCGAGCCGACCAGCGAGGAGATCGGCAAGGGGATGGAGGTCGCCGCCGATAAGGTCCGCGAGATCGTCAAGGTGTCGCAGGAGCCGGTGTCCCTGGAGACGCCGATCGGGGAGGAGGAGGACTCGCACCTGGGCGACTTCATCGAGGACTCGGGGACGATGGCGCCGGCCGAGGCGGCCTCGCACCAACTGTTGAAGGAGCAGGTGCAGGAGGTGGTGGGCACCCTGACGCCGCGCGAGCAGAAGGTGCTGATCCTGCGCTTCGGGCTGGAGGACGGCCGCAGCCGGACGCTGGAGGAGGTGGGCCGCGAGTTCAACGTCACGCGAGAGCGGATCCGCCAGATAGAGGCGAAGGCGCTACGCAAGCTGCGCCACCCCAGCCGCAGCAAGAAGCTCAAGGATTACCTGGAGTAGGGCTGCTCTGTCATTCTGAGGAGCGGAGGGCGCGCTCCACCGCGCACGAAGCGAGCGAAGAATCTCGGCGGTTCCTGAGCGCAACCTCGGTCGGCCCGATTCTTCACTCCCTGCGGTCGCTCAGAATGACAGAATAGGTAACGCGGCAAGAAGTTGAAGGGGATTACCTGGAGTGGCCGGCCAGCACGCAGGCGGAGCATCTTGAGAGGCCCACGATGCAACTTGCTACGTAGCGGCGACCTTTAGGTCGCCACATGGAGGCCTGAAGGCCTCCGCTACATGGGCGGACTGTCGTCGCCCTTCAGGTTGCGCGAGTACTGGATGATGTTCTCGTTGGCGTGGTAGCCGGCGGCTTCCCAGAAGGGGGTGGCCGGCGGGCTGCGCCGGTCCACCAGGGCGTAGATGCGGCGGGCGCCCTTCGCCCGCAGCCGGCGCTCGATCTCCTGCACCAGCGCCTCGGCCACGCCGCGGCGGCGGTACTGCGCGTGGGTCGAGAGCCGGGCGATGTTGGCCCGCCAGCCGTCCCAGCCGCCTAGGACAGTCCCGATGATGCGGCCGTCTGCCTCGGCGACCAGGAACAGGTCCGGCGAGAAGGTGAGGAACGTTCGTAGGTACTCCGGGCGGTCCGACAGCTCCGTGTGCCGGTCGATGGCTTCCCACAGATGGAGGATGGCATCGATATCCTCTGGACGTGCCGCGCGGATGGTGAAGTCAGGCATCGCTACAGATTGTACGCGGGCTCAATCCCCAGCGCACGGTTTCGATGGACGTTGACGGGGAAGCCGCGTCGTCCTAGCATCGATACATGGAGGGTGGAGTAGCATATGCCGCTTTACGAGTACTACTGTCGCGATTGCCGGGCCAAGTTCGAGCTGCTGCGGCCCATGAGCCGGATGGACGGCACGGCCACCTGTCCGGAGGGCCACGCCGGGGGCCGGCGGGTGCTGTCCACCTTCGTGGCGCTGTCCAAGGGCAGCGACGGTGAGGTCAGCTCCGTGGGCGGGGGCGGCTGCGCGGGCTGCGTCGGCGGCGCTTGCAGCAGCTGCGGCGTTAACTAGAGCCCGCTCCTCGAGTTGCCAATGGGCGCCGCCCCTGTTGAGGGCGGCGCCGTTCGTTTATGTGACCCTAATGCACG
>Ga0105164_10001601_pt1 | contig 14488 bp, 16 predicted proteins | sample VDWuncwatermetaG_FD_89674 | JGI IMG/M metagenome (GOLD analysis project Ga0105164, IMG submission 89674) | Wastewater microbial communities from Netherlands to study Microbial Dark Matter (Phase II) - VDW unchlorinated drinking water | ecosystem: Environmental > Aquatic > Freshwater > Drinking...
GAATAAAATGTACCAGGAGAGGCGCGACGCGCTTGTCGGAGGGCTTAACTCCTCCGGCTGGAAGGTCGAGAAACCAAAAGCGACCTTTTACGTCTGGTGCAGGGCGCCTAAAGGATATGACTCAATAGGTTTTTCTCAGGAATTATTGAAGAAGGCCGACATTGTGGCTACCCCCGGGGTGGGATTCGGGGAAAGCGGAGAGGGCTTTATCAGGTTTGCGCTTACCGTTTCTAAAGAGAGATTGGAAGAAGCGGTAACCAGGATAAAAAAAATTTTATAAATGGTAATCGCGTACATCGCCTTCGGCTCGAATCTCGGTGACAGGAATAAAAATATCGAGAAGGCCGTAGAATACTTAAAGGAATTAGAGGGGATTTCCGTAAGAAGGGTATCCGCTGTTTATGAAACGGAACCTGTCGGCGGGCCGAGACAGGAAAAGTTCTTAAACGGCGTCATAGAGGTTGAGACATCGCTCCTGCCGGATGAGCTGCTTGACAGGTTAAAGGGTATAGAGTCAAGGCTTGGCAGGGTAAAGACAGAAGATAACGCGCCAAGGCCTATAGACCTGGATATAATATTCTACCAGGATATTGTTATTGACGGGGGGAGGATAAAGATTCCCCATCCGCGGATGCACGAAAGGGCATTTGTTCTGCGCGGGCTTAGCGAGATAGCCCCGGAGTTTTTGCACCCGCGCCTGAATAAGACCGTTAAACAACTCTACGGGGAATTATTGGCTGGCAATTCGAACTATGAGAATAATAAAGTCGGCAACCCTGATGCAGGAATACAGCAGGGGCCTGAAACGGCAAAATAAAAAGATAGGTTTTGTCCCGACCATGGGATACCTGCATGAGGGCCATTTAAGTTTAGTTAGCCGGTCTATTAAGGAGAACGATATTACAGTAGCGAGCATATTTGTTAATCCGCTGCAATTCGGCCCTAAAGAGGATTTTAAAAAATATCCGAGGGCAATTAAAGCCGACGAGGCCATGCTTAAAAAGGCGGGTGTCAATGCCCTGTTCTATCCTACGGCAGCCGGGATGTACCGCGAGCCGTATTATACTTATGTGGATGTGGAGCGCCTGTCAGAGCCGCTGTGCGGAAAATCCAGGCCCGGCCATTTCAAAGGGGTAGCGACTGTAGTGGCGAAATTATTTAATCTGGTCACCCCGGACATAGCTTATTTCGGACAGAAGGACGCGCAGCAGGCTATAATTATAAGGAAGATGGCGGAAGACCTTAATATGGGCATTAAGATAAAGACGGTGCCGACTGTTCGGGAGAAAAGCGGGCTTGCGGTGAGTTCAAGGAACGCCTATCTGAATCCCGAAGAAAAAAAGGACGCGGCGATTTTGTATAAATCCCTGCTTCTGGCGAAGAGGATGATTAAGGGCGGCCGCGGTTCGGCCGGAGAAATCATAACCAAAATGAAGGCGTTGATAAAACAGAAGAGGTCTGCTAGAATAGATTATGTGGAAATTGTAGACGAAAAAACGCTGAAGCCCGTAAGAAAAGTCCATGGTAGCATACTTATTGCGCTGGCCGTCTATATAGGCAAGACAAGGCTTATTGATAATTTAAGATTAAATGTGAGGTGGTGATATGTTGCGCATGATGTGTAAGTCAAAGATCCATTCGGCTACGGTTACAGAGGCGAATCTGAATTACACCGGCAGCATTACTATCGATAAAAAACTGATGTCAGCGGTTGATATACTGCCGTTTGAACGCGTCCAGATAGTGAATCTGCATAACGGTTCGCGTGTTGAGACATACGCCATGGCAGGCAAACACGGCTCAGGCACCATATGCATGAACGGCGCCGCGGCAAGATGGGCGCACAAGGGCGACAGGGTTATTATAATCTCCTACGCGCTTATGGATTTAATTGCCGCCAAGGCGCATAAACCCAAAATCGTTTTTGTTAATAAGGCCAACAGGATCATCAGGAAAAAATGAGCAAAAATATAAATAGAAATCAAAAAGAGGGCGATATAAAATACAAGGAAGACCTTAAGGCGAAGATAACCGAGCTTAAGAAGGCCCGAAACGCGGTAATTATCGTCCATAATTACCAGAGGGATGAGATACAGGATGTAGCGGATATCACCGGCGATTCCCTGGCCTTGTCGCAGGCCGCGGTGCGCACCAGCGCGAAAGTTATTGTATTCTGCGGAGTCCATTTTATGGCGGAGTCCGCGGCGATCCTAAATCCCGACAAAACCGTGCTTTTGCCTGTTATAGAGGCGGGCTGCCCTATGGCAGATATGATAAGCGCCGATAAGCTAAAGATAACCAAGCAGAAACATCCTGACGCCGCAGTGGTATGCTATGTCAATTCTTCCGCGAAGGTAAAGGCGGAGAGCGATTACTGCTGCACATCCTCAAACGCTATAGAGGTTGTTAAATCAATCCCTAACAGAAAGATTATATTTGTGCCTGATCAGAATCTGGGATTATATGTTCAGTCGCAGCTTCCGGATAAGGAGATAATAACCTGGCAGGGTTTCTGCCCTACGCATGTGAGGGTTCAGGAAGAGGATATAAAAGAGGTGAAGCAGCTTCATCCCAAAGCAGAGGTGATAGCGCATCCCGAATGCAACCCCGAGGTATTGGCCATTTCGGACCATATATGCTCAACCGCGGGGATGTTTAAATACTGCAAGTCTGCCAGCGCGAAGGAATTTATCATCGCGACAGAAATGGGCCTCCTCTATAGGCTGAGAAAGGAAAATCCAACCAAGTCTTTTTATCTTGCTACGGAGCATCTGATTTGCCCTTCAATGAAACTCACGACCCTTGGCTGGGTCGTTCATTCACTTGAGACAATGACGAATATTATAACTGTTCCCGAAGATATAGGCCTAAATGCCATTAAGGCGTTAAAGAGGATGCTTGAGATTACGGGCGAACCCAGGACGGCGATGATCGCAGGATATTAGTTCCTAGTTGCTAGTTCCTAGTCGTTAGTTTAAGAGTAAAGAAAAAATTGAAAAAGAAAAAGATTAAAATCGGGATTATCGGATGCGGGGCCATAGGCTCCGAGATCGCTGCTGCCATTGACAGGGATTTTAAAAAAGAAGCGGTTTTGACGGCCATCTCTGATATAAACATAAACAAGGCCGAAGCGGTTAAGAAAAAATTGAAAACGAAGCCGGATGTTTTATCTGCGGCTGCCTTAATCAGGAAATCGGACCTTGTTGTTGAGGCGGCCTCTGCCAAGGCATCCGCGGACATCGCCAAAGCGGTAATATCAGCGAAAAAGGATATAATGATTATGAGCGTGGGCGGTATAATCAGAGATTATGCCGCCCTTTTTAATTTGGCCGGTAAGAATGGTTGCAGGGTTTATCTGCCGAGCGGCGCCATATGCGGGCTGGACGGGGTCAAGGCTGCCTCCCTTGGAAGGATAGACAGCGCCGGATTAACAACGCGAAAACCTCCTGACGGTTTTAAAGGCGCCCCTTTTGTAGAAAAAAATAAAATCGATCTAAACGGTATAAAAGGCGAGACCAAGATATTTGAGGGAAACGCCTTGGAGGCCATAGAGGGCTTTCCGGCTAACATCAATGTTTCCTGCGCGCTTAGCATAGCCGGGATCGGCCCTGAAAAAACAGTCGTGAGAATAATCACATCTCCGGAATACAAGACCAATATGCACGAGATTGTAGTTGAAGGCGAATTCGGGAAGTTAACCGCTAAGACCGAGAATGTCCCATCGCCGAATAATCCCAGGACAAGTTATCTGGCGATCCTTTCGGCCATAGCGGTATTGAGACAGATTTTGGGTCCGGCTAAAGTTGGGACATAGGTATAAGAGAGTTCTACTTCGCCGTTAGAGTTGTAAACACTGGTACGGCTTCGTAGGAACATTTCTGCGAAGCCCCACCGGAGTTTTATATGTGATGGGCATAGCAGAAAGGGGGTGAACTAAATGGCGGATAAGGTATTCAAGTGCGGTATTAAGAGGAAAAAAGGATATCTCTACTACATCGACAAAAAGGGCAACGTCGTCGAGACAAAGATGGCGCGCGGAAAACAAAAAGGCGGCGGCGGCAAGGTAATCTGCAAGGCAGGCGTAAAGAGGCAAAAGGGTTACCTCTATTTTGTTGATAAGAAGGGCGATGTCTCCAAGGCCAAGATGGCGCGCGGCGGCAGAAAAAAGAAGAAGAGATAGTCAGTACTGTTGCAGCTAATATAAGTAGACGAGGAGCCAAATTTTGTGGCGGCTCCTCGTCTGTTGTTAGTATTCTAAAAAGTTAGGATAAATCTATTTGACAAATTAAAATTGTATGCTATACTTACAGAAGGGAATTATTTTTAATTAGGTAAAATATGAATAATATTAAACCGCGGCGCCTAATAGGCGAGGCGATGATACAAGAGGGGCTGGTAACACTTAAGCAATTAGAAGAAGGTCTGTATTATCAGAAAAAATTAAAGAAATTAATTGGCGAGACATTAATTGATCTGGGTTATGTAAAAGAAGTGACCCTGCTTAGTTTTCTAACAGGGTTTTTTTATGATTACGGGGTTTCTTCAAAAATTCAGGGGATAAGGCTTCTGGATGATATAGAAGACCTTGCCAGTCCGGACTTTAAAAAATGGCTTATATTCATGGTAAAGAAGAAGGCGTCAGATTTGCATTTGGCCGCGGGGGTTTCGCCGCGCCTCAGGATTCACGGGGAGATTGTATCTACGCGTTTAGAGCCGTTGTCCGCGGAAAATATAAAAGCGCTGGTTTACGGCATTTTGGATTACCAAGAGATTGATGCATTCGAACAGAATAAGGCGCTTGATAAATCTTTCCAAATAGAAGGAATCAGCCGCTATAGGATTAACCTGCACTGGCAGAGGGATTCCATAGGGGTCAGCATAAGGGCGCTGTCGCTTAATATCCCCGACTTTAAAGATTTAGGCGCCCCTGAGATTTTAAAGGATTTTGCCTTAAGGCCGAGCGGCCTTGTGCTTATTACCGGGCCGGCCGGCTCCGGCAAGTCCACGACCCTGGCCGCGATGATAGAATTTATAAATAAGACACGGCCGGCGCATATTATCACTATAGAAGACCCGATAGAATATGCGTTTATTTCCAAAAACAGTCTTATACGCCAAAGGGAGCTGGGACGCGACACCCTTTCTTTTAATGAGGCGTTAAAGAGCGCGGTAAGGCAGGACCCGAATATTATTTTTATAGGCGAGATGAGGGATCTGGATACCATACAGGCCGCGCTTACGCTGGCGGAGACAGGGCACTTGGTTTTAAGCACGCTTCACACACAGGACGCGGTACATGCGGTGAACAGGATTGTAGATGTTTTTCCTCTGGCGCACCAGCATGAGATTCGGACAAAACTTTCCATGGTATTGCAAGGAATTGTGGTCCAGCAGCTTGTGCCCAAGACAGATAAAAGCGGCAGGGTGTTGGCGTGTGAGATATTGGACTGCACCGCCTCAATAAGAAATCTGATAAGGGATAATAATTTATCGCAGGTGCGGTACTTTATCCAGACGGGTAGGCGGCAGGGTATGAAAACGATGAATCAATCGCTGCTTGATCTTTATAAGCAGGGCGTAATTTCCTGGGAAGAGGCATGCCTAAGAAGCAATGACAGAGACGAGCTGCTGCGTCTTATGCCTAAAATATCATTGACAGACCTTTAGTTTATTGTTATAATCATTGCTGTAATCTTCGGGGTGAGGCGCAATTCCTCGACTGGTAGTAAAAGCCTACGAACTCCGCTAAACGGGGTAGATCCGGTGAAATCCCGGGGCCAATAGTATAGTCTAGATGAGAGAAGATGAAATGGATGTGTTGTGCGGATCAAATCCCGAAGATATTTTTCGGGGTTTTTTGTTTTAGAGGCGAGGTAATATGAAATTTGATACCATTGAAGAAGCCATAACCGATATAAAACGCGGCAGGATGATTATTGTTATAGATGACGAGGACCGCGAAAATGAAGGCGATCTTATCATGTCCGCCTCTTTTGTCGCCCCGGAGGATGTAAACTTTATGACAAAACATGGCCGCGGCTTGATCTGCGCCCCGATGGAGAAAAAAAGGCTGGATGAGTTAGATCTCCATCCGATGTCTCCCCACCATCAAGACCCGTATAAAACGAGCTGGATGATTTCCGCCGACGCAAAGGAAGGCATAACCACGGGCATATCCGCATACGACAGGGCCCATACTATAAAGGCCTTGGCGGACCGAAATATCAAAGCCCCGGACCTGGTTAGGCCGGGCCATGTCTTTCCTTTAAGGCGCAGGAGGGCGGCGTTCTGGTAAGGGCGGGCCATACCGAGGCCTGCGTGGATTTGATGAAGCTTTCCGGCCTCATTGCCGTAGGGGTTATTTGTGAGATTATGAATGATGACGGGACTATGGCCAGGACCCCCCAGTTGATAGAATTCGCAAAAAGATATGATTTGAAAATATGCACCATTACCTCGCTTATTGAATACAGAAGAAGGTCGGAAAGGCTGATCAAAAGGATAGCGGAAACCTCTATACCTACCAGGCACGGAGAATTTAAATTGATTTTATATGAATCGGCGGTGGATAAGGAGCAACATTTAGCCCTTATAAAAGGAGAGATAACCAAAGGAGATGCGCTTGTGAGAGTCCATTCGCAATGCCTTACAGGCGATATATTCGGTTCTCTCAGGTGCGATTGCGGAGAACAGCTGAATAAGGCAATGGAGATGATAAAGAACGAGGGCGAAGGGGTTATTTTATATATGCGCCAGGAAGGCAGGGGTATTGGTTTGGTAAACAAACTAAAGGCATACGCCCTCCAGGACAAAGGGTTGGATACTGTTGAGGCAAACGAGGCGTTAGGTTTCAAACCTGACCTCAGGGATTACGGGATAGGCGCCCAGATCCTGGTTGATTTAGGGCTGAAAAATATCAGGTTATTGACCAATAACCCCCAGAAGATTATAGGGCTTTCCGGTTACGGGTTAAATATTATAGAACGCGTGCCGTTGGAGATAAAACCAACAGGCGTCAATGCGAGATACCTTAGGACTAAAAAAGAAAAACTCGGCCACCTTTTAAAAATTTAAGTCTGCTACGCCGGTAGAGTTGTAAACGCCGGTACGGCTTCGCAGAACCTGTAATTCCTGCGTAGCCCCACCGAAGTTTACAAGTGATGGGCGAAGCAGAAAAGGAGAGAATATGGGACAGGAGAGGCGAAGATTTGAGAGGGTAGAAAGCTTGGTGAGCGTGAATTATGTTTCGGAAGGCGCGGAAATCAACAATTATTCGCTGACAAGGGATATAAGCGAAGGCGGGTTGAGTATCCCTCTAAGCAACAGGCTGCCGTCAGGGGCAAAGATGGATATCGCGATAATCATTTCAGATAAAAAAAGCGAGGAAAAGATTTCCGCTGTCGCGAAGATTGTCTGGTCCAGAAGAAATACGGAACACTGGAAACCGCGTTATAGCGCCGGTTTGGAATTTTTGGATATACAACCTTTTGATAAGGAAAGATTATTAAAGTATGCCAGGGAAAACAGATGGATAAAGAGCGATTTTGAACGGGCATTGGAGGAAGATAAGGTGCCGGTATTAGGCAGAAGGGGGGAGTTTTTAATATGAAGGTTATCTCGGCGGAATTAACAGGCAAGGGGAAAAAATTCGGGGTTGTGGCCTCGCGGTTTAATGAGTTTTTGACCACAAAACTTCTGGAAGGGGCATGCGATACGCTCTTAAGGCACGGGGTCGCGGAAAACAGCATTGAGGCGGTTTGGGTGCCGGGCTCTTTTGAGATCCCTTATGTGGCTCAAAGGCTGGCAAAATCAAAGAAGTACGACGCTATAATTTGTTTAGGCACTATTATCAGAGGTTCTACGCCTCATTTTGACTATATCTCAAGCGAAACCGCCAAAGGTATAGCGAAGGTCTCGCTTGACAGCGGGATACCATGCGTTTTCGGCGTAATTACCGCGGATACCCTGGAACAGGCGATAGAGCGTTCAGGCACAAAAGACGGCAATAAGGGAAGAGACGCGGCGATCGCCGCTATAGAACTGGCCAATCTCTACGAGAAGATTTAAGGTAAATTAATGAGAAAACGCACGAAGGCGAGGGAATTCGCGCTTCAGATCCTGTATCAGATTGATATAACAAAATCTGACGCGGGATCTACAATTGAAGATTTTTGGAAAAATCGCGAAATAGATACCGAGGGTGTCGTTAAGGAATTTGCGGAGGGTATTATCTTGGGCGTGATAGAGCATAAGGACGAGATAGACAAGGCCATAAGCGAGGCCGCCGAAAATTGGGAGCTGGGCAGGATGGCGGTTGTGGACAGGAATATCCTTAGAATGACTACATATGAATTGCTGCACAGGCAGGATATCCCCCCTAAGGTCTCAATCAATGAGGCGATAGAGATCGCTAAAAAATATGGCGACCGGGATTCGGGCAAATTTGTAAACGGGATTCTTGACAAGATAAACAAGACGAAGAGATCTTATGCAGAAAAAGGCTGACCTGCATGTGCACACCACCTTTTCCGACAGCACTTTCTCGCCTGAAGAAGTAATCCGATATGCCTCCAAGATAGGCCTGGATTGTATTGCTATCTGCGACCACGATGTAATTGACGGTATAAAGCCCTCTTTAGAGGCCGGCGAAAAATACGGCGTTGAGATTATCCCTGCCATAGAACTGACCGCTGAAAAACAGGGAGGCGAAATCCATATCCTTGGCTATTACATCAACTGGCAGGACAGCGCCTTTCAGCAACAACTGGCCCGTTTGTGCGAGCAGCGCGTAAAAAGGATTTATGATATGCTGGATAAACTAAAAAAGCGCGGCGTGAATCTCGATGCCCAGGAGGTTTTTAAACTTAGCGGCAAGGGCTCTGTCGGCAGGCTTCATCTGGCGCGGGCGTTGTATAAAAAGGGCTTTACCCGGACAGTGGACGAGGCGTTTAAAAGGTACATAGGCAACGGAAAACCCTGCTATGCGGGGAAGATTAATTTAACTCCGGAAGAGGCTATAAGTGAGATTATTAAGGTAAAAGGCATACCTGTATTGGCCCATCCGGGCGTTATGGGAAAAAATGAATTTATTTCTTCCTATATAAAGCACGGGTTAAGAGGCATAGAGGTCTATCATACTGACCATCCGCCGGCTACAGCCCGCCGCTACGAGGAAATAGCAAGGCGCCACAATCTCCTTATTACAGGCGGGTCTGATTGCCACGGGCTTGGAAAAGGCAGGGTCCTGATGGGGACTACGACGGTGCCGTACGAGTTAGTAGAGGGGCTTAAGAATGCCCGATGATAGATCGTTTATGAAACTGGCGCTGGGGCTTGCCAGAAGGGGTATGGGCAGGACCAGCCCTAATCCGATTGTCGGGGCTGTAATCGTTAAGAACGGCAGGATTATCGGAAAAGGATATCATGAGAGGGCGGGCCTTGAACACGCCGAAATTCGCGCGATTAAAAGCGCGGGGAAAGGCGCGGCGGGCTCGACGTTATATGTGAACCTGGAACCCTGCGACCATTTTGGAAAAACGCCGCCTTGCACAGGGGCGATAATAAAAAGCGGCATAAAAAGGGTAGTGGCCGCGATGCGGGACCCTAACCCCATTAATAACGGCAAAGGATTTAAGAGATTGAGAGGGGCGGGGGTAAGCGTTACAAGCGGTGTTTTGGAGGATGAGGCCAGGAGCCTGAACGAGGCGTTTATCAAATACATTACCACGGGAGCGCCGTTTGTGATTGTAAAAACCGCTCAGAGTTTGGATGGGAAGATCGCGGCAAAGACAGGGGATTCCAGGTGGATTACGGGCGAGAAATCCCGCAGATATGTTCATGAATTGCGGCACAACGCGGACGCGGTCATGGTTGGAGTAAACACTGTTATCAGAGACGACCCGCTTTTAACAAGCAGGACAGGGCGCGGGGGGGATAAACAGCCGCTAAAGGTAATTGTTGATTCGAAATTAAAAATTCCGGAAACAGCGAAGATATTCAGCAGGCATTCGCCCGCGAAGGTTATTCTGGCGACGACTAAAAAAGCGCCCAAATCCAAAATTGATAGATTAAAAAAAATGGGCTGCGATATCCTGATTTTAAAACAGAAGAACGGCAGGGTGGATTTGAGGCAAATGATGAACGTGTTAGGCAAAATGGGGATTGTCAATGTCTTGGTTGAAGGCGGCGGAGAATTAACAGGAAGCCTGGCGGATGAAAAACTGGTGGATAAATTTTTATTTTTTATCTCGCCGAAAATTATTGGCGGCAGAGACGCGAAGGGCCCGGTGGAAGGGGAAGGCGTTAAAAAAGTCAGCCAGGCGCTGATTCTAAAAAATATAAGATATAAAAATTTTAGGGATGATTTATTAATAGAAGGCTATGTTCACAGGCATAATTGAAGATATCGGTATAGTTAAGGCGCTTGAAAAAAAGCAAAACTACAGGCTAATCGTTGATTCCCCGGTTTTTAAAGACGGGAAGATCGGAGAAAGCATAGCCGTAAACGGGGTATGCCTTACCATTTCGGATTTGAATAATAGTTCGGCTTGTTTCGACGTTATGAATGAAACCATAAAAATAACGAATCTGAGAAATCTTATGGCGCGCGACAAGGTAAATTTAGAAAGGGCCCTTAAGGTCGGAGACAGGTTAAGCGGCCACTTTGTTACGGGGCACATAGACTGCTTGGGCGAGATAATAGCGAAAAATGAAACCCCGGGAAACTACTGCTTAAAAGTGAAGATTCCGGGAGAGAATATGAGATTTATTGTTCCAAAGGGCTCGATCGCACTGGATGGCATAAGTTTGACAATCGCGGACACGGGAGCGGACAATATTAGCGCATATTTAATTCCTCAAACAGCGCAAAAAACAGACCTGGGGTTTAAGGGCATTGGAGACGCATTGAATGTGGAGTTTGACTTGGTAGGAAAATATATTTTGAACCGCGCGAACAGGGGAAAAGAGAAGTCAATAATAACAGAAGGGTTTTTGCGTGAACATGGATACTGATTTTTTCTTGACTTATGTATTTTTTTCAGGTATAGTTTAATACAAATGAAAAAGGGATTGCCGAATTGCAAAGTTAAAATCGCGGGTTTTTTATTTATATTCATTATAAGCATAACTATCGCCGGTTGTACTTCTATACCTGAGAGAAGAGTAACTGAATCGGGGGAAGTAGTAACTGTTGAAAAGCCCTTAGGGGTAGCTTCAACCTTGAGGTTTGAGGATGTGCCTATCCCCGCGGGATTCAACCTTATGCGCGACCAATCCTTTATATATCAGGATTCGTCAATTCGCGTGGGGCTCTTAAGATACGCGGGCCGCGCCAACCCAGCCCAGATAATAGCATTCTATAAATCGCAGATGTCTCTGTATAACTGGAACCTGGTAAACGTAGTAGAGTTCGGAAATATAACTATGAGTTTTGTAAAGGCGGATGAAAATTGCCTTATTACTATTGAGCCCCTGACTACAAAATCCTTATTAAATATAGTAATTTCCCCTAAATCGGGTACTTTAAATACCGGTATCGGCTCTGCCTTTGGCGCTAAAAAAGACAAATTTTAAATACCCCTTGACAAAACTGGCTTTTGTGCTATACTTTAACAAGTTAAGCGAATTCGGCTATACTACCATATATAACTTTAAAACTTGGCTAAGAAGGGAGGGAGGAAAGCTAAAGGCCTAAAGTTATCAGACTATGGTGATATGGACATAGATGAGACAAAAAAGGCTACTATAGAAATTTTTTAATTCTATAGGCCTTCTTTAGAATATAAATATCAAAAAGAGAAATTACCTTAAGGAGGATATTAATGAGTAAGTTAAAAATATTTTGCGTTTTAGCGATAGTAGCGCTGATTGCGGCGCCGGCTTTTGCTGAGGTGCAGAATGTAAAAGTAAGCGGCGACTTATCCGCAAGATGGCTTATCAGGTCAGAGTACGACTTGGACAAAGACAATGTCGTTGCAGCTGGGAATTCGGCGAATGATTTTCTCCAGAGCACCGCTGAAGTCCAGGTTGACGCGGACCTGACGGATAATGTCGGCACAGTAGTAAGACTTGCCAACCAGAGAAATTGGGGCGATCAAACAGGTATGGCCGTTGGAACATCCAACGCTAACGCGATGGATGTCCTGGTGGATCTTGCCAATGTGACCTTCAAAGAGTTCTTCTATGCGCCTCTCACAGTCACAGTCGGACGCCAGGATCTTTGGTTCGGTAAGGGTTTCATAATTGGCGCGAAGCAGAGAGACCCAAGCGCCGCGATTACAGCGAAGGAATACACAGTATTTAATTCCTTTGACGCGATTAAGGCAACGTTGGATTTTGACCCGTGGAAAATCGATACAGTGTATTCGCTTATTGAGGAAAACACCACTACCAGGAATGACGATGTCTATCTCTTAGGTACCAATATCGGCTACAAGTTTGACAGCCGTAAGGGAGAAGCGGAGGGATATTTTTGGCATAAGGCGGATCGTTCCAAGTTAGCGTATCCCGCAGGAACCACTGCTTCTACGGCGACAGAGAAAAATGCCACTGAGGTCTTTGGTTTACGCGGCAGCCTTGAGCCGGTTGCAAACGCCACCTTAGCGGGTGAATTGGCGTGGCAGAGCGGCACGTATTCCACCTGGACGATGGAGTCAAGAGGCAGAAACGCGTGGGCGCTTGATGTAGCGGGCGACTACAACCTGAAAGATATAAAGTGGACGCCGACAGTAGGGCTGGAGTACATTTTTTACTCTGGCGAAGAGAAGACCTCGGTTGGGGACTCCACAGGCAACAAGTGGAATGCCTGGGATCCTATTTACAGAGGGAAATTTGACACAGCCATCCGTGAATTCCAGAACGTTTACTACGCAACTGCGATGAGGGCTGATAATGCCGCTGTTCAGGCGCTTGATCAGGATTCGGGCGTGACAAACCAACAGCAATTTATCATAAAAGGCACCATAAACCCTATCACCCACTTAAAGGTGGATGGCAGGTTTGCATGGTTCCGCATGGACGAAGCGCAGACGGTCAGCTCAGCCTCAAGGTCCAAGGACTTAGGAAGCGAATTAGATTTGAATCTAACCTATGATTACACAGAAGACGTTTCCTTTGGGCTGCTCACCGCGTGGTTCTTCCCTGGGAAGTACTGGCTAAGCGGTCAGGATGATATTGCGACCGATCTAGTAGGAACCGTAAAGGTTGCTTTCTAGCGCATCGGATGCAGTAAGTAATTTCCCCCGCCCTTTTGGTGGATGATTGTTAGCAGTCATTTTCCAAAAGGGCGGGGTTTTTTATGGTGATTAATTATGGAAAAACCGCTCTATATAGCGTTCATATGGCATATGCACCAGCCATTTTATAAGGACCCCCTGACTGGCGAGATATCTATGCCCTGGGTTCGCCTGCACGGAGTCAAGGATTACCTCAATATGGTTGAAATCCTAAAAGGTTTTCCAAGTATTCGCCAGACCTTTAATGTTGTGCCGTCACTGCTTGACCAGCTTGAGGACTACGCCGCTGAAAAACTCCCTAATGAAAATTTTTTGAATGTTTCATTAAAACCCGCTAAAGATTTAAATTTCGGGGAAAAAAAATTTATTATCCTGAATTTCTTTATGGCCAACTGGGAGAATATGGTATTTCCCTTGCCGCGGTTTTATGACCTGCTGCTTAAAAGAGGAAAGTTTATGAGCCCTTCTTTTGTGGATAGGGTTATAAATAATTTTAAACCGCAGGATTTTTTAGACCTTCAGGTCCTCTATAACCTTTGCTGGTTCGATCCGGCCTCAAGAAACGCCGATCCCGCGCTTAAAGAGCTGGTAAATAAAGGCTCCAGGTTTACAGAGGAAGATAAAGCCCTGGTGATAAAAAAACAGATCGATATCATAAGAAAGATAATCCCCGTGTATAAAGAGCTGCAGGATGCGGGCCAGATAGAAGTTTCTGTGTCGCCATATTACCATCCGATCCTGCCGCTTTTATGTGATACCAATATAGCGAAGGTTGGTATGCCTCACGAGGCGCTGCCGCATAAAAGGTTCGCTCACGCGGAAGACGCGAAATGGCACGTTGCTAATGCGGTAGCCAGATATGAAGGGATATTTAAGAAAAGGCCGGTTGGGATGTGGCCCTCGGAAGGCTCCGTCAGCGAGGATATCCTGCCGATAATTATGGAAAACGGCATAAAATGGATCGCGACAGATGAAGCAATTTTGTTGAAATCACTTGGCAGGCCGAAAACGGCAGACCTTCTTTACAGGCCCTATTTGCTTAAGCGCGAGAAAGGCTGCTTGAGTATTTTATTCAGAGACCGCGGTTTTTCAGACGCGATAGGTTTTGTTTATCAAAATACGCCTCCGCAGCATGCCGTGGACGAGTTTATATCGCATCTATACCGGATCAGGGAGGCGCTGCAACGGTTCAAGGGAGAAAATTTCCTGGTTCCTGTAATATTGGATGGCGAGAATGCCTGGGAATATTACCC
>Ga0105164_10001602_pt1 | contig 14486 bp, 13 predicted proteins | sample VDWuncwatermetaG_FD_89674 | JGI IMG/M metagenome (GOLD analysis project Ga0105164, IMG submission 89674) | Wastewater microbial communities from Netherlands to study Microbial Dark Matter (Phase II) - VDW unchlorinated drinking water | ecosystem: Environmental > Aquatic > Freshwater > Drinking...
CTATAAGCCCCATTACATCTTCAAATGCCGCCTTTCCTGTATTTACGATAAAATTGGCGTGCTTAATCGAGACCATCGCGCCGCCTATTTTTTCCCTTTTCAGGCCGCATGCCTCTATTAATTGCGCCGCGGTCTGTAGGGGCAATTCATGAATTGCCCCTACGTCTGGATTTTTAAATACGCATCCCGCGCTGGCAATAGAGAGTTCCTGTTTTTCTCTTTTCTGCGCTAAAAATTTTTTATACTCTTCTTTGACAGCTCTCTTGTCCTTTGATTTTTCCAAATTAAACGCCGCCTCCAGGATAATATAATTTTTAAGGTTTGATTTCCTGTACCCGAATCCCAAATCTTTTTTTTCAATATATTTAACAGCGCCTGAAAAATCGCATACCTTAACCTTTTCTATAAAATCCGATATCCATGGCCCCTTCAGGCCGGCGCCGGCGTTCATCCTTATCGCGCCGCCCACGGTGCCCGGTATGCCGGCCATAAATTCAAGGCCGCCGTATCCGGTATCTATCGTATTTATGATAAACCTCTGCAGGCTCTGTCCCGCCTGAAAATTTCCGCCGAGAGAAACCGCCGCCATGTTCAGGCCTTTGTCTGAAACCAAAAGGTTGCTGCCTTCGCCGATTAAAAATACCGGCAGGCCCTGCGCCTTGGAGATTTCCAAAAGGGCCTGCATATCATCCAGATCGTGCGGCTCGGCCCATACATCTACCGGGCCGCCTATCTTAAATGTCGTATGCCTAGATAACGGCTCGTTGTACAGTACCCGCCCCTTTATCCTTAAGTCCTTTAATAAGTTCATTTGATAATTCCCCTATGTCGCCTGCCCCTAAAATAAGCGCCGTATCGTTGCCCTTCAAAATCTTTAAAAGGTAAGGAATTATTTCGTCTTTCCTGATAACGCGCGCGTTCCTTTGTCCGTTTTTTATAGCCTCATTGTATATCGTCTTTGCGTCTACGCCTTCAATCGGTTTTTCGGAGGCGCTATATATATCCGTAAGGATCAATTCATCCAATTCTAAGAAACTTTTACCGAATTCATCTTTTAAAAATTGCGTGCGGGTATAGCGGTGGGGCTGGAAGACCCCGATGAGTCTTCTGGCCGGCCAATTCCTACAGGCGGCAATGGTAGCCATTATCTCTCTGGGGTGATGGGCATAATCCTCTATTACCATAATATTATCTATCTCGCCCTTTACCTCAAATCTCCTGAGAGTGCCTTTATACTGCGAAAGAGAATCCTTTATTATTTTTATATCTATACCGAGCTCAAGACCCAACAGTATTACCGCCAGGCTATTTTCCACATTATGCCTGCCCGGTATATTCAACTCAAATAATCCCAAAACTCTTCCTTTATAAACAGCCTGAAATGTAGTATGAAACTTATTCATACTTATATCGCTGGCGTATATATCCGCTTCTTTTTGGGAAATAGAATATGTAAAATATTTTCCCTTATAACCCTTCAATATCCTCTGTATGTTCGGGTCCTCGTATGAAGTAATAAGGCAGCCGCCCGGCTTTATATTTTCTATAAAGGCCTTATTTGCCGCAACTAAATCCTCAAAATCCTTATAATGCTCGAGGTGCTCGCGATCTATGTTGGTCAGGATAGCGTAAGCCGGTTTTAATTTCCTGAAGGTCCCGTCGCTTTCATCCGCCTCGCATACAACATAATCGCCTCCGCCGTTTCGCCAGTTAGCGTTAAGATAGCTGGCCTCGCCGCCTACTATGATACTGGGGTCAAACCCCGCATTAACCAGAAGAAGCCCGCTTAGGGCGGTAGTTGTTGTCTTTCCGTGCGCGCCGGTTATTGCTACGCCGGATTTCGCGTTAACCAATTCCGCCGCAATATCTGAACGGTGCGCAATAGGTATCTTTCTTTCCCTGGCCTTTTGTATTTCCGGATTGGCCTCATCAATACTGGTTGAATACACAACAAGCCCGGCCTTATCTGAGAGATTTGAAGAATGATGGCCAAAAAATATCCTGGCGCCCCTTTTGGCGAGGCCCTCTGTAAGACGGTTCGGTTTAAGGTCTGAACCGCTTATATCAAAGCCCCGCTCCAGAAGTATAGACGCTATGCTTGACATGCCTATCCCGCCTATGCCTATAAAATGTACGGCCTTAATTTTTTGAAGCATTTTTCATTATCTCGCGGGCCAATTTTTGAGCCGCATCCGGAATCGACAGATTGGCGGCGTTCTCAGCAAGCAACTTTAATCTCTGCCTGTCCCGCACCAAGTTAAGCAGTATCTCTTTTAGATACCCCGAAGTAAGATCCTTCTGGTTAATAACTATCGCCGCGCCCCTGGCCTCCATGAATTTAGCGTTGTCAACCTGATGAACCTTTATATTAGGATAAGGCACCAATATGGAGGGCAGGCCGAAAAATCCAATCTCTGAAATACTGCTCGCCCCTGCCCTTGAGATTACCAGATCCGAAGCGGAATAGACCTCGCTCATCCTGTCGCAGAATGAAAATACCCTGCCCTTCACGCCAACCGATTCATGGCCCCGCCCCACAAAATCAAAATCCCTCATGCCGGAAAGATGTATAAACTGAAAATTTGCTCTCTCTTGTTTAGACATGCCTTTTAGCGTTTCCAAAACCACATCGTTAATAAAATGCGCTCCCTGGCTGCCGCCCATAACCAGCACCGTAAACCTGCCCTCGTCTAAATCAAAGAGTTTAAGCGCCTTTGTCTTTTGCAGCCTGACAAGATTCACTCTTATAGGATTTCCTATCTGGCAGACCCTTGACTTTTTTAAAAAAAACCTTTTGCTGTCTTTAAAGCTTACGCCGATGCTATCCGCTATATTCGCCAATACCCTGTTAGCCATGCCGGGCACCAGGTTTTGTTCATGAATAACTGTGGAAATACCCATTATCTTTGCCGCCGCCAGCATAGGGAAGGAAACATACCCGCCGAAACCGACCGCGATATCGGGCCTGTATTTCCTTAATATGGAAAATGCGGATATAAAATCACTGAGTATTTTCTTATCCGAAGAAATGGTATCGAATTTATACCCTTCATTCTTAAGTATATCCGCATCAAGTTTCTTTTTGCTGCCTATAAAAAAGACCTCGTTTTTGTCATCCAGCTCCTTTAACCTGAATGCCGTCGCTATCGCCGGGAATATGTGGCCGCCGCTAGAGCCGGCCGCGATTAAGATTCTCATACGGATGCCCTTGAGTTTTTCGCTATGTTCAGTAAAAGCCCCACAGAGGCTATATGAAACATGAGCGAGGTCCCGCCGTAACTGATAAACGGCAGGGGAAGCCCCTTTGTCGGTATAGCGCCTGTGCCGGCCCCTATATTGATAAGGGCCTCTAACGTTATCATAGAAACAATCCCGAGGCTCAAGAATTTTCCGAAGAGGTCCTCGCTATTAAATGAAACCTTCATGCCCTGCCACAAAAAAAGGATAAATAATATCATTACAGAAACAGTGCCTACTATCCCGAGTTCTTCGCCTATTATTGAAATTATAAAATCTGTGTGGGATTCCGGCAGATAGAACAGCTTCTGCCTTGACTGGCCAAGACCTACCCCCAGCAGCCCCCCGGAGCCCAGCGCCAAAAATGATTGGATTATCTGAAAACCGACTCCTCTCGGGTCCTGCCACGGATTTAAAAACGCGAGGATCCTGCGGCGCCTGTAGGCTACTCTGAATATCGCGATATAAAGAACGGGCAGCATCGCCAGCAGGGACACGAGGATATTTCTTAAATCTATGCCTGCTACAAAAAATAATATCCCTGTTATCACTGAAACGGCTATGGCGGTTCCGAGATCCGGCTGCAATAGGACTAATAGTATCACGCACCCCGCGGCTATCGCAGACGGCAGAAACCCTTTAAAAAAATCTTTTATCCTTACCTGTTTTCTCGTCAATATATCAGATAGATATATTATAAGCGATAATTTCGCCAACTCTGACGGTTGAAAGCTAAATTGCCCTAACCTAAACCATCGCTTTGCGCCCCCTATCTGTCTACCCTTAAGTATAAGTAGCACTAAAAAGCACATTGAGACAAAGATAAGCGGTTTTGAAAACCTCTGCAGCTTCCTATAATCAAATGACATAGCAAGCAAGGCTAATATAATACCAAGAACAAGATAAAAGCAGTGCCTCTTCAAAAAATAGGCGCTGTCCCCATACCGCTCATAGGCCACCATGGCGCTTGAGCTATAGACCATTATGACGCCTATACACATTAAGATCGCCGTGATTATATATAAATTCTTTATTGAATTCTGCATAAATCCGCGGTTTTATTTTTTAGCGCCATAACCGCCTTTTTAAAACGCCCTCCCCTCTCTTCAAAATTCTTAAACATATCGAAACTGGCGCACATAGGCGAAAGAAGTACGGCATCGCCCTCGCTTGCCAGGTTAAAACTAAGATTAACCGCGCCTTCCAGGTCCTGCGCCTCGCGGATAGGCGCGGAACCCAAAAGCTGAATCCTTATCTTTGTCTTTGCTTCCCCTATCAGCACAACCGCCCTGACCTTCTCCTCTATAAGGCCTTTTAATACGGTAAAATCGCTTCCCTTATCCCTCCCGCCCGCGATGAGAATAACCGGCTCATCAAAAGAGCGAATGGCCCACATCGCCGCGTCAACTGTCGTGGCCTTTGAATCATTTATAAATTTAATGCCGTCTATCTCGGCCACATATTCGCATCTGTGCTCCAGGCCACTGAATTTCTTAAGGACGCTTTTTATGACCTCGGGCTTAATCTTAAAAATATTCCCTACAAGTGTGGCGGCCAGGGCGTTTCTTACATTGTGCCCGCCTTTTAATCCCCCCGCTAAATCTTCAGCCTTTAAACCGAGGATGAATGCGTGCTTGCTTTCGAGAGGGGAGGGAGCCCCTGCCTTGAAGCCGGGGGGCTCCACTAAAATCTCCGGTGCGGGCGAATCTCCGAAATATAAAACGCGCGGTCTGATATGCTTATTTACATGCCTTAGGCGCTTATCCTCATAATTTAAAATTGCCCAGTCCGACCTTTTCTGATTCTTAAATATATTCAGCTTGGCGTCAAGATATTCCCTGAAGTTTTTGTGCCTGTCCAGATGATTCTGTGTAATATTCAAAAACACGGACACATAGGGCCTGAATTTATCAATCCTCTGGAGCTGAAAAGAACTGACCTCAAGAATTATCACGCTGTTTTTCTTAACGTGCGCTACCTTCTCGCAAAATGAGAGGCCTATGTTGCCGCAGACAACCGCATCAAGCCCTGCCGCCTTTAGAATCTCTCCGATTAAGGTGGTAGTTGTGGACTTGCCATTCGTCCCTGTTACAGCAACTATCCTGCACGGGCAAAATCTATAGCCCAGCTCTATCTCATCTATCACGGGTATGCCCAATTCCCTCGCCCAGACAAGCGGTATCGCATTATCCTTAACGCCGGGACTTGTAATCACCAATTGAGAACCTGCGATAAAATCTTTTGTATGCTTGCCCAGTTCAATTTTAATGCCCCTTAACTTTTGCAAACCCTTGGCCCTTTCCCTAACTTCCTGGGTATCAGCGCCTTCGGTAATTTTCACTTCCCACCCTTTTTTATTAAGTAAGTGCGCCGCCCCTGCCCCGCTTATTCCAAGCCCCACAACAGTCACGATTTTTTTCATATTTCCCCCTTACCGCAATTTTAGAGTCGCTAAACTCGCAAGCGCCAATATAACGCCTATAATCCAAAACCTGACCGTAATCTTATTCTCGGCCCACCCCTTAAGCTTAAAATGGTAATGCAGCGGCGACATGAGAAACACCCTCCTGCCTGTGGTCTTGAAAGAAATAATCTGTATAATAACGGACAACGCTTCCGCCACATAGATGCCGCCGACCAAAAATAACAAAAATTCTTTTTTTATAAATATCGCCACCGTGCCTATGGCGCCGCCCAGGGCCAGGGCGCCCGTATCGCCCATAAACACATTTGCGGGGTATGCGTTAAACCACAAAAACCCCAGGCACGCCCCCACCAGCACGGCGCAGAATACCGCCAGTTCCCCGCTTGCGGGGAGATAAAATATATTTAAATAGTCGCTGAATCGTGAATGGCCCGCGAGATAGCTCATAACTGTGTAGGTAAGGGCTATCATTATCATGGTGCCTATGGCCAGGCCATCCAACCCGTCCGTCAGATTTACCGCGTTGCTTGAGCCGACAATAACAAGACAGGCAAAGAGTATGTAAAAAAATCCCAGTTCAATAACCGCCCTTTTAAAAAAAGGCACCTCAAGCGCCGTAGGAAACCGGGGGTCCAGATAAATAACAGCGCCTATAAACAATCCCAGCGCGATCTCCCACCTCAATTTCACAAGAGGCCTTAAGCCCAGCGACTTCTTCTTCAGCATCTTCCTCGAATCGTCAATAATACCTATCCCACCCAGGAATAATGTGGAAAACAGGACTAATAACACGTACTTATTAAAAATATCCGCCCAAAGAACGGTTGATAACACTATAACCAACAAAATAATAAGGCCGCCCATCGTGGGCGTGCCTTCTTTTGTCTTATAGAATTCGGACAAGGTCGCCATATACTGTTCTTTTCTGACCTGCTCGCCGACCTTAAGTTTATAAAGCCATTTTATTATGATGGGGCCGAGTATGATGCTGAGCACAAACGCGGTCAGGGCACCCATCGCGGCCCTGAATGTTATATACTTAAATACATTAAACCCGAACCAAAGTTCTCTTAGCGGATATAAAAGATGATAGAGCATTTGTTACCTCTCCTAATCTCATGGAATGCGACCCCTTCAACAACACAACATCGCGCTCCCGCACGATATCCTTAAGCACATCAAAAACAGCGGAATTATCCTTGCAGGAAAAGACAGCTTCTTTACGCATCCCGTTTGAGAGCGCGCCGGCCCTGACAGCGTTGCTAAATCTTCCGACGCTGATTAGATAATCCGCCCCGGCCAGCGCCGCGGCCTTGCCGGCCTCATTATGGTACCTGGCGGATGACTTGCCTAGCTCAAGCATATCCGCGCACACTAAAATCTTTCTTCCGGCGGTTTTATAATCCGCGAGCGCTTCTATCGCGCCGGACAAGGACTGCGGATTGGAATTATACGTATCGTCTATAATATACACGCCCTCCACGTTCTTGAATGAAAGCCTGCCGCCAACCGGCTCAAATTCTGAAAGCGCCTTATAGATGTCTACATATTCTATTTTATATAAAAATCCCGCGCTGATCGCCGCCAGCGCGTTATAGATATTATGCCTGGCCAGAAGCCTTATTTTAAAATTATACCTGCCGTTAACAATGAATTCTATCCGGCTGCCCCGGTTAATAATTCCGGTAACTTTAAAGTCACAGTCCTTTTCTATGCCAAATCTTAAAATCCTGCATCTTCCGCCGGAGGCGGATCCGCCTACGGCGGACACTCTCGAAAGTAACTCATCATCCGCGTTTAATATCGCAGTCCCGTCCCTATCCAGGGATTTCAACAATTCTGTTTTTTCCTTGAAAACGCCCGGCCTTGATTTCAAAAACTCCAGATGGCCGGACCCGATATTGGTAATAATTGCGGTTGACGGCGCCAGAATTTCCGCAAGCCTACTGATCTCGCCGAAATGGTTTGTCCCCAGTTCAAGCACGCCGATGTTGTGATCAGACTTCAACCCAAGAAGGGTTTTAGGCACACCAACCAAATTATTTTCTGTCCCCTCATTTTTCAAAACCGAGAACCGAGAACCGAGAACCTTATGCAGCATTTCCTTCGTTGTTGTCTTTCCGTTTGATCCGCTGATGCCGATAAACGGAATATCAAATTTAGCCCTATAGTAATGCGCGATGTCTCCAAACGCTTTCAGTGTATCTTTTGCTTGAATTATACTCACCCCTGATGCCCTGATACCCCGATACCCTGATGCCCTGACAACCACTGCAATCGCCCCTTTTTTAATCGCCTCACCAACAAAATTATGACCATCAAAACTCGGGCCTTTAAGCGCCACGAATAAATTTCCCGGCTTGATAGTCCTGGTGTCGGTGGAAACGCCGGAGATATTATATTCTAAATCTCCAGATATTAATTTACCTCTAGTGGCTTTTAATACATCACTTATATTTAATTTCATAGTCTCACTGTCATTGCGAGCGAGCTTTTGCGAGCGAAGCAATCTCCGGAGATTGCTTCGTCGGCGCTCCGCGCCTCCTCGCAATGACGCGTTCCACAACCTCTCTGTCGCAAAACGGCAGCGCCTTATCGCCTATAATCTGATACTTCTCATGGCCTTTGCCGGCAATCAAAACGATATCGCGCGGCCCTGCGATTTCTATCGCTTTTTTTATGGCTTCATATCTATCCAATATTATCTCATAAGACCTGAAACCCTTGCCTATGCCCTTTTCTATCTGCCTGGTTATCGCCGAGGGCTCCTCGCCTCTGGGATTGTCAGAGGTGATTACAACATAATCCGCGAGTTTGGACGAGACGGCGCCCATCCTGGGCCTTTTGAACTTATCCCTATCACCGCCGCAGCCGAAAACCACAATAAGTCTATTTTTTACCAAATGCCTTAAGGCCTTTAAAACGTTCTCCAAGGCGTTATCGGTATGGGCGTAGTCCACAAATATCTTAAAATCCCTGTTGGCCCGAACCGCTTCCAGCCGGCCCTCCGCGCCCCTGAAATCCGCTACTGCTTTTTTTATCGCTTCAATACTTATACCCTCATCGAGGGCGCATGCCGTAACAGCTAAGATATTATAGACATTAAATACCCCGATTAACGGGCTTGTCAATCCAAATGCTCCCCATCTTTTGGCCCTGACCAGAAATTCTGTTTTATTCAAACCAAATTTTATTTCTTCAGCCGTTATATCCGCCTTATTTTTTATGCCATAAGTCAGGACTCTGGCTTTCGTTTTCTTTTTTATCTTTCCGCAGTTCGGATCATCCGAATTCAACACCGCCAGGCCGGTAGGATTTAAACCACTGAATAACACGGCCTTCGCCTTAAGATAATTTTCAAATGTCTTGTGATAATCCAGGTGTTCACCGGTAATATTTGTGAATATCGCAGCCTTAAAGTCTATTCCGGCTGTGCGGCCCTGGTCCAGTGAATGGCTTGACACCTCCATCGCGCAGTAATGAACCCCTGCGGACGCCATTTCGCTTAACAGCCGCGCCAACTCTATCGAGCCAGGCGTTGTATTTTTTGCCTCAATAACCTTATCTGCCCACCGATGGGCGATCGTCCCTATTATGCCGGCCTTTTGGCCTGCCGACCTAAATACTTCTTCCAAAAGATATGTAATGGTTGTTTTGCCGTTTGTGCCTGTTACGCCAATTACCCTGACCTTTTCGGAAGGATTGCCGTAAAAATCGGATGCGGTCTGCGCCAGCATCTTGCGCGGGTCCGCCACACGGATTACCTTGGCGCCTTCTATCTTTACCTTAAAATCTTTTCCCGCCACGACAGCGACCGCGCCTTTTTTGACTGCTTCATCTATAAATTTCCGGCCGTCAAATTTCGCGCCCCGGATGGCAAAAAAGATATCGCCTTTCCTCACATGGCGCGAGTCATCACTTATCCCGCTGAACCTCAGATTAATCCCCCTGGGCATTTAACACCGCCTTAAGAGGCTGCGGATCCTTTATGTCCGGCGCAACCCCCATATATCTTAGCGTATCCTCAGCTACTTTTTTAAATACCGGCGTGGCCACAACGCCGCCGTAATAAAAAGGGCGCGGCTCATCCATGCATACGGCTACAACGACCCTGGGATTTTCCGCAGGCGCAAAACCTATAAAAGAACCTACAAACTTGGAATGGGAATAGACACCCGGGGGCTCTATCTTCTGCGCGGTGCCGGTCTTGCCTCCCGCGGTGTAGGATCCCAATTTAGCGAGCGTGCCTGTCCCTTTTTCAACAACACCTTTTAAAATCCCTCTCATCTTTTTCGCCGTATTTTCGGATATCACACGCCTTACAACACTAGGCTCAAATTTTACAATTGTCTCGCCCTGCTCATCCCGGATCTCCCTTAAAATCCACGGCTTGACAAGATTCCCGCCGTTTGCGATAACCGATACGGCGCAGGCAAGCTGAATAGCGGTGACTGTAACCTCCTGCCCCATAGGCAGCGCTGTCATCGTTGTCCCGGACCACCTTGACGGAGGGTATGTCGTACCTCCCACCTCGCCGGATAAATCAACCCCTGTTAGCTGGCCAAAACCAAAGGCCCTTATATAATTGTAGAAATCATCGCTCTTGAGCCTCTGCGCGGCCTTCACCGTACCGATATTGCTTGATTTTTCTATAACCTCGCGGAATGTCAGCGTGCCGTGCGGTTGATGGTCATGCAGGATATGGCCGGCGATATAATATTGCCCGTTCTCGCAGTAAAATTTATCCTCTAGGCCGACAAGGCCTTTTTCCAGGAGGCAGCTCGCTGTTACAATCTTAAAGACACTGCCCGGTTCAAACGTGTCGGTTACCGCCCTGTTACGATGCGAATCGAGGCTGGAATTAAAAAAGGAATTAAGGTCGTAGGCGGGCCTGTTTACGAGCGCTAATATCTCTCCGCTATACGGATCCATCACAATGATAGTAGCGCCTTTCGCGTTATATTTTTTAAAGGCCGCATCCAGGCCCTGCTCAGCGATATTCTGTATTGTCTCATCTATATTCAGGATAAGATTAAAGCCGTTTATCGGCTCTAAAAATTTTTCATCCTTCGCGCTTAAAGGCCTCCTTTTCGCGTCTCTGCTTGTAAGCCTGAAACCGGGCCTCCCCTTAAGGTACTTATCCTGGACCAGCTCCATACCTTCAAGGCCTGCGTTATCCAAACCCGCGAAACCAACTATATGAGAGGCAAGGTAACCGTTCGGATAGACCCTCTTCGATTCTTTTATCAGCTCAATCCCTTTTAAATTCAACGCCTTTATCTGGTCTGCCTCTTTGTCTGAAATCTTGCGCTTGATCCAGATGAAACCCTTTTTCCTTTTCAATCTCCTTAAGATAAAATCCGTATCCTCTTCCAGCACAGAGGCGAGCTTTCTGGCGATATAAGGTTTTTCTTTTTCATCCATGTCTCTCGGAACGGCAAACACGGAGTCAACGGTAATATTAAAAGCTAATCTATACATATTTCTATCATATATGGCGCCGCGGCGAGGTTCCAATTCTATGAGGGCCTTGTGCTGGGATTTCGCGATTTTAGAGAGGGGTACTGATCTGGCGACCTGAAGATAAAATAAACGAGATAGAAGGAGCATCTGTAGGGTTAAAAAGATAAGAAAAACTAAGATAAGGCGAGTTTCGTGGATTCTTTTTTCCACTTCAATTTATTTAACCACTAAATTTCCGCCGAAGGCGCCCACCTGCCGGACGGGCAGGGATCAGCCTACGGCTGAAGCGTGCTATTTAACAGTATTGGCGAAGGCCTCTCTGGGCCTGCCGAATATTTTCCAAATCCCAAAGGATTTATTTTCTACTTTAGCCATTACAACAGCCTGTTTTTCTTCCTTTGGAGAAATAACCTGCACCATCTGCCACTGCTGCGGAATCGCGAAATCCTTTTTGCTTGCCAAAAACTTATTGTCCAGATAAACGGGCGATTTCAACCTGGTCACATTATATACCAAAGACCTGTTCCGGTCAAGAAGTCTTGTCATTTCCTTTTCGTTCGTGTTAATGCTGTAACTTATTTTTAAAAGCTGCACCTGCTGGTTAACATACAGCAGCGCCATTAAGGTTACAAAAACCAAGAAGACGGAAAATTTATATATCTTCACCCAGCTTCTCCTGCCTACCCAGTTTCCCTCCATAGGAGGGGCTGGGTTCATTTTTTTGAGCAACCCTCAGTTTCGCGCTTCTGGCGCGCGGATTTAACGCCAACTCGTTCTGCGAGGCCTTAAGCGGTTTTTTCGTAAACCTTTTTAGAACACCTTCTTTTTCAAGATTTCTAAAAATATGTTTTGCTATTCTATCCTCTAGGGAGTGATAGGTAAGAACGCAAATCCTAGAGCCGGGCTTCAGAAACTTCACGCATGCCTTAAGCGTCATTTCAAAAGAGTCGAGCTCATTATTCACCGCTATCCGGAATGCCTGGAAGGTCCTTGTGGCCGGGTGTATCTTCTGAAACTTGTGCGGCGGCTGCGCCCTAAGGACCAGCTCAGAGAGTTCGCCGGTTGTCGCGATCAGGCTCTTTTTCCTTTGCCCCACTATGGCCTTTGCTATCCTCGCGTGAAATCTTTCCTCGCCGTACACCTTCAATATCCTGGAGAGTTCTTCCAAAGACAGATTATTCACCAGGTCAAACGCGGATATCCTGCTTGTCTTGTCCATGCGCATATCCAGCGGCGCGTCGTACTTTATGCTAAAGCCCCTTTCCGGCGTATCTAACTGAACGGAGGAGACGCCCAGGTCAAAAAGGATGCCGTTTATCTTTTTTATCTCCAAGCCCGTGAGTATTCTTTCCAAATTCTTAAAATTATCGTTTATTAGAAACAACGAGTCGCTGAATTCCTTTAAACTCTCTTTGGAATATTCTATGGCCTGCTGGTCCTGGTCTATGCCTATGACCTGGCCGTTAGGCCGGATCTTTTCCAGGATCGGGCGGCTGTGGCCGCCGTAACCTATAGTCGCGTCAACTATGATATCCCCGGGCTTCGGATCTAAAAAACCGAGGATCTCTTTTACCATTACCGGAGCATGCTGCAAGATAACCTCTCTGGTCAGTGCCGTTGTGTCTATCATTCTGTTATCAATTTCTCGGCGATTTCCTCAAAAGAGCCCTGCTGCGCGTTATAAAATTCATGCCAGGCCTCTTTAGCCCATATCTCTATCCTGTTGGAAATGCCGACAATCATGACATCCCTTTTAATACCGGCGTAATCTTTAAGATATTTAGGAAGCAGGAGCCTGCCCTGTTTGTCCAACTCTATCTCAATTGTGCCCGAGAAAAATAATCTATTGAAGCTCCTGGATTCCTTTTTTGTAAATGAGAGATTCTTAAACTTTAACTCCTGATTTTTCCATTCGTCTTCAGCGAACATAAAAAGGCACTTATCCAGCCCCCTCGTTATAAAAAATTTTTCCACATAGTGGCTCTTCGCCACTTCTCTGATTTTAGAAGGGACAATAAGCCTCCCCTTTTTGTCCAATGAATGTTCGTATTCGCCGTAGAACATTTACCCCGTTACAAACCTTTCTAGCCCCCGTTACAAAACAACAGTTTGTAACGGGGTGTTACTCTACTTTACTCCACTTTATACCACTATTGATACTAAATATACCCTATGCCCCCACCTTTGTCAAGGAAAATAATAAAAACCCAAGGAAAAAGGCCTGCTCGCTCAAGAGAAAATTTTTAACGCCTTTTATATCGTATTTTGTACCCTTCGGGTAGGCTTCGCACTCGGGGGCGGTGAACTCGCTCGACACTAAGGAGTGTCGGCTCAGACAGTCCACCGCCCTTTTTGGCATATAAGGATATGCCAACAGAAACCGACAAAATATTCATAAAAGGCTAAATTTTCTATTCGCTCGCTAGGCCTTTTTCTTGGGTTTTACAGTGAGGGAAGCAGGGGCAAACCCGCTGGTAATTGTCCCCAGAGTAGCTCTACTGTTTTTCCTAGTGGGAAATTTTTATTGGTGAAGCGAGGAAAAGAAAACCCTCTCTCCTGCTGGGGAGAGGGTTAGGTGGAAAAATCGTAAACGGTACAAGGGAGCGCGCCGCAACTTAAGTTGCGGCGCGCTAAATATATTTTAAAACGGCCATGGTATTGGTATAACAATGGGTTCAAAAGGGTTGCTATTTGGTAAAGTAACATGAATCATATGTTCAGTTGGCCAGATTACAATCTCTATCCCCCATATGTTAATATCGGTATGTGGGGGAGGCAGTGGACCTATCGGGAGTGGCGGTGGACCTATTATTAGTTGAAGCGGGTCGATAGGAGGCTCCTCCGGTGGTGTCTGAGAAGGCACAGGGTGCGGGATATAACAGAAGGATACCTGTTCGGAAGCGGTAGCTGTATTACTTGTATTATTAGCAGCCGGCGAACCTCCATTATTTGAATTTGTGCCAGGTGCGGTTTGCGCAGTACTAGATCTACTCTGCTCGGCGGCGTTCATAGCGTCAATATGATCTTGCTGAGCAGCGGCAGCCGCTTGAATGTCCTGGTAAGGCATCCCCGCAGGCATAACCTGCCTTTGCTGCTGGATCTCCTCACCCACGGCATATGAAAGATTAACACTTATAGCCATAATTAACAAAATTAAACCTGCGGACACAATTAATTCGTTTTTCATTTTATCCCCCTTTTGACTTCTTAAATAATACTAAGAAGTGGTTAAAAAAAATTACTACTCCCATTTCCGAGTTTTATATAAAGAACAACTCTGCCCTACTTTCTACTATAAAGTATAATGATTTTTACAACAAAGTAAAATAAATCTTACTTACTTTTTTAAATTATACATAGA
>Ga0105164_10001603_pt1 | contig 14468 bp, 18 predicted proteins | sample VDWuncwatermetaG_FD_89674 | JGI IMG/M metagenome (GOLD analysis project Ga0105164, IMG submission 89674) | Wastewater microbial communities from Netherlands to study Microbial Dark Matter (Phase II) - VDW unchlorinated drinking water | ecosystem: Environmental > Aquatic > Freshwater > Drinking...
GTATTATTGACATTATGGATATTTTTTGTTAATATTGTTAACAAAATAATCTCTCACCTCTATGCTCGACACCGCACTCCTTCGCGCCCTCGCCCATGTGGGCTTTGATGAAAAAGAAGCCCGTGTTTATCTTGCAGGACTCGAACTCGGCAAGGGGACAGCCACAGCAATCGCCAAACGCGCTGAATTAAAGCGCCCCATCGTGTACCACGTTCTGGAACGATTGAAAAAACGGGGATTTGCCCATGAGGCCACAGCACACGGGAAAATTCTCAGCTACTCAGTTTCTGATCCAGCAGACATCCTGCAAAACGTGCGTGCCAGCTTTGAGGATCTACGAATGGTCTTGCCGATTCTTCGCGCATTTCATCACAAACAATCCAAAACCGCGCGCGTGGAATATTTTGAAGGCAAAGATGCCATCCTCTCTACATTCCGCATGTACGAACGCGCGAAACAAACACAATTCATTACATCCATTGAACGCCTCAATGGCATCATTCCAGAAGAAGTCCGGTCATGGACAATGCGTTACCGCAATAAAGCGTTCAAACGTAAAACGTTTACGATCGTTCCCGATGTCCTCGCGGATCGAGAGTGGGCCAAACAAGCGGCACTCGCCGGCATTGAAACAAGACTCTTGCCCAAAGAAATGAGTATTGAAATGGATTTTGCCATTGCTGACGATCTCGTGGGGATCACCTCTTTCGACCCCCTCTTCGTTGTCGTCATCTACTCTGAAGCGATCGCTCGTTCAGCTCAACAGCTCTTTGATTTGGGGTGGAAATACTGCCGCCCGTTCCGTCGTACTGAGTACGTACTGAACGAATAAGCGCCGTGGACTGGACCCATTCATCTGTTCTCACCATAGTAGGACTTACGCGCTTGCCCCTGTTGTCATTCTCCCGACCCTTTAGGGTATGGGAGAATCCAGACAAACTAGAATTTCCGCCCTAACTATTGACAAATGCACACTCGCATGCTATGGTATAATCAAATAGGAGTTGAATACTGTCCGTATGGCAGGAACCCGCGCAAGCGGGCGTAGACTCTTCCCCCTACCCATGGGGGTTTTTAAATTTCGTGAACAATACCGCACTCCAGTGCACGGTTCATCAGATCTTTCGTATAGGCCTCTTGTTCATGATAATCCCTGAGAAATCCTGCCATCGCATCAGCCAATCGTATAAGTCCATTACTTTGTTCTCGTGCGCCTCGGACCTTTCGCATCCGAATATTGAGTTTGCGTAGCCCCGATGAAAAATGATGAAGCTCGTTTTTCCTCAGACCATCGACGATGATCGTCGCTTTATAAGGCGGTACGGCGCAGTGGAGTATTGTTTTCGCTACAGTGAGTATCGTGAGTTCAACATACGCATCGGATCTATAAGAAGAAAAGAAAATCTTCCCTTGGAAAAGTGTATTTGAGAAAAGAGAATCTAAAAACGCATTGCGAATATCAAACGAAGATTTGTGCCATTTTTGTGAATGCTTTCCGCTTTTTTCTTCGAGCGCGTGAATTATTTTTTCGAGCTGTTCTTTCTCCTTCTGTGCGACCACCACTGTCACTAAGAAAAATTCTCCTTTAGTGTCTTGTCCGGTTTCATCCACAAAACAGTATAATTTCTGCATACTTGAACTCATGGTTTGAGTGTTTACAATTTCTTGCGTTTAAGCAGGAGTGAGTTTGTGACCACGGACACCGAAGAGCTGGCCATCGCCACCGAGGCGAGAATGGGGTTTAAGAGAATCCCGAAGAAGGGGTAGAGAATCCCCATGGCCACTGGGATGAGAATCACATTGTATCCGAACGCCCAGAAGAGATTTTGTTTGATGGTGCGCATGGTTTGTTTGGAAAGGAGTATGGCCATCGCGACCGACCGCAAGTCTTTATTGATGAGCGTAATGTCTGCGGCTTCAATGGCCACGTCGGTGCCGCTACCCATGGCAATGCCGACATCCGCAGCGGCCAGCGCTGGCGCATCATTGATGCCATCTCCCACCATTGCCACCACCTTTCCTTCGGCTTGAATTTTTCGCACATGCGCTTCTTTTTGGTCAGGCAGCACTTCGGCGAGGATCCGCGTGATGCCCAGGCGTTTTCCAATAGCATTCGCGGTGCGCTGATTATCCCCGGTGATCATCGCCACTTCAATCCCAAGTTTCTGCAATGCCTTGAGTCCTTCAATGGCGCTTTCTTTTACCACATCGGCGACGGCAATGAGGCCGATCAATTTGTTGTCTCCTCCTAGCATCATCACGGTCTTACCGCCATTTTCCAGAGCACTGATTGTATCAACGGAGTTTTGGATATTGATTCCTTCTCTATCCATGAGACGTTTATTCCCGAACAGAATTTTCTTCCCATCAACAATCCCTTCTACTCCATGTCCAGCGATAGCTTGGAAGCCCGTGACCTTGTTGATGACAAGTTTTTTTTCTTCCGCGGCTTTGACAATCGCTTCTGCCAGCGAGTGTTCAGAACCTTTTTCGATGGATGCGGCGAGTGCTAGCAACTCGTCGTCATTGCGAGGAGTCTCCCGATCGCGATCGGGGGACGACGCGGCAATCTCCGTAGATTGCTTCGCTGTAGCTCGCAATGACGGAATGAGTCCGATTACAGATACTATGTCGGTCACCTCCGGTTTTCCTTTTGTGAGCGTTCCCGTTTTGTCAAAAATGATTGTGTTGAGTTTGTGAGCGGTTTCCAAACTGGTTGCGTCCTTGATGAGAACTCCATGCTCTGCGCCTTTGCCAGTGCCGACCATAATCGCGGTGGGGGTTGCCAACCCCATCGCACAGGGGCAGGCGATGATGAGCACTGCAATCGCATTCAACAGAGCATGCAACAGCACAGGAGTGGGGCCGAATGCATACCAAACGACAAATGTGGCGATCGAGAGCATGATGACGACCGGAACAAAGTACGAAGAAACAAGGTCTGCGAGTCGTTGGATGGGTGCCTTGCTTCCTTGCGCTTCTTGCACCAGTTTAATGATTCTCGCGAGCATTGTTTCAGAACCCACCTTGGTTGCTCGAAACAGAAACGAACCTGTTTTGTTCATCGTGGAACCCACAACAGTGTCCTTAATGAGTTTTTCTACGGGCAGGCTTTCTCCGGTCACCATGGATTCATCGATCGATGATTCGCCTTCGGTGATCACCCCATCCACGGGGATTTTTTCTCCGGGCCGCACACGAATAATGTCGCCAATGACCACCTGATCGATAGGAAGATCAATCTCTCTATTGTTGCGCAGCACCCGAGCTGTTTTTGCTTGGAGACCTATGAGTTTTTTAATCGCTTCACTCGTGCCCGCTTTTGCCTTGGCTTCAAAGTAGCGTCCCAAAAGAATTAATCCAATAATAATGGTTGAAACATCGAAGTACGGCATGGGTTCAATGCCCAGTTGTGTAAACAGCTGGGGGAAGAGCACCACCACGGTCGAGTATCCAAAAGCAACCGTAGTGCCAATAGTAACAAGAGTGTCCATATTGGCAGCGCGGTGCTTGAGCGCGGAAATTGTGGCGCGGTAAAATCCCCACCCAGCACCAAATTGAACGGGAAGTGCGAGGATGAGTTGCACCCAGAATTTTCGTAAGAAAAGGGGCGCGGTTTCCATGAGACCGGGAAAACTCCCCCAGAGGATGAGTCCTCCCAGCACAAGACTCATAGCCACCATACGGCCCAGATTCCGGAGTTCTTGTGTGCGTTCCCGTTGTTGCTCATCCGATGATAGTTCTGTACTGCCCAGCACGGCTTGGTACCCAGCAGCCGATATGGCTTCGCGCAAATGGTCATCGTTGACTCGTGCACTTTCGTACTCCACAGTTGCTTGTTCTGTTGCGAGATTCACGGTGGCGTTGGAGACACCCGGTACTTTTTTGAGTGATGTTTCAATGCGCCCTACGCAGGAAGCGCAATGCATGCCTTTGACGGGGAATGTTTTTTTACTACTTGTCATAGGAGATGGTAAACGCCCATGTTCCCGCAATACTCCCGCCGATACATCCGGCAATTGCGGCAATGAGAGATTCATAAAAAGGATATTGAAATTGCGGCGCAAAGAATGCGGAAGAAAAACCAAAGAGAATCCCAGCCCAAAGAAGACCTGCGACACCCCCTTTGAGCCAGGGTGAAACCCGCCGAGCAGTGTCCACCCAAGCTCCTGTTGAAACAACCGAAAAGATCATGAGCCACAGCGGTGCGTGATCGTGTGGTGCGATTGCTAGGCGAGGATCAAACGGCCCTGAGTGGTGGCTTACAGCCGCAAGAAGTGCGATAACGATGGATGTCAGTGTTGCCATGCCAAATTCCGCAAACTGCCTCTGGCTTTTTATCAATGTACTTACGAGGACAAATGCAATAATTCCAGCACCCCAAAATCCCAACAAGGCGTGAGGGCCAGTGGGTTCAAACGGAGAAACAAGAAATTCGGCAACAGAAAAGATTCCGGCGTACGCAAGGGCAGCGAGCAAAAGCCGAGCATGTGTATCCGGATCTTTTGTAAGGAGCCGTATGAGGCGCATAAAACTCGCGCCAACCGCTAGTGCCAGCAGAACATGCGGTGGGCTCCATATGATCCCTAAGCTGGCGATGTTTTCCACGCCAAAGATACGATGCCAAAGTTCATCAAACGGTGCAGATAGTGGAATGAGGAGAAGAATCCAACCTACTGTTTTCCAACCAAGGATCATTGCAGCGACAACCGAGATGTAGAGCAAGAGGTGTGGCGGGGAAAAGAACGTCTCGCGCAAGAATGCCGCGTGCCACCAAATGTCCCACGATGCGGCGATAACCGTAACAAACAGAGCGATGATCGTGCAACGGATACGAATGATTTGTGACATAATGCGATTACTTGACGATAATTTTTCCGTGAAACATATTCATGCCGCAGGAAAAAACAAATTCACCAGCTTTGGTAGGAGTGAGTTCGATCGTTACGGGTTGGTTCAGAGGGAGTGTCTTCCGGATGCCTCCGCCAGAGGCGGATCCGCCTTCGGCAGAGAAACCTTCCAAGACGACTTCTTCCAGACATGGACTGGGATCCTTACGGGTAAACGTAATATTTATCGTCTTGTCTTTTGCCACTACAATGGTCGCTGGCGTATAACCGCCGTCCACCGTGATATCAACCGCATCCGATACAACGACCTCAGTGTCTCTTTTCATAAAGAAAAACCAATAAGTAAGAATAATGCCGATTAGACCCGCTATACTTACGATTATTTTATCTGCTTCCATAAAATTACATGTAGTGAGCTTGTCGAACTATTTACGCTTTAGTGTATACACCTTCAAGATTTCCTTTATGGATTGTCTTTCTTTTCCATTTTTAATTTGCTCAATCACACAGGTTGATAGATGGTTTTCAAGCAGAACATCCTCTATGCCGGAGAGCGCTTGCTTCACCGATGAAGTTTGGGTGATAACATCAATGCAGTACGTCTCCTTGTCCACCATGTTCTGAAGTCCCCGGACCTGGCCTTCAATAATTTTGAGTCTCCGAACGAGTCTGTGTTTTTGATCTGTCCTCATAGGCTTCCAATATACCCCCTAGGGGGTATATGTCAAATCAATAGACTCACCGAGCGAGCGGCTCGGGTGATTTATTTTTATTCGCATCGATGAAATCTATGACTTTCGTTTCGTCAAAGCGTTCTAATTTTTCAAGTCTTCCCCACGCGGCAAGAACGATCATGGCATCGTTGGCAGGGCGTGGGCTAACGACGACGCTCCCCGGATATCTTTTGCCGATTACTTCCAAATCTGACTTCGTTTTTTCGTCTATGTCTTTATACGAAATCCAGATGCCACCGTGCTCTAGATTATGGATAAGCTGTTCGTCAGGTAATTCCTTTTGATACACTCCCCAACCGGCCGGATCGGCATAGTGCGAACCGGAAGTCGGCGGGTTGGAATTGTAGGGAGGATGGGTCGCTCCAACAGAAATATGATCTCGCCCCAAAATCGGAAATGTTTCCCCTGGTCTTAGTTTTTCCGGCCGACTTGCTAGATAATACAGGCCGTATCCCGATGCTCCAATAACAAGCACTGTGCCGGTCCAAACCTTGATTGTATGCATCAATCTCTTTCTTTCGCGGCCGCTATCCATTTTTTTCTTTTCTTGCTGGCGCAGCTCATACCGTTGTTGTTTTGAGAGTTGGTGCGGTTGCTCTGTTTCCATAAGTGTATTGAGGGAATATAGAAGCCATGACAGATTAGCGAATTTGGTTCCACGTGTCGCCAGTATCCGTACTCTTATACAATTTATTTTCATGCGTGAGACTATAAACGATATTCGGGGTACTTCGACTAAACGCAATCTGGAGTATGGTCTCGCCGTTGAATCCATCAGTAACTTTTTTCCATGTCTTGCCGGCATCGATGCTCTTTCCGAGCCCTCCCAATTTTTCACTAAAAGCGAGAAGGACCTTCGCATCTTGCGGGTGAACAGCAATAACCGAGACCGCTCCACCTTCTACTGCGGGAGATACGGAACTCCAAGTCACGCCCTTATCACGGCTAACCCTTATTCCTTGCCCTTGAGGCGTGGCCGCATAGACAACGTTCTCGTCTCGGGTATCAGCCGCAAGGGACACGGGTAGCAGATTGCGATTAACGATCTCCCACGTCTTGCCCTGATCGGTACTGCGCTCTAGATTACCTTGAAACCAACCATACACAAGGTTCGAGTTTACGGGACTGACCGCCATTGCATGAAAGTCAACCGGGCCGTTTACCCCATTGGAGACTTTCTTCCATGTCACACCGCCGTCTTCGGACTTCTGAAATCCGATATTGCCACCGATGCTCGGATGGCCACTGGAGAAGACAATATTGGCTTGTGTGGGATGTGTTGAGAAGCCCATATAGTCGTCTTTGCTCTGACCGACTCGGTACAGGTCTTTTTCATTCATGAGCACAAAAAGACCGTAGTGCGTTGCGATATAGAGTTTGTTGGGATTGTTCACATCAACAGACAAACCGTGTCCATGAGAGAGGGATTGTTCAGGATATAAATTGTTTGATGAGAGATTACTTGTACCAGGATCGCCTCCGCGCGAAAGCAACATGATACCGCTACCAACAACGACTACCATCACAATGATCCATGTATATTTTTTAGATATTGTACGCATAGAGTTACTGCATTAATACAACTTGATAATCACCGAGCGACTCAACCTCTTTTTTGAACGCTTGCCAGTCAAAACTCTCGTCATGTTCAATGTTCGTCTCGCCAGTCTGGAAATTAACAGCGCATGATGTTGCGCCCTGTATCTCCTTACAGACATCCTCAATCAGGAGTTTGCAGGAATTGCAGTGAGTCCCTTTGATGGTAATGGTGGTTTGCATACAAACAAATGCTGATAAATTTTTACTTGACGGAGTGCTTTATAATTTCCAGGTTGCAACTTTTATGTTCCTTGCACCATGTGGCGCATTTCTTTGCCCATTCGACGTCTGGGTACGAAAGCCCGCATTCTGGACAGACAAATAGTCTTTCCGATTTATCGTGACCATGCATGCTTGCCATCATGAACATCATCGAGAGTGGACAGGCCAGTGCCAGGAGAATCCAAGAATAACTTGCAATGTGCGGCACAAACAAATACGCGAAGATTATGGCCGCTCCGATTCCGAGCAACACTTTCCAATTCATGCACATGGTTAAGATGGTTTTCATAGCTATTTTTTTACGAGAGAATTAATCACTACCTTGAGTTGCTCATACGGTACCGCTCCGGAGACGGGGATTTTTTCAACGCCCGCCACGACTACAGAATAGGGTGTCCCTTGTGCGCCGGCAGCGACCGCTTGATCGATCGATTGCTGCACCGTTGATGCGTATTTTCCGGAATCCAAACAGGTTTGGAATTTGGTACGGTTAAGCCCAATGTCCTGGGCGATCTGTGGCAACTGTGCCGGATCTAAGCCGTTATTGGACGGTGTGATCTCAAAGACGCGATCGATGTATTTCCAAAACCAATCATTGCCCGCAAGTTCGCCAGCACATTCAGTGGCCTCAGCTTCTTTGCGAGCTTTGGAGTGCAGTGAGTCGAGCGGGAAATGCCGATAGACCCACTGAACGTCATTGGGATATGCAGCCATGAGTTGCTTCATCGTGGAATGGAATCGTTTACAGAATGGGCATTCTAGATCAGAGAATTCAACCACGGCCACTTTCGCGCTGCGATTTCCACGCACCCAATCTTTACTGGTAATGGTAGCAAGTTGGATAGTGGTGGGGGCTGTGGGAGAAGGAACCCCTGCTAACGGAGGGGCACCAGAAGAAGTCGTTCGCGTGGAAACGCTATTGCCGTTGAACATTATTGCCAACAGGACAAAGAAGCCAATAGCACAGATGCTCCCAAGGCTTGTCAGCGCTCCAGCAACAAATGCCTGCTTTGCAGACAACACATTCCATAATCCGCGATGGATAGGATTTGATGATACGAGTGCGGCTGATGGTGGATCAAAATCTGGGTCGTACGGAAGAGAAGGGTTTGTCATAATTTTTTTTAAGAATTATTAGCGACAACAGTGATTTGACCACGGTACATGCCCATGGAGCAGCTGAAGGCATACGTCCCGGGCTGTTGAGGGGTGAACGAGATGGTGTTTATTCCCGGTTTTAACAATTCCCGAATCCCGAGCTGCGGCGCTTGCAACACGGTCAGACACCCGCCAGCATTAGTCGCATCAACAACCCACTGGGTCGGCATACCAGCGCGAAGAGTAAACTGGTTAGGTTGGTAACCGCTATATCCGACCGCCATAGCAACGGTTTGAGTCTTACCATCAAAGCTTGCTAATGAGCCTCCAGTGCTCGCTGAGGCCAGCGAAGGAGTGCCCAGACTCGGCCAGCTCAGAGGATACCCAGTGATCGTGAATCCATTTTGGAGGTTCCACAGTCCTAAAACGATGACGAGCGCTCCGGAAAATCGGAAGAAAAATTGTCCTACCGTTCCTTTGAGCGAGTTCGATGCCCAGCCAAGGGCTAAGAGTGCGGGCGCTGTGCCAAGAGCAAAGGCAAACAGAAGCATGCCGCTCGTGATAGCACTACCGGTCGTGAGCGCATAGAGTTGAAGAGCTTGGGTAAACCCGCAGGGAAGAAAGAATGTTCCGGCTCCGAGGATCATTGGCGTCCACCATCGCACCTGCCCGCTCTCCATATCCATAACGGCATGCGACAGGCGCTTCGGCATGCGCGGGAGCATGCGTTTGATCCATGCCGGAGATAAATGGAGCATCTCTAATCCCATCGCGAGCATGGATAGAGCAGCAAGGATCGTGATAGACCCAACAAACAGAGGAGAGGGGGTAAGCGCCTTGCCAATCAATCCGATCAACGCACCCAGAACCGCGTAAGAGAGTAAACGACCGCTCACAAACAACACCACTGGTCGCATGCGTTGTACCGTGGAAATTGTCGAGACATATCGTTTATTGAATGTTGCAGCTGAAGAAAGCAGGAGGCCACCGGCAACAGCGATACATGAAGAACTGGCAGCGACTAACCCCAACAGAAACACCGCCCCTACACTGGTTGATGCCCCAATCGTAACGGATGGCCGCAAGAGTCCCAAGGCAGAAAAGATTTTCCCCAACAGCAGTACAAGAGCAAACAGTCCCACTAACTGCATCATCGACGGCCGCGATGGATTGATGGGAGCAGACGCATGTAAATCTTGGGCATGAGCCGGTTTTACCCGATATTTTTCTTTTCCCAAGACTTCCTGGAGTTGGGCAATGGTTGGTGGCGCGCCTTGGGTGATGATGCGCGCCCGTCCTCGCGTGGCATCCACATCTACTTTTTTCACACTGGGTATTTTTTTCCATGTGCGTTCGATCATGACCTCACAACTGTGGCAGGTCATGCCTTCGATGGCGACTTTCAAGACACCAGATTGACTAGGAGTGGTATTAATGACTGGCCCTGGTGAAAGTGGATTCAGATGAAATTGGTGGGTGCGGACGATGTTCTCCAGCGCCGTGATTTCGATGGGGTTTGCGCTCACAACACGCAACAGTCCTTTTTGGGCGTTCACATCCACTTGCTCAATGCCGGTAAGGCCTTTGAGAAGCGATGTTAGCAGCTGTGCTCTGTCCTGTTGTCCGTTAAGCCCCTGAACGATGAGCTTGATGACATGCATAGATAAGATGATACGTGAAATACAAAAATCTCAGTTAGTATATCATAGAAAAGAAAACAAAAAGCCCAGTTCTCGAACATTATTCACGCGTAAGAGTGAGTGAATAATGAAACGGACTAGGCGAAGAGTTTTGGTTGGAGGATCCCGCAAGAGAATGCCTCAATGATGCGGTCAATACATCGAATGAATGTGCAATAGCGACGGTAGAGAAAGAGATGCGCGGTTTTTAGTCGGTATCGTTGGGGGAGGGTAATTATTTGCGCGATGCTTGTAAATGCCACAACGATCCATGCGCAGAGCATCAAAAGCAGCACGTTTGTGGGGAGGATCGCTCGGGTGATGGCTCTCCACTGTGAAATCTGTTCCAGGAGGCTCATTGGGCACATCGTGGCACTGTTGTCTGACCCCATAGGGCAATCCGGCATTATGCCACCGGACATCATGACCGTGTGAACACTCATCACTCCCAACGATAATAAGGAGATCATTGCCATGATGGCAATGATCCGTCGCGTCGATATGGTGGTGAATGATGAAGTAAATACCATAATAGTATCAGTATAGAACGCATTGCCCAATGCAGCAAGAGTCACTTTTTTGTGCTCCACATGAGCGGACGATCGTATGTAATGGAACCTTTGCTTCTACGACGGAGTACCCCATTGCGGTACTCATACAACAACGGTTCGCCAAATGGAAGATTGATGTTGGGGAGCTGTTCGGTGGATATTTTTTCTAAGTACTTTACGATCACACGGATGGTATTCCCGTGGCTGGCCACAATGACATTTTTTCCGTCCTGGAGGTTTGGAACAATATTTTTGAGAAAAAAGGGGACGACGCGTTTGTAGACATCGTGGAGGCTTTCTCCTCCGCCGGGCGGGCACTCTCGATACCCTCTGCGCCAAGCGATCACCTGTGCTTCCCCATACTGCTTTCTCACATCTTGCTTATACAAGCCTTGAAGATCTCCGTAGTATCGTTCGTTTAGGAGTGTGGTTGTATGCACAAGAATTTCCGACTTTTGGGTATGATGGTCACAGGAATACCATTCTTGTTTTTTTTCGCCGGTGTGTAAAAAAATTCCGGTGCGTTGTTGGTGCGCCAAAATCATATTGAGCGTGTCTTGGGCGCGTTTGAGTTTTGAAACAAATCCGACATGCAGAGGGATTTTTCTTAGTCGGTTGGCGGCAGCAAGAGACTCTTTAATCCCTTGTTCATTCAACGGCACGTCCACCCAGCCGGTGAATCGGCCGGTGCTGTTCCAGCGCGATTCGCCATGGCGCACAAGAATGAGTTGGGACATATTGTTACGGCGCTTTTGCCTGGGCAATCAGCTCTAAGAGTTGGGAGTGGACGAGTCCATTACTAATCACGTGGCCTTTGATATCGCGGTCATAGCGTTGCTCGTTGCCAAATAAATCAGTAGCCTTCCCGCCTGCCTCTTCTACGATTATTTTGACCGCTGCCGTGTCATAGGAACTTTCTCCTTGAAAAATCGTTGCCACAAATTCACCGCTGGCCACCAATGATGCCATGTATGTGATGGACATGACATTCATCACTTTCACATGGTGACTGACGAGTGCGGTGTGAAGGGGCGGGTAGTGAAAAAATTTCCCATTGTCCCAGTACGCCACGCCAATCAAGGTATTGTTCAGTTGTGTTGTCGATGAGACGTGGGTGGACGCACCGTTGAGGGTCGTGCCTTTTCCTTGTTCAGCGAAATAAAGTCGGTCCATGAACGGATCGTAGACCACACCCAGAATAGGCTTCCCTTTCTGACACAGGGCAAGAGAAAACACACACGTGGGGATGCCATGGGAAAAGGGAATAGTGCCATCAATCGGATCACACACCCAGACGTATTCACTTCCGGCAATCATGGCACTGCCTTCTTCCGCCAGCACGCTGTGACCTGGAAAATTCTTCTGCACTGCGTCAATCACGAGTTGATTGATCGTGACATCGGTTACGGTCAGCGGAGTGTTATCCGCCTTCCATTCCTTCTTCATGCCGAGGGAAAAATTTGCTTTGATGATGGCACCGGCTTGTCGGGCAAGATCAACAGAAAAAGATTTATAGTCCATACATCATGGTTCCTTAATGAAGCGCCCTATCAGAATACGACCGCCAGAGCCGAAGAACTTCTTCAACGGCGGGGGAGTGCTGTTGGGGAAGGCGTGTTGTTGAAAACCATTCCGCCCCTGATACTTCATCGTTATCGATTTGAAAGAAATCATTGTTTACTGTTGTGTAAAAACAATGCACTGTATTCCGTTGATATTGCCGGGTGGTGAAGTATTTGCCAATGGATTTTATATTGGAAAGTTGAATCCCAACTTCTTCTAATGCTTCGCGCTGTGCCGCTTTCTCGGGCAGTTCGCCATTGTGCACTCCACCGCCCGGGAATGTCCAACGCCGGTGTCCGTAGCTATTTCGGATCATCAGATACCGGCCTTTGTGTTCGATGAGACATTTTACTCCTTGCGTTTGGGGGCGAACGATAAATCGATACGCCGTTCTGAAGGGGGTGATGATTTTATAGAAAAGGCGTTTCATGGCAGTGGTAGAGATATCTCTACTTGCTCCGTAAATTTGAGAACAGGATTTTTCAAGCCTATGGACCTTATCCCGCCGGGCGGGATCACCTCCTCAATCATTTCTTCTGGTGGTGTTTGTTTAAAAAAGTCAGAACCCATTTTGCGGAGAACCCCCACGAATGAGGACGCCCCGCCACCGCCTCGCTTCACTCGGCGACACCAAAGAAAAATGTTCCTTGCTTTTCGGATTTGCGCGCGACCAATTTCTTCTAAAAAGGAAAGGACATTTTTCTTTGGTGTTCTGCCCTCCAAGTATTCGGGCAGGTGGCGGGGCGACAATTCTATCCGCTCGGGCATGGCGGAAGGGAGATCCGCTATGAGAAAAAGTCAAGCATTTCGGTAGACCGTTTTGTATTTTAACATGTTCCAGACGATATTGACCATCTGACGACGAAGGCAAACCAGAGCCTGGCTCTTGGATTTGCCTTCTGACACTTTTCTCTTGAAATATGTGCGGGCTTTGTCATTACCCATTCTCGATATTTGCGCAAGCGCCATCCGGTGAAAAGCGCAGTTCAGTCGTCTGTTGCCGCTTCTGGTTTTCACATGTCGCACTTTCTTGCCGCTGGAGCGCTCTCTCGGTGCACAGCCGGCATACTTAGCCAGTGATGCCGAAGACTTGAATTTTTGTATGTCTCCGATCTCTCCCACGATGGTGGAAGCCAGCACGACCCCGCAACCACTGGCTGTTTGAATGGTGTAATTGTCTTTGAGTAAAGTTTCCATATCTTTTTCCAGCTCTGCCACTTCACTGTGAATATCCAAAAGTCGTCTAACTTTTCTTTTCATGGTTTTCAAGAGAAAAGGATCGCATTTTGGTTTTGCATTTCTCCAAAATCTTAATGCTTTTAATGAAAATGGATCTTTGAATTTGTTGGCATATTCCGTGTTGTATATGCGATACAGGAGCGTATGCACTTGATTCTTCAGTCGGGTCTGTTCCAGCACCAAATCTTCCCGATCAATGGATATTTCCTTTAACTGCTTGGCTTTTTCTCCTTCCTGCGATATGGTATACGGCAGGAGCGTATCAATACTTTGGATCATGACTTTAGCGACTCCTAGCGCATCCAGAGAATCACTTTTCTCTGGATGTGTTGCGTTTTGTCTCTGTCGGTCAACTAGAATGCTTGGCACATGGTAGACGGGATACTTTTCATACAAGTATCCGGCCAGTCGCTCGCCATATCCTCTAACATCTTCCAGTCCGAAGAAGGGTGAAAGAACACCCCTGTGTTCTTTCACTTTCTCGGTCAGTTTTTCAAAATCTTCTTTGTAATTACCGACCGTGATTTCAAACAATTTCTCTCCGTAGGGTGAGATACCGACTGCGGTATGGGTGTCCTTGTGGACATCAATACCGATGAACATGCAACTTTGTTTTTGTTGTGTGGTCATATCTTTTTACTAAACTTGTAATTTGTTTCTTCGACAAGAAACAGTTGTGCATGAATTGAAACCCCAGTATGCGAGAGTCATGTTCCAAAGGGTGACCATCCGCTATCTGCTCATGTTCCTGCACAGAAGAGCTGTGGAGCAATCCTCCGTGAGTCTTTTACGACAGGGTGCGGGTATGCCATGTCACAGCTCATCTGTGCATTCTACCGATTTTCGCTTCCTTAATTAAATACAAAATCCCAGTAGATTCTCTCATACTGGGTGCGGGGGGAATGCGCGGCGGAAATCTGGACGCGTAGAAGA
>Ga0105164_10001604_pt1 | contig 14468 bp, 13 predicted proteins | sample VDWuncwatermetaG_FD_89674 | JGI IMG/M metagenome (GOLD analysis project Ga0105164, IMG submission 89674) | Wastewater microbial communities from Netherlands to study Microbial Dark Matter (Phase II) - VDW unchlorinated drinking water | ecosystem: Environmental > Aquatic > Freshwater > Drinking...
CACCAACGGCGCCGCCGGCACCGCCGACCGGTCGCTGGCGCCGGCCGAGCTGGCGAGGAGGCGGGCGGGCGAGCAGCGCGCCGCCGCGGACTTCGTGGGCGTGAAGCACGTCGTCATGCTCGGCTATCCCGACGGCCAGCTCGACGACACGCGCGAGTTCCTCGGCAACGTCGTGCGCGCCATCCGTCAGTACCGGCCGCACACCGTCTTCGTCCACGACCCGTATCGGACCAAGGGATTCCAGCATCGCGACCATCGCCATGCCGGCATCGCGACCACGGATGCCGTCTATCCGTTCGCCCGTGATCATCTGCATTTCCCCGAGCAGGTCACGAAAGACGGCCTCGAGCCGCACAAGGTCCGGGAGCTGTGGTACTGGGGCATGGACGAGCCGAACGTCATCGTCGACGTCACGGACTCGGTCGACCGCCAGATCGCCGCCCTCGTCCGCCACGAGAGCCAGATGCCGGGCTTCAACGTGGCCGCAGGGGAGACGATCGGGCAGCGTCTGAAGAAACACGCCGCCGAGCTGGCGGAGGGCTACGGCTTCCAGTACGGCGCGGTGTTCAGGCGCCTGATCGCCCGGCGGTAAGCCGCGTGGTCCTGCGTGCGTCACCGCCTACACAACCCGGCGTCTTGCGAGGAGAGAGATCGAATGGCGTCAAAGCTAGCGCTTCAGTACGACCGGGAGGCGGATATCCTCTGCATCAGAAGTCGCCCGCCGTATCCCGAGCAGGAAACCGAGGAGTTGGACGACGACGTCGTTATGCGCCTCAATCCTGAGACCGGGCACGTCGAGAGTCTGGAGGTCTTGTTCTTTTCCACGCGGTGGCTGCGCAGCGGCCTCTTCGAGCTGCCGGTGACCGCCGATTTCTACCGCGCCAACTAACCGCTCCGCGTCACCCCCCGTTCCGGGCGCGGTCGGTGTGCCGGCGCGCCGCTATGCCTTCAGCCGCGGCATCAGCCTCACCGCGTTCTCGCGGTCGATGGCCTGAAGCTCGCTCGCGCTGAAGCCGTACGCCGTCAGTCCCTTCACGTGGTCCGCGGCGGTGCGGTACGGGAAGTCGGTCCCGAAGACCACCTGCGACACAGGGACCAGCTTCATGAGCGACGCCAGCGCCATCGGGTGGGCGGCCTGGGCGGTGTCGTAGTAGAAGCGCTTCAGCTCGTGCTCCACGCCGTTCGGCACGCGCGGGGCGAGGTTCTTGTTGATCATGGGCAGACGGGTGAAGCGCTCGGTCAGGAAGGGCAGCGTTCCGCCGCCGTGGGAGAAAATGATCTTCACGTCCGGGCAGCGCGCGGCGGTGCCGCTGAACACCACGCTCGCGATCGTACGTGTGGTGTCGGTCCCCCACTCGATGATCGAGTCCGGCACGTCCGGGATCAAATTCCCGCAGCAATTGGCGGTGGTCGGATGCGTGTACACCACGGCCTTGCGGCGGTTCAGCTCGTCCATCACGGGCGCGAAGGCGGGATCACCGAGCCACTTGTCGCCGTAGCTCGTCAGCAGGCCGATCCCCTCGGCCTTGAGCGTGTCGAGCGCGTACGCGATCTCGTGGAGCGTCGCGTCGAGGTGGGGCATGGGCATCACGGCGAACATGCCGAAGCGGCCCTTGGAATCCGCGACGAGCTTCGCGGTGTACTCGTTGCACTCGCGCGCGAGCTTGCGCGCGCCCGTGTCGTCCAGGAACCTCACCGCGGGCGTCGTGATGGACGTGATGGCCGTGGCCACCCCCGCCTTGTCCATGTCGGCGATCGATTTTTCGGGCGTCCAGTCGCGCACCGGGCCCGGGACGTTCCTCGCCGTGATCGCGGCGACGTACGGCGGAGGCGTGTGGTGGTGGTGGACGTCGATCCGGTGCGGTGCGGTTGATGGCATCTGAGCCTCCGATTCACCTCGCGGGAGGAGCACACTCGCCCCGAGGGCGGCGACCGAATTCCTTTCTTTCCGATACTCTATCGCGTCACGCCCCCGCCGAGGTATAGCTGCCTGACCTCGTCGTTGTCGAGCAGCTCGCGGCCCGTGCCCTCGAAGCGGTTGCGCCCGAGCTCGAGGACGTAGCCCCGGGCCGAGATCTCCAGCGCGCGGGCGGCGTTCTGCTCCACCAGCATCACGGTGAGCCCGTCCCGCGCCATCTCGACCGTCGTGTCGAACACCTCGTCGACGAGACGTGGACTGAGCCCGAGCGACGGCTCGTCGAGCATCAACATCTTGGGCCGCATCATGAGGGCGCGGCCCATGGCGAGCATCTGCTGCTCGCCGCCGCTCATCGAGCCGGCGAGCTGGCGCTGGCGCTCGCCCAGCCGGGGGAACAGCGAGAAGACCCGCTCCATGGAAGCCTTGACCTGCGCGCGGTCGCGTTCGAGGTAGGCGCCCATCTCGAGGTTCTCGCGCACGGTCATCGTGTTGAAGACGACCCGCCCCTGGGGCACGTAGCCGAGGCCGAGGGCCAGGATGCGGTCGGGACGCTGGCCGACCAGGTCGTGGCCGTCGAAGACGATCTCGCCGCCCAGGTGAGTGATGAAGCCCATGATGACCTTGAACGTGGTGGACTTGCCCGCGCCGTTCGGCCCGATCACCGCGACCACCTCGCCCGGGTTCACCCGCAGCGACACGCCATGCAGGATCTGAATCGCCCCATACGCCGCCTCCACGCCGCGCAGCTCAAGGAGTGCCATGCTAGTCTGGATTATTCATCAACGAGTGACGCGCGCGCCGAACGGTGACACGGCGGGAGGGGGGCGGACGGCGTCCTCTGACCACAGCCGCCTTCGCTCCGATCACCGGCCAGCCATTCCCACTCTTTACGGCTGTTTCGTTGTATCGCGAAACGGGAATGGGTCACCCGGACGCCGTCCGCCCCCCTCCCGCCGTGTCACCGTTCGACTACCGTGTGCGCGTTCATGAATGATCCAGGCCAAAAGGTTGCGGGAAGACGCCGCAGGCCGATCAAAACGGGCCAGATGCTAGGCGGCCGCATTGCGAGCTGAGCCGCGCCGAGCGGCGAGGCGAGCGGTGAAATGATCGAGAGACGGCCCGACTGAGGCGTATGCCGCATACGCCGCAGGGAGGGCCGAGGGAGCCAACGACGCAGATGGCCCGTTTTCATCGGCCTGCGCGGCGGCGGCCGAAGTAGGCGTCGATCACGCGCTGGTCCCGCTGTATCTCGGCCGGCGGCCCCTCGGCGATCTTGACGCCGTAGTCCATGACGAAGATCCGTTCGCAGTGGTTCATGATCACGCTCATGTCGTGCTCGACGATCAGGACCGTCTTGCCCCGCTCCTGCAGGGCGTGGATGTGGCCGAGCAGGCCCCGGAGGAGCGTCCGATTGATGCCGGCCGCCGGCTCGTCGAGCAGGATCAGGTCGGGATCGGTCATGAGCGCGCGCGCGAATTCGAGGAGCTTCTGCTGGCCGTAGGAGAGGCGCCCGCCGTACTCGCCCCGCAGGTGACCGAGGTTGACGAACGCGATCAGCTCCTCGGCCCGCGCGCGGGCGACCGGGTCGGGCACGCCGAGTCCGGTCACCGAGAGCATGTTCTCGAGGACCGTCATCTCCCGGAAGATGCGCGTGATCTGGAACGTCCGCGTGATGCCCTTGCGGAAGATCTGGTAGGGCTTGAGGCCCGCGAGGTCCTCGCCGCGATAGAGGACCTGCCCGCCGTCGGGCGTGGCCACGCCGGTGAGCAGGTTGAAGGTCGTCGTCTTGCCCGAGCCGTTGGGGCCGATGAGTCCGGAGATCTTCCCGCGGGGCACCGCGAAGGTGCAGCCGTCCACCGCGCGGACGCCGCCGAAGGCCTTCCTGAGATCCCGCACCTCGAGGATGACCTCGCCCGGGCGCGGCTCCATCAGTGGACCATGCCCTTGCGCGCCCAGCCGCGATCGATGGCGAAGCCCATGAGGCCGCGCGGCATGAAGCGCGCGACGACGACGATGAAGAGCCCGTACGCGATGAGATGGGCGGTCGGCAGGTTGACCCAGGTCAGCTCCTGCGCCGTGTAGAGCAGCACCGCGCCCACGATGGGTCCGATCACCGTGCCCTTGCCGCCGAGCATCGACATGAGCGCCATGGCGATGGTGATCTGCACGAAGAACACCGACGGCGGGTCGATGTAGAGCACCTTGTAGGCCTGAATCCCGCCGGCCATGGCGGGGAACACCGCGGAGAGCGTGAAGGCCGCGAGCTTGTAGCGGGTGGCATCGATGCCGAGCGCCTCGGCGGCTCCCTCGTCCTCGCGGATGGCGTTGAGACGGATCCCGAAGCGCGAGTGGCCGACCACGTAGGCGACCACGATGGTCACCAGCATCAGCGCGAGCATGGCGTAGTACGTGGCCATCGAGTTCTCGGTGCTGGGGAAGCTGATCCCCACCCCGCCATGGGTGAGGCCGTCCCACACGGTGGCGACGACGCGCGTGCCCTCGGCTGCTCCCAGCATGGCGATGGCGAAGTACGGCCCCTTGAGCCGTAACACCGGATAGCCCAGCGCCACCGCGGCGACGGCGGCCGCCGCGGCCCCGACCCCCAGCGTGGCGAGCCAGGGCCACCCGTGGTCGGCCACGAGGATGGCGCAGGCGTAGGCGCCGATCCCGTAGAACGCCACGTGGCCGAACGAGGTGTAGCCGGTGAAGCCGCTGATGATGTTCCAGCTCAGCGCGAGGACGACGTACATCATCGTGAAGAGCGCGAACGAGCGGAGGTAGACGCTGAGCCCGTGGGGCAGGAACGCGAGGCCGAGGCCCACCACGCCAAGGAGGACCAGGTTCCGGAGGTGCTCGCGCCGGGTCACCGCGCCCGCTCAGCTTTCCTTCACGCCCATGAGCCCGCCCGGCCGGATGAGGAGCACGGAGATCATCAGGGCGTAGGCGGCCAGCTCGACCATGGCGGTGCCGTTGGGGATCATGAGCGAGACCAGGGATTCCAGGACGGCCAGCATCAGCCCGCCGATCAGGGCGCCCACGTAATGGCCGCGCCCGCCCAGGATGATGATGGCGAACGCCTGCAGGGTGTAGACGATGCCGGTCTCGGGGTTGAACCCGAACTGGATGGAGACGAGCGCTCCGCCCGCCACCGCCAGCGCCACTCCGAGCCCGGTGGTGATCAGGTAGATCCGCCGCACGTCGATCCCGCAGACCATCGCCACCTCGGCGTTGAGCGCGGTGGCGCGGATGGCCTTGCCCAGACGGGAGAGTTTGAGGAACAGGTAGACGCCGGCGGAGATGGCCACCGCCATCACGAAGCTGATCAGCTTGTTCTGGCTGATCGCAATTCTCCGGCTGATCTGGATCGTGGCGGGAGCGAACGGGATCGTCCGGAAGTCCGTGGTGAAGATCAGCTCGGCGACGTAGATCATCACGAGGCCGAAGCCGAAGGTGACCAGGAGCGCCGTCAGCTCCGGCTGGCCGACGACCGCGTGCAGCAGGAGCTTCTGGAGCGCCATGCCGAATAGAAAGGCGATGGGGAGGGTCAGCACCATCGAGAGCAGCGGGTTCAGGCCCAGGTAGAAGAAGCATACCCACGTGAGGTAGGCGCCCATCATGACCATCTCGCCATGGGCGGCGTTGATGATGCGCATGACCCCGAAGATCAGGGTGAGGCCCACGGCGAACATCGCGTATACGCCGCCCTGGAGGACGCCGGAGAGGACGACAGTCGTCAGGTAGGCGAACCACCGCTCCGTCGCGTGGACGGTGCCGGACTGGACGCCGATGACGAAGGGCAGCGCGTACGCGCAGACCAGGAACGCGGCCAGGATGTAGAAGCTCCGGACGTCGCTCCGCTCCACCGGTCAGGAGCGATCGCGCCGCGCGACTACCGCTTGCCCCATTCCGGCATCGGCAGCTCCGCCTTCGTCTCCGCCCACTTCTCCGGCCACACCACGCGGCGCTGTCCCCTGAGGATCTGGAACGTGATGCCCTCGTGGGAGTTCATGCCTTTGGCGTCGACCTTGTAGCGGCCGAAGGCGCTGTTCACCTCGATCGTGGCCATGGCCTCGCGGAGCTTCTCGCTGTCGAAGCCGCCGGCCTTCTTGACCGCTGCCTCGGTCACCTGCAGGGCGCCCCACGCGCCGCCGGCGTGATAGTTCGGCTTCTCGTTGAAGCGCTTTTCGTAGGCGTCGATATACTCCTTCATGCCCGTGTGCTTGAGGATGTGGGGGAGCGGCTCCCACTGGCTGAAGCCTAGGACGTACTCGGCGGTGGCGCCGAGCTGCTCTGGGAAGTTCGGCAGCCCCGGCCCCACCGTGCTCGAGAACAGCTTGAAGTTCACGTTCAGCTCCCGCATCTGCCGGAGCTGGGCGGCGGAGTCGGCGAAGTAGCTGTTGGAGATGACCGCCTCGGCGCCGGCGGCCTTGATCTTCTGGAGCAGCGCGGTGAAGTCCGTCTGCTTCGTCGGGTAGTTCTCCTCGAGCACGACGTCGATGCCGAGCTTCTTGGCCCAGTCCTTGGCGCCCTTACCGGCCTGGCGCGGGAAGAGGCTGTCCTGGCCGATGATGGCGATCTTCGTCACGCCGATCTGCTTGGCGAGGTGCACGGCGCCCTTCTGGTAGTCCTCGGCGATGGCCACGATGTTGAAGATGTACCGCCGGCCCTTCTCCCAGATCGGGCTCGACGCCGCGCCGTAGGCCACGAACGGCATCTTGTAGCGCTCGGTCACGTTGGCGACGGCCTCGGTGATGCCGCTCGAATACGGACACAGCACCAGGTCGACCTTGTCCTCGGTGATGAGCTTCTCGTAGAGCTTGATGGCCGTCTGGATGTCGGACTTGTCGTCGAGCAGCCGGAGGCTGATCTTGTGGCCGAGGAGCCCGCCGCGGGCGTTGACCTCGTCGACCCACAGCTTGATGGAATTGACCTGGCGGCCGGCGGGCTCGGCGTACTGCCCGGTCATGGAGATCGCGCCGCCGATCAGGACCTCGTTGTTCAGGCGGTGGCCGGCCCAGGCCGAGCCGCCGCCGAGCACGAGGAGGGCCACGAACGCTGCGGCAAGGGCTCGAATCATCAGTTTCCTCATCGCCAGTTCCCCCCTTTGGTTCGAGGTGTCCCTCTCGGATGGACCGAGCCTGAGGGCCGAGATTGCGGCGCACTATGCCCCGGCAACGGGGGCGGCGTCAAGGAACGCTGCGGCGCGCCCAGCCGACGGTTGTCTTGCCATGGCCGATGCATCTATGCTGGCCGGGCACCCGGTGCGCCGGGCAAGGCCTCGTGACCGAAAGGAGACTTATGCGGAGCATCGACATCCACGCCCATCTGACTCCCCAATGCTTCTGGCGGGCGACCGAGAACGGCGGCGACTGGCACACGATCAAGCGCGAGAAGAACGCGCGGGGAACGGAGGCCGCCATCGTCGGGGGCCGGCCGCAGACACTGCCCCCACGCGCCAAGTGGACGCCGGAAGAGCGCCTCGCCGACATGGACTCGCTGGGTGTGGACGTCCACGTGGTCTCGCCCTACGTCGGGTTCTACAACTATCACCTCGACGTGCCGGTCGCGGTCGCCACCTCGCGGGCCATCAACGACGAGATCCGTGACATGACGCGCACCTGGCCCCAGCGGTTCGCCGGGCTCGGCACCCTGCCCATGCAGGACGTGAAGGCCGCGATCTCCGAGCTGGAGCGGTGCATGACCCAGCTCGGCCTCAAGGGCGTGGAGATCAACGACCACATCAACGGCCGCACCTTCGACGAGCCGGAGTTCCGTCCCTTCTGGAAGGCCGCGGAGCAGATGGGCGCCGTCATCTTCTTCCATCAGGCCGGCGAGACGCTGGTGACCCAGCGCAGCAAGCGCTATCACCTCCCGAACAGCATCGGCAATCTCGTCGACCGGGCGGTGACGTTCGCCACGCTGGTCCACGGCGGCGTCCTGGACGAGTGCCCGGATCTCAAGATCGTGCTCGGCCACGGTGGCGGGTACACGTGCTACGGCATCGGGCGCATGGATCACGCTTGGCAAGTCCGGTCCGAGGCGCGCGCGCACATCACGCAGCCGCCGAGCGCCTATCTGCGGCGCTTCTACTACGACTGCATCGTGTACACCGAGGATGCCCTGCGCTATCTCATCGACAGCGTCGGCGTCGACCGGGTCGTCTTCGGAACGGACTGGCCCTACGACATGGCCCTGGACTGGCCCGTCTCCTGGATCCTCGGCATGAAGGGCCTGTCGCAGGACGAGAAAGAGGCCATCCTGTGGAAGAACCTGGAACGGCTGCTGAACATCTGACCTCAATCCGAAAATACGCCCGCGAGGCGAGGCGCGGGCCCGCGGGTCCTGTCGCGGCGAGCAGCCCCACGGTGCTCGCTCCCGCCAGCGCCCCGGTTGGACCCTACGCGATCTGGCTATCGCTCAACGCGCGCGCCGTCTCGCGGTACGCTCCGCGCCGTGGGGCGCCCCGCTCGCCACGCCACCCGCGGGCCCGCGCCTCGGCAACCCGCGAGGTATTTTCGGATTAGGGCTGATGCCGGCCAGAGAAAGGTACCGATGAAGGACGGCCCGTTGTCCGGCATGCGGCTCGAGGTGCGATGGTCGCGCGTGGAGGCGTTGATCGCCGCGGCCACCACGCGTCTGTCGGGAACCCACCTCGAGGTGGATCTCGACGGCCTTCGCGCGGTGCTGGCGGCCGACCCGCGCTTGGAGCGCGTCCGTCTCGACCTGGCCCATCCCGGCGAGCGGTGCCGCATCGGGCGCGTGATGGACGTGGTCGCCCCGCGCGCCAAGCTGGACGGTGGTGAAGATTTTCCCGGCGTGCTGGGAGCGCTGGCGCGCGCCGGCAGCGGGCGCACGCGGGCGCTGGCCGGCGTCGCGGTGGTGGTCACGGATCAGCAGATCGAGAATACCGGCGCCCTCGCGGTGATCGACATGTCGGGGCCGGCCGCCGCGCTGTCGGAGTTCGCCCGCACCCACAACGTGGTGATCTCGGCCTGGCCGGCGCCCGGCGTTGGTCGTTCGGAATACCTCGCCGCCGTCCGGCTGGCCGCGCTGAAGGCGGCCGTCCACCTGGCGCAGGCCGGGCGCGACGTCGAGGCCGAGACCGTCGAAGTGTTCGAGCTTCCGCCTGCGGCCCGCGTGCCCGCGGCGCTCTCGCATTTGCCGCGCGTGGCCTACGTCTTCCAGATCCACTCCCACCAGCGCCCGACCAGCGTCGACGAGGGCATCCTCTACGGCGATCCGGTGCGTCGCATGCTCCCGACGGTGTTGCATCCCAACGAGATCCTCGACAGCGCCGTCGTCCGCGGCTTCATGGGACGCAACGCGACGACCTGGGCCATCCAGAACCACCCGGTGATTCGCTCGCTGTACGCGCAGCACGGACGCACGCTGTGGTTTGCGGGCGTGGTCGTCACCGTGGCCCAGGCCACCGAGCCCGAGCGGGTGCGCTCGGCGTTCCTCGCCGCCGGGCTGGTCGCGCACGTCCTGGGCGCCGACGGGGCCGTGCTCACCACGATCGGCGGCGGCGCGCCCCACGTGGACATGGCGCAGGCGGCGGCGCAGTGCGAGGCGCTGGGGGTGAAGACGACGCTGATCGTCGAGGACATGTCCACCGACGGCAGCGCGGAAGGCATGCTGCTCTTCGATTTCCCAGGGATGGACGCCCTGGTGAATGTGGGCAGTGGACAGGAGCCGCTGATGCTTCCGGCCATGGAACGAGTCATCGGCGCTGATGATCTGGTACCGACACTCCAGGGCGAGGTGCGCGCGACCTACGGCACGCTCTGCGGCGCTATCGAACAGATCGGCGCGACGAAAGTAATGGCGCTGGTCCAGTGACCGCCGGATTTTCGCAGGCCCAGCTGCTCGTTCAGGAACGAGCGACGCGCGCGCCGAACGGTGACACGGAGGGAGGCCGGCGGACGGCGTCCTCTGACCACAGCGGTGTTCGCTCCGATCACCGGCGAGCCATTCCCAGTCTTTCCGGCTGTTTCGTTGGATCGCGAAACGGGAATGGGTCACCCGGACGCCGTCCGCCCGCCTCCCTCCGTGTCACCGTTCGACGACCGTGTGCGCGCGTGGGGGCGGGGGCTTGTCCCCCCTCCGCTTGCTGATCGATGAGAGATGGCGCCGGCGGGGGACAAGCCCCGGCCCTACAGATCTACAGAACCTGTCCGACGCCAGAGAACATCGATCATGAATGGTTCACGCTAGAGAGGATAGACGCGATGACGACGCTGAGGGTCGTGTGTTATCTGAACCAGTTCTTTGGCCGGCTCGGGGGCGAGGACAAGGCGGGTGTGGGGCCGCAGGTGGTGACGGGGGCCGTCGGATCGGCGCGGGCAGTGCAGCAGGCGTTGGGTGAGGCCGGTACCGTGGTGGCCACGGTGCTCTGCGGCGACAACTACGTTGCCGAGCAGACCGAGCGGGCGGTGGCTGACCTTGTGGCGCTCGTCACCGCGCAGGGTCCCGACCTCGTGGTCGCGGGACCGGCGTTCCTGGCCGGCCGCTACGGTGTGGCGTGCGGCGCGCTCTGCGCCGCCGTGCAGGCGCAGCTCAAGGTGCCGGCCGTGACCGGCATGCACGCGGAGAATCCCGGCGTCGACCTCTATCGCCGACAGGTGTACATCGTGCAGACGGGCGGCGAGGCGAGCCGCATGCTCGACGAGGTGCGACGCCTCGTGGCTTTGGGCCTGAAGCTCGTGCGAGCCGAGCCGCTGGGCGCGCCGGCGGCCGAGGGCTACTTCGCTCGCGGTCTGACGCACAACACCGTGGTCAGTGAGAACGCCGCGGAGCGCGCCACCGCGATGCTGCTCGAGAAGCTGGCCGGGCGGCCGTTCGCCAGCGAAGTGCCGCTCCCCGATTTCCCGAAGATCCCCGCGCCCCGTCTGGTCAAGACGCTCGAAGGCGCGACCATCGCGCTGGTCACCGACGGCGGTCTGGTCCCCCAGGGTAATCCCGACAAGATCGAAGCGCTGAACGCGACGCGCTGGGGCGCCTACAGCATCGAGGGCCAGCAGGGACTCGACGCCGCGAAGTACGACAACGTGCATCGCGGCTACGACACGACCTTCGTGAAGCAGGACCCGCACCGGCTCGTGCCGGTGGACGTGGCCCGCGAGCTGGAGCAGCGCGGCGTCATCGGCAAGCTGCACGAGACGGTCTACTCGACAACCGGCGTGGCGACGACGCTGGCCCACAGCGCGCGCATGGGGCGCGAGATCGCGGAGCAACTGCGCGCCGCCGGCGTCGACGCCGTCATCCTGACCTCGACCTGAGGAACCAGCACTCGCTGCGGCGCAGCGATCGCCAAAGAGCTGGAGCGCGCAGGCCTGCCCACCGTGCAGGTCTCGACGATGACGCCGGTGGCGGTGATGGTGGGCGCCAACCGGATCGTGACGGCCGCCGGGATCATCCACCCGATGGGCAACGCCGAGCTGTCCCCCGCCGACGAGAAGGCCTTGCGCCGTCGCATCGTGGAGAAAGCCCTGCAGGCGCTCCAGACCGAGGTCGTGCGGCCGACCGTATTCACGAGCGAATGAGCGTTTTTGCGTGAGCGCGCCGATCCGTCTCGACGTGTTCTCGGACTACCTCTGACCCTGGTGCTATAACGCCGCGGTGCGGCTGTCCGACATCCAGCAGGCGTACGGTGATCGTGTGCGCATCCACTGGCGGACCTTTCCGCTCATCCCCGATCAGCAGCCCGGACGCCGCGCCACGCCGAAGATCCGTGAGGGCCGCCAGCGTGTGGGCGCCGAGGAGCCGCGGGCGTTGTTCGTCCCGCCGGAGCTGGAGAGCGAGCTTCCGGCTTCCAGCGTGCCCGCGCTGACGGCGGCGAAGTGCGCTGAGCGCCAGGGCGACGCCTGCTTCGAGCGCTTTCATCAGAAGCTCTTCGTCGCCCACTTCCACGACAACCAGGACATCAGCCGTCAGGACGTGCTGTGGAATCTCGCCCGCGAGTGCGGGCTGGACATGGCGCGGTTCCAGACCGACTACGCGAGTGGTGAAGCCTACCAGGCGGTACTGCACGACTATGCCGAGGGCGCGGCCTGGTTCGGCGTGTCCGCGCTGCCGACCGTGATCTTCAAGGAGAAACTCTCGCTAGTCGGCGCCGTGCCCGAGGAGCGCTACCGATCGATGCTGGACTGGATCCTGGCCGGCGAGCCCGGTGGAGTCATTCCTATTCGCACGGTCGCTGCCGGACCATCGGAGCCCGGGCAGAGCACCGTCGGCGCACGCGACGCCGCCTCCTGACCGCTTCCGTCACCCCGAGACAATCGACGAAGACCCGCCGCTTGCCCGCAAGGTCGGGTCGAGTCTGAGCCTCACCCCGCGACTGACTTCAACGGAATCGCCGGCAACCGCTTCAGGGTTTGGCTCGCGGGATCGACGGTGATGCCGACCGACTCAAGGGCGGTGGCGCCGAGCAGCGGCTCGGCGTCGTCGGGCCCGAACAGGACACGACCGGTCCCGTCACCTCGCCCATGAACTCGATCCGGGCGAGGCCGAAGACGTACTCCTGCATCGAGCCTCTCATTCCCCTTGACACCTGGCGTCGGACGTTGTACTGCGCATTACAGGGGGTCCAGGGCCCAGCCGATCCTGGGTGGTGTGTCCGCTTTCTCTCTCGGGGGAGAAGGAGGAGTTCCGAGGATCGGCGCGCGAGTCGGGTCAAAGTTCGCGGAAACAGAGGAGGAGGCGGCAATGGCTCATCTCACCAGGCGTTCGGTGCTCCGCGGGTCCTTGGCTCTGGCCGCAGCGAGAACGGTCGGGGGACCGTATATCGCCCGGGCGGCGGCGACGACCGCGACCGTGTGGTTCGCGCAGGGGTTCGTCCAGGACGAGGATGTGGCGTTGCGCAAGGCCGTCGCCGACTACGAGAAGGCGAGCGGCAACAAGATCGAGCTGAGCATCATCCCGTTCGCGCCGCACCGGCAGAAGATCATCTCGGCGATCACCAGCGGGGTCGTCCCCGACCTGACGCAGTCCAACCCGAACGAGATCCTTCAGCTGTTCGCCTGGCAAGACAGGTGGGTCGACGTCAGCGACGTCGTGGAGACGCAGAAGGCCCAATTCAGCGAAACCGCGCTGCAGGCCGCTCAAGCCTACAACAGCGTCACCAAGCAGCGTGGCGTGTATGGCGTGCCGCTGAGGGCCGCAGCGATCCCCTGTCATATCTGGGGATCGCTGGTGGAGAAGGCCGGTCTCAGGATCGAGAACATCCCGAAGACGTGGGATGCGTATTTCGACTTCTTCAAGAAGGTGCAGGACAACCTGCGCAAGCAGGGCGAGCGCAAGGTGTACGGCCTGGGCTTCCAGGTGACGGCCAACGGGGTCGACCCCGCCAACCTCTTCAACGCCTTCCTGATCGGCCATGGCGGTCAGGACATCCTGACCAAGGATGGCAAACTGCATCTCGACGACCCCAAGGTCAGGCAGGCGGCGATCAAGGCGGCGGGCTACCTCGGAGGCGCCTACCGGGACGGCTACGTGCCGCCGAGCGCGATCAACTGGAACGACGCGGACGACAACAACGCGTTCCACGCCAAGCTCATGGTGATGGACGTCGACGGCACGCTGTCGACCGAGGTGGCGGTCAAGGACAAACACCCCGAGTGGTATTACAAGGAGATGGTGTCCCACGGCATCGGCTATCCGAACGATAATGCGGGCAAGCCCGTGCCGAGCATCGTCCCCATCACCCAGGGTCTGATCCCGAAGGGGGCCAAGAACGTCACGGTGGCCAAGGAGTTCCTCAAGTACTTCATCCAGCCGAAGGTCATCGGCGAGTTCATCGAGCTGGGTCTGGGCCGCTGGCTGCCGGTCATGCCGTCGCTCGCCAAGAGCGCGTTCTGGCAGGACCCGAAGGACCCGCATCTGCGGGGCTACGTCCAGCAGGGCCTGCTGGGCCCGACCAGGCCGGAGTACTACGTGTTCAACCCGGCGATGTCGGAAGTCTACTCCCAGCACGTGTGGAGCATGGCGATGATCGACGTGGCGAAGGAGGGAGTGAAACCGGAAGCGGCGATCGACAAGGCGTTCAAGCGGATCGAGGAGATCTTCGCGAAGTACAAGATCGCGTGAGAGCGGAGAGGCGAATGATGGACAGCGCATCGGTCGTCGACGTCGGCCGCCCAGCCATCCTGCGGCGGACGCTCTCGCGCTCTCTGCGCGGCGGCCTCAAGGGCGGCGAGTACACGTGGGCGGTCGCCTTCGTCGTGCCCTACATCGCGGTGTTCGTCGCTTTCGTCGCGTACCCGGTGGTCTACGGGTTGTGGATGGGCAGCGAGACGAGTCTGTACCGGGAGCTCTTCGCCGACCCGATCTACCAGAGGACGGTGGTGAACACCGTCCTCTACCTGGCGCTCGGCGTGAACGTGAAGATGTTCCTCGCCCTGCTGCTGTCCGGCTTCTTCATGCGCCCGGGCCGGTGGATGAAGGTGCTGCTGCTGATCTTCGTCCTGCCCTGGGCGGTGCCGCAGATCTCGACGTATGTCTCGATCCACTGGATGCTGAACGGCGAGTGGGGCTTCCTCAACAACGTCCTCTA
>Ga0105164_10001605_pt1 | contig 14465 bp, 15 predicted proteins | sample VDWuncwatermetaG_FD_89674 | JGI IMG/M metagenome (GOLD analysis project Ga0105164, IMG submission 89674) | Wastewater microbial communities from Netherlands to study Microbial Dark Matter (Phase II) - VDW unchlorinated drinking water | ecosystem: Environmental > Aquatic > Freshwater > Drinking...
GTATGATCAGGTACTCGTTAAAGAGAATCATCTACATTTGAGACAGGCGACAAGCAACAAGCGACAGGAAAATCTCAAAGAGTGGATTCATAAGATTCGAAAAAAAGTGCCACGGGGAATGACGATTGAAGCAGAAGCGCAGAGCCTCATGGAGTTTAAAAAGTTATTGGATTCTCCCATCGACATTATCCTTCTTGATAACTTGACGCCGAAGGAGATCCGAAGAGCCGTCGTCCTCCGGAATCAAAAAGGAAAAAAACCGCTCCTCGGGGTGTCCGGCGGTGTCACGCTCGAGAATATCCGGAAAATCGCGCAGACCGGTGTAGAGCGGATCTCGGTCGGCCGTCTCACCCATTCTGCCCCTGCCGTCAATATCAACCTCGATATTGTTTAGGAGTTCCGTGTTATGGAACGTTTTGAACTCATCACAGACATGACACCGCAGGGAGACCAGCCCCAGGCGATCGAGAAACTGGTAGGGGCTCTTCAGTCCGAGAAGCGTTATCAAACCCTCCTCGGCGTGACCGGCTCTGGCAAAACCTTCACGATTGCCCATGCGATTGCAAAGGTCAATAGACCGACCCTTGTCATCTCCCACAACAAAACCTTGGCGGCACAACTCTACAGTGAATTCAAAGGGTTCTTCCCGAAAAACGCCGTCGAATATTTCGTCAGTTACTACGACTACTACCAACCGGAGGCGTATGTGCCCCAGACTGATACCTATATCGAAAAGGACGCCTCCATCAATGACAATATCGATCGCCTCAGGCTTTCTGCCACGACTTCGCTCCTTTCCCGTCGGGATGTCATCATTGTGGCGAGTGTTTCCTGTATCTACGGCTTGGGTTCTCCCAAAGATTACAAGGAGCTCCTCGTCTTCCTTGAAAAAGGAAAGAAGATCCATCGGGACGAAGTCCTCCGGCAGCTCGTCGATATCCGGTACGAGCGGAATGATTACGATTTTAGAAGAGGAACATTCCGGGTAAAGGGCGATGTCGTTGAAATTTTCCCGGCGTATGAAGAGCAGGCGATCCGTGTGGAACTTTTCTGTGATGAGGTCGAGCGGATCGAAGAGATTAACCCCTTAACCGGCGAGACCTTTTTGGAAAGGGAAAAGGTCGCGATCTACCCGGCCAAACATTTTGTAACGACAGAATCTCGAGTTGCACAAGCGATCCGGTCGATCCGCGAAGAACTTGAGATAAGACTTAAAGAACTTCGCGACCAGAATAAACTCTTGGAGGCGCAGCGCTTGGAATCACGCACCCGGTTTGACATGGAGATGCTTCAGGAGTTAGGCTACTGTAACGGAATCGAGAACTATTCGCGCCATTTAAGCGCCCGCCCGCCCGGCTCGCGACCCTATTGCCTCCTCGATTACTTTCCGGATGACTTTCTGACTGTGATCGACGAATCGCATGTCACGATCCCTCAGATTCGGGGCATGTACCACGGCGATCGATCGCGCAAAGAGACCTTGGTCGAATACGGGTTCCGTCTTCCTTCTGCGCTGGATAACCGGCCCCTCAATTATGAGGAATTTGAAGGGATCGTCAAGCAGCTGATTTTCGTCTCCGCCACACCCGATGACTATGAACTTTCAAAGTCAGGAGAACCGGTTGAGCAGATCATCCGTCCGACCGGGCTTATCGATCCTGAGGTTATTCTGCGTTCCACAAAGGGACAGATTGATGATTTGATCGGAGAGGTGAGAAAACGGGCCGAGAAAGAAGAGAGGGTCCTTGTCACCACACTCACCAAGCGCCTTGCAGAAGACCTCACCACCTTTTTATCCGGTATGAATATCCGGGTGAAATACCTTCACTCAGACATCGGTGCGATTGAGAGGGTTGAAATCTTGCGCGACCTTCGCCTTCGGAAATTTGACTGCCTGGTCGGGATTAACCTTTTGAGAGAAGGGCTTGATCTTCCGGAAGTTTCCCTTGTTGCGATTCTCGATGCGGATAAAGAGGGGTTCCTTCGGTCGCAGACCTCTCTCATTCAGGTCTCAGGCCGCGCCGCGCGGCATATCAATGGCCAGGTCCTCATGTATGCCGACACCGTGACCGGCTCGATGCGGCGGGCGATGGAGGAGATGAGCCGCCGCCGGAAGATTCAATTGGACTATAATAAGGAACACAACATCACGCCCCGCTCGATTGAGAAGGCCATTAAGGAAGGGATCGAGGCGTTCAAGCAGGCGGAGGAATTTGTGACGGAGGTTGCAGCGGAAAATCAGGAAGAGCATGAGGTGCGGACGCTTGTTGCGGAATTAGAAGAAGAGATGCTCTTAGCCGCCCGCAACCTCAAGTTCGAGCGCGCCGCCTACCTCCGCGACCAGATCCGTGAACTGGAGGTACACTATGGGAAAACCCTTACACGCGATGAAACATAGAACCGTCTCTTATTTTATGCTTACGATTTTTATGCTTCTTTTTTGTTTTGTTGAAAATGCTTATTGCGATATGGGTGTTCCCATCATATTCATCACCCTTCCCGCCATGGTTTTAGCGTTTATTCCCATATGCCTTGTTGAAGCATTTGTCTACAAAAAATCACTGGGTGTTCACTATCGCATTGCGCTCAAACCTTCTTTTATTTCAAATTTAGTTTCAACGATAATAGGACTTCCTGTCTCGTGGTTATTATTGTTTATAATAGGGATTGGTTCCTCGCCTGTTTTACCTGTTTTGAAAAACAAGTTTTTGCATGCAATATTTCGTAGGATCTCAGAAAGTGCTTGGAAAAGTGCTTGGATTGGGGGGCAAGATCCCCAGGAATTCTTTTCCGCAGTTACAATTTGTTTATTAGCATCCTATTTTGCATCAGTCTTCATTGAATATCAAATCGTAAAGAAATTATTTAAAGCGATAGATAAAAATGAAATAAAACGCTCGACATGGAAAGCCAACTGGGTAACCTATCATGCGCTTTTTATCATATTCGCCTTACGAACAGTTCGGCCTGTTTGGAATAACGGGTCATGGATATTTGCAATTTGTTCCTTAACTCTATGTTCTGCAATAGCAAGTTTGCTTTTACTTTTTAGTACAGATAAGGTCAAAAGGACTTTAATTTATTCCAATCTAACGCTTACCGCAGCGCTCTTTTTTACCATTTCAAATTTATTAGGCTTGGTTTTTAGTTTTGATGGTAAACCAGTAGGTGTTGTGCTTGATCAAGCAACAGGAGTAGGTCGGCTTTTGCCTGACACAAAATGGGTTGATTTGAGTCAGAAGATATTTTACAGCGATTGGAATAGCAGCACCGATAAAATCGCGCTCTATGCAATTGATGTCAACGGAGCCAATCTAACAAAGATATCCGACACTTTTAGCCAACTTGGCTGGATACCCACCTCAGAGGACATGTTCGTGATAAGCGATGGGACTTTATATCTATCAAACTCATCCGGAACAACCAAAGAGAAAATATATTCTGGCGTGAATTATGTTGAATGGTCGCCCGTCGGTGACAAATTTTACTTCGTTACGCGTGATGAAGATACCAATGGAGACGGTCATATCAATTGGCACGATAGTGAGCATGTCTATATTTTTGATAGGAAAGCTCAAACAAAGCAGAGAGTCGGCTTTGATAGAAATGGTAGATTTCCTAAAATGCATTGGAATAAATCGGGTGATGTACTTTATATAACCTACTCGAAGGCGTTATCGCCAAATGATGTGTGGTACATTCTTTGTTCCTATCATCTTGCGACAAAAGATATTCAACGAATAGGAGAAGAGAAATCCTTGGAGGGAAAACACAGCATAAGAATAGAGGACTACATAGAGAAGGAAAGTTTATTTTATAATATGCGGATTTATAGAGCGTGGAAGGAAACCCCACTGAGGATGGGAAGCCCACCGAAAAATACAAATCGAGGGAACGGACTTATAAAATTCTTCACTGACCCTCAGCAGTCTTCTCTGTACATTCAAAGAAACGGGCAACCTCGCCGAAAACTATTTGAGTATAAATTTAAAGCGTCTCAAGGATTTCCCGTTGTGGGCGACTTGTATTGGTTGCCGGGGAACCGCTATGTTATTTTGAATCTCAGGGCATATCTTTGCGTCTTGGATACAGAGACTGAAAGGATCGGTATATTGACAAAAGGCCGTTCGCCGATATGGAAGGAACAGACTTCGGAATCAAGAATTATTTTAGTCGATCAAGAAAAGAAAAAAGAGGGGGCGGTTGTTCATGCTCACTAATTCGGAAACTCTTTTAAGAAGAACTCAGGGGACAGGAATTAGATGATAAAATAAAGAATATGTTGTACGAAATTTGGAGTAGTTCAATCGAGAGACTAATAATTAAATTGGCTCAATAAAATAACAAGGAGGGAGCGATGGAGAATAGAAAAAACCTTGTATTATTTTTTATTCTATTGTTTGTATCTTCATTAGCAGTTGCTGAACCCAATAACAGCAAAAATGTACAAGAGTTAAAAAAAGAAGCTTATACGTACACAAACCAATACAAAAACTATGGGAAAGCAATTGAGCTTTTAGAAGAAGCGACTGCTTTAGGAACAGACGACCCAGGGATTTTTTTGAATCTAGGAACTAATTATTTATTTTTGAGGCAATTTGATAAAGCTAAAGAAAATTTCGAAAAAGCCATCAGTTTAAATCCCAATTATGCAGAAGCTTATAGCAATTTAGCAACAGTTTCCAAGTCAATGAAGGATTATAATTCGGCAATTAAGAATTATAAGAAAGCCATCGAAATCAATCCTGAATATGCTGAGATGTATTCAAATCTCGGGAAGGTGTATGTTACTACTCAGCAATATGAGGAAGCTATCCAGGCTTTAGAGAAGGCTGCACAACTAAAGCCACTTAGTATTCCAGAGGATGTCCACCTAGCTTTTACTTACGTAAATCTTGGCTACGCCTATGTCATGGTTAATGATTACGATTCAGCAAAGATTGTTTTATTGAAAGCAAAAGAATTATATACAAAATTAGGGGACCAAAATAATCTTGATTATATTAATCAATTATTAAAAGGAATTGAAGAACATAGGTGAAAATAAAAGGGGCTGTCCCATTTAAATCCTTTAAAACTTTAAACCTTTAAAAAAGCAATGAGAAAAATAATATCAGCCGTCATTTTATCACTCTTGACAGAATGAAAATATAATGAAAATAGGTAACGGTTCTATTTAAAAAGGAGGGGATGATGTCAGACGTGACGATTCAGGCGATAAAGAATGGCCCACTGGTGGTGGAGGGGGCGGTGCAACTGACGGATGGGCAGGGGCAGGCGGTCCCGACGACGGAGCAGACGGCGCTCTGCCGCTGCGGCCAATCCGCGAAGAAGCCGCTCTGCGACGGAAGCCACAAGCGCGTCGGGTTTCAGGGGTAAGACCGCTCCTCCAGGCCCTATTGACTTTTTAAGGAAAATCCGGTATACTTATAATAACTATGAAACTATGAAATTAGGAGATATTAAATGGAAAAATTGGTGAAAGTCACAACTAACAATCAAGTCGCGATCCCTGCAGGAATCTGCAGACGGCTCCATCTCCATAAGGGAAGTTATCTCGAGGCAGAAGACCGGGGCTATCAGATTATCCTGAGGCCGGTTAGAGTTGTTCATGAAGAGAACTACAAAGACTACGAGCGCTTCATTAAGGAGGGGAGACGCCAGGCCAAGCGGGGTGAGACGGTTTCTTGGGAAGTCGTTAAAAAGCAGATAAGTCGGTTGGCTCGAAAAAAGTCCTGATACGAAGCCCGTGACCAAAATTTACCACGTCATTCTCACAAGGTCTGCCCAAAAATCTCTCCTTAAGATTTACCAATCTCTCTCTGCCATCGGCCGAAGGATCTCGCGGGCCATTGAGCAACTCAAGACAAACCCCCACCTTGGCCTTAAACTTAAGGGGACGTCTGAAGAGGTGAGGCGTATCCGCGTCGGAGACTATCGCATCGTTTATGAGGTGTATGAAGACACTATTTCAATTCTCATTGTTTACATTGGGCCGCGAGGGGGAGCGTACTGATAGATTGATGAATACCGCGAACATATTCGCAGGGGTTATTTTTGGAAGTATCGGGTTTGGCGCCTTTATCTACGGGAAAAAGCAGTCGAGTTTTTCGGCGATGATGATCGGGGCACTCCTCATGGTCTATCCCTATTTTGTGGCGAATGTGGTGGCACTTTATGCGATCGGGATTATCCTCACACTCGCCTTATTTCTTTTTCGAGGGTAGAAGGTGTAAAATGAAGGAAGTTAAAAAGGAGGTAAAAAATGGGAACAGCAGTTAAGAGTACGAGCACAATCGAAAAGAAGAGTCTCAACAAACCGGAAGAGACCCGGACATTCCCCAAAGGGAAGGTAGAACTTGCGACGATCGGGGGGATTACCTTCGGACGGGCCACGTTCCAGCCGGGATGGAAATGGTCGGAGAGTGTGAAGTCGATTGCAAAAACAAAAAGTTGCCAGGCCCCGCACACCCAGTACGTCATCTCCGGAAGAATGTTTGTGGTGATGGAGGACGGCACAAAGGTGGAGTTCGGTCCTGGCGATATCGGCACGATTCCTCCCGGAATGATGCGTGGGTCATCGGGAATGAGCCGGTTGTGGCGATCGATGTGACCGGCATGACGAACTACGCCAAGGCGTAACGTCGAATTTACACCCGTATGATTTGAATCATAGAAAAGGCCGCCGCTTTGCGGTACCCTAAAAAGTGGTTCTGAGAGGTACCTCATGCGAGATCCCTGGGCATTTTTAAAAATAAAGCGGCGGCCTTCCACCTATCGCCCGGTCAAGGAACGGATCAAGGACTACCGGGAAGTAGGGGTCCCGCGAAGCGACGAAGAGACCGTCGAGCAGGCCTCCCGTTGTATGAGTTGCGGCCTTCCGTTTTGCCACTGGATCTGTCCCGCCGGAAACTATGTCCCCGAATGGAATGATTTTCTTGCCCGCGGCAAGTGGAAGGAAGCGTACGAATCCCTCCAGACGACCAACAATTTCCCTGAGTGGACCGGCCGGCTCTGTCCGGCCTCTTGCGAATACGCCTGCGTCCTCGCGATCGATGAGGACGCCACCACCATCCGGGACAACGAACTCTCCATTATCGAACATGCTTTTAAGGCCGGTTTCGTCGAACCCCACCCGCCGGCAAAACGGACCGGAAAATCGGTGGCGGTCATCGGGTCCGGTCCTTCGGGGCTCGCCTGCGCGGATCAATTGAACAAGGCGGGACACCGTGTCGTTGTCTTCGAGCGGGATGATAGAATCGGCGGGATTCTGCGGTACGGGATTCCCGATTTCAAACTGGAAAAATGGGTCATCGACCGGCGTCTTGAGATGCTCCAGGCGGAGGGGATCGAATTCAAAACAGGGGTGTATGTCGGCGTGGATTATCCGGCTTCAAGGTTACTTCAAGAATTTGATGCGATCTGTCTTGCGGGCGGCTCCCGCGTTCCCCGCGATTTAAAGGTGGAGGGGAGGGAACTTCAAGGGATTCATTTTGCGATGGCGTATCTCGTTCAGTCCAACCGGCGGGTGGCGGGCGAGAAGATCCCCCCCGGGAAAGGGATCGACGCGAAGGGGAAGAAGGTGGTTGTCATCGGGGGAGGCGATACCGGCGCGGATTGTGTTGGCACCGCGCACCGCCAGGGCGCAAGCCGGGTTGTCCAGATTGAACTCTTGCCGAAACCTCCCGAAAGCCGGAAACCGGAAGACCTCTGGCCCAATTATCCCCTTATCCTGAGGAATTCCTCAAGTCATGAGGAAGGCGGCGAACGGCGATGGTCTGTTCTGACGAAGAAGTTTTCCGGGGAAAATGGCTTCGTCAAAAAACTTTCCTGCGTGGCTGTGAACGTCACGACGTCGGAGAAAACCGGCTTTCAGATACAGGAGATTCCGGGGACCGGATTTGAACTTGAAGCGGATCTTGTCCTTCTGGCCATGGGGTTTGTTTCCGCCGAACCTCACGGATTACTGAAGGAGCTCGGAACGGAGCTTGATGGAAGAGGGAACGTCAAGACCGGCCAAGATCAGATGACGTCCGCCAAAGGGATCTTTTCTGCGGGAGACATGCGCCGCGGTCAGTCCCTCGTCATCTGGGCGATCAGCGAGGGAAGGAAAGCCGCGCATCATATCGACCGTTACCTGATGGGTGATTCCAAACTTCCTTTGATGACGTAGTCCTCCATCAACCCACCCCAAATGACAACCCTCTTTTCATCCTCCCGGGAAAGTTCTATAATGGGAGGTCATGCCCGAAAAGCCATCAAACGAAAAAATCCTTGAGATGCTGCGGTCTGAACCGACAGAGTATGTTTCGGGGGAGTCACTCTGCGAGGTATTAGGGGTGAGCCGAAGTGCGATCTGGAAACATATCGAGTCGCTCCGCGCGTTAGGATACACGATCGAGGCCTTTCCACATCGGGGCTATCGACTTGTCGGTAGCCCCGATAAACTTCTTGCCGAGGAACTGATGTGGAACCTTCAAACCGAACTCATCGGAAAGCAGGTCCTTTCCTATGAGGTGGTCGCCTCGACCAATGAGGTGGCCTACGACCTCGGTAAAAAAGGGGTCCGCGAGGGGACGGTGGTCGTAAGCGAGGGACAAACCAAAGGGAAGGGGCGGCTCGGCCGCTCCTGGATAAGCCCGAAGGGAAAAGGGATTTACCTATCGATCCTTCTTCGTCCGACGCTTCCTCCGCAATCGATTCCGAAACTCACCCTTCTTGCGGCACTTTCTGTGGCGCGGGCGATCCGGAAGGCTGTGAATCTTACGCCGCAGATGCGGTGGCCCAACGATCTTCTCTTAAACGGGAAGAAAGTTTCCGGAATTCTTACCGAAATGAGCGCTGAACAGGACCGGGTCCATTTTGTGGTCGTCGGCATTGGCGTCAATGTGAATACCTCACCCGAGTCTCTTCCGCAGTCGGCCACTTCTCTCAAGATCGAGACAGGGAGTCCAGTTTCCCGCGTGCGACTGGCCCAGTTCCTCCTGGAAGCGTTTGACGCACTCTATCGAGATTTCAAAGAGGGGAAAACGGAGGAAGCGCTCGAAGAGTGCCGGAAACTCTCGGCAGTTCTCGGCACGCATGTCACGGTGGAGCAGGTGAATGGTAGAAAAGAGGGATATGCGGTCGATATCGATGACGAGGGGGCGCTTCTTTTAAGGTTCGACGACGGGGTGACGGAGCGGATCTTGTCGGGCGACCTGGTGAAGCTTCGATGAAAAAGATCGTGGCAATCGATATTGGAAACACCAACGTCGTCTGCGGGGTTTTTCAGGGCAAGAAACTCCTCCGTGAATACCGGATCGCGACAAAGGTCTGCAAGAGTCCTGCACGATGTCGGAGGTGGCTTAAAGGGATCCTTCCTAATAATAAGGAAATCGAAGGAGCGATCCTCTGTTCCGCGGTTCCCTGGTGCACCCGTTCCTTCAAAAGAGCGTTCATCTCCCTACGCCTTCCTTTAAAGGTGGTGGGGGAGACGGTTCATTGTCCGATAAAAAACCTCTACCGGGATCCGAAAGAGGTTGGGCCGGACCGGCTCGTGAACGCATACGCCGCGCTTCGGCTGTACGGTGCTCCGGCGATCGTGGTCGATTTCGGGACCGCGATCACCGTCGATATCGTTTCTAAAAAAGGGGAATATTTAGGAGGAATGATCGTTCCCGGTATGGGGATTTCTCTTGAAGCCCTTGCCGAGAAGACTGCCCTCCTTCCCAAGGTCCGCCTCCGCCCTCCTGAGCTTCTCTTGGGCAAAGACACCGAAGGGAGTATCCTAAGCGGGGCCTTTCATGGCTTCTCCTCCCTGTGCGACGGGCTGGTTACAAAGATCCGGAAGAAATACGGATCGCGGATTAAAGCGATCCTAACAGGTGGGCACTCTGTAATTGTCTCATCCTATTGTAAAGAAATAGATTACGTAAATATTCATCTTACCTTAGAGGGTCTGCACCTCCTCTTCCAGAAGCTCTATCCTGCCAAAGAATAACCTGTGGATAATGTGGATAATCTCAAAGAATTTTCTTGATTTTGGTATTGAATTAAGATAGTATAGAAATACATAGAAAAAATGAGATTTCTAAAGAAAGAATGAGATATTTTAACCTGATAAGCTCCCTTGACAGAACAGAGGACTTGATTTTAGGCCCCCAAGAGCCTAATATGAACATAGATTAGCACTCTATCTAAAGGAGTGCTAAGCAACCTTATGGAGGTTAAGTATGGCGATTCAACCTTTAGGCGACAGAGTCATTGTCAAGGCTCTTGAATCAGAAGAGAGGACAAAGGGTGGCATCGTTCTTCCGGACACCGCAAAAGAGAAGCCGCAAAAGGGAGAGATCATTGCGATAGGAAGCGGCAGGCTTCTTGAGGACGGGACAATGAAATCCTTGGAGGTCAAGGTCGGAGACAAGATCATCTTTGGGAGGTATTCCGGCACGGAGATTAAGGTCAAGGATGAGGAATACCTCATCCTTCGCGAAGAAGATATTTTGGCGATTTTGAAATCGTAAAAGGAGGTAAGACGTGGCAAAGCAACTTTTATACAGTGAAGAGGCAAGACGGGCCATCCTGCGCGGGGTGGAGCAGCTCTCAAGGGCTGTGAAGGTCACCCTCGGCCCGAAAGGACGCAACGTTGTTTTGGACAAGAAATTCGGTTCCCCGACGATCACCAAAGACGGGGTGACCGTTGCAAAGGAAATTGAACTTCAGGACCCCTATGAAAATATGGGTGCCGAAATGGTGAAGGAGGTTGCCTCCAAGACGAGTGACACCGCCGGCGATGGAACAACGACGGCAACCCTCCTCACTGAGGCGATTTTTAGAGAGGGACTCAAGAACGTGACCGCCGGAGCCAATCCGATGGCGCTCAAGCGGGGGATTGAAAAGACGGTCGCGGCGGTCGTTGAGGAACTCAAGAAACTTTCAAAGAAGGTTGAAGGGAAGAAAGAGATCTCACAGGTCGCTTCCATTGCAGCCAACAATGATCAGACGATCGGAGATCTGATTGCGGAAGCGATGGAGAAGGTCGGTAAGGATGGTGTCATCACGGTCGAGGAGGCGAAATCGACCGCGACAACCCTTGATGTTGTGGAGGGGATGCAGTTCGATCAAGGGTACCTTTCTCCCTATTTTGTGACCGATGCAGAGCGGATGGAGGCGACTTTGGAAGATCCCTTCATTCTCATCTGTGAGAAAAAGGTCTCCTCGATGAAGGATCTTCTACCGATGTTGGAGCGGGTGGCAAAGACAGGCCGACCGCTCCTTATTATTTCTGAGGAGACGGAAGGGGAGGCACTCGCAACGTTAGTGGTCAACAAACTTCGCGGGACCCTCTCCGCGTGCGCCGTGAAGGCCCCTGGGTATGGCGACCGTCGGAAAGCGATGCTTGAAGATATCGCAGTCTTGACCGGCGGCCGCGCGATCACCGAGGACCTCGGGATTAAACTTGAAAATATCACGCTCGAGGATATGGGTCGCGCCAAACGGATTACCGTTGATAAGGAGAATACGACGATTATTGAGGGTGCGGGAAAAACTGCCGCGATCAACGGACGGATTTCCCAGATCAAGAAACAGATTGAAGACTCTGACTCCGATTATGACAAAGAGAAACTCCAGGAGCGGCTCGCGAAACTCTCCGGAGGGGTTGCCGTCATCAATGTGGGTGCCGCAACGGAAACCGAAATGAAGGAAAAAAAGGCCCGTGTGGAAGATGCCCTTCATGCAACCCGCGCTGCGGTGGAGGAAGGGATCGTTCCAGGCGGAGGGGTTGCGCTTCTCCGTTGCATCAAGTCTCTGGATAAGTTAAGTCTTGAAGGGGATGAGGCTGTGGCCATTTCCATCATCCGCCGCGCCCTCGAAGAGCCATTGCGACAGATTGCGGAGAACTCCGGGGCGGAAGGATCTGTGGTGGTTCAAAGGGTAAAAAGCGAGAAGACCAACATCGGATTTGATGCCGACAAAGGTGAGTATGCGGATATGATTCAAAGCGGGGTCATCGATCCGACGAAAGTCACCCGCACAGCGCTTCAGAATGCCGCAAGCATCGCAGCGCTCATGCTCACCACAGAAACCGTTGTGACTGATATTCCTGAAAAAGAAAAAGAGCAGATACCGGGCGGCATGCCCTCAGGAGGGATGTACTAATGCCACAGACGATACGGACTCAGGAGTCAGCGATGGAACTCAAGCCATTAGGGGATAAGGTGATCGTCGAGGTCCTCAATGCGGAGGAGAAAACCAAAGGAGGGATCGTTCTTCCGGATACCGCGAAGGAAAAACCCCAGGAGGGGAAAGTGATCGCGGTCGGAACCGGCAAGACCCTTCCGAACGGGAAGGTCGTTACGCCCAGTGTGAAACCGGGCGACCGAATTATCTTTGGAAAGTACTCCGGAAATGAGGTTGAAGTCGAGGACCACGAATACCTCATTGTCAATGAGGACGATATCTTGGCGGTCGTGAAGTGACTTTGAAGGTTGAAAAACCCCCTACCGGGGTTCCGGTAGGGGGTTTTTTGTTTTCAATGAGGACGTGACTTAGCGAGTTCTTACCGGATGAGCTAAGTCACTGTCCGAATTGAACCTCGCCCTTTTGGCGAGGATAACTGTGATATAAACCTGCCAAAAGGGCGGGTCAAATTCAGCCAACGAACTTATGTTGCTTTCGCTCCATAAGTTCGGGCTTCATTTGATTTGACATTTATCCGAGATTTTTGTAACATATGTTCATATCAACAGTTCGAGGAGTTTGACACGCCATGGGAGAGTTCATCGGAAGGGGTCGGAAGGCCAGAAGGTGTTATGGATTTGACGAGATTTCCATTGTGCCGGGGAATGTCACCATCAACCCCAACGAAGTAGATACCGGTTGGAGAATCGGGGGACTGAAGTTTCGCGTTCCCATTATCGCTGCCGCCATGGATGGGGTCGTGGATGTCTCCTTCGCGATTAAGATGAGCAATCTGGGGGCTCTTGCGGTTCTTAATCTGGAGGGGGTTCAGACCCGATACGAAAACCCAAAAGAGGTTCTTGAACGGATCGCCCAAGCGAGTGCAGAAGAGGCGACGGAACTTGTTCAAGATATTTACCTGGAACCGATCAAAGAGAAATTGATTTCCCAACGGATCGAGGAGATCAAAAAGGGGAAAGGGGTGGCCGCGGTAAGCGCCATTCCCCAGAAGGCGGAACGGTACGGGAAGATTGCGGAAGAAGCGGGGTGTGATGTTTTCGTCGTCCAGGCGACCGTGACGACGGTGAAACACCTTTCCAAAGAATACAAAGTGCTCGACTTTCACAAATTTTGCAAAGAGATGAAGATCCCCGTCATTATTGGAAACTCCGTGACCTATCAGGCGACGCTCGATCTTTTGGATACAGGAGCAAGTGCGCTTCTCATCGGGATTGGTCCCGGCGCGGCCTGCACGACCCGCGGCGTTCTGGGACTCGGTGTCCCCCAGGTCACATCGACCTGTGACGCGGCAGCGGCGCGCGATTTTTATCATCGGAAAACAGGACGATACGTCCCGATGATTACAGATGGCGGGATGAGCCGCGGGGGAGATGTCTGTAAGGCGTTTGCCTGCGGTGCGGATGTGGTCATGATCGGTTCCGCATTTGCGCGCGCCAAAGAAGCACCCGGTCATGGGTATCACTGGGGGATGGCCACACCCCATGCAAATCTTCCTCGGGGGACGCGCATTCATGTCGGCGTGACCGGGACACTCGAAGAAATCCTTTTCGGGCCCGCCCGGCTGGACGACGGCTCTCAGAATCTCATGGGGGCCCTCCAGACCTGTATGGGGAATGTCGGGGCTCGAAATGTCAAAGAATTGCAGCTGACGGAACTCATTATCGCCCCTTCCATCCAAACCGAGGGGAAGATTTTTCAAAAGGCGCAACGGGTTGGAATGGGAAAGTAATTTGAGGTGCGGTCTTTATGTCCTCTCCGAATCACGAAACGGTTCTTATTCTCGATTTTGGATCCCAATATAACCAGCTCATTGCGCGCCGCATCCGGGAACAGAACGTCTTCTGCAAAATTGTTCCGCACAAAATCTCTTTTGAAACCCTCCAAGCCGAAGCCCCGAGCGCTTTAATCTTTTCCGGCGGGCCTGCGAGTGTTTATGACCGCCGGGCCCCTTCCTGTGATCCCCGCTTATTTTCGTTGGGGATTCCGATCCTCGGCATCTGTTACGGAATGCAGCTCATGGCGAAAGAACTCGGAGGAGAGGATTCCGCTTCTTCCCGCCGCGAATACGGTCATGCCGAGCTGCTCGTCGATGAGCGGAAAGATATTTTTTCTAGCCTCCCGTCGAAAATCCGGGTCTGGATGAGCGAAGGCGATTCCATCAGAACCCTTCCGGAAGGATTCGAAGGGCTCGCCCACACCCCCAATACGCCGTATGCCGCGATGGGAAATCCCGGTCAAAGACTGTACGGCGTTCAGTTTCATCCGGAAGTCCATCATACCGA
>Ga0105164_10001606_pt1 | contig 14463 bp, 10 predicted proteins | sample VDWuncwatermetaG_FD_89674 | JGI IMG/M metagenome (GOLD analysis project Ga0105164, IMG submission 89674) | Wastewater microbial communities from Netherlands to study Microbial Dark Matter (Phase II) - VDW unchlorinated drinking water | ecosystem: Environmental > Aquatic > Freshwater > Drinking...
CGCTCAACGCCTCGCAGAGCCTCGGCGTTCCGCCCTCGCCTTTTGCCCCTTCTCCATTCTTATTTTTTTCGCGGGGGGGTGAATTGGAATGGGGTGACAAAAAGGCGGGGAGGGCTAGCCATATTTACATGGTAGCATATCACTTAACACATGTTAAGTTGCATTATTTTAGGGTATATGCTATGCTTCACACATGTCAATCGATAAAACACAATTTGTAACCCCTACACAGCTCGCCAAGATGCTGGGTATTAGCCGTATCGCCATTCACCAAAAGATCAAAAAAGGTGAAATTAAGGCTGAAAATGTTGGCGATTCTGCTAAACCAACGTATTTGATTCCTAGGGCATCATTATCCCCTGAGATACAGGAGCGTATTCAAAATGAGCAGAAAAAGAATACTGAAAAGGTTCTTACAAAAAACAATCACCACGACCTCGGTTTTGAAAAAGAGCTGTGGGCGGCGGCGGATAGACTGCGCGGAAACATAGATGTTTCGGAATATAAAAATATCGTCTTAGGATTGCTCTTTTTAAAATACATCTCTGACTCATTTTACAAACGTCGAGAAGTCCTTATCGAAATGACTCGCGATAAAAAGAATGAGGATTTTTATGTTCCGACCGATGAATCTCGGAAAGCGATTCTTGAAACAAAAGATTTTTATACTTCCGAAGGCGTGTTCTATGTTCCTGAAAAATCTCGTTGGGAATATTTGCAGACAAAGACAATGAGTCCTGATTTGGGTAAAGTTTTGGATACCGCCATGGAACTTATTGAAAAGGATAACTTAGCTCAACTTGAAAATGTTCTCCCTCGTGTGTATACGAAAACAAATTTAGACCACACTGTCCTTGGCGAATTGGTAAATATATTTTCACAAATTTCTTTTGACCATGACTTTGACCGCGAGAAGGATATTCTTGGTCGCATTTATGAATATTTTCTTGGACAATTTGCTTCATCGGAAGGAAAACGCGGAGGTGAATTCTTTACACCGAGATCAATTGTTAAATTGCTTGTAGAAATCCTCGAGCCATACGAAAACGCTCGCGTATTTGACCCCGCCTGTGGTAGCGGTGGAATGTTTGTGTCTATGGGCGAATATTTACGCGACCACAAAATGGATCCATCTAAACTTTCCATCAGCGGACAAGAAAGTAATCAAACAACACTTCGACTTTGCAAAATGAATCTCGCGATTCGTGGTCTCTCCGGCAAGATTGAACTTGGAAATACATACTATAAAGATATGTTTCCTCATTTGCAGGCAGATTTCGCGATTGCAAATCCGCCTTTCAACGCGGAATGGGAGCCAGCGAAGCTTTCTGATAATGACCCTCGTATTACTTTGGGTGTGCCGCCTTCCGGCAATGCAAACTTCTTATGGGTACAACACTTTGCTCACCACCTTTCTCCAAACGGACAAGCAGGATTCGTTATGCCAAATGGGGCGCTCGCTGTATCTGGCAAGGAGGGAGAACTTCGCCAGAAGCTCATCGGTGCAGACCTCGTGGATGTGATTATTTCTTGTCCCTCAAAGCTTTTCTACAATGTCTCGCTCCCTGTTTCTCTATGGTTTTTGGCAAAAAATAAGGGCGGTGATCGCTTTCGAAACCGTAAAGGCGAAACCCTCTTTATCGATGCCCGAGATATTTTTGAACAAATTTCCCGCAAGCAAGTTGTTTTTAATAAAGAAAATCTTGAAAAGATTGCGGGCACTGTTCGAGCGTGGCGTGGCGAAAAAGGAGCGCCAAAATACGAAGATGTTTCTGGTTTTTGTAAAACAGCCAACCTTGAGGAGATAAAGAAAAATGGATATACGCTTACACCCGGAAGATATGTCGGGCTTGCCGATATAGAAGATGATGGTATTTCATTTGAAGAAAAGATGCAGAAACTTTCCGGAGAACTTCGAGGAGCATTCACAAAGGGTCGTGAATTAGAAAAAGATATTGAGAAGAATCTTAAAGAATTAGGGTTTTAAATATATGGATTTACAAGACTTAAAAAAGAAGTTTATCAAAGATGAGCTACAGATCACTGAAGATTACGGCAAAGTTTTTACTTTTATCGATTTCTCAAATGTAAATAAGTGGTTTCAGAATGACAATCAAGATTGGGAGAATAAACTACTCGCTCCCGATGAGAAATTATCAATAGACTTGGAAAAACTAAAATCATTCGTGGATATTTTTAGTGAAAGGGCGAGAATTTATTATGGAGAAAATCCTAAAAATGAAAAATCTCTTAGTTTTACTTATGTGATGCGAAAAGTTTTTGGCAAGAGAGATGTAATGACTAAAGACATTCAAAAAATCAAACATTATTTCGAGACGGGTGAACATATTCCCGATAAATATGTTGAAACAGATGCAGATGGTAAAAAGTTTATAGAAATCAGAAAATCAAATTTTGATGTAGAAATTTCTGTAGATGCTTTAAAAATGCTTGAACACTATAATACTTTCTGTATTTTTTCCGGAGATGCTGATTTTGTATATTTAAATAATTACTTAAAACGAAAAGGTAAGAAAGTAATTATTGTTAAGGGTGGATATATTTTGACAAAATTCAGAGAGTCGGCTGATTTAGTCATAAATGCGCAGAATATTAAAAAGAATATTGCTAAGGTAGAAAAACAAAAACCTGACTAGGTCAGGTCTTTGTGGAAAGTCATCCCGAATTGACCTCGGGCAGGTATGAAAGGAGTATAACATTCACCACCTTCAAAATCAAGAGTTATCCACAGAACAAAAATATGAGCAAACTACTGGAACAAATAAATAAGGAATCAAAAACTTACCAAATTAGTGATTTGGCTGATATTAAGTACGGTTTTGGATTACCTGAACCGAAAAGAGTCAAAGGATCTATTCCGGTTTATGCATCAAGTGGGATTGTTGGCTATCATAATGAAGCAAAAGTTACTGCCCCAGCAATAATTATTGGCCGAAAAGGAAATGTTGGCTCACTCTATTTTTCAGATAAACCATCATATCCTATTGATACAGCTTTTTTCATTGACGAACCAAAAGAAGGTTTCGATCTAAAATATGTTTTTTACCTCTTAAAAAGAATTAATTTGCCTCGCTATGGTGGTGATTCTGCTGTCCCAGGATTAAGTAGGGACACTGTGTATAGTTTACAGGTTGAGACTCCAGATCTCCCAACCCAAAAGAAAATTGCGGAAATATTAAGTGCTTATGATAAAAAAATTGAAAACAATAATAAAATTATCAAAAATCTCGAAGCGACAGCCCAAGCGATTTTCAATGAATGGTTTATCAATTTCCATTTTCCCGGGTACGAGAAAGTAAAAATGGTTGAGAGTGAGATGGGAGAAATTCCGGAGGCATGGAGTGTCGGTAAGATAAAAGACCTTATTAAAGTAGAATCCGGTTTTCCGTTTAGTAGTGGTATTTTTGATGACAGTGGGAAATATAAACTTGTGACCATTCGTAATGTCCAAGACGGTTCATTTGTTACTGACTGCGATAACTTGATTGCCGAATTGCCTAGTAAGCTGCCAAAACATTGCTTGCTGGTTTCAGGAGACATTCTACTTTCGCTCACCGGCAATGTTGGCAGAATTTGTCTTGTGAATGGCGAAAATTATGTCTTAAATCAGCGAGTATCTGTTCTTATACCAGTGAATGAGCGTGATAGGGCATATACTTATTTTTTATTCAGGAGAAGCGATTTCCAAAATCTTTTAATTTCCATCTCAAAAGGAACAGCGCAATTAAATCTCAGCCCAGTTGAAACAAAAGAACTGGAGGCGATTATTCCTGACAATTCAACACTTGGAAAATATAGCGAAATTGCTACGCCTATGTATAAGAAAATAGTCGAAATAAATTTTGAAAATGAAAAGCTGAAAAAGTCGAGAGACCAATTATTAGCAAAATTAATTTAAAATTATGAAAACCAAAGAAGTACAACAAAAATTATCAGATATTGATCAAAACCTAAAAGCACTAGGAGATCTATCTGCCTTGGTGCAAAGTGTTACTGCACAAAAACAAGTGATGGACACTTTGATTGCACAATTACAAGCACAGAAAGTGAATATAGATGCCATTCCTGTAAAAAAACTTGAATTGGATAATCTTGTGCAGGAAGTTGAAACTCTTAAAGAAAGTACGGTAGAACAACAAAATTTAACCGAAGAAATTAAGGGTACAGTTGAGGCACTTAAAACCAAAACGGATGAGATACATACCCTCTCATTGCAACAACTTGGCACTATTTCAAACGAAAAATTATCAAACTCTTTTGATAAAGTAAAAGATGATTTAAAGAAAGACAATGAAAAATGGTTTAAGTGGCTCGTAGGTACAAGTACCGCGCTGCTTTTAGCTGTTTTAGGAGTAGTTGTATGGCAGGTTTCTAAAGGAGATACAATCTTTGAGATAAGTTTCTTGGTAAAGCTTGCTTTGACTTCTCCAATAATCTTTTTTGAATTTTTTGTAAATCGTGAGTATTCTCGCTCAAAAAGATTAATTGAAGAATATGAATTTAAAGCTTCCATTGCTCGTTCACTTGAAGCTTGCAAAGAAATAATTGAGAACTTGTTTGCAGATCAACCGGGAGATGAGTACAAGAAAAAACTTGATTTTATCTTGGAATCAATAGGACAACTATATTCATCACCGATGAAAAATATTAGAGATAATGAAACAGGGAGCGATAAGTTTGATAAAAAAATAATGCCCATCGTGTCGGATATAAAAGATATGGTTTCTGACATAACTGGCGTTGTCCCAAAAGTAAAATAGTATTATGAACCCCATCAATGAAAACAACTTAACAGAGCAATCACTCATTGACTGGCTCAAAGCCGAAGGTTATGAGCATGTCTATGGACCGGATATAAACCCCGGGCAGACTCGCGCAGAGCGCGAGGATTTTCGAGGTGTTGTTTTGAAAGATAGACTCCTTGGGGCAATTCGAAGAATTAATCCGTCACTTCCTGTAGAGCAGGCGGAAATTGTTGTGAAGGAAATTGCAGATTATTCTCATAATGATCTTATTCTTGGAAACAAAGAAGTGTATTCGTGGATTACGAATGGTAAAAAGATTTCTTGGAGAGAAAATGGAGAAGAAAAAACAGATTTGGTGAAACTTGTAGATTTTAATGAGCCACCTTCAGACGAATTTCTAGTCGTAAATCAATTTACGGTTCAAGGTATAGATAATGTATGCCGATTAGATGCTGTTATCTTTGTGAACGGATTGCCACTTGGAGTATTTGAATTAAAAAGTGGCGTTCGCACAGAAGCGACAATCGGTGAAGCATACCGAGATATTGAGTATTACAAAAAGGAAATTCCGAAACTATTTTTATACAACCAAGTTGTCGGACTCTCTGATTTGTTTAATGCGCGACACGGGACTATTTCTAGTTCATGGGAGCGTTATGGAACGTGGAAAGGTATAACAGCCGAGAATGATATGTCGAAGGAGGCAGAGGAGTTAGAGGTATTGGCGAAAGGACTTTTCAATAAAGAGCGCTTCTTGGATGTGCTACAACACTTCACGATTTTTGAAGCTGATAGCGATGGCGAGGCAGTTACCTACACAAAAAAGATGTGTATGTATCATCAGTATTACGGAGTGAATAAAACTATCGCAAGTACAGTTCGCGCAATTTTAGGAGAGCAAGATAGAAAAATCGGCGTATTTTGGCACACTCAAGGTTCGGGTAAATCTCTCTCAATGGTTTTCTATGTGAACAAAACAAAAAATATTCCAGAATTGAAAAGTCCTGCGTATGTCTTTCTGACAGATCGTGAAGATTTGGATGATCAATTATTTAAAACATTCAGTCGCACCGGATATGGCACGCTTGCCAAAAAAGCATCGAGTATAAGAGACTTGCGCACTAGATTATCACGTTTGGGTAGTGAGCTTATTTTTACTACCATTCAGAAATTTCAAGAAGATCCTGATGCACAAAACGCTTTAACTGAACGAGATAATATTATTGTTCTTGCGGATGAGGCTCATCGCACGCAATACAGCAATTTGGCAGGTAATGTTCGTCTCGCACTACCGAATGCAAGCTTTTTGGGAGTAACCGGAACACCTATCTCAAAAAATGACAAAGACACAGTTAGAGTTTTTGGTAATGTAGTTAGTTCTTATAAAATCAGTCAATCTGTAAAAGATAAATCAACGGTACCAATTTACTACGAGGGACGACTTGTGCCACTTCATCTCGCCGATAAATTTATTGATTCTAAATTTGATGCTGTATTAGGCGAAGTTATTTCTGATGATAACGCTCGCATGCGAAAAGAGTGGGCTGTACTTGAGGAAGTTGTCGGAGCGCCAAGTCGCATAAATAAAATTGCGGAAGATATTGTAAAACATTTCAACAATAGACCAATTGAAGGCAAGGCAATGATTGTAACAATGAGTCGCCGGATTGCGGTTCTGATGTATGAAGCGATCAAAAAAATCGATGGCGCTCCAGAATGCGCGGTGGTTATTTCAAACAGTGATGAATATGCTTCAGTTATACAAACAGAAAAAGATGTAAAAAAACTTGAAAAAAGATTTAAAAAAGTAAACGACTCTCTAAAAATCGCTATCGTGTGCGATATGTGGCTCACTGGTTTTGATGTGCCGTGCCTACACACAATGTATCTTGATAAGCCACTTAAAAATCATGGGCTAATGCAAGCCATTGCTCGCGTGAACCGAGTTTTCAAAGATAAGCCAGGCGGTTTGATTGTTGATTATATTGGTATCGCTGAAAATCTAAAAAAAGCACTTGCTTGGTATGATTCTGATATTCAAAATGACGCCCTAATTCCTATTGATGAAGTCGTCGCGCACATGCACAGCATGCATAAACAGGTTGGCGGATTTTTTGGCAAGGTTGATTATGCCTCTTGGAAACAAAAGAAAGGAGTTGAGCTAGTCAGGATTATGCAGGCGGGAATAAACGAAGTGATAACTAATAATGGTTATTTGTCTGATGAGCGAAAAATGAAATATATGGGGATGGTTTCGAAACTTTCGAAACTGCATGCCCTTATTATGCCGGGCGAGGAAGCTATGAAGATCGTAAATGATTTGCAGTTTTTTCAATCAATTCGCGAAGCGATACGAAAGCAGACTGTATTACCACATGCGATATTCCCCGAAGAAACGGAGAGCGCTATTCGCAGTCTGATGCAGGACTCAATTCAAGCCGAAGGAATTGTTGATTTGTTTAATGTGGAAGGTCAAGAAAAGAAAAGCATTTCAATTTTCGACGAGAAATTTGTTGCTGAAATAAAAAAATCCCCGTATCACAATTTTGCCGTTGATTCGGTTCGGAAACTTCTTGATCAGGAAATTCGAGCCCGTATGCGCGTTAATACTGCTCGCTACGAAACAATGCTCACACTATTGGAAGGACTTATCGAAAAATACGAAAATAATGTAATCAGCTCGGCGGAAATAATAAAACAACTTCTTGAAATTGCGGATGAAATTAAGAAACTAGATCAAGAGAGTAAAGACACGGGACTTTCTGAAGAAGAAATTGTATTTTACGATACCCTTGAAAAAAATCCTGATCTAAAAAATGCTGGGATTGATATTAAAGAATTTGTGAAAGAGCTCACGAAGCGTATCAGGCGTGATTTAGCGATTGACTGGACTAATAACGAAACAATAAAGGCGCGTATTCGCCAAAATGTAAGACTTCTCTTGCTTCAGAAAGGAATTGTTGAGGAGATGCAGACAAAAAGATTGATTGAGTCTATCTACCTTGAAACTGTGCGAGTGTATAGAGAATATTTGCCAGCATAAATTTATGGACGAAGAAGTATTTGAAAAAGCAAAAGAAGAAGATTTACGAAAAGATGAAGCGGAAGAACTTCAGGAAATTGTTGATGACACCAGACTTGATGTTGATGATGCTTTTGAAATTTGGGAAGCTATGTAATCTCTAGGGAATCAATCTAGCACTCTTGAAACATCTTGAAATAGAATTAAGTGACGTAAATCCTGAAATAAATACTGACCGTGATAAGGTCTTAGAGTTATGGGGTAAGAAATTCTTAAATATAGAAGTTCCGGCACTTATTAAAGAAATTGACGACTATTTCCGTGAGGGTGATTTTTCACCAACTAAATTTGCAACTTGCATAGGAAGAATACGGGTTTTACTTGTTGAAGTATCCAAAAAAATTGCACTTGGTATTGCAAACTCAAAATCACACACTTCAGTTACAGAAAGCTCAGAAGAGGCTTTTTTCTTTCAATATTTAATCTTCCTTCGGGTTCAATTCCTTGCAACTCTCTTGTGTTCTTATCTTGTCATTTCCGACCTGATCGGGGATCCAGATTCTCTGATCTGTATTCTTACTTTTCCGTCTAAGGCAGATCGGCCATAGGCGGACGCAGGAATGACAGAGGAGGATTGATACTCCGCAACTCTGCCGTGGGAGTGATTTATTTTTTGATACAAATTCAAAAACTTTAATAAAGATTACTACTTTATTAAGGTTTATATATAAAGGGTTACTATTTGTATTTTAGGGATTTTTCTTGTGTAATTGGTTATCCACAGATTACTCCCCACTTGGTATTCCTTTTCTCCGGGGAGGGTGATATTATATATCTTGTTGGTGGCAAAATTATCTCTGGTCACGAATGAGAAGTTCAAGTTGGATTCCTACTCTTTGAAAAATAAATTTTTGGATCTTCGTTTGCTCGTATTACCTTTGGAAATAGATCAAGGTTTTGGAGAGAAAGGGATAAAGAATATATTTGCAACAAGATGGTTTTTTATGCCCAACGAGCAGGCAAATAAAAAGTATTTAGGAAAAGATTTTTCGAGATAATTATAAAAATAACTTAATATGGTTTGAAGTAAATAAAAATTATTTTGTTAGTCTGATTGAGTGCGAGAGGAGAAGAAATGATATCGGCGCAAAGAAATATTTTTTGCAAAACACGAGGTTGAAAGAGTTCGAAAAAAATAAAAATATTTTATATATTTCATGAGGTATGACGGTTTGACGAGAAAGTATTTTTACTGAAATTGGTATACCAACCGATGGAAAGATTTTAAAAAAAGTACTGTCCATTTATAACAGAAAATTTATATAAAAGTTTTGCTAGGAACTAATCAAACTTCAATATTTGTCTACTCACGCAAAAGCAATTTTCTTGCTAAAAGATAAGAGGGGAGAAGCCTTTTAAGACATTTTTTCCCGATCATCTTTTGACCTTAATACACGTTTATTTTTTTAAGAGTATCTCGCGTTTAGCTTTTTAATTCAGAACAGTTTTTTACCACATTTTACTAAGATTTTAGTAAAAATTCTGTTGTTTCATTTTTTAAACATAAAATATAAAGTTTTGTCAATACTTTTATCAATCTGTTCTGATTTTTTAAAATTTACAAGTATTGATGCGGAAAAATCAAACAGAAAATTTGAACCACGATGTAGTTTAAATTTAAAGAAATACCTTGTTCATGCCTATTCAAACGCCTCAAACGTCAAAAAAACACTCTGTAATGGAACTTCGAGCTCGTGGGATGTCGTATTCCGAGATTCAAAGGATTATTCCGGTGCCTAAGTCAACCCTTTCTATGTGGCTCCGGAAGATAGAATTTTCGGAAACACACAAGTTTCGGCTCAAGAAAAAAAGATTGCAGGCAGGACTTGCTGCCACTGAAAAAAGACAAAAAGAACGTCGTCAAAAGATTTTTGAAATCAGACAATCGGCGTCGCAAGATATCAAGCAAATCACCAAACGAGAACTTTGGCTTTCAGGATTACTTCTCTATTGGTCATGCAGTCCGATGCGCAAGATCAATGAATACCGCGAAGGAGTGCGCTTCAGCAATTCAAACCCCGACCTTGTAAAATTTTTTCTCAAATGGCTTATGGAGATAGGAGACATAGAGCGTGATGACATTTTTTTTGATCTTTTTGTGTCCGAGGCCGATAAGCGCAGAGAAAGCTTTATTATCTCCAACTGGATGCGCATTACCGACTTTTCGATGAAATTTTTCCCCCGCATTTATTATTTGAAAGGCAAGACGGGGCGCAAGCATCCTCCGCGTTTCTCCGATCTCGGACTTCTTCAAATCCGTGTCAAAGGAAGTGCGCTTCTTCAAAGACAAATAGACGGATGGATCAATGGAATTTTAAATCAATTCTGGGGAATGAGCGAACGGGAACGGCAACGGAGAGAAAGATTGCTTTCGAAATAAGTATTGCGATACATGTTGTACATATTGAAGTAAACTTCCACGGGCTTACGCCCGTGGAAGTTTACTTTTTCGATCCATGGAAGTGTTTAAGATATTTCAAGATTCGGTCAAGTGCATACTCTCTTCTATAAGGGTGCGGTCGCGAGGAGTAGGAGAAAAAGTGCCGTGAGGCGTTATTCCCCCCCACTTGATTTGTTATTGAGAATACATTATTTTTTTAAGCTAAATTATCAATGTTTTGTAATGTTATCTTTTATTATTCTTCGAGTCCTTCAACAAGCTTGAATGATATGTATTTCATTATTCAGAGTACAAGAGGTCGGCGACAGTATTACCAATTCGGTTATGGATACTCTGTTTATGGTTCTTGGCTTTTGGATGGCGTACCGTTTTCCGGTTTGGTCCATCATCGCTCTTACCATAGCAATGGAAGCGTGGGTTGCTTGGTCAATACGCGATAATCTCACGCTCAATATGATCATGCTTATCCATCCTTTCCAATCAATTTTGAAATGGCAATCGGGGGGGATGACATAAATTTTAACATTTCATGTTACGAATTATCAGAGCATTCATAAGAGCAAGGAGAATTTTTCATTATTCAAGGGAAAAAGTTTTGTCTATGAGGAAGGAACTTTTGAATAGAGAATTAACGCACGCGTACGATAACTCGTTGTTTTATAGAGAACCGTGGAATGAATCCGGTATCAACAAAGAGAATCTTCTTACTACGCCTTTGCTCACATTTCTTTTATATTAAAAGTAAAATGTATGAATTTACTCAAGGATAGGTTTTTGCATATTATTTTTGTAACGGTTATTATTATTCTTTTTGGTACGTCAATTTATTTCAGAGCGACTCGGGGAACGGATGTACTGTCAGATGAGTTTTTATCGAAGATTGACAAGCTCAATGGTGAACAGTCACTCCAGCAAATTTCGGAAAATGCGTCGCCCCCAAACGCGATCAAAGTGCCTATTTTAATCTACCACAGTGTCATGGCTCACACCGCTCACCAGTCGTTGCTTCAGAAGTATTACGACACTGCGCCGGAATCCCTTGAAAAACAATTGCAATACTTGCGAGACAAAGGCTATACGGTGATTGGGCTTGAATTTTTGGCAGATGTGCTTATGACAACCATTACCCTTCCTCCGAAACCCGTTGTTCTTACTTTTGATGACGGATGGGAAAATCAGTTTCTTCATGCTTATCCGCTTCTCAAAAAATACAACTACTATACACTCAAAGGCATCGAAGCATCCGATGACTTCGTAAAGTTCGTGAAAGATTTGAACGAATAAGTGTTATTGCGATATGTTTCGCCATATGTAAAACAAAAGAACCACCCAGTTAAGTGATTCTTTTTATCCTTGTTGATAACTTTTTACATGGTTAGGATATAATAAAAACATAACTCAATAAATAAGTACACTACATATATGCGGATTGAAAACATAGGAATTTATCTTCCGCGTTAGTCGGAAATCCTCAACATGGGAGTCTGACAGTTTATTATGAATCCCGAATCGTTGTGTAATAACAAGCGGCGGCAGGAAAACTATTCAAGCGGTTTTGCGCCACTGGGAGTTTTTATTGTTATCGCGCTCTTTGTAACCGCGGGAATCGGCGGATATATATTTATGTCCGGAAAGAAACCAGCGCTTCCTTCGCTTGAGAACATGTTACCTCTGAAAAATCCCGATACCAATCTGCAGGGAATTTGGATTTATGAAAAGCAATACCTCGCGCGTGCGGATACTGATTTTATTGAAGTACCGTCAGCCCAGAATCACGCCGCATATACGGAATTCAAGGGAACAATGGCATGTGCCGAAGGAACATTGGATGTTCAAGGTCAGCCGATTCTTTGTAAAGCCTATTATCCTTTTTTAGTGGCAGGGCAGACGCTTACTATTACCAATAATCGCCCCGACCAGCCAAATATCCAAGGCGAATGGAGTATCAAGGACGATGTATTGGAAGTGGTGATCAAGCTCAATACGAATCCACCGGGACAAAAAATAAAACTCGTGTTCAAAAAATACATCGGACCGCTTGCGCCTGCAGTCAATGAATCGTCGCCAACCAAAAAAGTATCATTATCATCACCTGCGACAACACCGCCGGCGACAATAAATAAAACGCCGTCTCCGTCGTCCGTGCATAAAATCCCGCCAGCTCCCAAGCAAACAATTGCAAAACCCGCTCCTTTTTGCGGGGACAATGTATGCAACGGAGATGAAACGAACTATGCGTGTATTCAGGATTGTCGCAGTATGATCAACATAGAAATCAATGAAGATAGTTTGATGCCGCCGCCAGTAGGTACCTATTGGGCAAGATCATATGATAGTTCATCAAGCGAATATGATCTTCCCTCGCCTTTCCAAAGAATGGAACTTTTGGACGGTCGCGAAGTGCGTTTCAGTCTTTTTAACCGTTCGGAATCAAAAATATCAGAGCATGACATTGTATCCGAAATGCTGTTAGTCTATCCGAAAGAACGCCGCACTCAAGTGCTTGATCAAACAGCGCTTCTTGCCGGTCCGTCTGACACCACTGAAGAACTTCCCAATCCCGCAATCGGGAGCGCGTCAAAAGCATTCAAGTTTTCTTCTCCGGACGGCAAGGTGCGATATGTGATTGTGACCATCACCAAGGGATATCATCTTGTGTTTACGGTCAACAGCGGATTTTTTGAATATAAGGCGCTGTTGGATTTGGTAAAAAAAGCTTTGGAGAGGGTAGAGGTATATTCTTCACAGCGATAGTCATATATTATTAAGAAACATTTTTTATGTTTAATTTCAGTGATACAAGAATTCGTTTTCTGGTTTTAGTTGTGTTGCTTGTGGCTAGTTTTTATTTTTTTCAGTTTTCGCCCGGACAAGTTGCCACGATTCTCTATCCGAACACAGGTGGAACATTTGAGACAGGCAAGCCTCTTGAAATTCGCTGGACGCCGGGTTCCCCCGGGATTCAAGGAATTGATCTCATTCCGTATGCAAGTTATCAAAAATATGGCGTGGATGCTTATGGCGAGACGTTGCGCGTTTATTATAAACAAGAATATGCTTATAACTTGACAGGCGGGGACACGAGTGGTTCCTATTCTTTCACTCCTTCTACGTATCAGGTTCCGCCCGGTTCTTATTACATAAAAATATCAGGCGCGAACAATTCTGGGGTAACATATGTAAGTAACGCGCCGATTACATTGGTTGCTTCTCAAACTGCGCCGCCTCCGACCGTTACTCAAAGTCCACTTTCGTATCCGTCCCCGGTATCATCAGTTCCGGCAACGCCGGTAAAAGTGATAAGTCCCAATGGCGGCGAAATATTTACCGTAGATGGTTCAATCCGGATTTCTTGGATCGGCGGGAAAAATAAAGTGCAGGTAGCAATCGCAAAAGGCGATTATCGGCCGGGGACAGGCGATTCGCATATGGGATGGATTACCAAAAATGGCGTACCTAATAGCTCCGTGTTTTGGGATGGAAACATTTGCGTCACGCCGGATTATTGTCGTCCGGTGACGTATTGGCAACCGAACGGTTTGGTAAAAATTCTTGTTGTTTCGGAAAATAACGATGGAGACATTTGTTTGTCGGCGGATCGGCCTTGTAATCTTGACGTGAGTGACAACGCATTCACCATTAAATCTCGCGGTCTTTTACCGTTACCGTCTTCAACAAACATCGCTCCTCCTCTCACTCCTCCCCTCCAACCCGAAAAAACCTCCCTTATCGAGATTCCCGAACCGAAAAAAACTCCCGTGTCACCATCTTTGCAGAGGAACATTACGCCGCCAATCCGTCCCATTGCCACGCCGGTAAGGATAAAAAAGTCTTCTTCAACAGGCGAAACTCCGCTTCTTACCGTTATCTCTCCGAATGGCGGTGAAACATTCGCTCCCGGTTCTTCCATGAAAATTTCATGGTCATCAGAAAATGATCCCACGGATATGTTGGTAAATATCTATCTTTTCAGCAAAAATCCCGAAGAGCATAAAGATTACATATGGACGGCAAACGTGGCCTCGTATGCAAAAAATACCGGTACCTTAAATTGGAAAATACCGCAAGATATAAAACCCGACGATAGGTATTTTCTTCGTATAGGTTGTCAGTACCCCCAAGGCGCATCGTATCAGGGATGCACAACTGATGACAGCGATAATGCGTTTAGTATCGGCAATGGAACGTCTTCCGCAAGCGGGAAAATCGAACAA
>Ga0105164_10001607_pt1 | contig 14447 bp, 12 predicted proteins | sample VDWuncwatermetaG_FD_89674 | JGI IMG/M metagenome (GOLD analysis project Ga0105164, IMG submission 89674) | Wastewater microbial communities from Netherlands to study Microbial Dark Matter (Phase II) - VDW unchlorinated drinking water | ecosystem: Environmental > Aquatic > Freshwater > Drinking...
CCGCCCATGTAGGTCCCGGTGTGCCCGTTGCCGGAAAGGTCGACGGGCGCGGCGGCAGGGTCCATGTTCAGCATCATGACCGGGCTCAGTCCGAGCGCGGTCTGGTCATAGGTGCTCGCGGCATGCGCGTGAGGCACGGCGAACGCGAGCAGCGCGGCGCCGGTTGCGGCTGCGAGTGCGGTCTTCAGGGTTCTGATACTTCCCATTGATTAGGTCTCCCTCGCCGAAGCGATGTACGAGTCCGATCAGGTTCTGTGGGGGGTATTAGTCGCCGCCCGAAGGGCGGGTCTCGCCTTACTCGGGCGAGTCGTGGATCTGGAGGGGGCGTCATACGGACTACCCATCAACAGTACAATCCAAAAACAGGCTCCGCAAGCGTCGGAGGCGTTGTTCACTTTATTTTTCCGGATAGGTCGAAGGTCCCACCGCGGCGTAGTGCGATTGCCGTCGGGGAGCGGAGGATAATTCGCCGTCATGCGGGGCCGGTGCGTGGTAGCATGAGCTCATGATCTCGCGCGCCCGACCCGCGACGGCCCTCGCCGTCTCGCTCGCCGTCGTGCTCGCCCCATGGCCGGCGTGGGGCCAAGCGGTCCGCATAGTCGCCCCCCGGTCCGGCTCGATGCTGCCGGCAGTTCTGCCGTTGACGGGCTCATCGCCCGGTTCCTTCGCGCCTTCGCTTTCGCCTTTGTCCGCGCCGTCGCTGCAGGCTTTCGGCGCGCCCGTCCCGCTCGTTTCAGCCGCGCCCGTCGCCGTGGCGCTCCTCGCGGCGCCTGTCGCCGTCGCCGTGCCGGTAAAGACGGCCGCGGCGCAGCCGCCGGCCAAGGCCGAGTTCACACGGCGCTCCGGCTTGGCTCTCGACGAGGCCTTCCGGACGCACGCCGCCGAACGCGGTTTCGAGTTCGGCTCGAACGCGACGGCCGGAACGCTCGGCGCCGGCGTCTCGCGCCTGTCCGCCGCGAGCGTCGCGCAGCCCGGCCGCCGCGACGAGCCTCCCGCGGCGAAAAAACCGATTCGCCTGCTGCCCGCCGCGTCGTCCTTGTGGTTCGTGCTGGGCAACGTCGCGCTCATCCAGCTCGGCGTCGAGGCGATGAGCCTGGCCGTCCCGCAGTTCGCGCTCGGCGCCTTCGGCACGGGGACCATGGCCGCGGTCTCGGCGGCTTCCTCGATCGCCCTCGCCGCCGGCAGCCTTCTCGGGAGCTGGTCCTCGGACAAGCTCGGGCCGGAGCGAACCTACATAGGAACCTTGGGTGCGCGCGTGGCCGTGACCGCGGCGTTGGCCGGGCTGTACGCGACGGGCTTCCTGCCCGCGGCGGCCCTCGTCGGCCTGTTCGCGGCGGACTTCGTGCTGCACTACATGAACACCGTGTCGCTCGACGCGCTCGCCCCTCGATGGCTCGGCGACGACGCGGTGAGCCTCAACCGCTTCGGCGTGCGCCGCCAGATCGCGATCGACGCGGCCGGCTTCCTCGGACCCTTGGGCGCGGGCGCGGCGATCGCGCTCTGGGGCTTCGGTTCGGTGTTTTGGGTCTATCCCGCGATCTTCGGGCTCGCGGCCGTCGGCGGACTGTTCGCGCTGCGCCGCCTCTCGGAAGGGTTCGCGATGAACCGCAGGCACCTCATGAAGGCCGACGGCTGGGGCGCGACCTTGAAGACGATCGCGGCCACGCCCGCCCTGCGCTGGTCCATGCTGGGCTTCACCGTGATCACCGTCGTCATGATGTCCTTATATTTCCTCGCCGGGCCCGCCTTCGGAGCCGCCGCCGCGGCCGTCTCGGGCGGCTCGGCGGCGCAGATCACCTCCGTGATGACCGGCCTGTTCGCGGCCGGAGGCGTGCTCGGGGCGCTGCTGCAGCTGCGCCTGAGCCGCAAAGCGACGACGGCGCCCGCGATGCAGCGGCAGATGGGCTGGAGCCTGGCGGCGTTCGGCCTCGCCGCGCTGTCGTTTTGGGCGCTGCTTGCGACGGCTCCGCTCGCGGTGTTCTCGGTCTTCGGAATCGCCGTGCCTCTGTATCTCGTGCAGCTCCTGATGATTCCGCTCGGCGCGGCTTGGGCCGTCCCGACGGTGGGCCTCATCACGATCCTTCAATCCTTGGCGGGCGCCGGGGCCAAGGCCAAGGTCGCCGGCGTCAACCGCTTCACGGCGATGTTCGCGTCCTTCGTGTTCTCGATCGCGCTCGGCGGCCTGTTCTCCGGGCTTCTCGGCGCCTCCGGCTTCGTCGCACTCGCGGGGATCATGTCGGCCTTCGCCGCCGCCGCGCTTTTCGTCGGCTGGCGCCTCGGACTCTCGGGGCGCGAGCCGAAATGAGGATTGCGGCGGCTCTAGCGCTCGCGCTCGCGGGACTGGCCGGGGCGGCGGAATTCAGCCCGAAGTACGCGCCCGAGAACGCGCCGCTCGCGATCCCGTTGAAGAAAAAGCCCGCGTTCATCCGCTCCGCCCCCGCTCCGGACTTCTGGGCGCTCCTTCCTTACTATGAGGGTATGCGCGGCCCGCACTCCGCGTCGGCGGCGAGCGCGGCGACGGTGCTCAACGCGCTGCGGCAGGACGCGCGCTACTCGAGCGCCGACGAGCTGATCACCGAGGACTCCTTGCTGAAGGCGACGGCGGCCCACGGGTGGGCGGAGCGCCTCGCGGGCGAAAAGCCCGTGGGCGTGGATCTGAAAGCGTTCGGCGCCCTCTTCGAGGCGAGCCTGTCCACCTTCGGCGTGCGCGCAGCGGTCCGGACGATCCCGGTGTCCGGCGACGCCGCCGCGGTGCGCAAGCTGCTCGTCGACAACGAGCGCTCCGACAAGGATTTTCTGATCGCGCTCTATAAGCAAAGCGAATTCACGGGCGATCCCGAGGGCGCGGTCGGCGTGTATGCGCCCGTCGGGGCCTTCGACGCCGCGCGCGACGCGGTCCTCATCCTCGAGACCGACCGCAAGTGGTACGAGCCTTACTGGGTGTCGCTCGAGACCTTCGTGAAGGCCATGAGCGAATTGCCCGGCGGCGGCCTCGTTCGGATCGAGGCGGCTACGGCAATGCCGGCGAAGTAGACACGACGACCTTCGCCGCGGGGATCGCGAGGCGTCCGCGCCACAGGCCCGCGCGCACCGTCGAGGTCGACGGGTAAAGGAATTCGGTGCCGTAGGCGAGCGCGTACGAGGTCGTCTCGCCCGCGAGCAGGGGGCCTTCGGCGCTCCGGTTCTGCTCGAAGCACAAGGTCCGGCCCTTGGGAATCTTGACCTGCTCGGTCAGCGCGCCGGACGCGGTCGTCGACGAGGCGAGAGCGTCGTAGGAGACCGGGGCCCCGCCCACGCCGAGCACGAGCGGGCGCAGCGCGGCCTCGCGCACGAAGTCGACGAAGGCCGTCTTTTTTCCGATGTTCTGGATCTCGACGAGCAGCGACACGGCTTCGCCGGGAGCGTAGTTCGCGCGCGCGGCGCGCGCGCGGGCGCGCAGGCCTGAGGAGGCGCGGCTCCAGCGCGGGTGCGGACCCTTGAGCTCGGCGCACAAAGGCGACCGTGACAGCGGATCCTCGGCGCGGGGCTTGAACTTCGAATCGAGATCCAGAAAGACGAGCGAGTACGGATCGATGCGGGAACCGCGGAACTTCAGGGCCCAATGCAGGTGCGGGCCCGTCACGCGTCCCGTCGCGCCGACCTTGCCGATGACCTGGCCCTTCTTGACGGAATCGCCGGGCTTGACCAGGAACTTGGAGAGGTGGGCGTACTGCGTGGTCAGGCCCAGGCCGTGGTCGAGGATGATGGTCTTGCCCGCGAAGAACAGGTCGTCGGCGAGCAGGACCTTGCCGGCGGCCGGAGCGTGGATAGGCTCGCCGGATTTGGACTTGAGGTCCATGCCCGAATGCGGCGCGCGCGGCTGGCCGTTGAACACGCGCCGCTCGCCGAAGCGCCCCGTGGCGGCGCCGGCGATCGGTGAGTCGAAACGGCCCTCGAACAGGCGCTTCTCCTCGGTCTTGGCGAACAGCTTGTGCAGCTTCGCAGATTCGGCCTCGGCGCGTTCAGTGTCGTTCTTGTCGGGCGTCACGAACTTTTGCTCCACCTTGAGCTCGACGACGGGAAACCCGGCGTTCACGACCGCGAGCGTTTCGGTTTTGCGGACGGGCTTGCCGCCCTGCGCCCGCAGCGAGGCCTCGAGGGACGCGGGCCCGGTCGAAAAATCGAGGTCGAGGCCGGCGAAGGCGAGCCACGTTCCCGTCGAAGCGCCCAGGAAGAAGTTCAGGGCGCGGCCTTGGAGGGAGGCCTCGGGCGGGAGCTTGGCGTCGTGGCCCGCGACGGTCACGAGCAGCAGCTCGCCGGGCTGGAAGGCGCGGGCCTCGACCGTCAGGACGGGATCGGGGCGCGCGGCCGCGGCGGCGCGGGCCGCGGACGGAAAAAGCACGGCGCAGAGAAGCAGGGCTTTCATTCGACCATCTTCTTATACAACACCCGGGCCTTCGCGTTCGACGGCTCGCGGCGCAGAACCTCTTCGAGCTGGGCGGAACAGGCTTTCAGGCGGCCGCGTTCGCAGTGAAGCTTGGCCAGGTTGAGCCGCGCGTCGATCTGCCCGGGCTCGGCCGACAACGATTTGTTCCACCAGCTCGCGGCTCCGTCGAAGTCGCCCGTGAGATAGGCCAGGTTGCCGAGGTTGTTGAGCGGGCCCGGACGCCCGGGCGCGAGCTCGGCGGCGCGCAGGAAGGCGGCGCGCGCGGCGGGGAAGTCGGAGGCCTTGGCCTTCAGGTAGCCGAGGTCCTCGGCGGCGTTGGCGTCTGCGGGCGCGGCCGCGGCGCGGGCCTCGGCTTCGCTGAGAAGCGGCGCGGCGACGGCGGAGGCGAACGGCGCCTCGGCGGCGTTGCGGCGCACGGCGAGGGCCGGCTGGACGGCGAGGCCCGCGAAGACCAGGAGGACCGTCGCCGGGACGGCGGGATGGAGCGCGGCGCCGCGAACCTCTATGACGGACGCTGCTCCCAGTAAGGCGAACGCGGCGAAGGCCGACGCGCCGAAGCGCAGATCGGGCGAGACGAAGGCGGCGGCGAACAAGGCCAGGGCGCCGGCGGCCGCGGCGCCGCGTTCTAAGCTGGCGCTGCGCCGCAGCGCCAGCCACGCTGCTGCCGGCACGGCGGCCAGGGCCGCGAGGCCGAGCGGCCCGGTCTCGGCCAAGGTCTGCAGGTATTCATTATGGGCGAAGTTGACGATGACGCGGCCCTCGGGCCAGCGCGCCTTCAGGGCCTCGGAGGCGAAGGCGGGAAACTCGAGATGGAAGCGTCCGAGGCCGCAGCCGAGGAGCGGATGCGCGCGCCATAACGCGAGCGTGTCCCGCCAGATCAAGGCGTGCGTCCATTCGCGGCCGCGGAACGCCCACAGCAACGCGGCCGCGACGACGGCGGCCGCTCCGAGCGCGGCGGCGAGGCGCCTGCCGCTGAGCCGGGCCAGCGCCCACAGCGCGAGGCCCGCCAGGAGTCCGAACGCGGCCGCGCGCGAATGCGTGAGCAGCAGCGCCGCTCCTTGAAGAGCCGCCGCGGCGGCCCAGAGTCCGCGCGCCTCATAGGCGCGGACCAGCGCGATGGGAAGGGCGGACGCGAGCGCCGTGCCGAGAAAGATCGGGTTGCCGAAGCTAGCGAAGGGGCGATCCTGCCCCGTGACCGCCTGCGCGAGCGCCCACAGGGCGGCGGAGGTCGCGCCGGCGCTCCAGGCGGAGAGGAACTTCGAGGCGCCTTCCTCCGCGAACGAACGGCTGGCTGCCCAGAACGCGAGCGCGCAGAAGAACAGCCGTACGGCTTCGAGTTGCGACACGGCGTAATCGGGAGACAGCGCCCAGAAGACGAGGCCCGCGGCGGCCAGCGCCGCCGCCGGATAATCCAGCGGCGAGCGTACCCCGCGGGGACGCGAGGCGACGAGGAGGCCGGCGACGACGACGAAGGCCTGCAGCGCGAGAAGCTTGCGGCGGACGAACTTCTGGTCGGACACGAGCCAGAAAGCGAGGGCGCCCAGCGCCCAGAGCTTAGGCACTCAACGACGCGACGACGCGGTTCTGCACCTTGAACATGCGCTTCCGGTCCTTCTCGCGATGGTCGTCGTAGCCGAGCAGGTGCAGGGCGCCGTGCGCGACGAGGGTCGCCGCCTCTTCCGCGACGCTGTGGCCGATCTCGCGGGCCTGGCTGCGGGTCATCCAGGAGGAGACGATGATGTCGCCGATCGGATGCTCGTCGCCGGGGATGCCCGGGGTCCGGTCGTGCTCGAAGGTAATGACGTCCGTGTCGAAGTCGTGGCCGAGATAGTGACGGTTCATGCGCAGCATCTCGGCCCGCCCGAGGAAGATCACGTTGACCTCTCCGCGGAACTTCCGCCGCGAGGTCGCGAACGCGGCCTCCACCGCCTTGCGGTACAAGCCGGCCCGCCTCGCCTTTTCGGGCAAGGAGGCCATTCCGGCGACGACGACCGTTATCCCGCTTTTTCGTCCCATTTGTCGTAGGCCCTGATGATGCGCTTGACGATCGGATGGCGGGAAACGTCGGACTCGGTCATGCGCACCGTGGCCGAGCCCTCGAGCCCCTTGAGGATCTCGAGCACGCGCACGAGCCCGGAGGTCGCGTGCGAGCCGAGGTCGTTCTGCGTCGTGTCGCCCGTCACCACGGCCTTCGAGCCGGTGCCCATGCGGGTGAGGAACATCTTCATCTGCTCGGGCGTGGTGTTCTGCGCCTCGTCGAGGATCATGAAGGCGTCCTCGAAGGTCCGGCCGCGCATGTACGCGAGCGGCACGATCTCGATGACGTCGTTGTCGCGCCAGGTGCGGAAGCGCTCACCGCCGAGCAAGGCGATGAACGCGTCGTAGAGGGGGCGCAGGTACGGGTTGACCTTCTCCATGAGGTCGCCCGGCAGGAAGCCGAGCTTCTCGCCCGCCTCGACGACGGGGCGCGACAGGATGATCTTCGTCACGGTCCGCTGCTCGAGCGCGCGCAGGGCGCAGGCGACCGCGAGAAAGGTCTTGCCCGTGCCGGCGGGGCCGATGCCGAAGGTCAAGTCGTGCTCGGTGATCGTGTCGCAGTATTTCTGCTGGTTAGGGGTGCGCGCGCGCAGCACCTTGCCGTTGTGCGCGCGGTACAGGCCGTCCTCGGGTAGGGAGGGCGCGTCGAGGTTGAGCGGCTCGAAGCCCCGCGGATCGACGGGGGCGGCGGCCCGGCGCCGCAGCGCGTCGATCTCGGTCCGCAGCCGCTTGGCGGCCTTCTCCACACGCTGCGCGCTGCCCTTCACGGTCAGCGACAGGTCGCCGCTCTCGGCGTCCTGCCGCAGGAAAATCTCGACGCCAAAATCGCGTTCGAGTTCTCTTAAACGCGCGTCCTGCTCGCCGAGCAGCCGCACGGTCTCCGCCTGGTCGTTGAGCCGGATCAGCTTGGTCGTCATGTCGTCATCTCCCGCGAGGATTCGGCCAGCCCGAGGCGCTCGCCCACGGTCCGGCAGGCGTCGAGCGCCGCCGAGGGGCCGCTTCCCTCGAGCGCGCCGGCCCATCTTCGCTGCGCGTCGCGCAGGCGCCAGGTCCCGGCCAGCAGGCCCGCGTCCCACAGCGCGTCGAGCCAGCGCAGCGCGCGCGACACGCGCGCGCCGTCCACGGGCGCGAGGACGACGGCTTCCATGAGCCGGTGCAGCCGGTCCTCGAGCTCCGAGGACCAGGGCAGCTCCGCGGCGTTGAACGCGTGGACGGGGGCCTCGCCGAGCAGCTCGAGCACGGCGTCGTCGTCCTCTCCGCCGCGGCGCAGCGCGGCCAGGCACTCGGCCCAGCGCTTGAGATACGCCGCGCGGGACGCGCCGAGCGCGCCCTCGGACGCGAGCGCCTTCACGACCTCGGACCTCTCGTCATTTAGAACCGCGTCGAGCCCGAAGCGCGCGGCCCCGTAGCGTTCGTCCATGGCGGTCCTAAAATCGTCGTCGGAGAGGCCGAGGAAGCGGTCCCCGATCTCCGCGTACTCGACCGAGTCCTTCAGCGGCGCGAGCCAGCACGCGAAGTCTAGCCGGTCCGCGCGGTGCACGATCGCGTGGTAGGCCGCGTTCTCCCGCGACTCGGGCCGCTCGGCGCGGACGGGACGGACGGACAAGGTCCGGTCGCGGCCCGCGAGCCCCGTCTTGTCCGCGCGGAAAGCGGGCCCGGCCGACCAGCGCAGCAGCGGCGGCTCGGGCGCGGGCAGGTCCAGGTGATCGAGGATCGCCGCGTGCGCCGCGGCGCGCGGCAGGTCCACGCGCGCGGACGCCACGAGCGATCGCCAGACCTTCGCGCCGTGCTCGAAGCGCGGCATGTTGGAGACGCACGCCTCCAGCCGCCAGACGAAGCCTTCCTCCGCGTCCTCGCCGAGCCGCTTGGCGAGATCGAGCGCGCGCGCCGCGCGCGTGAGGCACAGCACGGCCTCCACGCCGGAGATGTCGTCGAAGAACCAGCCGCAGCTCGTGAACATCGCCAGGCGCTCGCGCTGCATCAGCAGGAGCTCGAGCGCGCGCGACTTCTCCTCGGGCAGCAGGTTCCGTTTGGCGTGCGTCTTGAGAAAGGCGTTCGCGGACTCGTCGCCCGGGTTGAGCCACAGCTCGACGGCCTCGTCGCGGACCTTCCACGGGTCCATAAAGAAGCGCGCGGCGTCGTCCTCGTAGAACGCGTCGAGGCGGACGGCGAGCTTGTTCAGCGCGTCGCGCAAGCCCGCGCGCCACTTCTGGTTCCAGCCCATGAGGTGCGCCGAGCGGCACCCGCAGTCCGCGTTCCACCGGCCGAGGCCGTGCTCGCAGCTCCACGCCGTGTTCTCCTTGATCCTCACCTCGTGCGGCGGGGGGAACAGCGCGAGGAAGCGCCCCGGGTCGATCGCGGGAATCCCGGCGGCCTCGAGCAGGTCGAGGGTCTCGGCCAGCACGCGTCCGGCGCCCGCGTGATGATGGCCGTAGAACTCGCCGTCGGAGGCGACGCCGCCCAACTCGTGAGCGTCGCCTTCCCAGAGCCGTCCCTTCACGGCCGTCGCGAACACCCGGGCGTCCGCCGTCGTCTCGCCGCTGACGACGCCCACGGACAGGCGATGGTGGTAGAAGAAGATCGTGAGCTTGAGCGACGGGTCCCGCGGCGAGGTCCATCGGTAGGGGGTCTTCGGATCGAGATGCTCGGCGTCGGGCTTGGTCCACTCTTCGGACCCGAGCGCGCGGACGGCCTCGCCCTGCTTGGGGTCCAGGATCGTGAACTCGACGCCTTGCTCCGCGAGCACCTCGAGCGTCGCGTTATCCACCGCCGTTTCCGGAAGCCACATGCCTTTCGCGTCGCGGCCGTACCGGCGCTTGAACTCGGCCAGGCCCCAGCGCACGAGCGTGACCTTGTCGCGCAGCGACTCCAGCGGGAGGATGTTGTGGAAGTAGGGCTGCGCGATCGCCGTCTGGGTCGCGGCGTCGGCGGCCTCGATCCGCTTTAGGATCGAGGGGCGTTCGTGCTCGAGCCACGACAGCAAGGTGGGCCCGAAGTTAAACGAAAGCCTCGGGAGCGCGCCTTCCGTGATGGGCCCGTAGCACTCCTCGGCGATGCGCGCGTTCCAGTCGTGGAACGGCGCGGCCGAGGGCTCGCGGTCGACGGCGCCCGTCCACGGGTTCTCCCGCGGCGGCTGGTAAAAATGGGCGTGAACGCAGATGTGCCGGTGGCTCACGGCGACATTGTAGTTTTTTAGGCGACTTGCTCGACTGTTTCCGGGAACAGTTTCATCGTTCCTTTGCCATGGCTTCCTTCAACGGCTAGGAAGCCATAGCAAGCAAGCCGTCTTCAGCGCCGCCGGATCAGGAGATGGAGGGACCCTTGCCGGTCTTCAGCGCCTCGACGGCGAGGCGGCGCATGTCCTCGAGATGGGCGGAGGACGCGTCGTCCAGGCCCTTGGCGGCGGCGGCGCGGGCCGCGTTCCTGGCGATCGCCTCGAGGTCGCGCCGGGCCTGCGCCCGGGCGTCGCCGGGGGCCTTCGCCTCGTCCAGAAGCCCGACCAGCCTCTTCAGGTGCTCGCGCTGCAGCTCGCGGCGCAGCAAATCGACGGAGACGGCCTTGGGCGACTCGATCTCCTTCCAGATCGAGCGGCGCACGGTCATCATCGTTTCGCCGGGTGTGATCGCCGTCTGGCCGAACAAGGTGCTGTCCGACAGGCGGCCGAGCGTCTTCGGGTCGTAGATGTGATCCAGCGCGCTCTTTTGGATCCCGAGCACGGTTTCGGCCAACGGGTAGGGCGCGGTGCCCCGATATTCTTTTCTCTCCTCACCCATGCGCTGAAGGAGCTCGGGCGAGATCTTGAACGGCTCCGCGCTGAAAATTTTCTCATCGAGGAACTTGAGCGCCGCGCGCTGCTCCGCGGCCGATACCGCCTCGTAGGGCCTGCCGGTGCGGCTCGTGCGCACGCCGCCGATGGCGGGCAGCACGGCGTCGAGAGCGGTCGAGTAAGTATGCAGGCCCGCGCCGACGTTTCTCCGAAGTCCGGCATAGGCGTCCTTGCCGCCGTCCTTGAGCGTCTCCTGCCTCTTGATCAGATCGTCGGCCAAGGCCGTGCGCTGCCGGGCGAACGCGACGACGTCCCGTCCCAGGAAGTGCTGCTGGCAGTCCGGGGAGGTGCCGAGGTCCTCGTCGGTGCAGTACTTGAGGCGCGGATCGGTGTCCGCCCGCGCCGCAATGGCGACCAGCTCGGCAGCCGACGCTTCCGGCCTATAGCCGTACTCTATCGCCCAGCGATCGTAAGGTCCTACCTGGGTCTGGAAGTAGGGGCCCTGCGGGCGGCCCTTGGGCGCAAGGTTCGCCGGGGAGTAATGCATGAGGCTCGAGCTAATCAGACCGTCCTTGCCGACCTCTTCGAGCGGATGCAGCGTCCCGCCGGCGAAATTGTGGCGGAGGCCGAGCGTGTGCCCGATCTCGTGCGCCGCGAGCTCCGTCATCAGCTCGTTCTGAAATCGACCGCGGTCCTCCGCCGTCAGCGGCCCCTTCGCCTCCGCCAACGCGAGCGCCGCCGCGGAGTTCTTCAGCGACTGCCAATGACCGCAGCCCCGGGCGTGCTCGTGACCGGCGGGGGTATTTCCCGGCACCGCGATGGCGGTCATGTCCTGCAGGAGCCGCGAGTACTGGTCTCCGAGCCGGAGGCTGGCGTTGAAGATTTCTCCGGTCAGGGGGCTGACCCGGCTTGGGGCCTCGCCCATGGCGGACTTTTCGCCCATGAACCAGCGCACGACGTTGTACGACGCGTTCGCGGGGTCGAACACCTCGCGTTCGGCGGCGGGCATGTCCTTGTCGACTTCCTTGACGACGATGGCGTTGCGCAGTCCCGCCTGTTCGAAGGCCGCGTTCCAGGCCAGGATGCCGGAGCGCACGGCCGGCCGGTACTCGTGGGGAACCGTCGAATCGAGCCAATAGACGATGGGGTTCTTCACGTCCGAGACCGGGGCCGTCGGATCGGTCTTCTCGAGGTGCCACCGGTTGATTAGGCGGACGGCCGGGTCCAGCTTTTGCTTGAGATCCTTGTTCGTGAGATCTCTATAGGAAGCCTCGAAATAGCCCACGCGCTCGTCGGTCGTCCGCGTCTGGAAACCGGGGCTGTCGGGCAAAGCCAGGAGGCTGTAGTGCATCGTGATCGCGGCCAGGCGTGAATCGGGAAGCGTCGAGCGGACTTCTCCGGCGCCGGCGAACTGCAGCTGGACGTCGATCTCCATGTTTTTCGGGAAAACCTTGACGGCGCCGAGGACGCTGTCCATGTCCGAGAGACGCATCTGCTTGCCGTAGGCTTTCTCCAGCTTCGCGGCCAGCGAACCGAAATCCTTGAGGAACAGGTCCCGGGCGTCGACGCTGACGGTGGCCGTTGTGGTGTCCCGCGAGACGATGGGCAAAGTGGCGACGAGCGAATCCTGATACGACTCCGCGATCGCCTTCGCCTCCGGAGTTCCCGGGGCCGCTCGTTGGGCCAGGTTGCGGCGCATGAACTGAACTCGGTCCTTCTCGGCCAGGCGGAAATACCAGACGAAGGTGTCGTCCATCATGGCGGAATACACGCCCTTCTCGCCGGTGCCCCGGTCGACGGTCGCCGCGAACATGTAATTGACGCCGAGCTGGTTGGCGCGAATCTCGAGAAGACGCCGGCCGTCCTTTTCGCCGAGCTTGAACAGAGCTTTAGACTCCTCCGCCAGAACGCGGGTCTTCTCGAAGGCTTTTTGAACGGCCTCCACGCTTTCCCCGGATTCCGAGCCCAGCTGGCTCAGCGCGGAGATTTGCGCGCCGGCGGGCGACGCCAGGGAGATTGAAACGAGGAGGGCGAGAAGCTTAGGGTTCATGGAACTAGTTTAACACCAGCCCCGGACGCGAAGGAGGGCCCTAGGGCCCAATGGCGGAGCGTCTTTTGTCTGTTGAGCGTAGGACCGATGCCGGAGTGCCCGGGCTTGACAGGATGTAAAGTATACTTTACACTGTGTAAACAGTACTTTACATATGAACCCAAAACAGCCTCGCCTTAAGGTCTCCAACCGCCTGCGCGTCCTGCGCGCGGAGGAAGGCCTCACTCAGGAGCAGCTCGCCGCCGAAGTCGGCGTCACGCGCGTGACGATCAACTGCGTCGAGCGCGGCGAATACCTGCCTTCCCTGGAGCTGGGGCTCCTGCTCGCCCGCCGGTTCGGCCGGACGGTCGAGGAAGTCTTCATCGTGGAGGATCCGCGTCATGAAAAAAATAGCGCTTAAGCTGCACGCCGTCGTACTGGCCTTCGCCGCCTGGGGTTGGCCCCTGCTGCTCCTCGATTTCGCCTCGGGCGCCTACAAGTCTCCGGAGCCATGGGCGAATTGGATCAACAGCGCGGCGTTCCTCTGGGTGCTCAGCGCGCCGGTCTGGCCCATCACCTTGGTGCTGGACCGATCGCGGCGCGAGCGCGCGATGTCCCGGCTCGTCGGCGCCCGCGACGACGACGAGCGCGAGCGCGCGGTCACCGGCGACGCCGCCCGCTCCGCCCTCCTGCTCAGCCTGGCGCTCCAAAGCGTCCTGCTCGTCATGAGCCTGACGAGCGTCCGCCTCGTCTGGGACCCGGACAGCAAGGAGACGAAGAAGGGCACGCTCTCGGCCGGCCTCAGCTTCTCGACGGAGCGGCACCTCAATCCGTTCGGCTCGCCGCTCGACGACAAGGATCCCGCGCCGCGCGGCGTCAGCGCGGGCGGCTACCTGCTTTCGCCCGCGTGCTTCCCGGTGCTGGCGCTGCTGATCCTGCTGCAGCTCGCGGCGTTTCGCGGGTACGCCGGGAGGCGCTATGAAGGCGTCGAAGCTTAGCCTGCTCCTGACGGTTTCGCTGATCTGTGGAACGGGCAAGCTCGACCTCGCGTGCCCGTCGTTCACGGCGTTCCCGGTCGCGAAGCCGGCTCCGCTCGTCGGCTTCGCGCCGCTCGAGCCGCGCCACGCGCATCAAGCCTACGTGCTGCGCTTCGGCGAGGGGAAGAAAAGAAACGCGGAGCCGCGCTGGACCGTGCAGCTTGGTCATGCCGTCCGTCAGGCTCTGTTCTGGGCGGCCGTGGCGAGCGTCGTGCTCTAACGACGGCGACTTAGGAAAAGAAAAGAGTTTATATCTAAATCGTTTTCCGGGAATTCACTGTCAGCGCTGACAGTGAAATGTGGAAAAATGTTTATAAAGGCTCCGCTTTTACGGCGCGAAGTCGTCGCGGTCAGTCCGCGGGTGAAATCTTCACGCGAACCGTCACGCCCTCGGCGTCGTACACGACCGCTTCCGCGCCGAGCTCCAATTCGATCGAGGTCTGCAGCTCGACGGCGTCGTCGTCGCCCCAAGAAACGCGTCCCTTGAGCTCCATGCGCGCCTTGCCGTTGTTGGGATTGATGACGGGCACGCCGCTGAAAGCGAGGGCCTTGCTGGACTTGCCCTTCACGGTCCGGACCGCGCTGAACTGGCTCTGGGCCTGGATGCGGGTCTTCGACGCGATCGCGCCCGCGGGCCCGGAGGCCGAAATTGCGACGACGAGGTCCGCGTTCTCGGCGAGAATCTTCTTCACCGGCGCGGGCGCGGCGAGGGCGGGAACGGCGAGCGCGAGGGCGAGCACGGCGGCGGCGATCTTCATTTTTTTCTCCTGTCCAGCGCCCGGCGCACGCGCGCCGTGATCACTTCCTTCGTCGCGGGCTTCTTGATGTAGTCCTCGGCGCCGAGGGCCAGCGCCTGGGCCTCGGACTCCCCGCGCGCGGTGAAGAAGATCACGGGCGTCGCGATCCGCTTCTGCTCCTTGAGCTCCATGAGCCGGAGCCCGTCGAGGTTCGGCATCTCGAGGTCGGAGAGGATGAGGTCGAAGGGCGCCTTGGCGAGCCACGCGAGCGCCTCCGCCCCGTCGGCCGCGGTCGTGACCGCGTAGCCCTGGTTCTCGAGCACGCGCTGGATCAGCGCGCGCGTGTCGGCATCGTCCTCGGCGACGAGGATCCGCGCGGCGCCCGAGGGAGCGTCCATGATGATCGCGGGGGAGG
>Ga0105164_10001608_pt1 | contig 14430 bp, 11 predicted proteins | sample VDWuncwatermetaG_FD_89674 | JGI IMG/M metagenome (GOLD analysis project Ga0105164, IMG submission 89674) | Wastewater microbial communities from Netherlands to study Microbial Dark Matter (Phase II) - VDW unchlorinated drinking water | ecosystem: Environmental > Aquatic > Freshwater > Drinking...
GCATCTCGCAGGCGATCGGAACGGGCGGACACGATCTGCACCGCGATGTCGGCGGTATTTCCATGCTTCAGGGCCTCAAGGCCCTGGCAGCCGATCCCTCCACCTCCGTGATTGTGCTCATTTCTAAACCTCCATCACCAGAGGTAGCCAGCAAGGTACTGGGGGCAGCCAGCGGCGCAGGCAAGCCGGTGGTCGTCAATTTTCTTGGTGCCGATCCCGATCGGGTAAGACGCGAGAATATTTACCCCGCCGCGACGCTCGAGGATGCAGCAGCGGCGGCGGTGGCGCTCGCCAACGGCAGGATTCCCGAAACCAGGAGAGCGACTGTGACCTCTCCTTCCATCACACCTCTTGCTCCGCAGCAGCGATACATCAGAGGCCTCTATAGCGGTGGCACCTTTTGCTACGAGGCTTCACTCCTCCTGAAGAAAGAACTGGGGCAAATCAATTCCAACACTCCAGTGGAGCCAGAGGATCGTTTGAGCGATGTCTGGACCAGTCGAAAGCACACGGTCATTGATCTGGGCGACGATCTCTTCACTCGTGGACGCCCCCATCCCATGATCGACCATCGACTCCGAAATGAGCGGCTGATCAAGGAAGCCAACGATCCCGAGGTGGCAGTAATTCTATTGGACGTTGTCCTTGGCTACGGATCTCACCCTGATCCTGCCGCTGAGATGGTCCCAGTGATTCAGAAAGCGCGCGATCTCGCCTCCAAAGCAGGCAGACACCTGGCCATCATGGGATTCGTCTGCGGCACAGCAGCGGACCCTCAGAATCTGTCCAAGCAGGAAACGGCTTTTCGAGAGGTCGGAGTAACCCTTGCAGAGAGCAACGCTCAGGCTGTGCGGATGGCTGCCTCTGTCGTCCAGAAGCCTGACGTCGTCGGAGGACGATTGTGATACAGGCCCTGTTTCAGGAGAAGCTCCAAGTCTTGAATGTCGGCCTGTCTTCCTTCGCCGATTCAATCACGAAGGCAGGCGGCTCTGTGCTCCAAATTGAATGGGCCCCGCCCGCTCAAGGGCAGCAGGAGGTCGGTCGCGCGTTGGCCCGGTTGGTCAACCTGCTCTCCGTTGAAACCGCCAACCAGACAGCGTTCGATGCCTACCAATCGGCCCAGCCGGTGTTGAAAGGCGTGGGCACCGCCGGCCAGGTGCTGCCCAACATCGCAGAGCGGATGATCCTGCACAGTGGTCCTCCCATTGCGTGGACGGATATGTGCGGACCCATGAAGGGAGCCATCGTCGGAGCTATTCTCTATGAAGGCTGGGCAGAAAATCTCGCCAGGGCAGAGGCCATGGCTTCCAGCGGCGAAATCGTGTTCGAGCCTTGCCACCACCACAATGCCGTCGGGCCGATGGCCGGGATCATCAGCCCCTCTATGCCGGTCTGGATGGTGACCAATACGACCAACGGATATCAGGCGTTCAGCAACTTGAACGAGGGCCTCGGCAAGGCGCTCAGGTTCGGCGCCAACGGTCCGGATGTGATCACCCGTCTCAAATGGATGGGGCAGGTACTCGCACCAGCCCTGGGAGCGAGCGTTGAACTCCTAGGCGGGGTCGACCTCAAGCCTATGATGGCGCAGGCCCTCCACATGGGCGACGAAGTGCATAATCGTAATGCCGCTGCCTCCTCGCTGTTTCTAAAACGTCTCATTTCAGCTTTATTGAAGACACGCACCTCCGCTGCCGACATCGCGGCGGTCGTCGAGTTCATCGCCGGCAACGACCACTTCTTCTTAAATCTGTCCATGGCAGCATGCAAAGCGATGACCGCCGCAGCCCATGGCGTTCCAGGCAGCAGCATGGTCACAGCCATGGCCCGTAACGGTGTCGAGTTCGGCATCAGAGTCAGCGGCACCGGAAGCCAATGGTTTACGACACCAGCCCCGGTCGTCGATGGACTCTTCTTTCCCGGATATAGCGCGGCCGACGCGGCGCCTGATCTGGGAGATAGTGCCATCACCGAAACCGCCGGTGTCGGCGGATTTGCCATGGCGGCGTCCCCGGCCATCGTCAAGTTTGTCGGCGGCACGCCGCAGGACGCGATCGACAACACCATGGCCATGACGCATATCACTGTTGGCCGCAACAATGCCTTCACGCTGCCGGCACTGAACTTTGCCGGCTCACCGGCGGGCATCGACATCCGAAAGGTCGTCGATACCGGTATTCAACCTATCATTAACACGGGGATTGCCCATCGCGAAGCAGGGGTCGGGCAAATCGGAGCAGGGATCACTCGTGCTCCCCTCGCCTGCTTCACACAAGCCGTGTCTGCGCTGGCCAAGTTGGTAAGTGCGACGTAACACACTCGAAGGAACCCTATGGGAACCGCTAACAAACTTGCCGTCGTCGCTGTCGGAGGCAACGCGCTGATCCGCGACAAGGATCACGAATCGATTCAGGATCAAAGTCGTGAGGCGGTGATCACGACACATCACATCGCGGAGATGATCGCAGCCGGGTGGAATGTCGTCATCACCCATGGGACCGGTCCTCAGGTCGGCTTCATTCTGCGCCGCTCCGAATTAGCCTTAGAGGAAGTTCCTCCCGTACCGATGGACTATGCCGATGCCGATCTGCAGGGCGGCATCGGATACATGTTCCTCAAAGCCCTCTACAACGAATTTCGCAAGCAAAAGATCGATCGGAAGGCGGTAGCCATCATCACGCAGACCTTGGTGGACCGACACGACCCGGCATTTGCCGATCCCTCTAAGCCGATCGGATCTCAGATGGACGAACAGACCGCGCAACGGCTCGCTTCTCGCCAAGGATGGGTGGTCAAGGAAGATGCGGGACGCGGGTGGCGGCGAGTTGTGCCGTCGCCGCAGCCAAAGACCATTGTCGAATTGGCGGCCATCAACCTCTTGGCTCGGGCTGGATTTGTCGTCATTGCTTGCGGTGGCGGTGGGATTCCTGTGATTCAAGACGAGGAAGGGAACCTGATTGGCGTCGAAGCTGTCATTGACAAGGACTTGGCGTCAAGCCTGCTGGCCCGTGGTATTGGGGCTGATTTGTTGCTGGTCTCCACAGGGGTCGAGAAGGTGGCCATCAACTTCAATAAGCCTGACCGGCGATGGCTGGAACGTATGACCGTGGCTGAAGCCAAGAAACATTATGCGGACAATCAATTCGATAGAGGCAGTATGGGACCGAAGATTCAGGCAGTAATTGAATTCATAGAAGGGGGAGGGCAAACCGGGCTGATCACCAATCCTGAGAATATCGGCCGCGCCCTGGCCGGCGAAACGGGAACATTTATTGTGAAGTAATACAGGCAGCCATACACATCTCACCCTGAGGGAGGGGCATATGTCCGAATCACGCAAACTGACGAGACGCCAAGTGCTACAGGGGACTGCAGCTGCCGGGGCGCTGGGCATGTTGGGCAACGTGGAGTGGATCGGCCAAGCCTGGGGCGCATCGGACAAGGTGAAGATGGGCTTCATCTTTGTAGGCCCACGAGACGACTATGGGTACAATCAGGCACATTTTGAAGGGAAAGCGGCGGTCGCCAAGCTGGATTGGGTGAAGGCCTTCGATGAAGAAAAAGTCCCGGAGACCATCGAGGTCCAGAAAACCATGGAAAGCATGGTCAAGCTGGACGGAGCACAAGTGTTGTTTCCCACCTCCTTCGGTTATTTCGATCCCCATATAATCAAGGTCGCGCCACAATTTCCCAACATCCAGTTTCTGCATTGCGGCGGGCTGTACCAAGAGGGCAAACACCCCAAGAACGTCGGAAGTTACTTTGGCTTCATTGATGAGTCGCAATATATCGCCGGCATCGTCGCAGGCGGAATGAGCAAGAGCGGGAAGCTGGGGTTTGTGGCGGCGAAGCCCATTCCGCAAGTGTTGCGCAACATCAACAACTATACCCTCGGGGCCCGCAGCATCCGCCCCAACTGTACGACCAATGTGATTTTTACGGGCGACTGGTCGCTGCCGGTCCGTGAAGCGGAAGCCACGAACAGTTTGGTCGACCAAGGCATTGATGTCATCACCTGCCACGTCGACAGCCCCAAGGTCGTCATCACAACCGCCGAAAAACGGGGCATCTATTGCACCGGGTATCACTGCAACCAATCCAAGCTTGCCCCGAAAGGGTATCTCACAGGAGCAGAATGGAATTGGGCCAAGGTCTATATGGATTATGCCGAGATGATTCGAAAAGGGCAGACCGTACCCCATCTCGTGCGTGGTGGTTTAAAGGAAGGAATCGTCAAGGTATCGGACTATAACCAGGTCGTCACCGACGCTGTTCGCAAACAAGCCGACGCAGCCAAAGACAAATTTATGAGTGGCGGGATGGTCGTGTACAAGGGCCCGATCAAAGACAATACCGGTCGCGTCGTCATTGCTGCAGGCAAGGAACATGTCCAGACGGATATCTGGCTGGAAAGCATGGATTGGCTGGTCGAGGGAGTCATCGGTTCAACCAAGTCATGAGCGTAGCCGTGCCACAAACCTTGAACAAGGCGTTGGAACCGTTTCTTATCATCGTGGGATCCCTGACGGTTTCGATGGTGTTGTTCGGGATCTTCGTGGCGTCGGCCGGAGCCGATCCGTTCGAGGTCTATCAGACCATGTATCGTGCCGCCTTCGGCACCTCATTCTCATGGCAGAACACGTTGGTGCGAGCCGCGCCGTTGATGCTGACAGCCCTCTGTACCGCACTGCCGGGGTATCTGGGCTTGATTATTATCGGAGGCGAAGGCGCCGTCGTCATGGGTGGCCTCTTCGCAGCCATTGTGGCTCTCACCATGCCCACAGCTCCTCCCATAGTCGTTCTGACCACCATGGCACTGGCCGGCATGATAGCCGGCGGCGTGTGGCTTATGATTGGAGGAGCATTGCGGCACTATCGCGCCGTCAATGAAACCATCAGCAGCCTGTTGCTGAACTACATCGCCATCGCTCTGTTGAACCACCTTGTCACGAGCACCTTTCGCGATCCGGAAAGCCTCAACCATCCTTCGACGCATCATATCGGAGAGGCCAATATGATTGGCGTCATTCCTGGAACAGATCTTCACTGGGGATTGGTATTCGGCATCGTGGCCTGTGTCATCGCATGGTTTCTCATGAATCACACCGTTTTTGGCTTCGCGTCTCAGATCGCCGGGGGCAATGTTCGCGCAGCCCAGGTCGCAGGCTTGCCGGTTGGACGACTGATTTTGATCATCTGTTGCGCGGCAGGAGCGGCAGGTGGACTGGCAGGGATGCTGGAAGTGGCGGCCATACACGGCAGAGCCAATGATACCCTCAATGCCAATTATGGATACGCCGGTATTCTCGTCGCCTTTGTGGCACGCAATAATCCATTGGCCATCATTCCTGTTGCCGTCTTATTAGGAGGCATTCGCGCCAGCAGCGGGTTATTGCAGCGTACGCATGAGTTACCCGATGCGACCGTGCTCGTCATGCAGGGAATCATTTTCCTCGTCATTCTCTTTAGCGAGACCCTATACGGTCGTTTTGCGAAGTTGCAGAAACAAGGAGCATCCTGATGGAAGTCGGGTGGTGGGGAGTGCTCATCGCCGTACTCGGTGGAGCGATTCGAATTGGTACGCCGTTTCTGTTTGTGTCACTGGGCGAATGCTTGACCGAGAAAAGCGGCCGCATCAATTTGGGCCTGGAAGGCACACTGGTCATGGGCGCCATGACCGGCTACGCCGTCTCACTGCATAGCGGGTCTCCGTGGCTGGGAGTCTTGTGTGCAGGCCTGGCCGGCATGGTGCTCGGAGCCTTACACAGCTGGATCTGTAGTTTCCAACGAGTCAACGACATCGCAGTCGGGATCGCGATGATGCTGTTCGGCACGGGGTTCGCCTTTTTTCTGGGGAAGCCCTATATCCAGCCATCTGCGCCTCGATTACCCTCGATTGATCTCGGCGGGTGGAGTGATATTCCGCAGCTCCAGGCGGCTCTGCAGATCAATGCCTTGTTTCTGGTCGGGATCGTTGTCGCGGTCCTACTCGGATGGATGTTGAAGAACACGGCATGGGGATTAAAGGTCCGGGTCGTCGGCGAAAGCGCCGATGCGGCACGCGCCCTAGGATTGCCAGTTGATCGTATACGGATCCTCAGCACGGCTCAAGGAGGATTCTTGGCCGGAATCGGTGGGTCCTATCTCTCCCTCTACTACCCATTCAACTGGAGCGAAGGCCTCTCGAGCGGGCAGGGGCTGATGGCGGTGGCGCTGGTGATCTTTGCCCGCTGGCAACCGATCGGCTGCCTCTGGGTATCGCTCTTGTGGGGAGGGGCGGCTGCGTTAGGGCCATCCTTGCAATCCGTGGGAGTCACAGGAGGATATTATATCTTCAACGCCATCCCCTACATCATGACGCTGGCTATGATGATCATCACCTGCTCTCCCAAACGGACTCTCGTGGGAGTCCCGCGTGAGTTGACTGTGACTCGTTAGGACACATCGCATGGCAGACCCCGCTCTACACAGTGAAGAGGTGAACGATGGATAAGAAATATGTCGCATCCAATCCCTACCCCTATCCATACAATGGAGATTTACGGCCGGATAATTCTGTCTTTCTCATTATCGATATGCAGACGGATTTTTGCGGCAAGGGTGGCTATGTCGACAAGATGGGCTACGACATTTCTCTCACCCGAGCCCCGATCGCCCATATCCTCAAGGTGCTGTCGAAAGCCAGAACCATTGGCATGCATATCTTCCACACGAGAGAAGGCCATCGTCCGGACTTGGCAGATCTACCGGACAATAAGCGGTGGCGCAGCCGGAGAATCGGAGCCGGCATCGGAGATCCCGGTCCTTGCGGGAAAATCCTGGTTCGAGGGGAGCCTGGATGGGAGATCATCCCTGAACTCGCTCCTAAACCGGGCGAACCCATCATCGATAAGCCTGGCAAAGGCTCGTTTTGGGCAACCGATCTGGAGATGTTGCTGAGACTTCGCGGCATCCAAAATGTGATCTTGGCCGGGATCACCACCGATGTCTGTGTCCATACCACCATGCGCGAAGCGAATGATCGTGGTTTCGAATGTCTCTTACTGGAAGACTGTTGCGGCGCAACTGATTTGGGAAATCATCAGGCTGCGATCAAGATGGTCACCATGCAGGGCGGAGTGTTCGGCGCCGTGGCAAAATCTGACGGCCTATTAGAGGCGCTTTCATGACGGATGGAGCTCCTCCAGATTTGCAGGCGTTGGGGATTACCAAACGCTTCGGACCACTCGTGGCCTTGAAGGACGTGAACTTCCACCTCCGATCAGGTCAATTCCATGCCCTGCTCGGTGAAAACGGCGCGGGCAAAAGCACCCTGGTCAAATGCATCATGGGGTATTACCACCCTGATGAGGGGAAAATTGTATTGGATCAGCAAGCGGTCACGATCCATAGCCCTCGCGACGCACAGACTTTCGGGATCGGCATGGTGTATCAGCAATTTACTCTGATCCCCAACATGACGGTCCTCGAGAACCTGGTGATCTCCAAGGCCAAGTTGGACCCCGTCATCAATTGGCAGCAGGAAGAGCATCAGCTGACACAGTTCATGGACACAATGCCGTTCAAGGTATCGCTCTCCACTCGCGTCAGTTCGCTTGCCGCAGGCGAAAAACAAAAAGTGGAAATCCTTAAACAACTCGCGCTGCGGAACCGCATCCTTATTTTGGACGAACCAACCTCGGTCCTGACCCCACAAGAAGCGGATGAAGTCCTGGGCCATCTCCGGGCCATGACCTTGGCGAAACAAGTGAGTGTCCTCATCATTACCCACAAGCTTCGCGAAGTGGCGGCCTTTGCTGACGAAGTGACCGTCCTTCGCAAGGGACAATTCGTGGGTTCAGGAAACGTCTCGGAATTGAACGTCTCTCAGATGGCGGAGATGATGGTAGGTTCGGAAGTGACGGCGAAGCCGAAACAACGGACCGTCCTGTCAAAGAAAGTTCCAAAGCTGGTCCTACAAGATATCCGTGTCAAGGATGATATCGGGGTGGAAGTCGTGCGCGGGCTGCATCTCACCATCCATGAAGGCGAGATCGTCGGAGTGGCGGGGGTATCGGGCAATGGCCAGCGAGAACTGGTCGAGATCCTGTCTGGGCAACGCCAGACCACGTCCGGCACGATCCACGTGCAGGATCAGCCTTTTCAGCCGACTCGCGAGCAGATCATGCGGCACAAGATTTTTTGCCTGCCTGAAGAACCGCTCCAGAACACGTGCGTCGGACGCATGACGGTGGCGGAGAACCTCGCCTTTCGGAATTTCGATCGTGAACCTCACGCGGTGGGCGGCTGGCTCATCAGCCGCCCGGCACTGCGCCGCAGCGCGTTCGGGCTGATCGAGCGCTACAACATCAAACCACCCTATCCCGACACGCCCATTCAGTCGCTCTCGGGAGGCAACATACAGCGGGCAGTCCTGGCGCGAGAGCTGTCGGCGGAGGTAGAGATTCTGATCATCGCCAACCCCTGTTTCGGGCTGGATTTTCTGGCCATGGAGGAAATTCGTCTGCAGATTGTCGCCGCGCGCAATCGCGGGACGGCCGTGTTGCTGGTCAGCGAAGATCTCGACGAAATCCTGGAGCTGTCCGACCGCACGGTGGTCATGTTCAACGGGCAACTCGTCTATGAAACCACGTCGTCCGGCGCCGACCTGGCGATCATTGGGCGACACATGACAGGACATACGACATGAATACCGTCATCGCATCTCCTTATCCTTATCCATTGCCGGCGAAAGGCTCAGGCAATCACGTGGCATTGGTGATCATTGATATGCAGCGCGATTTCGTCGAGCAGGGCGGATTCGGCGCGGCGCTTGGGAATAAGGTCGAACATCTGCAGAAAATTGTGCCGACCGTCGCGAAACTCCTCAAGACTTTTCGTGAGTTGGGATTGCCGGTGATTCACACGAGGGAGGGCCATCGCCCCGATCTCTCAGATTGTCCGCCGGCCAAGAAACGGCGTGGAGAGTCCACGCTCCGCATCGGCGATCCCGGTCCGATGGGACGCATTCTGGTCTTGGGAGAGCCAGGAAACGATATCGTCCCGGAGCTGCGCCCCACGACCGGCGAACTCGTCATCGACAAGCCGGGCAAGGGGGCATTCTACGCCACCAATTTACAGGAGCGTCTGAAGGCGCTAGGCATCACTCACTTGGTCTTTACCGGCGTGACGACGGAAGTCTGTGTGCAAACCAGCATGAGAGAAGCCAACGACCGTGGTTTTGAATGTCTCCTGGTCGAGGATGGAACAGAAAGCTATTTCCCCGATTTTAAACAGGCCACAGTCCGCATGATCCAATCGCAAGGTGGCATTGTCGGCTGGGTCACTTCGGCTGATCGGCTCATCGAATCTCTTCGGCAGACCTATGCAGGGCGCACCTCGTGAATCAGAACGGCGTGCTGCTCGCGGTCAACGGCACGCTGATGCGAGGACTCAAACTTAACCACAACATGGTGGCGGCCAAGGCAACGTTCGTCCGGGAGACGCAGACAGAGCCGGCGTATCGTCTCTGGACGATCAACGACGAGCATCCCGCGATGCTGCGCGTCACCGATGGGACCGGCGTGAAGGTGGCGGTTGAAGTCTGGTCAGTACCCACTGTAGGGCTGGCGGGGATCTTGCTGAATGAACCCCCAGGTCTGTGCATCGGAAAGGTGCGGTTGGAAGACGGAAGCATTGTCTTGGGCGTGTTGGGCGAACCGGCACTCGTCGAAGGTCATCGGGAGATCACCGAATTCGGTGGCTGGCGGTCATATATAGCCCAGCATCCCCGCTAGGGCTTCTCAAACAAGAAGTCCCGTATGATACATACGGTTCAAGGCTACAGCCTCTTCGAATAGGACCGAGCATACGCCGGTTCTGTGGATCAGATTGATTTGTCACGGACGCTGGCCAGAATTAAAGAGGGAGGTTGCGATTTCGCACCTCCCTCTTCCCCGACAGAGTTTACTTCGCCTTGCCTTTTGGCTTCGCCGAAGCTTGTTCGGCATGCGCGAGGGACTCCTCCGCATGCTTCATTGATTCCTTGGCATGTTCAAGCGCTTCCTTCGCGTGAGGGTCGTTGCTGCCCTGTATCGCTTCTTCCAGATGCTTAATGGCCTCTTTCTCGTGCGCAATTCCTTCCTTCGCGTGCTTGATGGTTTCCTGCACATGCCCAGCGCCCTTGGCAAATGCGACACTCGAAACCCCACCCGCGAGAAGACTGCAGACTGCGACCGCAACAACACCAGCTTTCAATTGTGTCATGACCCTCTCCTCATGGTTTGATTGATGAAATCCGAACCTGGATAGAAGTATACACAGAGTATCCTAATCAGGGGAAATGTCACGGTCCAAAAGGCTTCTCACCCGCAATCTCATGAAACGAATTGTGCTGTGTGTCCCCGAAGGGCCAGAGAGTCGGAAGGAGGCAACCACCGACTCCCTGGGCAGGTCTGGAAGAAGAGTGCGCAACTGCCAGACCCGTTTCCTTTGATTCTCGACCGAGCGCTGTGATGTGTCACGGATCGTGCTTGTCCGACCCTCTCGCACCATCGTGTCGAGTACCACCTCGCAACCGGCTCGTCCGCCCATTCCAGATCAGCAGCCTTTCTCGTCTCACCACGACCTTTTGCAGGCTGTGGGAAAATTTGGTTTACGTTTCGCCCACCGTTGAAACATGACAGGAAGAACTATGGGGCCATAAGCCCCAGGATGCTCAAAAAGACTGTCCAGCAAGGCCGCAGCGAGCGAAGAGGCGAGGCGTACGCTTCGGTACGTTGAGCCTCGAAGTGACGCGAGAACGCCGCTGGCAGACTTTTTCAGCATCCTGTTAGACACCTTCGACAGAAATGAGCCGGGGCGGAGGTTGACGGAGGCAACACCTGCGCCCCGGATCAGTCCGAGCGAGGGGGCGGCTCGACCGGACATCGATAGCTCGATACTTCTCGAATGGATCGGAATCATTCAATCATTTCTTCCATTACAGATACATGCCGATGATCACAAGTATCCTCAACATCAGGCTCACCAGCACACGGTATTGAGGTACAGTCCTGCCCTGTGAAGACTATAAGAGCCAGGCGCTGACTCGTCTTGCCGGCACATTGGGCTTGCTTAAAATTTAGGGCGGGGTAAAGGAGGAGGCAGTCAACCTTCACCCCGCGCTTAGTCCGAGCCGGAGGGCCGCCTGCTCGGACGGTTTACCTAAACAGTTTGGTTATGAAATAGACGCACTCAGGCTGCATTCATACCAGCGCGCGAGAGTACGGCCACGCGGTACGGATTAGCCAATCGTGACGAAGAAACCAGAAGGAGGTGCCCGCGAATGGATCGCGGAGGAAGATGTGGCGTAAGGAAGTCCGGCTGAAGTGAATTCTGCTGGCCCACTCACCAAATCTCTGACAGCTGGTTGTGGGCCACCTTCCGCTATGGTGTCCGCTGTAGCCTGACAAGCCCAGGCACAGAACTGGTCTGTGGCAGATGAGCCGTCGTCTGCGTGATGGTGATGGTGATCATTCAACACCTGCTGAGCATGCGTAACCATGCAGCTGGCGTTCATCCCCGAAAGCGCCACATAGATCAATGCCACACCGACGATCACGGTGTGATGGATCAACCTATCTGGATATTTCCTGTACCTCATCATCGCAATCATTTATATGTGAATCTTCAAATACTGTCTACCGACGCTTGCTCATGGATGCTACAGTCGGGTCAACAAAAGCAGTGGATAGCTTATGAATGTATTGATCGCTGCCATGCACCGGCCATATCACTCTGATTGGCCTCAATCAAACTCGTGATTGAATCGCGAAAAATGCGCACACTGCCCTTGCCAATCTTCGTCCCTCGCAATCGCCCTTCCTCTACCCATCGATAGATCGTCCAGCGACTGACTGAGAGTGCAGCAGCAGCTTCTCCCACTCGCAGCAACATCTTGTTCATGGTTCCTGATGTCACGCTGTCTGCCTCACTTGTCATAAGCATTGAGAGCTCCTTTCTGTAAAATGGCAAGAGGCCAAGGGAGATGCACCCCCGCCTCGCCCCGGGTCGAGCGTGGACGTCACCACACTCGGCCCGATCACGAATCCCCCCAATTCTAAAGACGCATGGCATGCGATGCGCTCTGGGGCCATCCTGCTAAAACAGTCCTAATGTCACACCGCCATAAATTGCCCGTCCGTAGCCGGCGAAGAAGATCTGTTGTCCGGCGGCAGCCGCATGCGTTTCCCCGCCGATCACCTGTCCGGAGGCGGCATACTTCGTATCCGCCAGGTTATCGACCTCGACAAATACTTTCGCGAATCGAACCCATGACGATTTTCCAACCTCGATGTTCTTATACACATTGACGTTCCCAATCACGTAGGAAGGAAATCCGAACGTATTGCTGTTGTTCAAGAAATAGCTGTTGGAATAGTTACCCTCTACCCACGCGCCCAATCCCAACGGCGCATAATAGTACTCAACCTTGCCGTTTAAGATATCGGTAGGCACATTGGGCACTTGTTTTCCGTCACGAACGAGGAACCCAGCTGCGGTTCGATCAGAAAAATTGATGTACTCTGAATCGATGTGGGTATAGGCGCCGGACACCCGAAGACCTGACACTGGCCGCCAATCAGCGAAGACTTCGACGCCACGATATCGGGAAGAGTCCGCATTCACAGAGGCAGTGTTACCGGCAGAGATGGTTTGAGTAATCACTTCATCTTTGTAGAAGGTGTAAAACGCAGCGACATGGACCAGCAACGTCGGATGCAACCTCATCTCCGTGCCGATTTCCAAGTTCAGGTTCTTCTGTGGCTTCAGACTGAAGTTCGTGCCAGGTTGCCCTGTGATGGGATCGCGCAGCAGGGCGGCGAATTGTGGAATGCCGTATCCGGCCGATGCCCTGATCCAATGTCGATAGTCTGGTGACGGTTTCCACGTGATCGACCCCTCCGGCGCCCAGTTGGAAAAGGAGCGGTTCGCACTGGCTCGCGAGGCCAAGGCACCGGTTGCCGGATCGTAGTTTGTCGCATGTACGCTGAGACGAGACTGTTCAAACCCGAGTCCGACCGCCAAGATCCAGTTCGGGAGGAATTCCACTTCCTCTCTGATCCGTCCGCCGATGTTGAAAATAGTCCCTCGGCTATTCTGGATCAGATTTCCTTTGGTCCCGAAGCTGTCTGCCAGATTCTGGAAAGAGTTACCCTTCTGCTCCATCTGATTGACGAAGAAGCCGACATAACTCTTCAATGGCATAGTTCCCAGCCGACCATCATGTCGCAAATCGGCATAACTCTTATAATTCGGATTGGTATTCTCGCCGATCGTCGAAAATGACTGTTGGATGTCTTTGACGTCATAGTCCGCTTCCACCGTCAATACGGTATTTACATCGATCTGTCGCTCGTAGATCCCGCCGATAATCGTGCGGCGATCGACCCGACTTTGATTGAGTAATAGCGCATTGGCACAGCCGCCGCTGAACGTTCCAGGCGTACACGTTGTTTGGGCACCGCCGGCCTGCCGCTCGTCGGCAAAAAACTGACTTTGCGTGAGTCTTGTCGGCACTTTCGTGTTGAGCCAATTGGTAATGGCCTTGAAGTAGAAATTCTGCCGGTCATCGATCTTGTAGCGAACATTGAAGTTGAGTGTTTGGGTATTGAAACTGCTGTGCTTGATATAGCCGTCTTCCGATGCATGACTCCCGAACATGGCAATATCGAACTTCTCCGTTTCCTGACCGATGGCGACCCCGTACTTCTGATATCCATAGGACCCGCCCGAAAAGAACGTTTCCAGTCCACGAATATCGCTGCCTCGTCTGGTACGGAAGTGGACCATTCCACCCAAAGCATAGTTATCGTACAAGGAAGAGGACGCCCCTCGAATGACTTCGACACTGCGCATGAACCACGGGTCATGAATGTCGAGCCGTGAGAGGCCATCGGATTGAGTTTGGATGAATCCGTCCTCGTACACCTTGATGTCTCGAATCGCGAAGGTCGTCTTGGCTCCTTGCCCACGAATCATCATACTGAAGTCCCGAGGCCCATTGGCCTGCCGCAGCACGACGCCCGGGAGGGATTCCATGGATTCTTTCATGGTTCTCGTCGGCTGGGATTCGGTTTCGGAAGGAACCGTCGCCGACAGCGAGACGCCTTCCGGCCGCTTCTGAAACCGCGTGCTGACAATGCTCATGTCGGACAGATCGAAATCCGGCTTGGCATCAGCTGCGGCTTCCGTCGCCGCTTCCCCTGAACCTGACTCGGCTTTCTCTTTAATAATCGGCGGCCGTTCAGCCTCAGGCTTCTCGCTCTCTTTCTTCTGCTGCAGTTCCTCAAGTTCCTGCAGAATAGTCTTCAGCTGATCTCGCAGCTGCTTCTCTCTCGGCATGGCAACCGAATCGGCAGGTGGAGCATCTTGAGCAAGCACAGCCGTGCCTCCGATTGCGACCAACGC
>Ga0105164_10001609_pt1 | contig 14421 bp, 15 predicted proteins | sample VDWuncwatermetaG_FD_89674 | JGI IMG/M metagenome (GOLD analysis project Ga0105164, IMG submission 89674) | Wastewater microbial communities from Netherlands to study Microbial Dark Matter (Phase II) - VDW unchlorinated drinking water | ecosystem: Environmental > Aquatic > Freshwater > Drinking...
CTTCCCTTTCAGAATAAATTTTAGGAAGCCATGTAGAACTATAGGCACCATTAACGGATTTGTCAAGCATTTATACTGGTTTGTGCCGGTTTCTCCTATTTCCTTTCCTGAGAATGCTGAACCTCCGTCAGATGAGAGACCGGTACCAGCGTGTAACCGGCCTTCTCCAGCGCCGGGACCGCTTGCCGGAGCACCTCCAGTGTCACGGTCCGGTCGTGCCCGATCCCGATCGCCTGGCCGTGGCGGGCGGCGAGCCGCGCCAGCTCCACCACCTGTTTTTGGATTGCCGGTCCCGACAATTCATTGTCCAGGAAGATGGACCGCCGAGCGAACGGGATCCGCACGCGCCGGGCCACCTCGGCGCAGACCGATTGTTTGGTCACGACGCTGTCCAGGAAGTAGAGCCCTCTGCGCTTAGCCTCCTGCAAGACAATCCCCATCAAGGCGGCATCGGTGGTGGCCTTGGAACCCTGATGGTTATTGATCCCGCGGGCCGAGGGGACCGCGCTGAGCGACCGACTCATCAGATCAATCACCTCCCGGCGAGGCATGCGGGTCAGGATCGTCCCCGCTTCCCTCGGCGCGTTCGGATCCATCGCCTCCATCGGCATGTGCAGGATCACCTCATGCCCGCTCGCCTGCGCCGCCCGGGCCACCTCGGCGGAATGCGCAAGGTTGGGTAAAACGGAGACCGTCAGCGGCCGATGAAGGGCCGTTAAAGCCGGAACCTGCTTGAGCGTGTAGCCCCAATCGTCCAGAACGATGGCGATCTTCCCCTTGCCCCGCGGCAGAGAGAGGGGCGGCAAAGGAAGATGGACCGCGGGCTGCGGAAACGGCATGGGCGCCGGCCGAGTCACCGCCGTCGGTCCGGACCGGATTGCAAGCCCCCGGCGGCTCCGGCCTGAAAGATGCAAGGAAAAGATCAGGATAAAAAGGAGCGCCAGGCCGGTGAGTGAATAAAGAAGCCTGTTCCGGTTCCGCATGGGTTACGACTGCAGCGCCGATGTTTTCTTGTAGACCTTCAGACCCCGCAGCAGATCCACCGCGCGCATCACCGCCGGGTCCTTGGCGATTGGAGGACCCTCTTTCTCTTCTTCCCCCTCGGAAGAAGACCCCGCCGACCGCTCGATGACCACATCCGGCTCCAGCCCCTTGCCGTGGATCGCCTGGCCGGACGGCGTGTAGTAGATGCTGGTGGTCAGCCGGACCGCCGACCCGTCCCGCAGCGGGATCACCGTCTGCACCGACCCCTTGCCGAACGTCTTGGCCCCCATCAGGATCGCCCGCCCGTGATCGCGCAGGGCGCCGGCCACAATCTCCGAAGCGGAGGCGGAACCGCCGTTGACCAGGATGACCATCGGAAAACCCAGGATGGGGGTTTTCGATTTGGAGAGAAACTGCTGGTTCTGGTTCTGCACCCTGCCCTTGGTGGAAACCACGAGCGACCCCGCGGGAAGAAAATCGCCGGCCACATCCACCGCCACATCCAGAAGACCGCCGGGGTTGTTCCGCAAATCCAGGATCAGCCCGTCGGTGATCTTTTTCTTGGCCAGCTCTTCGAGCGCCTTCTCGAGATCCTTCGGCGTGTTGTCTTGAAACTCGCTGATCCGGATGTAGCCGATGCCGTCGGCAACCGTCTGCGTCTCTTTCACCGAACGGATCTGGATGACCGACCGCACCAGGGAGACCTCAAACAGCTTGTCCTCCTCCTCTCTCAGGATGGTCAGCGAAACCCGGCTGCCGGATCTGCCCCGCAGCTTCATCACGGCCTCATGCAGGGAGATGCCCCGGGTGGATTCCCCGTCAATCTTAACGATCTTGTCCTGCGGCCTCAGGCCCGACTTGGCCGCCGGAGTGTCGTCCATCGGCGCCACCACGGTGAGGACTCCATCCTTGCCGATCGTGATCTCCAGCCCCACCCCGCCGAACTCCCCCTTCGTCTCCACCTGCATCTCGGAATAGGCGCCCGGGTCGAGGAACTGGCTGTGCCGGTCCAGCGATTCCACCATCCCTTTGAGCGCGCCGTAGATCAGTTTCTTCGGCTCGATCTGCTCGACGTACTCGGTCTGGATGACGGTGATCGCTTCGGCCAGCAGCTCCACCTGTTCATAGAGCGCTTCCTGGACCGACCTCGTCGCCGTCCATCCGACGGAAGAAACCACAAAGAAACCTAAAAAAAGCGAAACAAGAACCGTCATTGCGAGCGATCCGCCAACGATCTTTGGCGGAGAGCGAAGCAATCTCATCCTTTTTCCAACAGCTCCTTCAGCACTTCCTGAGAGAGGCCGGGATTGGCCGCTCCCTTCATCTTCTTCATTAACTGTCCGACCATGAACATCAAGGCTGGGTTCTTTCCTTGTTTGAAGTCTTCCACCGCTTTCGGCTGCTCCTGGATCACCTGTCGGGCCGCCGTCCGGATCGCCTCTTTGTCGCTTACCTGGGAAAGCTTTTTGGATTGGACGACGGCGGCCGGCGCCTGACCCGACTGCAGCGATTCGATCAACACCTCTTTGGCCATCTTACCGCTGATCTTGCCGGAGTCAATCAGATCCACCAGCTCCACGAGGCGCTCGGGGCCGAACGATAATCCATCGATCGAGTCCAGGTTCCGCTCGTTCATCTCCCGCGCCAGATCCCCCAGGATCCAGTTTGCCAGTGTTTTTAAAACCGGGGGTCCGGGTACCGGAGGGGTACCCGGACCCTTTGTTTTCACCGCCGCCTCGTAGTAATCGGCGGTCGAGCGGGAGGCGGTCAGCCCGACGGCATCCGGCCGCGGCAGGCCGTACTGCCGGACGAACCGCTCGGCCCGCTGGCTCGGGAGCTCCGGCAGGCTGGCCCGCGCTTCCTTAATACCGTCGGCCGCGACGGCGAACGGGACCAGGTCCGGCTCCGGAAAATAACGGTAGTCATGCGCGAACTCCTTGCCGCGCATCCCTTGCGTGATCCCCTTGAGATCATCCCAGAGGCGAGTCTCCTGGCTCACCTTCTCCCCCTGCTGCAGCATCTTCCCCTGCCGCTGGATCTCGTAGCTCAGCGCGCGGGCAACCGCCCGGAAGGAGTTGAGGTTTTTGATCTCCACCTTGGTGCCCAGCTCGGCCGCGGCGCCCTCTTTGAGCGAGACGTTCGCGTCGCAGCGAAGCGATCCCTTTTCCATGTCGCAGTCCGAGACATCCAGATAGCCCAGGATCCCCTTGAGCGTCTTCAGGTACTCGTACGCCTGCTCCGGGCTCTCGAGATCCGGCTGGCTGACGATCTCCAGCAGCGGGACGCCGGCCCGGTTGAGGTCCACCAGCGAGGAGCCTTCCTCCGGGCGATGGATCAGCTTGCCGGCATCTTCCTCCATGTGGACGCGCAAGATCCGGATCTTTTTTCCGGAAGGGATCTCGACGGACCCGTGGGCGCCCAGTGGCAGGTCGTACTGGGAGATCTGGTATCCCTTCGGCAGATCGGGATAGAAGTAATTCTTGCGGTGGAAGACGATTCTCGGCTGGATCCCGCATCCCAGCGCCAGCGACACGCGCAAGCCGGACAGGAAGACCTGGCGGTTCAACACCGGCAGCACGCCGGGCAGCCCCAGGCAGACCGGGCAGACCTGGGAGTTCGGAGCGGCGCCGAACCCAGTGGAACAGCCGCAAAAGATTTTCGAGGCGGTCTTCAGCTGCAGGTGCACCTCCAGACCGATCACCGTGATAAAAGAAGTCATTGCGAGGAGCCCCGAAGGGACGACGAAGCAATCTCGTCCGGCGGCTCCCGCTCATGCCAGTCCGTCGCCCCTTGATACGCGTGACCCACCCGGAACAGCAGATCCTCGGCGAACGGTTTGGCGATCAGCTGCATCCCGACCGGCAGGCCCGCCGGCGTGAAGCCGCACGGCAGCGAGAGGGCCGGCACGCCGGCCAGGTTGATCGAGATGGTGAAGATGTCGGAGAGATACATCGTGAGGGGATCTTCCATCTTCTCGCCCAAACGGAACGCCGGGGTCGGCGCGGTCGGCGTGACCAGGCAATCCACCTGTTCGAACGCGCGGCTGAAATCCTGCTGGATCAACGTGCGCACCTTGAGGGCCCGCGCGTAATAGGCGTCGTAATATCCGGAGGAGAGGACGAACGTCCCCAGCGTGATCCGCCGCTTGGCCTCGGGCCCGAACCCCTCTTCCCGGCTCCGGGTATACATCTCCAGCATCGTTTTCCCCTCCGCTCGTCCTGAGCTTGTCGAAGGACGAGCCCGGTGCCCGAACCGGACGCCGTCGAAGCGGGCGAGGTTGGAGCTGGCCTCCGCCGTGGCCACGATGTAATAGGTCGGCACCGCGTACTCGGTGTGCGGCAGCGAGACCTCCTTCACCGTCGCTCCCAATTTCCGGAACACAGTCAGCGCCTCCTCAATCGCTTTTCGGACTTCGGGATCCACCCCTGCACTCAGGTACTCTTTCGGAAGACCGAGCCGCAGGCCGTGGATCGGCTGCCCAAGAGCTCGGAGGTAGTCGGGAACCGCCAGGTCGGCGCAGGTAGAATCGCGCGGGTCCGGCCCGGCCATCACCTGCGTCAACAAAGCTGCATCCTCAACGGTGCGGGTAATCGGGCCGATCTGGTCGAGCGACGAGGCAAAGGCGATCAGGCCGTACCGGGAAATCCGGCCGTAGGTGGGTTTCAAGCCAACGACGCCGCAGAAAGAAGCTGGCTGCCGGATCGAGCCGCCGGTGTCGGAACCCAATGCAGCCGGCGCCATTCGGGCCGCCACCGCCGCCGCCGAACCGCCGCTGGAACCGCCCGGCACGTACCCTAAGTCCCACGGGTTGCGCGTCGGCCCGTAACAGGAATGTTCGCAGGAGGAGCCGAACGCGAACTCATCCATGTTGGCCATCCCCAACAGGATCGCCCCCGCCTTCTTCAGACGTTCCACCACCGTCGCGTCGTACGGCGGCCGGAACCCGGCCAGGATTTTGGAAGCGCAGGTGGTGGGCGCTCCCCGGACGCAGATGTTGTCCTTGATGAGGAGCGGGATCCCCCAGAGCGGACGCTCGGCGGATGGGCCCGCCTTTTCCAGTTCCTTCACTTGCTCCCGGACCCGCTGAGGATCCATCCAGGCGAAGGCATGGATCTTCGGCTCTTGCTGCTCAATCCGGCGCAGGAGATCCTCGGCGACCTGGACAGGAGCCGCTTTCTTCTGGCGGTAGGATTCTTGGATCTGTCGGAGAGTCAAAGGATCAGCCGGTGGGATCAATGATTTTCGGGACTTTGAAGAACGGCCCTTCCCGCGCCGGGGCGTTGGCCAGCGCCTCTTCGGTCGGCAGAGACGGCTGGAGTTTATCCTCCCGGAAAACATTGCTCAGCGGAAGGACATGGCTGGTCGGAGCCACTCCCTCGGTCTTGGCGGATTTGAGTTTCTCAACGTAGGAGAGGATCCCGTCCAATTGGCCGGCAAAACGGGCCAATTCCTCATCGGTCAGCTGGATCCGCGCGAGGCGGGACAGGGCTTCGACGTCCTTCGGAGAGATCGCCATCGGCTTACACTCTGATCTTCGTTCGAACCATCTCCAGAATCTCAGAGGCCAGACGAATTGCCTCTCTTGCCTGATCCATCGTATAGCTCTCAAAAGGAACCGCCGGATCCGCCACCGCATCCGGATAACGCGTCGCGATGTAAAACTGGTCAAGAACATTCGCGCCATCAACGAATTTGGAAAACGAAGGATCTTTCTCAGCGCATCGTTCGGCCAGGAAAACGACCGAATGCTCGCGTTCACCACGGCTACCGGCGAAATAGAGGAAAGCCTTCAGGGATTTCTGCGAGGATTGCTCGGCAAAGTAACAGGCATCCGCCGGACACCATTCGCGAAGTCGTTTTGCCGTTTCCAGATCATGCTCTGCCTGGCGAAGCCAACGCTGAGAATCCTCACGCGGCCTTTTCATACAGGACCGCTCCCTCCTTCAGGATAGATTCAATGAATGGATTCTCATTCTCCCTCATCCGGGAGAACTCCTCTGGGGTGTAAACAAACAAATCCACAGGCCCTATGCCCCTGCGCAGTAGCTTGACCGCTTCAACAGAACGAGCAACGAAAGACGCCGTTGTCCGCTTGATGATTGCCACGTCCAAGTCGCTGTATTCGTCCACATCTCCTCGGGCAGCAGAACCAAAAAGGATGATCTTTTCCGGTTGATAAGCCTTTAGGTCTTCCAGGAGCCACTGAATTCTTTGGGAGATCGACGGAGCGGGCGGTTGTTTCATGAGAATTATCTTAGCACAGAACTTCTAGCAGAGGGCCGAAAGTGAAGTCAACGCGCCGCCAGAGCGGCTTGGATCTTGACCAATTCGGCGAGATGCAGGGTCTCCGGGCGCCGGACCGGGTCGATCCCAACGGCTTTGAGGCGGCGGGCCGTCTCTTCCTTATCCAGATCGATGCCCGCCGTCAGGAGGGCGTTCAGCAGCGTCTTGCGACGGTGGGTGAAGATCCCGCGCACCAGCTTCAGCACCGCCTCTTCCTGATCCGGCGGGACGACCGGTTTTTCCAGCGGGTCCAGGCGCAGCAGCGCCGAGGTCACTTTGGGCTGCGGATAGAAAGCGCCGGGATGGATGGTGAAAGCGATGGAGGGCTTGAACGCCACCTGCACCATTAGGCTGATGCTGGAGCAAACCTTGCCGCCTGGTTTCGCGACGATCCGGTCCGCCACCTCCTTCTGGATCGTCAGCAAGACCCGCTTGACCCATGTGCGCTGCTTCAGCAGGAACTCCAGGATCGGGCTGGTCAACGAGTATGGGATGTTGCCGACCACCAGCAGCGAATGCGGCGTCCCCATCGCGTAAGAACCCAGGTCCATCTCCAGGATGTCGGAGCGGACCAACTGAAGGCTCCCCTGGTCGCGCAACCGGTCGGTCAGCACCTGCAGGAACCGGCGGTCACGTTCCACCGCGTAGACGGTGGCGCCGGATTTGAGCAGCTCGTCCGTGAGCGCCCCGAGCCCCGCGCCGATCTCGAGCACGGAATCGCCCGGGCGCGCGCCGAGCTCACCCGCAATCCGGGAAAGCTGCCGGCCGTCCACCAGGAAACATTGCCCCATCCTTCGGGGCGATATCCCCAGGTTGTACTTCCGTACAATCTCCTTGATCTCCCGAACGTTCAGCACGTCCGAACCGGCGAAAGGGCGAGGGGGCGAACGGGCGAGTAAAAAATCACTTCCGAATCACCCACTTGTTTGGCTCATCAATCATACGAATGAGTTGAGCAACTGCATGGTCGCATTCTTCATCCCGTATTCCCTTGCCGTTTCGCCGATTCGCCGTTTCGAAAGTTGGATGGCGAGGTCAATTGCGGCGCGCATGGAAGAGGGATCGGCGCGGCCCTTGCCGGCCAAGTCGAAGGCGGTGCCGTGCACCGGCGAGGTGCGGACGAACGGAAGCCCCAGCGTCACGTTGACCGCCCGCTCCCAGCCGATCAGCTTGACCGGAATGAGCGCCTGGTCATGGTAGAGCGCCACGACGGCATCGTATTCGCCCTGCGCGGCGGCCTGAATGAGGCTATCCACCGGAAGAGGGCCGGTCACTCCGGGAACGCGGCGGACGGCCGGCAATAAAATCTTTTTCTCTTCCCCGCCGAACATCCCCCCTTCCCCGCCGTGCGGATTCAGCGCAGCGAGGCCGATCCGCGGGTGCCGGATTCCGAAATCACTAACCAACGCACGCCGCGTCGCCTCCAATACCCGCGTCACTTCCTTTTGATTGATCCGCCGCGGGACTTCCCGGATGGACCAATGCGTGGTCACGAGGCTCACGCGGAACCGGCCGGTCACGAACATCATCGTGGTCCGGCAGCGGAACGCACCGGCCAGGTATTCGGTATGCCCGCGCCACCGGATCCCCGCCCGGGCGATCGCTTCCTTGGAGACCGGGCCGGTGATGAGGGCGTCCGCCTGGCCTCGGCGCAGCCGGCGGACCGCTTCCTCTAAATAGGCATAGGCCGCCCGGCCGGAACCGGCATGGCGCAGATCCACCCAATCATGCCGGTCCCAGGGAACTTTCAGGCGGAGACGCCGCGCAAGGGTTTTCAAAAGGGAGAGGTCGCCGATGACCGTCACCCTTCGACGGAGGGAACTTAAGGATTTGAGGACCACCTCCGGTCCGATCCCGGCCGGATCCCCCAGGGTGACCAGAAGACGAGATCCCTCGCTTCGCTCGGGATGACGTTCAGCCATCGGGCTTACACTCGCTGCGCTCGCGTAAGCCCGGGCTTCACGTCACTTCACGGAGATGTACGAGTCCGCCCGGAGCTTGGCGATCCACTCGTTGTAGCGGAAAGCGCCCTTCTCATTGAGGATTCGGTTTTGGATCTCGTTCTGGGCCTCGGCCAAATCCGGCTGGCGAGAGGGCCGGACCGATTCGATGAGGAAGATGTGGAATCCGCTGGGCGTTTTGATGATGGGGGAGACTTCTCCCGCCTTCAAGTCGAACAGGACGTTGTCGATCTCCTTGCGGTTCTTGCCCTTCTCCAGCAGGCCGATCCGACCGCCCATCTGGGCGTTGAAACCGTCGGAGAAGCGTTTGGCCAGATCGTAGAAATCGGCTCCGGTCCCAAGCTGCTTGCGGAGATCCTTGGCCTGGGAGTAGGCGCGTTCTACGTCCAGGTTGTCCTTCGGGCGGATCAGGAGGGTCGCCACTTGAACCGCCGGCGGGGTGATGAAGTCGGCTTTGTGGGCCTCGTAGTAGGCGGTCATCTCCGCCGGGGAGACGGTGAGCCTTGAGCGGATCTCCCGGCCGATCAGCTTCTGGATGGTGATCTGATCTTTGAATCGGCCCTTCAAATCCTCCACCGTCAATCCCTGTTCCCCGAGGACCTGCGCAAACTCCTCCAGGCCCGAGAACTTCGACTGGGTGTTCTTCAACAGCTCTTCCACTTCCTGCTGGGAGACCTCGATCACGGGCGGGGTTCCGATCTTGCCTTTCGAGACCTCGATCGGGCGGGGACTGCGCGCCTCTTGCAGCATGAGGTGCTCGTCAATGAGCTGCTGAAGGACGCGATGTTTCACCTCATCCATCTGCTTGGAGAGATCCTCGGGCCCAAGGCCGGCCTGCATCTGAAGATAGACGGGGACGAGCGCGCGATGGAACTCGGCCTGAGTGATCACATCGTTGTTGACGACGGCGACGATGTGGTTCTGATCGGCCGCGTCGCTCCTGCGCCGCGGCATTTCCTCGGCAGCGAGGATGGTGCCGCCTCGGTCACCGGAATCCGGGACGCACCAAGCCGCCCCTGCGGAGAGAATCAGGACGGAAAAAAAGAGGCCGCTACTTTTGAGAAGGGGCAGCGGGCTGGCCGCGGGTTGCCGGGACGGGCGAGTTGAAATTCTCACGGATCTTGACCTGCGCCTTGGAACGCAGCTCCTGCACTATATTTTGCACCGCCTGCTGCCCCTGCTGGTTCTGCAGGCCCTGCCGGATCTGGTCGCGCACCTCCGCCAGGGGCCTCTGGTGCGCGGCCTTCTGCTCGGTGAGCAGAATGATGTGGTAGCCGAGCGGAGTCTTCACCACGCCGCTCATCTCGCCGGGCTTGAGCTTCGCGCAGGCTTCCTCAAACTCGGAGATCACCTGTCCTTTCGCGAAGAACCCGATGTCGCCGCCGTTGGACTTGGAAGGATCGGTGGAGAGGTCCTCCGCCACCTTGGTGAACGGCTCGCCGCCCTTGATCCGCTCGAGGGCCTTCTTCGCCGTCGTCTCGTCGGCCGCCAGGATGTGGCTGGCCCGGTAATTCTCGGGCTGCATGAAGTTGGATTTATTGGTTTCGTAGAACCGGGCAATCTGCTCGTCCGTGACCGGGGCTTCCTTTTCCTTACGGAGGATCTCCAGGAGCCGGCCCACCAGGATCTGCTTCTGGGCCTCCTGAAGCAATCTGCGAACCTCGGCGTCCCGACCCAAACCTCGCTTCTGGGCCTCCTGAAGCAGGATCGCCTCCATGACCATCTGGTCCAGCAGCCGCCCCTTCTGCTCAGTGTAGGCGGACCGGGCGGAGGGGTTCATGCTGGAAATCCGGTTCTCCAGCTCTTTTACGGTGATCACGCGGCCGTTGACAACCGCGGCGACCTTGCCTTTGGAACCGCAGCCGGACAGGAGAACGCCGGTCAAAACGAACGCAAGAAAGCGGGACGATTGGGCTGGCATAGATGGAAGTCTAGCATGCGCTCCGATCGGGGACAAGGGGGAAATTGCGCCCTTTCGGGCCGCGGAGCCGCTCGATCTCGCCCCGCAGCAGCCGGCAGTAGAGATCAAATCCGACGGAAGAAATATGCCCGTGCTGCTCTAGCCCAAGCAGGTTTCCCGCCCCGCGCAGCTGCAGGTCCTGCAGCGCGATCTGGAAACCGGCCCCCAGGCTGGAGAACTCTTCAACCGCCTTCAGCCGCTTCTTCGCCTCCTCGGACAGCGGCATCCCTTTCGGGGTCAGGAAGAGGCAGTGGGCCTGCCGCGTGAACCGCCCCACCCGTCCCCGCAGCTGGTACAGGTCGGCCAGGCCGAAACTGTCCGGCCGGAAAACGATCATCGTGTTGGCGTTCGGGACGTCGATACCGGACTCAACAATCGCCGTGGAGATCAGGAGATCCGCCTCCTTGCGCATGAAGGCCAGCATCGCCTTCTCCAGCGCGCGGGACGGCATCTGCCCGTGCGCGACCGCCAGACGGGCCTCCGGAATCCAGCTGGAAATCTGTTTGTGCACCTTCTCGATCCCTTCGATCCAGGGAAAGATCACGAAAACCTGACCGCCGCGCTTCAACTCCCGCCGGACCGCTTCCTGCACCGCTTCGGGGTTTTCCTCCAACACTTCGGTCTTGACCGGAAGCCTCTCGAACGGAGGGGTATCGATGAGAGACATCGCCCGGGCCCCCACCAGCGCCTGGTAGAGCGTGCGCGGGATCGGCGTGGCGGTAAGCGTCAGCACATCCACGTCTGCCTGCAGCTGCTTCAGCCGCTCCTTGTGCCGGACTCCGAACCGCTGCTCCTCATCAATGATCACCAACCCCAGGTTCTTGAAGCGGACATCCTTGGAGAGGAGGCGGTGGGTCCCGATCACGATGTCCACCCCGCCCCGCGCCAGCCCTTGGACCACCTCCTGCTGGGCGGCGGGGCTCTGGAACCGGGAGAGCATGCCGACCGTCACCGGAAACTCCTTCATCCGGGCCTTGAAGGTGTTGGTGTGCTGCTCGGCCAGGATGGTGGTGGGACACAGCAGCGCCACCTGCCGGTCGTCCATCATCGCCTTGAAGGCGGCCCGCAGCGCCACTTCGGTCTTGCCGTAGCCGACGTCCCCGCAGAGCAACCGGTTCATGCATCCGGAAGATTCCATCTCTTCCTTAACCTCTTGGGTCGCCCGGACCTGGCCCGCAGTCTCTTTATAAGGAAAGGAGGCCTCCATCTGCCGCTGCCACTCGGTGTCGGGGCGGAAGGCGTGGCCCTTGGCGCTCAACCGCTTGGCCTCCAGCCGCAGCAGCTCCGCCGCCACCGAGGCAGCCCCGGTCCTGGCCCACTCCTTGGAACGGGCCCAGTAGCGGGTACCGAGCCGTGAAAGCTTCGGAGGCCTTCCTTCGAAACCGATGTACTTCTGGACCAGGTGGAGCTCTTCCTGCGGGATGTACAGCCGGTCCCCGCCGGCATACTCCAAGACCAGATGCTTCTCGATCCCACGCGGGGTGCGGACGCGTTTGAGCCCCAGGTACCGGCCGATCCCGTGCGTGATGTGGACGACCCGATCCCCGCTGCGGATGTCCACAAAAGGATCGAGCGGCGACTCCTCTCCAAGGAAGGGCCGGCGCAGATCCGCCCGGAGGGTCTTGCGGTGCAGCGTGACGGTGGGCAGGAGGATCAGGATCTCGTGGGAGAGAAACGGATGGCCGGTGCGGGGATGGACGGAACGGATGCTTTCCACCGTCTCCCCGTTCAGCTCGATCCGGACCGGGGCGTCGAATCCCTCGGGGAAAAGGTCCAACACTCCGCCCCGCAACGCCATCTCGCCAGGATCGCTGACTTTGGGAACGCGCTGGTAGCCCTGCTCGGCCAGCGCACGGATCGCCGCGTGCGGGTCCATCTGCTGGCCCCGGCAAATCTTCAGTCCTTCATTCACATCTTTTCGGGGGCGGAGACACCGAGGAGCGTGAGGCCGGTGGCGATCACCGTCCGCACCGCCAGCACCAGATCCAGACGAGCCGCGGCCAGCGCCGGATCCACCCCGATCACCCGGTGCGCATCGTAAAATCGATGGAGCGCCTCCGCCAATTCTTGCAGGGTGGTGATCAGGCCGAACGGCTCCAGGCTCCGGGCGCAGGACTCCACCTCGCCGGGGAACAGGCGAAGCAGGCGCAGCAGTCGCGCCTCTTCCGGCGCCTTCAGCGCCGAAAAATCACCGCGGCCGGGCGTGATCCCTTCCTTTTTGGCGTTCGCCAGGATGTTGCAGATCCGGGCGTGGGCGTACTGGATGTAGTAGACCGGGTTTTCCAGCGTGTGCTTTTTGGCCAGCTCCAGGTCGAACTCCAGGTGGGCATCCATCTTGCGCAGCAGGAAGAAGAAGCGGGCGGCGTCCCGGCCCACCTCGCTCATCACCTGCGTCAGCGTGATGAACTGGCCTTCCCGGGTGGACATCGGGATCGTCTCGCTGCCGCGCTTCAACGTGCACAGCTGCACGATCCGGATCTGAAGCCCCTCCGGCGGGAAGCCCATCCCCTGCACCGCCGCTTTGAGGCGCGCGATGTAGCCGTGGTGGTCCGGCCCCCAGAGATTGACCAGCAGCCCGAAGCCCCTCTCAAATTTCCGGCGGTGGTAGGCGATGTCCGCCGCGATGTAGGTGAGCCGCCCGTCCGACCGGATCACCACCCGGTCTTTGTCGTCCCCGAACGCGGTGGACTTGAGCCACCAGGCCCCCTCCGCTTCGTAGAGGAACCCCTTATCCTTCAGGAGGTCCAGCGTCTTGCGCAGGAACTGCCCTTCGTCGAGGGAACTCTGGGGGAACCATTCGTCGAAACCGATACCGAATTGGTCCAGATCCGACCGGATCACCGCGGTCAGCTCCCGGACGGCGAACGCGCGTGCCTCATCCTGCGCTTTCGCGCCTTCGAGGGCTGCCCGGCCTTTTTCTTCCAAAAGTTTCTTGCCGAGATCGAAGACGTACGTCCCCTTGTAACCGTTCTCCGGGAACTGCGCGGGGATCCCCGCCGCCTCGCGCGCGCGCGCGAGGACGGAGGTCCCGATCAGATCGATCTGCGTTCCCTCATCGTTCAAGTAATATTCGCGATGGACCTGATAGCCGGCGAAGGCCAGCAGGTTGGCCAGCGCGTCCCCCACCGCCGCCTGCCGCCCGTGCGCGACCGAGAGGGGGCCGGTCGGATTGGCGCTGACGAACTCCACGATCGCCTTGCGGCCCTGGCCGACCTCCACCCGGCCGTAGTCGGCCCCGCGGCCGAGCACCTCCTGGAGGACGGAGTGCAGGAACCGGTCGCTCAGGAAGAAGTTGATGAAACCCGGCGGCTTCACCTCCAGCCGATCCACCGCCTCCTCGAGCGCCGATCCCTTCAGTTTTTCCCGCAGGGCGGAGGCCAGCGCTTCCGCTAACTGGAGGGGAGGCTTATGCCGGCGTGAAGCCAGCTGCATCGCGATGGAACAGACGAGATCTCCGTGGGAAACGTTCCGGGGCAGCCCCAGACTGGTATCCGGCAGGCCGTCCCCGTCTGAAAGCTTCAGATCCCGGACGGACTGCCGGATGAGGTTTGAGAGAGCAGATTCGAGCAAAGAAACAGAGATCATGGCGGCAAAATCCGGTCAGCTTTTAGAGGGACGCAGGCGGGGCGCATCGGCCCACAGCCGCTCCAGCTTGTAGAACTGTCTCGCCTCAGGCGAGAAAACGTGCCCGACCACCGACCCGAAGTCCAGCAGCATCCAACCTCCCTCCGGCCGTCCCTCGCTGTGACGGGTGCGCATCCCTTTCTCGGACAACTGTTCCTGGATCTCTTCGGTCACGGTCTGGATCCGCCGGTCTGAGGCGGCGTTGCAGATCAGGAAGAAATCGAAGCTGAAGGAAAGCTTGCGCAGATCAAGGATGATCAACTCTTCGGCCTTGGCATCCAAGGCCGCCTGAGCCATGCTGAGAACGACCTGCCTACTGCTTCGGAGAGGTATGGCCCAGAATCCGGTAGAGCCCCGTCCCGCAGTCCGGGCATTTGCCCTTCATGGCGGGCCGCCCGTTCTTCATCTGGACTTGCTGGGCGTCCTGCATCTCTTTCGAGGCTTTGCATTTGACGCAATAAGCTTCCATGATTCCTGTCCTCCTGATGTGGGTTTCAAGCTCATCCGGAATCTATCACGCGTGGCAATGCCTGTCAATGCCGTCCCCATCAGACGTTCTCTTCGTGGATTTCGCCGACGATTTCTTCGATGAGGTCCTCCAGCGTGACC
>Ga0105164_10001610_pt1 | contig 14418 bp, 15 predicted proteins | sample VDWuncwatermetaG_FD_89674 | JGI IMG/M metagenome (GOLD analysis project Ga0105164, IMG submission 89674) | Wastewater microbial communities from Netherlands to study Microbial Dark Matter (Phase II) - VDW unchlorinated drinking water | ecosystem: Environmental > Aquatic > Freshwater > Drinking...
ACTCACTCATACTTGGTCAAAATTACCGCACATAATAAGTTATTATACAGTTTCTGTATAATAACTGAGCTAAGTGATTAAATCAAGGAAAAGTAATATTAGGTTAGCGAGTGTTAATTGAAGCGGATTTTATAATCCTTATCCTTTTCAGCACAGGAGGGTGAGAGTAATAAAAGGCAGCGTATAAGGGATGCGGGTGGAGGTTTGAAAGGTTGTCCTTTGAAAGTTTTACAAGCGCGTTTATCATGCCCTCCTTTTCTCCGGTAAGCTCGCAGGCAAAGCGGTCTGCCTCTATCTCATATTTTCTTGAGAAATAATTAAATAGAGGGGTAAAGGGAAAGGCTGCTATGGAGCCGAGAAAGCCCAGCAGGATTGCCTTTGCAAAGAAACTGCTCTCCTTTATATTAAACAGATTAATAAGAAGCTCACTTTGAAGCATCTTAAAGCCTATATAACTTGCAATTAATGCAATAACCTCTGAAACAATTATAAATTTTATAATATGCCTTTTCTTCCAATGTCCAACCTCATGTGCAAGCACTGCAAGCGCCTCATCTTCATTCATTTTCTCAATGAGGGTGTCATAGAGGACGATCCTTTTTACCCTTCCGATGCCTGTAAAATAGGCATTTGTGTGCCTCGTCCTTTTTGAGGCGTCCATCTTAAATATGCTGCTAACCTTAATGCCGACTTTTTGCATAAGATTATTTATACCATCTTCAAGGGTCTTATTATCAATGGGTGTAAATTTATTAAAAAGCGGCTCTATTACATAAGGGGATATGTAGATGATAAAGATGCTATAAGCAAAAAAGAAACACCACACCCAGAACCACCAGAATTTCGGGCTCTGCTGAACAAGCCATAATCCTATAGATATTATTAAAACAGAAATGAGGCTTGATATAAGGATTGATTTTGCAAAATCAGCTATCCATAATTTAATGCTCATTGTACTGAAGCCGTATTTTCTTTCTATTACAAAGGTATGGTATAAACTGAAAGGAATTTCAATGATTGTATCAGCATAAATAAGGAGCATAAAAAAGATCACCCCGGAAAGGATAAAGGGCAGATTCAGTGCAGCAATCCATGAGTTGTAAACATCTAAAAGGCCGCAAAAGAGAAAGAGCAGCAGGATTGCCTTATTAAAGATGGATGAGAAAAATCCAAATCTAATATTTTCTACTGTATAGTTTCTTGCCCTGTTTAGAAGCGCCTGATCAATCTGGCCTTCAAATTCACGCGGAATAAATGAGCCGAATCTTTTCAGATGAGAGAGATTCAGGTATTTTAACCAGTAGGTGAATAAAATTACAAGGAGATATAAGATAATAACAAGATATCGTTCCATTTTTCTATTCTATCACTTTTATTACTAAAAGCTTGTTGAAAAACCCAACAATCTCTGATTACACCGATGAAAGGCAAGATTACACAGATTAAAACTCCTTGAAATATCTGTGTAATCATTTTTCCTAATCTGTGTAATCAAGGCTGTTGAAGACTTTTTCAACAGCCTGCTAATCAGTCTATCATGACCAAAGATAAATCTGTCATGCCCGAATGTCTTTGTCGGGCATCCAGTCTTATGGATTCCCGCCAGAAACCTGCGGGAATGACAATGAGGAAGGTTTAAGATTAGCAGCTTAATATGCGTACAGTTTGCCGTATGGACGGGAGCTTTTTGGATAGAGTTTGACAAACTTTTCTGACATTATCTCATTATAATTAAATCCAAGGTCATCGCAGTATTCCTTAATCAAGGCAGACAGCTTTTTCTTGTCTTCATCATTCAGCTCAGAAACTCCGACCTCTGCGCCGCACTGATACTGGTCAACCTCGCCCCTTATATACATTACACCGCCATGCATGCCCGTGCCCAGATAATCACCTGCAATCGGTGTATCCTTTTTTCTATTGATGCCGAGGAGGATGAGAACCCCGCCTGCCATATATTCGCCAAAGAAATTTCCTGCTGTGCCGCCAATAATCATTACAGGCATCTTATCCATATAACCCTTCATGTGTATGCCGACCCTGAAACCGGCATCCCCTTTTACAAAGAGCTTGCCACCGCGCATTCCGTAGCCGAGGACATCGCCTGCATGGCCGTGTATAACAACCTTTCCTTCATTCATTGTATTGGAGACATCATCCTGCGCATTGCTATGAACAATCAAAGTGGGGCCGTCCATAAACGCAGCCATATCATTGCCTGGTACGCCGTGAATATCTATCTTTACATCACTGCCCTGAAGACCGTCGCCAATATACCTCTGGCCATTGACATTTATTAAATCAAATTCCTTCTCACCAGAGGCAACAGCATCCCTGATTGTTTTATTTAGGTTTCTATAATACATGCCTCTTGCATCAATCTTCATCATGCTGCTACATCCTTATCAAGGTTCACAATAACCGCCTCTCCTGCCTTTGGGGCCCATACCCTCTCCGGGCTTGGACATATTTCTATAATAGCAGACTCCTCGCTTGCCATGTAAACCATATCGTCTTTTGATGCAACAACAAGGGGCCTTAGCTTAATCCTGTCATTCATGCCAACCATACCCCTTGTATAACCAAATACAAAGGCAAAGGGGCCATTTAATAATGCGCTTCCATAAACCATGCGGAGGGCAGTAATTATCTGCTTCTCATTTTCCGGCATCCTTGCAATAGACTTCCAGAATGGAGAGGCTAATGCAACACATGCTGTCTCAGGCCTTAGTCCATGCCTTCTTATTAATAAGTCCAAAAGATATGCAACAACCTCTGTATCAGTTAAAAGTGTAAGTTTGTACCCGAACATCTCAAGGTATCTTTTGTTTATGCCATAAGATGTGATCTCGCCATTGTGGACAATTGACCAGTCAAGGAGCGTAAATGGGTGCGCGCCGCCCCACCAGCCGGGTGTATTTGTCGGAAAGCGGTTGTGCGCTGTCCAGATGTAGCCTTCATAATTTTCTATCATAAAGAAGTCTGCGATCTCCTCTGGAAAGCCAACCCCCTTAAATGCGCCCATATTTTTGCCGCTTGAAAATATATAAGCGCCATGAATATCGCTGTTGATATGCATTACAGAATTGACAATAATATCATCATCGCTGATATTCGTCACGCTGCTGCCTCTTTTATTGTCTTTAACCTTTACAAAATATCTCCAGAGAATCGGAGAGGTGGGAATTGCCTTTGACTTTTTTGTTGGTATCTCTTCTGCTAAATCAACTGTAAGGTTTTCATCAAGGTATGCCTCTGCTGCCTTTTTTGCTTCCATGTTATCATACATCAGATGAAAGGCGTAATAGTCTTTATATTTTGGATATATGCCGTATGCTGCAAAACCGCCGCCCAAGCCATTGCCCCTGTCATGCTGGCATGCAATGGAGCACCTGATTACAGAGCCGCTTATCTTTCTGCCCTTTGTGCTTATAATGCCTGTCAGGCCGCAGCCTGCAATATCCTTTTGAAAATCATAATTGCTCATAACATAACACCTTATTTTGAAATGGGGTTAATAATATATAAAATTTTTGCCCCTCTGTCAACGATTTTCTACCTTTCCTTCACATCCCACAAGTCCCTAAGGCTGTCGCCCAAAAAGTTAAAGGCAATCACAACAATCATTATAGCAATGCCCGGGAAGATGGTCAGATGCGGCGCAACGAGGAGATAGTTTCTTCCCTCGTTCAGCATTGAGCCCCAGCTTGGGATTGGCGGCTGTGTGCCAAGGCCGAGAAAGCTCAGGCCCGCCTCTGCTGTTATTGCGCCTGCCATTCCAAAGCTCGCCTGAATTAGCACAGGCGCAATTATATTCGGCAGAATATGTTTTGTAATTATTCTAAAATCTCCTGCGCCGATTGCCCTTGCTGCAGAGACATATTCATATTCACGCACAGATAATATCTGTCCCCGTATAAGCCTTGCGTATCCAACCCAGCTTATAATTGAAAGCGCTAAAATTACATTTGTAAGGCTTGGGCCTAACACAGCAGTAATGCCGATTGCAAGCAGGATACCCGGAAATGCAAGCAATATATCTGCAATCCTCATAAACAGGTTGTCAATGAAACCGCCAAAATATCCTGATGCAGAGCCTATTATAAGGCCAAGAATTAATGAGATGCCGACTGCCATAATGCCAACCTGAAGCGATACCCGTGAGCCATATATTATCCTGCTTAGGATATCCCTTCCAAGCCTGTCCTGCCCAAGGATATGTTTGCTGCCCGGCCCTTTTAAGCCTTCAAAGAGATTTTGCTCAGAAGGGTCGTAGGGTGAAATGACTGGTGCAAAGCCAGCAGTTGTTATCAGTAATATAACTATTAATACTCCTGAGAATAATAATTTACTCATATCTTATCCTTGGGTCTATGTAGGCGTATAGGATATCTGTTAAAAGATTTATGAGCACATAACTAAGCGCAATAATAAGAATACAGCCCTGAACAAGGGGATAGTCCCGTGTATTTATTGCCTGAATCATAAGCCTGCCAATGCCGGGCCATGAGAAGATGGTCTCTGTAATAACAGCGCCTGCCAATAATGCGCCAAATTGAAGGCCTATCACTGTTACAATTGGTATCAAGGCATTTCTCAGGCCGTGCTTTGCAATAACTGCAAAATTGCTCAATCCCTTTGCTTTTGCTGCTGTTATGTATTCCTTATTCAATACCTCAAGCATGCTTGCCCTCGTCATCCGTGAAAGTATTGCAGCCATGCCCATGCCGAGTGTCAATGCAGGAAGAATCAGATGATAGATGCTCTCCCTTCCAGCTACAGGGAGCAGGCCGAGCTGAACAGAGAATAAAATAATGAGCAGGGGCCCTAACCAAAAATTCGGGATTGATACGCCAAACAGGGCAGAGAGCATTGAAAGCCTGTCAATAAGAGAGTTTTTCTTAACAGCAGAGATTATCCCTGCTGGGATGGAGATGAGGATTGATATAATCAATGCTGTAATGGTAAGCTCAAGTGTTGCAGGGTATCTTTCAATCACTGCGCTTAAAACAGTTTTGTTTGTATGAAGCGAGCGGCCAAGATCGCCTATTACAGCATTTTTAAGAAATATCAGATACTGCTCAGCAAGGCCCTTATCAAGGCCGAGTGCCTTTCGCAATACCTCTTTTTCAGAAGGCATTGCTGTCTCGCCGAGCATAACCTCAACAGGGTCTCCCGGAATCATGTGTATAAGAAAAAAAACCAGCGTTGCTACGCCAAATACAACAGGAAAGAGGAGTATCAGTCTTTTTGTAATATACCTTGCCAATAGTTATTCCTTATATATATTCTTAAATGACGAAAAATCACCATCAGGGAAAAGGACAAAACCCTTAACATTCCTTCTCATTGCAGCCACATTCTTTGGATGCCAGAGGCTTATATACGGAAGCTCCTCTGCAGCTATCTTTTGCACCTTGCTGTATATTTTTTTTCTATCTTTATTGGACAGAACCTTCTGCCCCTCTATAACAAGCCTGTCAATCTCTGCATTCTTATAACGATTCCTGTTATTTCCTTTAGGCGGCACCATATCAGAGTGAAAGATAGTGTAATAGATATCAGGGTCAACTATACCAATCCAGCTTAATGAATACAATTGAAAGTTTCCAGTCTTAATATCATTGTAAAATGTCCCCCATTCATAAGTCCTGATATCAAGGCCTATGCCAACCTCTTTCAGGTTTTTTTGCAGAACCTCTCCTATCATTTTTCTTAAATCATTATTCGTTGTCTTATAAACAAGCCTAAATCTCTCCATAGGGCCGCTACCGTCAGGGTCAGCAAAACCTGCCTCATCAAGGAGCCTTTTTGCCTTATCAGGATTATACTCATATCTTGTTACATCCTTCTCGTGCGCCCAGTTGTTTTTCGGCAGGACGCCTGTTGCAGGCTCTGCAATGCCTGCTAAGAGATTAGTTATAATACTGTTGCGGTCTATTGCATAAGCAATCGCCTTTCTTACCCTCTTATCTTTCAAAACAGGGTCTGTAAGATTAAAGCCGAGATAGGAATAATTAACCCCATCGCCTGTTAAGATAGTAATATTTTTATCTTTATTAAGAGAATCTAGTAGGTCTGGCGGTATGGCATTCTGAATAAAGTCTATCTCGCCTGTTTTCAGGCCAAGCAGCCGTATGGTGTCATCTGAAATTATTTTAAAGATGAGCTTCGAAAGTTTTGCTTTGCCTTCAAAATAATCTGAATTTCTTTTTAATTCAATCCTCTCGTCAGCTATCCATTTTAAAAATATAAAAGGGCCTGTGCCAATAGGCCTGATTGTAAAATCTCTCTTAGCCTTTTCTGCGTCATCTTTAGGCACAATCCCCATTGTCATATTTATCAGAAAAGTCGCATAAGACTCTGACAGGACAAATTTCACAGTGTATTTATCTATGACTATAATTGCCTTTATCTTTTCGTAGGACTTCCTGTGAGGTGATAAAAAGGAAGGGTTTAATATGCTCTCAAAGGTATATTTAACATCCTCTGCTGTAAGTTCATTGCCATTGTGAAATCTAATGCCTTTCCTGAGATAAAAAATATATGTAACAGGATTCGGATTCTCCCATTTTTCTGACAGGTCAGGGACAAGATTCAGCTTTTCATCAAAACGAAGAAGTGAATTAAAGATAAGGCCGATTATTCTTGCGGAATTTGCATCTGTGGCAAGACGGGGGTCTAAGTTTGTGGGACTGCTCTCAAAGGCTGCGACAAGCTCATCCTTTTTAGCAACAAAATCACCTTTGCAGGAGATAAGCAAAAACAAAAAAAATGATGAGAAGATGAAAATGTGAATAAATTTTCGAAGCACTGCACGCTCATTAGCTTCTAATTTTAGTGTAGTATCTCACAAAATAACTTATTACTATTATGTCATTCCTGCGAAAGCAGGAATCCAGAGCAAATCAGGACTGGATTCCGCATCAAGTGCGGAATGACACTACAAACACTACACTATCTTATGCGGACTTTGCATCCTTTTCATATATTAGAATAGGCTCAGATTTCTTGTTTATCGCATCAGCATTGATGATGCAGTCCTTTACATTCTTCTGTGAAGGTATTTCATACATCAGATCAAGCATCACATCCTCAAGTATTGCCCTTAAGCCCCTTGCCCCTGTCTTTTTGGAAATGGCATTCTTTGCAATAGCAGTAAGCGCGTCCTCTGTAAATCTCAGGCTCACCTTTTCAAATGCAAAGAGCCTTTCATACTGCTTTATGATTGCATTCTTCGGCTCAGTCAAGATGCGCACAAGCGCCTTTTCATCCAGATCCTCAAGTGTGGCTATGACCGGAAGCCTGCCGATAAATTCCGGAATAAGACCATATTTCAACAAATCCTCTGGCTGGACCAATGAAAGAATCTCGCCAACCCTTCTGTCCTTTTTTGTCTTTATCTCTGCGCCAAAGCCCATGGAGTTTTGGCCAATCCTTTTTTCAATGTTGTTCTCCAGCCCAACAAAGGCGCCTCCGCATATAAAGAGTATGTTTGAAGTATCTACCTGAACAAACTCCTGATGCGGATGCTTTCTGCCGCCCTGAGGCGGGACACTGGCAATAGTGCCTTCAATAATCTTTAACAATGCCTGCTGAACACCCTCGCCGGAGACATCCCTTGTAATGGATGGGTTTTCAGACTTTCTGCTAATCTTGTCTATCTCATCTATATAAACAATTCCGCGGGATGCCTTTTCAGCGTCATAGTCTGCTGCCTGAAGCAGTTTTAATATAATATTCTCCACATCCTCGCCAACATATCCTGCCTCTGTAAGTGTGGTTGCATCAGCAATTGTGAATGGAACATTAAGTATTCTTGCAAGCGTCTGTGCAAGGAGGGTCTTTCCTGTGCCTGTAGGGCCAACCAATAATATATTCCCCTTCTGAAGCTCTACATCGCTGCCTTCTCCAAGGGGCCCTATCCTTTTATAGTGGTTGTGAACTGCAACAGAGAGAATCTTCTTTGCCCTGTCCTGTCCGATTACATAGTTGTCAAGTATCCTTTTAATCTCAGCAGGCGCAGGGACCCTTGCTGTGCCTTCTATCTTCTCATCTTCATATTCCTCTGCTATTATTTCATTGCACAGGTCAACGCATTCATCGCATATATATATTGTAGGACCTGCAATTAATTTCTTGACCTCGTCCTGGCTCTTTCCGCAAAAGGAACATCTTAAAATCTGCCCGTCCTTCTCATTTCTTGCCATCTATACCCTCCAATGGCGTATCTTTACCGCCTGCTTTATAAAATTACTTTTCCCTGAGAGGGTGCTTTGTCAGCACCTCGTCAACAAGACCGTATTCCTTTGCCTGTTCCGCTGACATAAAATAATCCCTCTCTGTGTCAACCTGTATCTTCTCAACGGGCTGGCCTGTATGTTTTACAAGTATTTTATTAAGATTCTCGCGCATCTTTAATATCTCTCTTGCGTGAATCTCTATATCTGTTGCCTGTCCCTGGAATCCGCCCATAGGCTGATGGATCATAATCCTTGCATTAGGCAGGGAAAACCTCTTTCCTTTGGCGCCGGCAGTAAGAAGAAGCGCCCCCATGCTGGATGCCTGTCCGATGCATATTGTTGAGACAGGTGATTTTATATACTGCATGGTGTCGTAAATTGCAAGGCCTGCCAAAACATAACCGCCGGGAGAATTTACATATAAATGTATATCCTTATCAGGGTCTTCTGCCTCAAGAAATAAAAGCTGTGCAATAATAAGATTTGCCAGATTATCATCAATGGATGTGCCGATGAAGACAATCCTCTCTTTTAAAAGGCGGGAAAATATATCATAGGCCCGCTCACCCCTGTTTGTCTGCTCTACTACCATTGGTACAAGCATTATTTTTTATTTTCCCCCGCCAAGAAATTACCCTTTTCTATCGGTATATCTTATGTAAATTATTATATCATATTTTCTTTATAAAGAGCAACAACCATAAAAATACATGTTATGCAGCTTCTTTGAATGCGGCCTTTGATACTATAATGTCCAATGTCTTGTCCTCGCGCAGCCGGCCTATTATATTTTCAATCACACCTTCTTTAGACTTTATATATTTTTTGAGCTCATCTATATTCTGATTCATTGACGCTGCCATCCTTCTTATCTCTGCTTCCACCTCTTCATTGCTGACTGAGACATTCTCCTTTTCAGCAATGACATCCAATATCAAAAACCCCTTTACCCTTTCTATGGCAATGGGTTCGTATTCCTTTTTTAGCTTTTCTTCTTCATCCCCGCTTATTGCCTTGCCATACTGCTGACCCTGCTGCTTTGCATTATAGAGCATGTAGCGGAGCTCCTTTTCAACCATTACAGGAGAGACATCAAATGATGTGCTGTCAACCAATTTCTTCAAAACATCCTTTCTGTAAGACTCCTTATTCATAGCCTCTTTTTGCGCTTTTAAATCCTCTTCTATCCTTTTCCTGAGCTCGTCAAAATTGTCAGTACCGCCGACATCCTTTGCAAATTCGTCGTCAAGATTCGGCAGTATCTTCTTTTTAACCTCTTTTATATTTACCTTAAAAACAACCTCTTTGCCGGATAACTCTTTATTCTGATTATCCTGATGCGTGTCAGGGTAATTTATGTTTATCTCAATGCTGTCGCCCTTTTTGCAGCCCTTGATTTTTTCCTCAAAGCCTTGAATAAAACCCTTTGAGCCTATCTCTATCAGATAGCCAGCTACCTTCCCGTTTTCAAGAGGCTTTCCATCTATAAAGCCCTCTGAATCTATAATAACAAAATTGCCGTCTTCAATAACATGTCCGTCCTCATAATTCTCAAGGGTTGAAAGCCTGTTCCTGAGCCCTTCAATAACCTTATCTATTTCATCTTTTACTATAGATACGTCCTTTTTTTCAATCTCAATACTGTCATAAGGCATTATATCGAACTTCGGCCTTATCTCTACCTTTGCTGTAAAGGTAAGGGGCGCATCCTTATTCAGATTGACATTCTCTACCTGCGGCAAATCAAGTGGTGTTATGCCCGCATCCTTTATCGCCTTCCTGTAATAATCAGGAATCAGCTTCTTTAATACATCCTCTTCTATCTCGCTTTTATAGTTTTTTTCAATTATGCCAAGCGGCGCTTTGCCGGGCCTGAAACCGGGTATCCTTACCCTTTTGTTGATATCTGATGATACCCTCTGAAATTCCTGTGACACCTCTTCTGTAGGTATCTCTATTTTCAGAATCCGTTGAGTTGGTGTTGTTTCCTGAATATCTACCTTCATTAACTTGAACCCCTTTTCTTTAATGTAAGGCATAGCAATCTATGCCCCTGCTTCTTTTCTGGTGCGAGAGGGGGGAGTTGAACCCCCACGGTTGCCCACTAGATCCTAAGTCTAGCGCGTCTGCCAGTTCCGCCACTCTCGCAGATAAAAATTGCAAAGCAATTTTTATACTTATAGCTAATAGCTTATAGCCATTAGCTATAAGTGCAAATTTTGCTTTGGCTAAATTTGTTTGGTGGGTGCTACAGGGATCGAACCTGTGGCCCGCTGATTAAGAGTTAATTCCATCCCCACCAATAATTTTATACCATATTATCTAATAGGCTGTCAATGCTTGAAAAAAATAAAGAATAAATTAAATTTTCATCGGCTTAAATCCAGTACTTTCAATTTTTCATTCTGAGCAAGTTCGGATAGCAACGTATCAGCACAAACAAAGACAAGGTTATCTGTTCTGCCTAAGGAGGTAGACAGTTGAATGGCATCTAATGTTCTTATAGATTTGTTATGCCCGTATCTTTTGATTATTGCTTTTGCCTGTTCTACATTATGGGAGGTAACTACCTGTATGGCAAGTCTATATGCGCAATCATCTTCAAAACTTGCAATGGCGGCATTAAGCACATCCTCGGAGATCTGATTCATTCGTCGTAATCTATATAAGGCAGAGTATAGCTCAATGCAGGCAATTTCAGAAATAAATATCTGATTTTCTTCATTTGAAAAAATCTCCTCTACAACCGAAGTATTTAATTCATCATGGTAAAGCTTTACAAGCGCAGAGGTATCAAAATAGTAATCTGTCATACCCTGTCCATCCGGGATTCTATAACCTCATTTGCCCAGGAAATCTTTGACATGGCAGTAAGCGCTCTGACTTTTTTATGCTCTTTTGTGAGTTGTTCAAGTAAAGATTTCTTTCCCCCAATTGGCTTTCTCATATGTTCTTTTCTGATAGCATCAAGAATTCTTGCAATATCCGGGAGCAACTCGTCAGGGATTTGTTCTAACTCTTTTATTATATCCTTTCTAATCATTATCTGCACCTCCTTGCCTGTTATTATACAACCTTACAGACCCTTCAACAAACCTTTTTCAGCAACCTGCTCTTTAAAGCCAAGGCCGATGATAATAATGGCATCTGCTCTATTTTTGCCTATTCTCCCGCAGGACAGAACAAAAGTGCCTGTCCAGATTTTCATATTTCCCTTGAGGTAGAGACGCAAGATTTTGCGTCTCTACTCAGTATATCATGGGGCATATTCTGGGTCTATTATTACAAATGCCGCAGGGACTGTTTTCTTGCCTAAATCAATCCATTTTAAAAGCCGATGATTTCCATCTTCAACATAATATTTTAATTTTACATCATCCGATTTCCTTTTTATTGCTCTACATGGTGGCGTAACTAATATAATAGGAAATTCAAACATCAAGTTTTCATTTTTATTAAAACATTGCTCACCATCAATCTTTTCTTTATATATCTTAGAATACTGTTCATCAGTTTTTAACAACTCATGAAGCCAGTAGAAGTTACCGACATCAGTTTTTCTCAAATCAATTTTATCTTTTGAATCATTTTTGCATAGAAGCTCACCATTCATTGGGCCTATTTCATTTATAGGAATATTTTCACGGCCTATAATTGCACAATTTTCAAAATGATGCTTCTCGTCATGAAGTGAAGCATGAATATAGTCTTTATCATGCTCATCAAGACTTTTATTCTTAATAATCTCAGCAAGCTCGGTCTTGCCTTTTGAAGCCCATTCACAGCATTCCACACAATTTTTATTATAGTTGCTTTTTAATTTGTATATACAATTAATAAGAATTTTTATCTCGTTAGTCAGTATGTCACATTTTATACAATCATTCATAATATATAGTCTTTGTCTTGTAAATTACGATACTGCTTAGTATTTTATTTTTAGCTTCTCGTATATTTTTTTAATGTTTAGCAACTCACGATAGTTTAATTGTAATAAATTTAGTGTTTTTTTGCCTTCTAAAATTTTGGAACAGCTTAAAATATGTATATAAATAGCTATTATTAAAATTATCCCCCCAATTACTAATATATATTCAGAAGGAGTTAAAAAATAAGCGCTCAAAAAAGTAAGGGAAAGGCATAGGATTATGATGTTAAGTACAAGAATCACGAGACTTGTACTTAAATCAACACCTTTTCCTAAAGCTTTCTTTCCATCAGTCCGTAATGTAATATAGTAGTATATATCATAATCCCTCTCTTTAAAAAGCCTTCTAATTTCATTCAAAGCATTATAATATTCTGTACTCTGTTTCCTCCAATATAAGGTTGTAATAAAGACTGCAATGCCAATTATAAAAAGTAAAATCAGTAGAAAAATTATAGAGGCAGAAATGACTGGGTTATTTTGAATTATTTTTTCAAAGACATTGAAAAATGATTCTCCATAAAGACGACAGTCTCTTTCTAGGACCTTATCATAGGAAAGCTTTAATGCGCCACTAATATATAAAAAAACAGCCGCAACAATAGTAAAATAGTATTTCATCCATTTGTCACGCTGCTGGCTCAGGTATTTTACCATCTCCCATGCTGCCTTATATTCTTCTAAAAGAAACTCCTTGCTTTCTCCGTCCATGTCAGTTCCCATCAAATATCCCCTTTTACAATTCTTACTTCCCCTTCTATCAACCCATACAGCCTATATACTATCTCGTCTATTTGCAAGACTGAAGAAAACGCCTGCCATAGCGGTTTGTTTTTATAAGCCCTGTAAGGGGGTGAGAGAAGACTCCTACTTCCGCTTTTTCAAATATTCATCAGCTTCTCTTTCACTCCAGCCAGTGGTTTCTATGAGTCCTTTCTTTATAATATTCAGGTAGTTCTCTGAAGGTTGATTTCTTTCATTTTCCCAGCATCCTGTAATAGTAAAAATCTTTAAATCATCTTTGCATCCTAATTCTAACTTTTCGTGATACCAGATCTTTCCCTCTTGCTCCCAGATTTCTTCAAATTGAGCCTCTTTAATTTTCCATAATCTGACTACTGAATGGTAATCTTTATTCTCTTCAACTTCACAGGATATGAATGCCACACCCTTGTTTCCCCAGCGAGGAGACTTTTTGGCAAAATATAACCTATGAGGCACATACATCCAGCCCATATTAACAGGGTTGGCTTTATCTGTGCATCCTTCATAATACCTTCCATCATATGTACCACCTTTAATGTAAACAATAAATCGTTCTTCAAGTAAATTAGAGCCATAAGCAGCATAAATTATATAGTTCATCTTTTATTTCCTCCCCTCCACTATCTCTATCTCCTCTGGCGTGAGGCCATAGAGGGCATAGACCATTTTATCAATCTGCCGTTCAAGAGCGGAGAGACTCAAACCCATAATCCAGATTTTCATACTCCTCGCGGCTCATCTGCTTTTCAAAATCCTTATCCACCACCAGCACCTCATCGTAGGTAAGGCCATACAGTTTGTAAACCATCAAGTCTATTTGCTGTTCAAGCTCACTTGTGCTCTTACCTTGTTTTTTTGTAAATAAAATTTTATCAACAATATTGATAAACGATAACTGACTTTTATATTCTGCTTTCTTTATTGGAATTTGAGATAATGGCTCGGTTATTAACTCAAGCATTTTACCTTTTTTCTTCCCATTTTTTAAAAGCCAATACAGAATAAATTTAGAATTTAAAATGCACAAAATATATTTTACATCATAGTTTAGATTTGTTACATTAATAAAGAAAACATCCATAACGGAATAAAAGGGTTCATTTGAAAATGCAAAACGATTCTCGTTTGACCTATTTGGATTAATGATTTTTACACCTTCAAAGTTTGTGTTAGGTCTATACCCATATAAATACCACCACTTTCCATCCCTGTCTGCATTTTTGAGTGCAAAGTTTCTGAACCTAGCATCCAATACTTTTTTATATCTTAAAAGATGATTTTTAATATTCGGATACTTATCAATCTTATCAATTGTATTAGTAATAATAATCCAATTTTTATTTTTTTTATTGAATATGTATTCATAAGTTCCATAAGTAATTGCACCACTTTGGGTATAATACCTATAGGAGGGAACCAAAGTGGGAAGGAAGTTCAAGCGTTTGAGTATAGAAGAGAGAGAATACATCGGTATACTGTTGG
>Ga0105164_10001611_pt1 | contig 14416 bp, 18 predicted proteins | sample VDWuncwatermetaG_FD_89674 | JGI IMG/M metagenome (GOLD analysis project Ga0105164, IMG submission 89674) | Wastewater microbial communities from Netherlands to study Microbial Dark Matter (Phase II) - VDW unchlorinated drinking water | ecosystem: Environmental > Aquatic > Freshwater > Drinking...
AAAAAACAGTAACCAAGTCAGACAGTTTAAGTCAAGAATAAAAAGTCAAAAGGCAAAAGTACAAGTAAAAAGTTAAAAGTGATTCTTACACCTAATGCTTTTAAGATTTTACTTTTAACTTGTGGTTTTACCTTTTTACTTTTGACTTTTTACTTATTACGATCCGCCTGTAATTTTTCAATAATAGCATCTGCCATTTCTTTGGTGCCTACGGCGGTTGGGTCTGTGGGCGTGGCTTTTAAATCGTAGGTAACCTGTTTTCCTTCATTGAGCACGGCCCTGACCGCCTCTTCAAGGGCAAACCCTGCTTTGCTTTCTCCGATATATTTAAGCATCAATGCCCCAGAGAGGATCATGGCAATCGGGTTGACTTTATTCATCCCTTTATATTTCGGAGCTGAGCCATGTACCGCTTCGAAAACAGCCATGTTGTCTCCGATATTGGCTCCGGGCGCCATACCCAATCCGCCGATGAGGCCGGCGCAGAGGTCAGAGATGATATCTCCGTAAAGATTAGGCAGTAACAGGCAGTCAAAATTCTGCGGCTTCAGCACTAACTGCATACTCATATTGTCTACTATCGCATCTTCAAAAGCTACCCTTCCAACATATTTTTTTGCGACTTCGCGGCAGACGCTAAGAAAAAGCCCGTCGGTAAATTTCATGATATTGGCCTTATGCACAGCGGTAATTTTTTTACGCCTATTTTTTAGAGCGTATTCAAAAGCAAACTCGGCGATCCTGCGCGTAGCAGATTCAGAGATCGGTTTAATGCTGATGCCTGAATCCGGCCGGATCTGTTTTTTGGAATAAATTTCAATTTCGGAGATCAATTTTTTTGTATCAGCCGCGCCCTTTTCAAACTCAATTCCGGCGTAGAGGTCCTCGGTGTTTTCGCGAAATATCACCAGGTCCACGTCCGTATAACGGCTGCGCGTGCCGGGATAGGTTTTGGCGGGGCGCAGGCAGGCAAAAAGATCAAGCGCCTGCCTGATGGCAACGTTGACCGAGCGAAAACCAGTGCCTATGGGTGTTACAATCGGGCCCTTTAAGGCGACCTTATTGGTTCTAATCGATTCCAGGACATTTGCCGGTAATAATTCGCCTGTTTGTTCTAATGCGCGCTGTCCGGCAAGCACTTCTTCCCATTCTATTTTTACACCGGTGGCCTCAATACATCTGACTGCAGCATAGGTTACTTCCGGGCCGATCCCGTCTCCGGGTATAAGAGTGACTTTACGCATAAGAAAAGTTAAATTTTTAATTCCCCGTGTTTTAAATAATGGTTGACCACGCCGCCTTCGCGAAGAAGTTCCTGCATGAATTTGGGGACGCGGCCGGTTTTCAATTTAGTCTTCTTGGTCAGGTTGGATACAGCTCCGTTGTCCAGGTCGATCTCTAACTCGTCGGATTCGTCGATCTTGTCAGTATCCACTTCCAACAAAGGCAGGCCGATATTAAAACTGTTGCGGTAGAATATGCGCGCAAACTTCTTGGATAATACCGCGGTTATCCCCGCCTCTTTTATCACCAAGGGCGCCTGTTCCCTGGAGGATCCCATTCCGAAATTGTTTCCCGCAACGATTATAGAACTGCCCGGGATGATCTTCTTGGGGAATTCCGGGTCTATGTCTTCCATGATATGCTCTGCCAGGACCTTCATATCGGTGATGGAAAATTTATAGCGTCCGGAGATGATGAAATCCGTATTTATATTATCGCCTAATTTTATGGCTTTGCCTTTTATTTTCATAAGGAGATACCCAACAAATATTTTTCGAGCGAGCAGCCAAGCTGCGAGTCGAGAAGAGTACGCTTATGTTCTCGACTCGGCCTGCGGCCTCGCTCGAACAATATCGAGGTTACATTTGCTTAAATTCTTCGGGGTTTTTAACCTTGGACATGGCTGTTTCGATGGTGATAGAACCGTTCTGCGCCAACTCCTTAAGCGATTTGTCCATGGTCCTCATGCCGTATTGCGTGCCTGTCTGCATCAAAGTGGGGATCTGCTCTACTTCCTCTTCGCGAATAAGGTTCCTGATGCCGGCAGTAGCCACCATTATTTCGCATGCCAGCACCCTTCCTTTTCCGCATGCGTGCGGCAGCAATAACTGCGAAACAACTCCCTGAAGGCAATCGGCCAGCTGGAGTTTTACCTGCTGCTGCTGATGAGGAGGAAAGACGTCTATAATCCTTTCTATGGTCTGCGGCGCATCCGGCGTATGCAGGGTAGCCAGCACCAAGTGGCCGGTTTCTGCGGCGGTGAGCGCTGTAGAAATAGTCTCCAGGTCGCGCATTTCGCCTACGACGATGACATTGGGGTCCTGGCGGAGGGCATGACGCAGGGCCTCGGCAAAAGAGCGGGTATCCGAATAGACTTCTCGTTGCTTAATAATGCTTTTATTGTTGGCGTAAACGAACTCAATAGGGTCTTCAATGCACATGACAAGGCATTCCCTTTCGTGATTAATCAAATCAATCATCGTAGCCAGGGTCGTAGTTTTGCCCATGCCGGTGGGGCCGGTGATAAGAACCAGGCCGTTGGGCTTGCGAGCCAGTTCGGGAATCATCTTTGGCAGGCCCAATGTATCCATGCCGGGTATGACCAGGGGCACGCGCCTGAAAGCCGCCTCAACAGAGCCCTTTTGCACATGGATATTCACGCGGAAACGGTCCATACCCGGAAGCGCCAGGGAAAAATCCAGCTCCAGATTGCGCTCAAATATATCTTTCTGCGCGGCGCTAAGGATGCCGTAAATCATTACTTTGAGTTCCTGCCGGGTAAGTTTCGGCATTTCAGTGCGGTGCAGCGTGCCGTCAATACGCAAGATCGGCGGCTCGCCCTCGGTAACGTGCAAATCGGATGCGCTTTTTGCGATACAGAGCTCAAGCAATCCTTTGATTTCCATTATAAACCTCCAAAGTTATTTAAAGAAACTGCCGCGGATCAGTAATCCTGCCCGTGATTGCCGAGGCCGCTACTGTCGCAGGCGATGCCAAATAAATATACGCGTTCGGGTTGCCCATTCTGCCTTTAAAATTCCTGTTAGCCGTAGAGATGACCACTTCGCCGTCTGCGGGCACGCCATTATGCGTACCTACGCATGGGCCGCAACCGGGTGAAACAACAACTGCTCCGGAGCGGACAAGTCTGCCTATTAAACCCAGTTTAAGCGCATCCAGATATATTGCCCGCGAACTGGGTGCTATGATGAATTTCATTCCTTTGGTTATTTTTTTAGACTTTAATATCCCAGCCGCAACTTTAAGATCCTCTAACCTGGCGTTGGTGCAGGTGCCTAAAAATGCCTCGTCGACTTTTATATTCTTCAGACTGGCCACATCGCAGACATTATCTACGCTATGGGGGCAGGCTACCTGGGGAGAGATCTTTGAGACGTCAAACTCCACAGTTTCCTGGTATATGGCATCCTTATCGGCGTATACCGGCTTGATCTTCTGTTTGGGGACAGATCTATCGGTCAGGAAATCGATAGTTTTAGTATCTACCGGCATAAAACCGGCTTTCGCACCCATCTCTACCGTCATATTGCACATTGTAAAACGGCCATCCATGCCCAGCTTATCTATAACCGGACCGTAAAATTCAATCGCTTTGTAAGTGGCTCCATCAGCGCGTATTTTTTTTATGATTGTAAGAATTATATCCTTGGCGTATATGCCCCGAGGTATAGTGCCTTTTACGATGAGCTTGATGGTTTCAGGTACCTTGAACCAGTTTTTACCGGTAGCCAGGGTAATGGCCAGGTCAGTTGAGCCGACGCCGGTGGAGAATGCCCCCAGTGCGCCGTAAGTGCAGGTATGCGAATCAGCGCCCAGGACGAGGCTTGCGGGAAGGATCTTGCCGGATTCAGGTATGACCTGATGGCAGACGCCGCAGCCGACGTCAAATAGGCGCGCGCCGAACAGCGCGGCAAAGTCGCGCATCTTCTTATGGACCCTGGAAACCCCTTCACTGGGTGACGGTGCGCTATGGTCCGCGACCATGCAGAAATCGGTCTTGAGCTTATTTAGCCCAAGTTGCTTAATACGGTCAATGATGATCGCTGAGGTGCCGTCCTGGCCAAAGGCAAAATCCACCGAACAGATAGCAAAATCCCCGGCGCGAAGGTCTTTTCCGGAGTGCTTGCTCAATATTTTTTCCGCTATCGTCATTCCCATAGATAATGCGCAGTTATGTAGGGGCGGGTTTCAAACCCGCCCCTACAATTTCTTCTGCTATATTCTATCTTATTCTTACAATTTTTTCAACCAATCTTCTAATCGGTTCATCCCTTTTTCAAGCTGCTGCATAGAGGTGGCAAAACTTATGCGTACGTGATTGTCGCTGCCAAAACCTTTGCCCGGTATAAGGCTGACCAGCGCTTCTTCCAGCAGGCGGTTAGAGATCGCCATGGAATCAAGGCCCGTCTGTGAAATATCGCAGAATATATAAAAAGCGCCTTTGGGCACGGTACAGGTTATTTTGGGCATTGCACTTATTCGCGTAACACAATAGTCCCTTCTTTTAGCAAACTCGAGCGCCATTGCCTTTATGGTGTCATCGGGCATACCGAGTGCTGCCACTGCCGCTTTCTGGGCAATGGAATTGGGGTTTGAAGTAGTATGGTCCTGAACCTTGGATATCGCCTCCACAACATCAACCGGCCCGCCCAGGTAGCCGATGCGCCATCCGGTCATAGAATAACTCTTAGACAGGCCGTTAACCGTAATTGCAAGTGCGTTAATTTCGCTGTTCAGTGTAGCGATAGAAACCTGCTTGAGGCCGTCATAGATGACTTTCTCATATATCTCGTCAGAGATAACAAAGATTTTCTTCTTGACGCAGAGATCGGCAATTTCCTTAAGCTCAGCCAACTCATATACGCAGCCGGTCGGATTAGACGGGCTGTTTAATATCAGGATCTTTGTCTTTGGCCCGCTGTATTTATCAAGTTCCTTAGCCGTGACCTTAAAGTTGTTGTCCTCGCCGGCCGGTATTAGTCTTGGCACACCTTCGGCCAGGCGCACCATTTCAGGGTAACTGACCCAGTATGGAGAAGGTATCAGGACCTCTTCACCGCGGTTTAAGAGCGCAAAGATGGCGTTAAAGATGCTGTGTTTTGCGCCACAGGAAACAACTATTTGTTCGGGAGTGTAATTGAGGGAATTGTCTTTCTCGAATTTGGCACAGATGAGCTTCTTTAGTTCGAGCGTGCCTGTTGTGGGGGTATATTTGGTAAAACCCGCCCTGATCGCTTCAATGGCGGCGGTTTTAACGGGTTCCGGCGTATCAAAATCCGGCTCGCCGGCTGCAAAATTGACGATATCCTTGCCTTCGGATTTTAAAATATTGGCTTTTGATGTTATTGCAAGGGTAAGCGATGGGCTTACTTTTTTTAGACGCTCGGCAAGCCTCGTGTCAATGCGCATCGTTTGATATCGTTCGAGCAAGGCTGAAGGCCGAGTCGAGAACAACAGGTCTTCTTCTCGACTCGCAACTTCGCTGCTCGCTCGAAGAATAAAGTTAGTGCCTCAACATCTTACAAAGAATCTCTTTCTTTTTTAAAGATATTCCTTATCCCGCCCAAGAATTTCTTAGTTGGCTTTTTTGTGATCGGAGGTTTCTCTTTGACCGCGGCCTGCGTCTCGTGCTTTTTTTCTTCATGGGTTGAGGCCTGATCAATCGGCGCAGGCGCCTGGTCTTCAACCGGCTTTTCTTTTTCATCTTTTTTATGTTTCTTTGCTGCCGCGGCCTCCTTAATCTTGATCCGGGTCAATTCAAAGATCACCACTGAAGCGTCATCGCCTCGCCTGCGGCCCAGGTTAATGATCCTTGTATAGCCGCCTGAAATCGCGGAAAATCGCGGCGCTATTTCATTAAATAACCTGGATACAAGCGCGTGGTCGCCCAATATGGCAAAGGCGCGCCTTTTTGCCGCCAGATCATTAGCCTTCGCCGATGAAATCAGTTTTTCAACAAACGGCTTTACCGCTTTAGCCTTAGTAAGAGTCGTCCTGATGGACTCGTCTATCAATAAACTCCTGGCCATGCCCCTTAACGTAGCTTTATGCCAGCTGCTGAACCGGTTCAATTGGAACCTTCTTTTTGCGTGTCTCATTTTATGCCTTTTTTAGTTTTTTGGTGTCCACCTGCATACCCAGGTTCAGGCCCATGCCGACGAGTAATTCTTTTATTTAGTCAGCGATTTTTTGCCGAAATTCTTGAAACCAAGCATCTCGTCCTCCGAACGCTTTACAAGATCCGCGATGCTCTTGATACCGGCTTCCCTGAGGCAATTTGAACTCCTGACTGAGAGTTCAAGTTCCGAGATCGGCAGCCTCAGTTTCTCGTAGACTGCCGTTTCTTCTTTTGTCATCTCGGGCTCTTCTTCGGCGATATCTTCCGGCAGCTGGCCAAAATTGACAAAGATATCCAGATGCCTCTGCAGAATATTCGAGGCATACAATAAAGCGTCCTTTGGCGTGATCGCCCCGTTTGTGTTGATCTCCAGGATCAGTTTATCATAGTCCGTCCTTTGGCCGACACGCGTGTTCTCGGTGTAGAAATTCACTTTCTTTAGCGGCGTAAATATAGAGTCTATCGGGATGACCCCGATTGTCTTTTCTTCTTTTTTGTTGGCTTCCGCAGGCACATACCCTCTGCCTCTGGCCACTTCCATTTCCATATGAAATTTCGTGTCTTTGGTCAGGGTGGCTATGTGCAGGCCTGGATTGATGATCTCTATTGCTTCGCCGGCATCTATGTCCTTGGCGGTGATCTCACCTTTTTTGTCCCTTTTAATGGTGATCACTTTGGGGATTTTGGAATGTGAGTTCAAGATCAGGCGTTTAATGTTGAGAATGATCTCCGGCACGTCTTCTAAAACACCCGGAATAGCCGAGAACTCATGCTCCACACCATGGATCTTGATGGAGGTAACAGCACTGCCTTCTATGGAAGAGAGCAGAACCCTGCGCAGCGAGTTCCCCAGAGTAACGCCGTATCCCCTTTCAAAGGGTGCCGCGGAGAACTTGCCGTAAGTATTTGTGTAAGTGCCCTCCTCACATTCTAACCTTTTTGGTAATTGAAAATCTCTCCATTTTATACCCATCTATTTCCTCCTTAAATGAACAGATGATTTACATCGCGACAGCGATGTAAATCATAGCTGCCTTATTTAACGGGTGGTCAGCGTCTGTGAATTAATCCTCGACACGTAAGATTCAATTTTTTAAGCATCATCGGTTACGTGTCGAGGACAAGTTAAACATGCTACTTAGAATAAAGTTCTACGATCAGCTGTTCTTGAATAGCCTGTCCGATGTCGTCTTTCTCAGGCAGGCGCAGTACCTTACCGCTTAATTCAGATGAATTGAATTCAAGCCAAGCGGGTACAGTTCTATCTTTGGAGAGCTCCAGGTTATCTTTAAGTTTATTCTTGGCTTTATCTTTAGCCGTAACCTGGATGGTATCGCCCTGGCTGACCAGGTATGAAGGAATATTGACACGCTTGGAATTGACACTAATCAGGTTATGGCGCACGAACTGCCTGGCTTGCGAACGTGAAAGCCCAAGGCCCAAGCGGAATATCACGTTGTCCAGCCTTCTTTCCAATATCTGCAGAAGCATTTTACCGGTAACGCCCTTGGTCTTAGAGGCTGCCTCAAAATACCTGCGGAACTGTTTTTCTAAAACGCCATAAATCCTGCGCACCTTTTGTTTTTCCTTCATCTGCAGGCCATAATTGGAAAGCTTGGTCCTCCTGCCCTGGCCGTGCTGGCCGGGCGGATAAGCCCTTTTTGCGGCCGGGCATTTTTCAGTATTACACTTGGTGCCCTTCAAAAATAATTTTTCCCCATGCCGCCGGCAAAGCCTGCAAACCGCGTTAATGTAGCGAGCCATCTATTTACACTCTCCTTTTTTTCTTAGGGCGGCAGCCGTTGTGCGGTATCGGCGTCGTATCCTTGATAGAGGTTATGGTAAGCCCTGCTGCCTGCAGGGCCCTGATCGCCGATTCCCTTCCGAAACCCGGGCCCTTGACACGGACCTCCAATTCCTTGATACCGATTTCCTTGGCTTTTCTGGCCGCGTCAGTTGCCGCTATTTGTGCTGCAAACGGTGTGGACTTTTTTGATCCGCCGTAACCGACGATGCCGGGGGCAGACCAAACCAGGGTATTGCCCTGCTTGTCGGTGATGGTGATTATTGTGTTGTTAAAGCTGGCCTGGATATGCGCTATGCCGGCACTTATTCCCTTGGCTATCTTTTTCTTTTTAGCTTTTTCTTTTGTCGCCATTTACTCCTCGCTATTTTTTTGCGGCGGGTGCCGGAGATGCTTTCTTTTCAGGTTCTTTCTTGATTACTGCCATACCGCCCTTACGCGGGCCTTTTCTAGTGCGGGCATTGGTGCGCGTGCGTTGTCCCCGCACGGGCAGGCCCTTCTTATGGCGCATACCGCGCCAGGAACCAATATCCATCAACCGTTTTATGTTCTGCGAAATATCCCTGCGCAGGTCACCCTCCAGCCTTAATCCGCTTTTTTGAATAGCGCCGACTATACGCGATACTTCCTCTTCGCTTAGTTCCCTGGCCCGTTTCTCAAGAGGGATCCCGGCGTCTTTTAATATACGTACGGATTGAAACCTGCCTATTCCGTATAAATACGTCAGGGCAATATCCATTCTTTTTTCTTTCGGTATATCTACACCCAGAATCCTCGGCACTGTTATCTCCTTTTATAATTTTTACGTCCCACGTCCTACGTCCTCACGTCCCACGGAACGTGTCAATCTAACGACTACCCCTGTCTCTGCTTATGTTTAGGATTGCTGCAGATCACCCTGATCACACCTTCTCTTCGGATGATCTTGCATTTATCGCAAATCTTTTTTACTGACGCTTTTACTTTCACTTTTTTATCCTCAATGAATTCTTCGAGCGGGCCCCTTGATTACGCTTTGGGCGAGTCGAGAAGCACACGGTTTGTTCTCGACTCGGCCTTCGGCCCCGCTCGAACAATATCTTTCTGTCCCTACTTTACTCTAAATGTGATCCTGCCTCTTGTTAAGTCATACGGAGAAAGCTCCAATTTAACCTTGTCACCCGGCAGTATCCTGATAAAATTCATGCGCATTTTTCCCGATACGTGCGCTAGGACCACATGTTTGTTCTCAAGCTCCACCTTGAACATCGCGTTAGGCAGAGCCTCAAGAATCTTACCTTCAGTTTCGATTAATTCTTCTTTTGACATAGCGTTATTCCGTCAGTACTTCCGGGCCGTCCGCTGTTATCGCGACGGTGTGTTCAAAATGCGCTGACGGCAGGCCGTCTTTTGTTTTGGCGGTCCAGCCGTTATCGGCAATATAAGCCTCCCAACCGCCCATGTTGACCATTGGTTCTATCGCCAGGACCATTCCTGCCTCAAGGATCGGGCCCTGATGAGGCGAGCCAAAATTCGGAATCTCGGGTTCCTCATGCAGGCTGGTGCCGATTCCATGGCCGACGAATTGCCTGACTACGGAAAATCCGCGGCCTTCGACGTAAGATTGTATGGCGTAAGAAATATCAAAGAGGCGATTACCGCAACGCGCTTTATCCAGGCCCAGGCGCAGGGCCTCTTGGGCCACATTTACCATTTCATTGATGCGGGGGCTAACCTTGCCCACCGGCACGGTAAGTGCCGCATCCGTAAAATATCCCTGGTAATTTACTCCCAGATCAATGCTGGCGATGTCGCCATCTAAGAGCTTCCTTGCACCCGGTATCCCGTGGACTATTTCGTCGTTTACAGAAACGCATAGAGTTGCCGGGTATCCTTTGTATCCTTTGAATGCCGGCAGAGCGCGCTCTTTAAGTATTGTTTCTTCTGCCGACCGGTCCAGCTCGATAGTAGTAATGCCTGCGCGGATACGCGGCTTAAGCTTTTTCATCACCCGCGCCAAGATCGCACCTGATTCCCGCAGTACCTGCAGGTCCGAGGCGCTTTTCTTCGGGATCATTGTTTTTGCCGTGCCAATGCGATAATCTGGTTCAACACTGCCTCGGCCGGCCCATCAGCCGAAATATGATGCAATTTCTTCTGTGCCTGATAATATTCTAAAAGCGGAGCTGTTTCATTAGCGTAGACTGCCAGCCGCTTCTTTATTGTTTCTTCTTTGTCGTCAGCCCTTTGATAAAGCTTGGCCCCGCATTTATCGCATAGGCCAACTTTTAAAGGAGGCATATTCACGGCGTGGAAATTCGCCCCGCATTTCTCACAAACAAGGCGGCCGCTTAAACGTTGGATGATCACAGGTTCACTTGTATCCAGAGAAACTACCAGGTCAACATCCATAGCATTAGTTTTTAAGATCTCCTCCAATACACCGGCCTGTGCCAGGTTGCGCGGATAACCGTCTAGAATAAATCCAATTTTGACATCGCCCCGGCTGAATCTAACAATTAGCATTTGAGCGACGAGCTCATCCGGAACGAGGGCTCCGCGTTCCATGTAATCTTTGGCCTTAATTCCTAGAGCAGTACCATCTTTTACATTCTGCCTGAGCAGGTCACCGGTAGATATATGCGCGGCACCCAGTTTCAGCGCAAGGCTCTTGGCCTGCGTTCCTTTGCCGGCTCCCGGAGGCCCCAATAAAATGATCCGCATCTCTTAGCGCCTCCCTTTAATGTGGCCGCCTTTTAAGAAGCCTTCGTAATGGTGTGTCAGTAAGTGCGATTCAATCTGCTTTAACGTATCAAGCATGACGCCGACGATGATCAGGATCCCGGTACCGCCGAAAAACGAAGCCACGAGGTAGGGAACCTTGAGCCAGGCCATGATAAAATCCGGAAAGATGGCGATCACCGCGATAAATAGCGCTCCAAAGAGCGTGATGCGGGTCATCACGTAATCCAGATATTCGGCTGTAGAGGCCCCCGGCCGTATCCCGGGGATAAAACCGCCGTATTTTTTCATGTTCTCCGAGAGGTCAGTCGGATTAAAAACAATGGCGGTGTAAAAATAACAGAAGAAAACGATCAACAAAGCGTAGATCAACGTATAAAGCAGGTGCCCCCTTATCAGGCTCTGTGCCAGCCTTTGGAAACCGGGGTTGGGAATAAAGGATGCCAGCGTCGCCGGGAACAGGATTATCGACTGCGCAAAGATTATGGCAATAACACCGGAGGTATCTACTTTCAGAGGAATATAGGTGGACTGTCCGCCGTAGATCTTGCGCCCTACTATCCTGCGGGCGTACTGCACCGGGATCTTCCTCTGGCCCTGTGTGATCATGACCACGGAAAATACGACCACAACCAAGAGTACCGCCATGATCATAAGCGTGAACGGCTGGATTTGCCTCCGCGCCGGAGAAAACGGCGATATCAAGACGAACAACTGATGCAGCGCCGAGGGAATTCTAGAGATTATACCCGCGGTAATGACCAGGGATATGCCGTTACCGATACCTCTTTCCTGTATCTGTTCGCCCAGCCACATGATAAATATTGTGCCTGTGGTCAGTGTTAAGACGGTTAGTATCCGAAAACCCCACCCCGGATGCATTACGATCCTTAAGCCTTCAAAACGAGCCGGGTTCTCAAGCCAAAGAGCGATGAAAAAAGACTGTATAATAGCAAGTGCTACGGTGCCGTAGCGGGTAAACTGGTTGATCTTTTCATAACCGGCTTTACCTTCTTTGGCAATCTTTTCCAGGGCGGGAATGACGGCGGTCAACAGCTGCATGATGATGGATGACGATATATAGGGCATAATGCCAAGTGCAAATATCGTCAACCTCTCCATGGCGCCACCCGAAAACATATTGATGATGCCGAATACCGTGCCGCCTTGGGTCTTGGCGATACGGTTAAAGAATTCCGCCAGCGCCGCCCCGTTAATACCCGGGGTAGGGATATAACAGCCAATGCGGTATACCACAAGTAACGCCCCGGTAATGATCAGGCGTTTCTTCAGGTCCGGTATCTTAAACGAATTAACTAGCGCGCTGAACATTAATTATTTCAATCTTTCCGCCCGCGGCGATTATGGCCTCTTGTGCCCTTTTGGAAAAGGCATGCGCAGTAACTTTAAAAGCGTTTTTAATCTCTCCGGTTCCTAGTATCTTGATAAGCTTAAACTGATCCTTGATCAGGTTCCTGGTTTGGAGTATTTCCGGTGTTATCACCGCGACTTTAATCCCGGCCAGGTCTTTTAAGTTGACGATCTGGAATTCTTTTTTAAATCTGTTGGTAAATCCGCGTTTAGGTATCCTGCGGATAAGCGGCGTCTGGCCGCCTTCAAAACCGGCGTAAAAATGGCGCCCGGCGCGGGATGTCTGTCCTTTGCTGCCGCGGGTGGAGGTCTTGCCATGCCCGGAACTGGGGCCCCGGCCCAATAGTTTTTTAGGTTTATGAGCTCCGGGAGGCACAGATAAAAGTTCAAGGCCGATTACTCTTAAATCTTGCGTGGCCGGCACTGCAATCTTGCGCGAGCGCGCAACGCTCCGCTTAACTTTGCCGGCGGCGCGTTTTAAATTGGCTTTCGGCGATGTTTTCTTTTTTGCGGGTATGTTCTTTTTTTCGTTTTTCATAACATCCTCTTGTAGGGACAGCATAATATGCTGTCCCTACATTATTCCGTGATTAGCTTTTTAATTCCTTCAGGCCCTCGACTGTGGCCTTGATCACGTTTATGGGATTATTTGATTTCAAACACTTTGTGAGGATATCTTTTATACCGGCTGCCTCGCATATCGCTCTCACCGGGCCTGCTGCAATAACACCCGTTCCTTCTGAAGCCGGCTTAAGCAGGACTTTGGCCGCACCGAAGTGGCCGATTACTTCATGGGGGATAGTTGAACCCTCAATAGGCACGCGAAACAGGCTCTTCTTCGCTTTGGTCAGCGCCTTGCGTATGGCATCGGCGACTTCATTGGCCTTATCCAGGGCAAAGCCTACCCTGCCTTTTGTGTCGCCAACCACCACCAGCGCGCTAAAATGCAGCTTTTTCCCGCCCTTAGTGACTTTAGTCACACGGTTAATGGTAATGATTCTTTCTATGAGTTCAGGCTGTTGTTCAATGTTTAGTTCACGCATCAAAATTCAAGTCCTCCTTTTCTCAGGGCCTCCGCGAAACTCTTTACCCGGCCATGGTATAAATATCCGGCGCGGTCAAATACTATTTTTTTAATTCCGGCGGTTTTTGCCTTTATGGCGCAAAAGACGCCGAATGCCTCCGCCGCTAATACGTTTCCGGCGGTGTTAAACTGTTTTTTAAAATCTTTATCCTGAGTGGAGGTGCCAAACAAAATCTTGTTTTGCGTGTCGTCAATAGCTTCAGCAAACAGGTTCTTTAGGCTCCTGCGGATGACAAGCCTTGGCCTCTCAAGTGTGCCGCGCATCCTCATCTTGATGCGGTTGTGCCTCTTAAATCTTGATAATATCCTTTTATTTTTCATATACGTTAATCGCCCGTAGGGACAGGTTTGAAACCTGTCCCTACAGTTTTATTTAGCGGTAGCGGCCTGCGCCTTACCGACTTTCTTCTTAATATATTCCCCGGCAAAACGTATGCCTTTGCCTTTATATGGCTCTGGCGGGTAGATCCTGCGGATCTCCATGGCTATCCTGCCGATCAGCTCCTTATTAATGCTCGTTAAATTGATCAGGTTGGGCTTAGGGGTTTCGGCCTTAATATCGTCGGGAATCGTGAAATTTACCGGATGCGAAAATCCTAATTGCATGTTTAAAACCTTTCCCTGCATCTGAGCCTTAAAGCCGACGCCTACGATCTCCAGATTTTTGGCGTAACCAAGCGTCACACCCGTAAGCATGTTTGAGATGAGCGCGCGCCAGAGCCCGTGCAAGGATTTATCAACCTTAGTATCCGTGGAACGTTTGACAAAGATTGAGCCGTCCGTGATTTCCACGATCAAACGATTGGAAAAAGCGCGGCTTAATTTACCTTTCGGCCCTTCCACATTGATGACACCGTCTAATATCTCGACTTTAACCTCTTTGGGTATGACCAGCGGTTTTTTTCCTATGCGTGACATATATTCACCTTACCATACGTAGGCAATGATTTCTCCGCCTACCTTTAGATCTCTCGCTTCTTTATCAGTCATGACGCCCTTAGAGCTCGATACTATGGCCAGCCCTCTGCCTCTTAAGACAACGGGGATCTTTTCGCTGTGGGCATAAACGCGCAGGCCCGGCCTTGATATGCGCTTAATATTTCTGATCGCAGGCTTTCCGGCGGTATACTTTAAATAAATCCTGGCCCGCCCTTGCAATTTGTCCTCTATCAATTTAAAATCCTCGATATAGTTTTCTTTTTTTAAAATCTGCAGGATACTTTTTATCGAGTTTGACGCCGGGATATTCACGGCATCTTTCTTGGCCATGATGGCATTGCGTATCATTGTGAAG
>Ga0105164_10001612_pt1 | contig 14403 bp, 12 predicted proteins | sample VDWuncwatermetaG_FD_89674 | JGI IMG/M metagenome (GOLD analysis project Ga0105164, IMG submission 89674) | Wastewater microbial communities from Netherlands to study Microbial Dark Matter (Phase II) - VDW unchlorinated drinking water | ecosystem: Environmental > Aquatic > Freshwater > Drinking...
GCTTTCTGTTTACGTGGATACCTATGGCACGGGAAAATTATCGGATGAAAAATTTGTCAAACTTATCCGTGAGAATTTCGAGCTTACTCCGAGAGGGATAATCAATACCTTAGATTTATTACGGCCGATCTATCGTAAAACTGCCTGTTACGGTCATTTTGGCAGGGATGAAGCGGAATTTAGCTGGGAGAAGACGGATAAGGCAGAAGTCTTAAAAAAGCAGGCGGCGAAATTATAGACTTGTTAGACGCTAAATAATACACTCGGCCTTATCGGATAGGCCGGTGTGTATTTCTATCCAAGGAGACCTCATGAAATATGATGTTAAGGATATTAGATTAGCAAAAAAGGGTGCATTGCGCATTGAATGGGCTTCTAACAATATGCCGGTTTTACAATTAATCGCACGAAGATTTGTTCAAGAGAAGCCATTAAAAGGATTAAAGGTTGCTGCTTGCTTACATGTTACTACCGAGACCGGCGTTTTGATGAACGTTCTAAAGTTAGGCGGTGCCGAGATTTATCTTTGTGCCTCTAATCCTCTTTCAACACAGGATGATGTGGCAGCATCTTTAGCCAAGGATCTGAAAATTTCCGTTTTTTCGATTAAAGGAGAAGACACAAAAACTTATTATCAGCATATAAAAGCAGTATTAGCAGTAAAGCCTAATATTACGATGGATGACGGAGCGGATCTGGTTAGTACCATTCATCAGCGTAATCCTTCGCAACATAATAATATTATCGGGGGGACCGAAGAAACTACAACCGGTGTGATCAGATTAAAGGCATTGGCCAGCCAGGGAAAACTACGTTATCCGATTATCGCGGTAAATGACGCCCAGACCAAGCATCTTTTTGATAACCGTTACGGAACAGGCCAATCTACGATAGACGGAATAATCAGAGCGACAAATAAATTGCTCGCCGGAGCAAATTTGGTAGTTTGCGGTTATGGTTGGTGCGGCAAAGGTGTGGCAATGCGCGCCAAGGGTTTAGGTGCCAAGGTAATTGTGGTTGAGGTTGATTCCTTGCGCGCCTTAGAGGCGACTATGGATGGTTTTGAAGCTATGCCGATCAAAGAAGCGGCAAAGATCGGTGATATCTTTGTCACGGTTACCGGAGATATTAATGTTATCCGTAAAGAACATTTTATGATTATGAAAGACGGGGCGATTGTTTCTAATTCCGGGCATTTTAATGTGGAGATTGAAATCGATGCTCTGGAAAAATTGGCCAAGAAGAAAAAACAGATCCGTGACTTTACCATGGAATATATTTTGAGGGATGGCCGGAAAATTTATCTTTTGGGTGAAGGTAGATTAATTAATTTAGCTGCCGCCGAGGGGCATCCGGCTTCTGTAATGGATATGTCTTTTGCCAATCAGGCTTTAGGCGCCGAATATATCTGCCGCAACGGCAAAAAATTAAATAATGACGTTTATGGGGTTCCTGAAGATATAGACCGCATGATTGCGGATTTAAAATTAAAGTCAATGGGGATCAAAATAGATACATTGACAGCTGAGCAAAAGAAATATCTTTCCAGTTGGGAGATGGGGACATAATAAGGAGGTGTGAATTGAGAAAAACGCTTTTGTCGTTTTTATTCTCAGTGCTGGCTTTACCTATATGTACCTTTACTATCGCTTTAGCCCAAGATGTTTTGACGGATTCACGCATCACAGAAGTGACGGTGTATCCGGATAGTGCAATGGTAAGCCGGATGGCAGCTCTTAAGTTAAGCCCCGGCGCCCAGAAAGTTATTTTTTCCAACATTCTCCCCCAGATCGATGAAAATTCGCTCAAGGTTACCGCGGCACCCGCGGAGATTGTCAAGATCCTAGGGGCAGAGGTAAAAAAAGAATTCTTAAAAGAAGAATCAGCAGAAAAAGTAAAAAAACTCCAGGAAGAGTTGCAGGGCCTTAGCGATGAAAAAAACAGGCTACAGCTCAATCGGCAGGCAATTGCCGAAGAAAAACAATTTTTAGATTCAGTGCGGCTTTTTTCGCAGGGGCAGATCCCGAAAGATTTAGTTACTAAGATGCCCGCGGCAAAGGATCTCGATGATACATTAAAATTTTTGGGCACGCGGCTAAAAGAGAATTATACCAAAGCCATTGATTCTGAATTAGCAACAAGGGACCTGCAGAAAAAAATCGAGGTAGTAGAGAGAGAGTTAGCACAGGTTTCCGGCCCGGGAGGAAAATTAAAAAGATCAATTGAGGTAGAAATCGAAGTCTTAAAACCAGTAAGCTTGGAACTCTGCGTTTCATATTTAGTAGGAGGCGCTTTTTGGCAGCCTTTATATGATGCCAGGGCCTCTGTGGAAAAACAGGAAGTGGAATTAGTTTCTTCTGCATTGATTAAGCAGGCCACAGGTGAGGATTGGCAGGAGGTCAAGCTTGCATTATCAACTGCCAGGCCTGCTATCGGCGGAAGGATGCCTGATGTCAGCCCTTGGTTTATCCGCCCCTTTGCGCCGGTCATGAGGTATGATAAGAAAGAAAATCTCCGTATGAAGGCAATGGCTCCGAGAATGGACTTGGAAAGTTCTTTATCTGGAGCTGAGATGGACGCTAATGTAACACAGGAAGTAGAAAAATATGCCAAGGCGCAAGAAAAAGGTGTGGCAATAATTTATCAGCTTCCCCGTAAAGCTACGGTTAAGTCCGACGGTTCAGAGCATAAATTACCGGTATCCGCGCAAAATCTAAAGGCAGATTTTGAATATTCTGCTTATCCACGGCTGGCTCCTTATGCTTATTTGGGAAGCAGGGTTACTAATGCCAAAGATCTGCAGCTTTTAAGCGGCAGGGTAAACATATTTTTAAGCGGAGATTTTGTTGGGCTCTCTAGTATTGACAATATCGGCCCGGGTGAAGAATTTGATCTTTATTTAGGGGTTGATGAAAATGTAAAGATAAAGAGAGAGCAGGTAGAAAAGAAGGTAGATGAGACCTTGATCGCCGGCATTCCTTCTCCGACGAAAAAAATAACCTATACATATAAATTAACCGTAGAAAACTACAAATTAAAGAAGATCAATACTAAATTATTTGAGGCAATTCCAGTTTCTCAGGATGACCGGGTCAAAGTAAAAGTAACACAAGTGTCTCTGGAGCCAAAAGTAAAAGACTGGAAAGACAGAAAAGGAATTTGGCTTTGGGAGATAGCGCTGGAGCCAAAAGAGAAACGGGAAATAATTTATACTTATATCGTTGAGCATCCACGCGAGATGCAAGTAGAGGGATTATAAGATGGCGATAAAACGTATAGCAGTGCTTACTACCGGTGGGGACGCGCCGGGAATGAACGCGGCGATTCGCGCGGTTGTGCGTTCGGCAATTAACAAAAAATGCGAAGTAATGGGGGTTTTCCGCGGCTGGCAGGGGTTGATTAATGAAGAATTAAGGCTGTTGGACCATCGTTCTGTATCAGGGATAATTAATCAGGGCGGCACGGTTTTAAAAACAGCGCGCTGTCCGGATTTTAAAACAAAAAAAGGGCAGGCCCGGGCATTTAACACTATAAAAAAGAACAATATTGATGGTTTGATTGTGATTGGCGGAAACGGTAGCTTCACCGCCGCGCATGAATTTTACAAAAGATATAAAGTTCCTAGTATTGGGGTTCCCGTATCAATTGATAATGATATTAACGGCATAGATATTACCGTGGGTTGGGATACGGCAATTAATACTGCTTTAAGCGCGATAGATAATATCCGCGATACTGCTACTTCCATGGAAAGGGTCTTTGTAGTTGAGGTAATGGGAAGAAAATCAGGGGCAATTGCCTTAGCAGTAGCTTTAGGTGGAGGCTGTGAGGAAGCGCTTATTCCTGAGAAAAAATTTGATTTGGTGAAGGTTTGCCATGAGATAGTAGAAGGTAACTTAAGAGGTAAACTTAGCTGGATTATTGTAGTGGCGGAGGGTGTTGCCCATGCGCAAGAGCTCGCCAAGCAAATCAATGATCTTACCAGTCTGGAAACCCGGGCAGTAGTTTTGGGCCATGTGCAAAGAGGGGGACGTCCCACGGCGGCGAGCCGTGATTTGGCATTAAATCTGGGGGTGGCAGCAGTAGATTGTCTACTGGCAGGAAAAAAAGATCTTGCTGTAGGATATTCTGCGGGAAAAATTAGGGAAATTGATTTTAAGGTGGCGATAAAGAAAAAACATTTTAAATTTCAACGTTTTTATGATCTGATTAAAATATTAACTTAGTACCTGGCGCTTATTGGCCCGAACCTATTGGACAGGTTCGGCATCCGCCTTGTGGCGGAGTATTGCGCCAGTGTGCCCTTGTGGGCAAGGGAGGACAAGAGAGCATGGGCAGGAAGCCGTTGGATGTTGAAAAAATTGTTATGGATTTAATTATGAACGATGATGCTGTCGCTAAAAAGAAACTGGCGAAAAAGATTTTTGATTTAGCCTATAAAAAAGGAATTTATCCATCGAGTATCCATGATTTTTATCTGGCAAGGGGTAAGGGTGAGTTTAGCGGTTTTACCGTGCCGGCGATTAATTTAAGAAGTATGACTTATGATTTGGCACGCGCCCTCTTTCGTTTGGGCAAAAAAAATAATTGCGCGGCATTTATTTTTGAGATTGCTAAGTCTGAAATGGGCTATACAAATCAGCCGCCATTGGAGTATTCCAGTGTAATTCTTGCTGCGGCGATCAAAGAAGATTACCAGGGCCCGGTTTTTATCCAGGGAGATCATTTTCAGGTAAATGCCAAGAAATTCCAGGAGAATCCCGATAAAGAACTCGAGGGGCTGCAGGCATTAATTACAGAAGCACTTGGCGCGGGTTTTTATAATATTGATATTGATTCTTCCACACTTGTAGATTTATCAAAGCCTGATGTAAAAAAACAGCAACATTGGAATTACGAAGTCTGCGCAAAACTCACCCAGTTTATCCGTCGGATTGAACCGCGCGGGGTAACTGTTTCCGTAGGTGGTGAAATTGGAGAGGTTGGGCATCAAAATTCTACTCCGGAAGATTTACGCGCTTTTATGGCCGGATATAAAGAGAGGTTACGTAAAGGCCTCACTGGGATTAGTAAAATTTCTATCCAGACCGGGACTTCTCATGGAGGGGTGGTTTTACCTGATGGTTCAATTGCCCAGGTGAAACTTGATTTCGAAACTTTGAAAAATCTTTCAGAAATTGCCAAGAAAGAATTTGCTTTAGCTGGAGCGGTGCAGCATGGCGCTTCTACTTTGCCAGCAGAGGCTTTTCATAAATTCCCGGAATGCGAAGCTGCGGAAGTGCATTTAGCAACAGAATTCCAGAATATGATTTATGATAGCAAACATTTTCCGGCAGAACTCAAGGCAAAAATCTATGCATGGTTAAAGATAAATGCCGCGAACGAACAAAAAGAAGGCGAAACCGAAGAGCAATTTTTCTATAAGACGCGTAAGAAGGCCTTAGGAGCGTTTAAAAAAGAGATCATGGGGCTACCTAAAGAAGTACGCGATGCAATTAGCGCAGAAATTGAAGTAAGGTTTGAATTTCTCTTTAAGCAATTAAATGCCGTAAATAATAAGGATTTAGTGAATAAATTTATTACTTTAAAAAGAGTAATTAGCCGCAAAAGAGAAGAAACTAAAGGTGTAGAGCATACGAGCGAAGGAGCAGACTAATGCGTTCAGATAAAATCAAAAAAGGATTAGAACGGGTTCCGCATCGGGCACTTTTACATGCTACGGGTTTAAGCAGAAAAGATTTTTCCAAGCCTTTTATCGGTGTAGCTACTTCTTTTACAGATTTAATTCCCGGCCATATCGGTATGCGCGACTTGGAACGTTTTATCGAGCGCGGAGTCTGTGCTGGTGGAGGAGTGCCATTTTTCTTTGGCGTGCCTGGTATTTGTGACGGAATTGCCATGGGGCATTTAGGGATGTGTTATCCTTTGGCCTTACGCGAGATCATTGCCGATACCATAGAAACAGTTTGTAACGCGCATCAATTAGACGGGATCGTTTGTTTAACTAACTGTGATAAAATCACTCCCGGAATGCTTATGGGCGCAGCGCGTTTGAATATTCCGGCGATCGTGGTTACTGCTGGCCCGATGCTCTCTGGGCGCTTTAAGCAGAAAAAATTAGCTTTCGTGCATGATACCTATGAAGCTTTGGCGCGGGCAAAAAAAGGCGAGATTTCTCCCGAAGACTTGGTTTGTTTGGAGATGGAGGCTTGCCCAGGAGCTGGATCATGTCAGGGCCTTTACACCGCAAATACTATGGCCTGCATTACGGAGACTTTAGGGATGTCTTTACCAGGTTGTGCCACTGCACTGGCCGCTTCCGCAAAAAAACGCCGCATTGCCCAGGCTAGCGGTGAGCGTATTGTAGAATTAGTGAAGAAAGATATTAAGCCCCTGGATATCATAAATAAGAAATCGCTGGAAAATGCGATTATCGTGGATATGGCTCTGGGCGGCTCAAGTAATACAGTTTTACATTTAATGAGTATTGCTCATGAAGCAGGAATTAATCTGGATCTTAAAACCTTTGATAAAATTAGCTCGGCTACGCCACATATTACCAATATCGAGCCTTCAGGTACGTACTATATGGAAGATTTAGAATACGCCGGAGGTATCCCAGCAGTGCTTAAGCGTTTAAAAAATAGATTGAATAATGTTTTAACAGTTAGTGGCGATAAAATATTCGAGATTGCTGATGCAGCAGAAATTTTTGATGAAGATGTGATTCGCCCGATTGAAGAAGCTTATCATGCTCAGGGAGGTTTAGCAGTTTTGTTCGGAAATCTGGCACCTAATGGAGCAGTGGTAAAACAATCCGCAGTCAGCCCAAGAATGATGGAATTTACCGGCAAAGCGCGGGTTTTTAATCAGGAAGAAAGTGCGATGCAGGCGATTCTTAACGGAAAAATCAAAGGTGGAGAGGTAATTGTCATCCGTTACGAAGGGCCTTCAGGCGGACCAGGGATGCGCGAGATGCTTGCCCCCACTTCAGCCATTGTCGGCATGGGATTAGCAGAATCGGTGGCGCTAATTACCGACGGAAGGTTTTCCGGAGGGACTAAAGGGCCTTGTATTGGACATGTTTCACCCGAAGCAAAAAGCGGCGGGCCGATTGCTATTCTTAGAGATGGTGATATAATTAGTATCAATATACCCAAAAGAAAATTGGAAGTTAAATTAAGTTCAGTACAAATTAAGCAAAGACTAAAGACCTGGAAACCGATTCCCCCAAAAATTACCACAGGGTGTTTATCGCGATATTCCAGGTTAGTCAGTTCTGCAGATAAGGGTGCAATTTTGAAATGACCGGCGCACAAATTTTAATTGAGAGTTTGAAGCGCGAAGGAGTGGAGGTGATTTTTGGCTATCCAGGTGGCCAGGTCTTACCTTTATTTGATAAACTCTATGATGCGGATTTTAAGTTTATTCTGGTGCGGCATGAACAGGGTGCTGCCCATGCGGCAGACGGATTTTCGCGTGCTACAGGCAAAGTTGGAGTGTGTATTGCTACCAGCGGCCCTGGTGCGACAAACCTGGTAACCGGCATTGCCACTGCTTTTATGGATTCCATTCCTATGGTAGCGATTACTGGCCAGGTGAAAACCACTCTTATTGGTAATGATGCTTTTCAGGAAGCTGATATTACAGGGATTACACGGCCGATCACTAAGCATAATTATTTAGTCAAGGATATAAAGGATTTATCGAGGACGGTGAAAGAAGCTTTTTATATTGCCTCTACAGGACGGCCTGGCCCGGTTTTAATCGATGTGCCTTTGGATATTCAACAACAGGAGGCAGAATTTGTTTGGCCGGAAACCGTGGAGATCCGTAGTTATAAACCGACCCTTTTCGGCCACCCGGGACAAATTAAAAAAGCAGCGAAGTTGATCGCCGGATCTAAAAAACCAATAATTTACGCCGGTGGCGGAATTATTACCAGTGGTGCAAGTTTGGCCTTAAGGCAATTAGCGGAAAAAATTCAAGCACCGGTTACCTGGACCTTAATGGGGATTGGTTGTTTTCCCACTATACATAAACTTGGGCTAGGTATGCTCGGGATGCATGGAACAGCCTATGCGAATCACGCAATTACCGACGCGGATCTGATTATTGCCGTGGGTGCGCGTTTTGATGACCGCGTGACCGGTAGGCTCGATGCCTTTGCTCCTAAATCGAAAGTGATCCATATTGATATTGATCCTTCATCAATCAGTAAAAATTTCCGCGTGGATGTGCCGATTGTGGGGGATGCAAAGAATATTATCGGTGAATTATTGGAACAGATTAAGAAAATTCCCGAGACATCTAATTGGGTAAAAGAGGTGGAAGCTTTAAAAAAGAAACACCCTCTGACATATAAAGAAGGAAAGTTGATCAAGCCACAATTTGTGATTGAACAAATTGATGAGGCCACAAAAGGAGATGCAATTATTACCACTGAAGTTGGCCAGAATCAGATGTGGGCTGCGCAGTGGTATAAATGTAATCATCCCCGGACATTTATTTCTTCTGGTGGATTAGGCACGATGGGATTTGGTTTCCCGGCTGCAATGGGTGCAAAAATGGGCTGTCCCGACAAACAAGTATTTGATATTGCCGGAGACGGCTCGATCCAAATGAATATTCAGGAATTGGCTACTTGCGTTTGTAATAAAATTCACGTTAAGGTAGCAATTTTGAATAACGGATATTTGGGCATGGTTAGGCAGTGGCAGGAACTTTTCTATAAAAAGCGCTATTCCCAAACTTGTATTACGGGGCCGGATTTTGTGAAGTTGGCTGAAAGCTTTGGCGCAGTGGGGATCCGGGTGACAAAAAATGAAGAAGTGCGTCCGGCAATTGAAAAGGCACTCGCAATTGACAATACTGTGTTGATCGATTTTCAGATCGAACCGGAAGAGAATGTATTTCCGATGGTGCCTGCGGGTGGAGCAATTAATAACATGATTAGCGGGTTAGCATAATGAGACATACGATATCAGTTTTAGTAGAGAATAAATTTGGAGTGCTTGCGCGCATCGCTGGGCTATTTAGCGCCCGTGGCTATAATATTGCCTCTTTAGCGGTGAGCGAAACTTTGGATCCTACTATATCCTATATGACCATTGTCGTAGAAGCAAAGGATGAAAAAGTCCTCGAACAGATTATGAAACAATTGAATAAGCTTATCGATGTGATAAGTGTTACAGATTTTACCAATAAGGAACATGTTGAACGCGAACTAGTTTTAGTGAAAGTTGATTATTCTGCTAAGCAAAAAGCAAAATTAGAGGCAATTTTAAAGAAATATGTCGGTAAGATTGTGCAACGCAAAGCTAGCATTGCGGTGATTGAGGCAGTGGGAGAAGAAAAGCAGATTAAACAGTTATTGGAAAGTTTAAGTTCTTTCGGAGTAAAAGAATTAATCAGGACCGGTAAAATCGCATTGGCATATTAACAGACACCCCGCGCTTAAGAGAGGCACCCGGCGCTTATCGGAATTGCGCCGGTGTTCTCTCGTGAGAAAATTGCGCGGGTGTTAACGCAGAAAGCGAACACTTGCCCATCCGATTGGGCAAGGTGGCCCTTGTGGGCAAGGAGAGAAAATGGCTAAGATCTATTATGATCAGGACGCGGATCTAAATTTATTAAAAGGAAAAACTATCGCGATCATCGGTTATGGCATTCAAGGGCGCGGGCAGTCTTTGTGTTTACGTGATTCCGGATGTAATGTGATTGTTTCTGAACTTCCCAATACGCCTAACTATGAGTTGGCAAAAAAAGACGGTTTTAATCCCGTAACAGTGGAAGAGGCAGCTAAACAAGCAGATATTATTCAGATCCTTACCCAGGATCATGTGCAAGCCAAGGTTTATCATGAAAGTATTAAGCCGTATTTAAAAAAAGGAAAAGCCTTGTGTTTTTCACACGGTTTTAATATCCGTTTTAAACAAATTAAACCGCCGAAAAAAATCGACGTCTTTATGGTGGCACCTAAGGGGCCGGGCGCATTAGTGAGAAGAATGTATGAAGAGGGAAAAGGTGTGCCTTCTTTGATCGCGGTTTTTCAGGATGCTAGCGGCTCAGCAAAGCAATTAGCTTTAGCTTATGCCAAGGCGATTAAAGCCACCACAGCCGGCGTAATTGAAACTACTTTTGCAGAAGAAACAGAAACTGACCTTTTCGGTGAGCAAGCAGTACTTTGCGGAGGGGCAACTGAATTAATTAAAGCAGGGTTCGATACCTTAATTGAAGCCGGTTATCAGCCGGAGATTGCCTATTTTGAAGTACTGCATGAATTAAAGTTAATCACGGACTTAATTCAGGAAAAAGGTATTTCCGGAATGCGTCGGGGGGTTTCTAATACAGCTTGTTACGGAGATTTGACCCGGGGACCGAGGATTATTACCCAAAAGACGCGCAAAGAAATGAAAAAAATCTTAAAAGAAATTAAATCCGGAAAATTTGCCAAAGAATGGATTAAAGAGAATGAAACCGGACGCGTCAATTTTAACAAATTAATCAAAGACGGCGACGAGCATTTGATCGAAAAGGTTGGAAGACAGCTCAGGGAAATGATGCCATGGATGAAAAAATAATTATATTTGATACGACACTACGCGACGGAGAGCAAGCACCCGGAGCTTCTTTGAACGAAAAAGAAAAAATCGAAGTGGCTCTTGGGCTAGCTAATTTGGGCGTAGATATAATCGAGGCAGGGTTCCCGATTTCTTCAAAAGGCGATTTTGAGGCGGTCAGGGCAATTGCCAGGGCGATTAAGGGGCCGATAATTTGCGGCTTGGCCAGGGCAATCAAAAAAGACATCCAGGCAGCCTCGCAAGCAATTAAGGTTTCCCGGCGTGGGCGGATTCATGTATTTCTTGCTACTTCCAAGATCCACATGAAATATAAATTGAAAAAAGCAGAAGATGAAATCTTGCGCTTGGCGGTTGAAAGTGTAAAATATGCCAGGAGATTCTGTCCTGACGTAGAATTTTCTCCAGAAGACGCCACACGCAGTGAGCGTTCCTTTCTCTTTAAGGTGGTTGAGGAGGTAATTAACGCCGGTGCTCGTACAGTAAATATCCCCGATACTGTTGGGTACGCTTTACCCCAGGAATACGGTGATTTGATCCAGGCGATAAAAAATAATGTCCCGAACATCGAGAAAGCAATAATTTCCGTGCATTGCCATAATGATTTGGGGTTGGCAGTTGCCAATTCTTTGGCAGCGGTAAGAAACGGCGCGCGGCAAGTTGAATGCACGGTTAACGGTATCGGTGAACGCGCGGGAAATGCTTCTTTGGAAGAAATTGTCATGGCCATAGATACCAGAAAAGATATTTTCTCAGGGTTAATTACCGGGATCAAACAAAATCAGATTTATAAAACCTCGCGCATGGTAAGTAAGCTTACCGGTTTTGTAATTGCTCCAAATAAGGCAATCGTGGGAGCAAATGCATTCCGGCATGAATCGGGTATTCATCAGGATGGAGTTTTGAAAGAGCGTTCCACTTATGAGATCATCAAGCCTGCGGATGTCGGTTTTCACGGTACTGGACTGGTTCTGGGAAAGCATTCTGGACGGCACGCTTTTCTTGAAAGATTAGGAAGTTTAGGTTTTCATTTGGATAAGGAGCAATTGGACAAAGCCTTTGTCCGTTTTAAGCAGTTGGCTGACCGAAAAAAGAATATCTTTGATGACGATCTTTCTTCTATTGTTGAAGATGAAATTCGTTCAGTTAAGCCGCTATGGAAACTGGAGAGTTTTGAAGTTAATTCCGGCTCAAAGGTTATGCCTAAGGCTATCGTCAGATTGAAAAAGAAGGATAAGATTTTTCAAGCAGAATCCCGCGGGGACGGACCGGTAGATGCCTGCTTTAAGGCAATTGACAAAATTACCGCCACAAAAGGAGAACTTCTAGATTACCGGCTGGAAGCTGTGACCAAAGGTAAAGACGCTATCGGCGAAGTTAACCTGAGGGTAAAGATTAAAAACCGGATAATCTCCAGCAGGGGTTCGTCCACTGATATTATTGAGGCATCCTTATTAGCATATCTAAATGCTGTCAATAAGCATGCAATTTAGCCGCCTTCTGCCAAAAATTCTATTATTGCTTGGCTTCATCGCTTTAATCCTCCTCTATCACTACCAGAATTATCTAAAAGAAGCAAAAAACTTCCAACTTAAAAAATTAGAAACTTATTCTGATAATTTTTTTGCCGAAGGCGATCCTGAAGTGGTAAAAAGGGTCAGGCCCGTATCTAGCGCGTATAAAGAAGGCGAATTAATAGCGACTTTTGGCAGGCCGTTTAGCGACTTTGCAGATGAGGATTGGAACAGTTTCTGGGATATTATTTACAAACTCTACCCAATAGTTGAGCCGGAATCTCCGGGATTACCTAATAGAGTAAGGCAATTCAGTGAAGGGGAAATTGTTTCTGAACTAAGTAATCGGTATCAGGCGCCATTTACGAATTTTACCAAGGATCACTGGGACATGTTTTTTAATATTATTTTAAACAAATGAGCGAAGAAAAAAAAGCTATTTATGGCGTTATTGGTTATCCTGTTAAGCACAGCCTTTCTCCGGAAATGCAGAACGCGGCATTTCAGGAATTAGGCATAGTTGCAGAATATGGGAAGTTTGAGGTCAGGCCGGAAGAATTAGAGAAGTTTTTGTTAAAGGATGTTTTTTCTTTAGGCATCTCTGGTTTCAATATTACTATTCCGCATAAGGTCCAAGCAAAGCAGATTTTGCAAGAAGCTTTTCCCCTTGAAAATAATTATTCCTTAGCGCAAGATGCCTTTTATTATGTGAAATTATCGGGGGCGGTAAATACTGTGAAAAGAGATGGTAATAAATTGCTATATTGGAATACCGATGCTTCAGGATTTTTACGCATATTAGAAGAAAAATTAAAATTCAGCAAAACAGGGAATATAGAAGTGCTTTTGTTTGGTTGTGGCGGAGCAGGTAGGGCGATAATTGCGGCATTAAGTTGGATAAATTCATTTGCAAAACAGATTTATGTATTTGAGAGCAATGCACAGATCGTTAAAGCTTCCAGCGAATTTTTCTTTTCTCAATCAGAGCATGGTGGGATCTTAAAAGAAAAACTTAAATTTATCGCAAAAAGCGATATAGCGCAAACAATTGAAAAATGCCAATTGTTAGTTAATGCCACTCCGATTGGAATGAAAGATGAAGAACCTTCCGCAATCGACAAAAGTTTGTTTCATCGAGATTTATCTGTTTTTGATATTGTCTATAACAGAAACCAGGAAACCTGTTTGATTCAAGACGCCAAATCATCCGGCTTGCCAGTGGCAGACGGTTTAGATATGCTTTTATATCAAGGAGCAGATGGTTTTGAATTATGGACTGGAAAAAAAGCGCCGCTTGAGAAGATGCGCGAAGCACTCAACAAAGGAGCAGGACGAAAATGATCGGAAAAATTATCGCTTTTGTTTTTGGCTCAATTGTCGGTAGTTTCTTGAATGTCTGTATTCATCGCATGCCGCTGGAAGAATCTGTGGTTTGGCCAAGTTCGCATTGCCCGCATTGTAAAAAGAGGATTCCCGCTTATGATAATATCCCGTTTATCAGCTATTTATTTCTGAGGGGCAGATGCCGCTTTTGCCAAAAGAGAATTTCCCTACGTTATCCTTTTATAGAATTACTCACTGCGGTTATGTTTGTGATTTTCTTCGGTCGCTTTGGCCTGACCTATGATTTTTTCATTTATCTAATTTTTGGCTGCGGATTGATCATTGCTACCTTTGTGGATTTAAAACACCGGATCATTCCTGATGAGGTTTCAATCGGAGGTTTTATTTTAGGATTTATTTTAAGCTCAATCAAGGGAGTTAACCTGCACCCAACATTTTCTTTTAACTTTAGGCCAATGCTCGATTCTTTTCTTGGGATTATTATTGGGGGTGCAGTGATTTATTTTACGGGTGTGCTTTTTGACCTGGTTTATTTTAAGCTCTTAAAAAAGCCGCCGATTCAGGGAGAGACCGAATCCATGGGCGGGGGGGATGTAAAATTTTTAGCGATGATTGGCGCATTTTTAGGCTGGCAGAGAGTACTCTTGACATTTTTCCTCGCACCTTTTTTCGGCGCAATTGTCGGAATAATCAATCTTCTGGTAAAGAAAGATCATACTATAGCCTACGGGCCGTTTTTGGCAATCGCTTCATTAGCAGCGTTATTCTGGGCAGATAAAATCGTGCGCCTGGTCTTTGGCAATTAAAAAAGGCCCTTATTCAGGGCCTTGTCTAGGCGATAGCTTATAGAAAAACTATCCACCCGTTAGAGTAAACATCTATTTTGAATATGCCATATAAAACTATAAAAATCAAGGGGTTAGGTCTCTGTTTTAGAAAACGTTTTCTTTGCCATTATGCATAAA
>Ga0105164_10001613_pt1 | contig 14397 bp, 19 predicted proteins | sample VDWuncwatermetaG_FD_89674 | JGI IMG/M metagenome (GOLD analysis project Ga0105164, IMG submission 89674) | Wastewater microbial communities from Netherlands to study Microbial Dark Matter (Phase II) - VDW unchlorinated drinking water | ecosystem: Environmental > Aquatic > Freshwater > Drinking...
GATCATAAACGGGGAGTTCCATCTATTACTGGTGTACGTAACTTTCAAGATCAGTTGGACACGTATAAGGTGTTGTTCTCTAAGGGTATACAGAGGTACGGTAATGGGAGCAGTGCGGTACACTTTGTAAATGATGGTGAAATGACCATGGGTACCACGACAGAGAAGTCGGACATAGAAAACAACCTGGCTAATAGAGTAGAGTTTGCCATTAATGGTGCTATTGATAAAACAACTGAGTTAGGCTTCTTTAAGCACATAAGAGGAAGTCATTGTCAATGGTGTGACTTTAATACTATGTGTAAGGCTGGAGAATTGAAGCCTCTAGAATTAGAATCTAAGAAGTGGTTCCCTATAAAGGCTATCTAAGATGTTGGAGCCCCTATCTTTCCAAGAATTCAATGAACTGTTATCCTATGATAAGGACGACGGTCTATTGAGATGGAGGGTAGGTAGGGGCAGTAGGAAAGCCGGAGTTGTAGTGGGAGGCTTAGACCGAACAGGATATGTCAGGCTTCAAACAAAGGGTAAGTCTTATTTCGCTCACAGAGTTATATGGCTATTACATACCGGCCAATGGCCCGTAGGGCAGGTAGACCATATAAACCGCAATAGAAGTGACAATAGGATAGCCAACCTACGGGACGTGTCAGTAGCAGAGAACGCTAGAAATAAGAAATCCAATAAGAACATTGGCCCTAATCTTAAGCCTAGAGTACCTGTATTGACGTCCTCTTATGAGGATGTTAATAGGGTATTGAGCTTGGATGTGGTGACAGGGGTACTGACCAGGAAGTTTGACTATAACAGGTGGAAAATGGGAGAGGTGGCTGGCACCTTAGGTATGGCCGGGTATCTGCATATCCAAGTAAGAGGCAAGTCCTACTTAGCCCATAGGGTAGCATGGCTATTGCACTACAAAGAGTGGCCAGTGGGCATTGTTGACCATATAGACGGTAATAGGCTTAACAACTCACCTTATAATTTAAGGATAGTATCCGCTAGTGTAAATGCTAAGAATATAAGGAAAGACAAAGACATTGGCGTATCCTTTGATAAGGACAAGGACAAGTGGAGAGCCGGTATATCAAGAGACAAGAAAAGAAAACACCTAGGGTATTTCACAAACAAAGAAGACGCCATAGAGGCTTATCAGAAAGCCTCTATAGAGCTGTATCCCGAACTCCATTAATCAACTTAGTAGGAGTAACAAATGAGCTTAGAATTAATACATCTAACAGAATCAAAAATAGCTGCAGAGTTTTTAGCCAAGGCAGGAGTGTCCATATCTAATAATTCCTCCTTGAATGCAGTTAGCCTAATTATTGATGAAACCGGTGAGTCCTTGTGCATATGGGCAGAGACCTTTAGCAATGAAGGTTTAAATATACCTGGCCTATATGTAGAAGAGAATATAGAGGAACAACATGAGTGAGCATAAGCAATTACATATAAAATGGCTGGAGGACTACCACGATTGCGATACGTGTGGAGGAAACTGGGCCACAGGAGCCGAGGTAACATTAAATGGAGAAGTATTGTTAAACAAAGTGCCTAAAGCCCATTGCTTCGGCGGAGAGCACTATACCTCAGATGAAATATACCTTAGTATATTAGACAAATTAGAGTATAAGGTAGAGGAAGACAACGGCTTTTAAATACACAGGAGCACTTAAGATGAAACCAATGTTAGCTGTTGAATATGAAGAATCAAAACTCACGTACCCCTGTATCGCCTCTCCTAAGCTAGATGGTGTCAGGGGTTTAATACACAATGGAGCCCTATTGTCTAGGTCTCTTAAAGCCATACCTAACAAATATGTGTCGGCCCTCCTGTCAGATCTAAATCTAAACGGACTAGACGGAGAGTTAGTGGTAGGTAGTCCTACTGATAAACAATGCTATTCCAATACTGTGTCCAATGTTATGGCCATAGAAAAAAAGGACTTTGAGTTTACCTACTATGTGTTTGATATACATGACACTCCAGAAACTCCGTACGTAGACAGGGCTTCCTCGATACAGGCAAGAATGGACTCCACAGAGGACAGTAGTACGTACTCGTTCATCTCAATACTAGAGTCTAAGCTAATAAACTCTGAGGAGGAACTACTAGAGTATGAGCAAGAGAAGTTGGCACAGGGGTATGAAGGTTTAATACTACGCTCTCCTTCCGGTAAATATAAGTACGGTAGGTCTACTGTTAGGGAGGGGTACCTACTGAAAGTAAAAAGGTTCTCAGATAGTGAGGCTATCATTGTAGGATTTGAAGAGGAGTTAAAGAACAACAACCCTAAGCAGCCTACTGAACTTGGTAGATCTAAGAGATCCTCTCATAGAGAAAACAAAGTAGGCAAGGGTACGTTAGGTGCTTTACTTGTAACGGACTGTACTTCAAAAGTAGGATTCCGTATTGGCACTGGATTAGATGATGCCCTACGAGAAGAAATATGGGATAATATGGACACTTGGCTTGGGAAGACTATTAAGTACAAGTATTTCGTAACTGGTATGGTAGACAAGCCTAGGCATCCGGTATATTTAGGAGTACGACATGAGTATGACTTATAAAGAATGTAAAGATCACCATTTTGAACTGGTACATGAAACCTTGTCAAGATTAAATGGGGATGAGACGATAGCTATTATGCTTAAGGTGTGTGATTTCGTAGATAGGAAGAGTCCAACTAACAATGACGGCTTTAATAAGTGGTTTGCAAAGTGGGATTCTGGAGAAGACCTTAGTAAGAATAGTGCTTATGCCATTCTCATGTTAGTATATAACGATGATATTTTAGAACCTATAGCCTATGCTGCCTGGAGCCTGGCTAAGTCAATAGAGGAGCCCACTAGAGCAGAATGGTGGGTCCGTGACGTTAGGGCGGCGGCAAGATCTTTATTACAGACGCTTATAGAACGTAGATCACGTAAGTACACTACATGCTCTGAACATAGGTATGCGGCAAACCAGGAGCGAGTACGTCAAATAGAAATTCTAAGTTCAATTAAGTTCAATTAAGTTCAATTAAGTTCAATTAAGTTCAATTAACTTCATAAGGTAGTCTTTATATGTTCGCAACTCTCAGGAAAGAACTAAACATAGTGGAAGTCGTGGAATTCATGACTGACACTTATTACAACCTCACTGGGGAGAGCACTTACGTTCCTGACGGGGATGAGTGCCCGTCGTGTGGTCACAACAACTGCTTTAGGATAAAGCATGAAGGTAATAATGAAGAGGCTTTCGCTAAGTGTTTTTCTGAGAGTAAGACGTGGGACGTCACTTCTATAGTAGCTCAATTAAAAGGCATCTCTAACATAGAGGCTGCTAAGCTATTGGCTAAACATTACAGCGTGACCCTGCCTAATGACTACTCGCCATTACAGGAAGCATTGAATTTAGCTACAGACTATTACCATAACCTACTTGACAGCACTGGGCCACAAGCGGAGTTAAACGGACTAACCCCCAGGGAGTACCAAGAGCAAATCCGTAAGCACTCTCCGGATTCTTTACAGCAGTTTCAAATTGGGTGGTCTGATGGCAATCTTATAGACTTCCTTACTAGTGTAGGTGTCTCTGAGGAAATCATAAAGGACAGTGGCCTAGTAAATAAAAAGGGTAAGGACTTTTTACCCAGTAAAGTCTTCATATACCCACACTTTGTTCGTGGAAGGGCTTCCCATTTTACGTTCAAGGATCCTTTAAAACAGAAGGCGTACCAGCTCCCAAACAAGTACAAGTTAAACGGGCACTCTTTTTATAACAGTGACTCTATCAATAAGCCTGGTATTGTAGCAGTGAGTGAAGGGGAAAATGACGCCATCTCTTTACTGGAACACTCTTGGACTGGTAGTAGTTTATGTTGTAATGGGTCCATCTCCGCAGCTCAATTAGAGTGGATGTCTGTAAACTTGAAAGGTAAAGACGTAGTTACCTTTTTCGACGCAGACCCTGCGGGAGACACTTACAGGGAAAAGGTTAGTAAACTCTCCAGGCACTTTAAGAGCTTGCTGCATGTAGTAGTGTCTGGCGGGTGTAAGGATGTTGACGAGTACTTGAAGAAAGGAGGAGACTTAGCTGGGCTTATTTCCTCAGCTAAAATGTCTCAACCTACTTCCTCTGAAAATGACGTAGGTGTAGAGTCGGACTCTGAGTCGGAGTTAAGTCCTATAATTGTAAAGAATGGCTCTTATTTTAAAGTAGGGTTCAAGGATGGAAACGAGTTTCATAAGCCTTTGACTAACTTTACTGTTGAGCTTAGCCACATTTACATTAGAGGGATACGCAGGGAAAGGGAAGTTATCCTTACCCTTAATGATGGTAGAAGGTCGTCTCCTATTATCATAACGTCAGAGGACAAAGTTAGTATGAAATCCTTTAAGACGTTGGCAGCCAATGCTATTGATGGAAGCTATTACGGGACTGAGGCTGACCTAACATCCATATGGGAACACGTGTACTCTAACTCTGAAGAGCGTATTGTGCACTTAATAGAGCAGGTTGGCAGAGTAGAGGACTTTAGTGGTTGGATATTCAAGGACTGCTTTGTGTCTGATTCCGGGGGAGTGTATAGGCCTGACGATAGTGGGGTTATGTGGATAACAAGCTCTACCGTAGGCATCAAACCTATCTCCCTAGTATCCATAGGGAATGATACTTTAGGGCAGGCTGGTATCCCTAGCGTCAATACGATATTAGATAGAGACGAGCGTAAAGCCCTTCTGGGCACGGTTATAAAAGCCCTAGCTGCTAATATAGGTGACATGGGAGAAGCCTTGACTATGTTAGGTTGGTGTCACGCTACTTTGTACTCTAAGATGATACACCGGGAAACTGGGTTCTTCCCTCACATACATTGCTGGGGTGCCTACGGCAAAGGTAAGACCTGGATAATGAAGTTCTTGTTAGATATCTTTGATATGTCTGGGCCAGGGTTCCAAGGGTTGAGTAGTCTTAATAGTGGCGTAGCCTTCTCTAGAAAAATGGCCTACTACACCTCTTTGCCAATATGTATTGATGAGATACGTAACAACAAAGAGACTGCCGACTGGTATGGGACATTCCGAGAGTTGTACACCAGGGACGGTAGGTCCATCGGTGCACGAGATGGGTTCGGTGTCAAGGTTTCCCCTGTTAACACTACTATCATGTTTTGTGGTGAAGACGCATTCCATGACCCTGCTACTAGGTCTAGATGTATTAGTATTCGTCTGCGTAAAAACCGTAGGGAAATGGTGAACTCTTTTAAGGTGTTAGATAGGTGTAAAGGAGACGTAGCCTCTATTGGGTATGAGTGGATTCTAAATTATGGCAACATCTCTAAAGAGAAGCTGATAGAAGAGTTCCAAGTGTTCCGTAGTTTCTTGACTAAGACTGGTATTGATTCCAGGCAGGCTGGTAACTGGGCAGTAGCAGGGGTGTTTGCTAATAAGCTATGTCAAGAGTATTGCCCTGAGTATAACTACACTCAGTACTTAGTAGCAGCAGCGGCAGAAGGGCAGTCAGAGCAATTAGAGGAAAGTGTCTTAGAGCAATTCTGGAAAATTGTAGAGGGTATGCAGGCAGCAGAAAAACCAGTAATAACCTCTGATCACCTAAAGAGAGAAGGCAGCTACTTGTATGTGTGGTTCGCTGACATCTTCCGTTTGTTTGAGAAGGACGGTATTAATAACAATAGGCAGAAGTTCTCACGTAATGCCATGATAGCCCTACTCCGTGAAGAGGACTACTTTGTTAAAGAGGACAGAGTAGTAATGGGTATGGGAGAGAACTACCGCCGTTGTATAGTCGTAGATATAGACAAAGTAAGTGACACTTTACAGTCTATAGCTGCATTTTTAGATAAGTAGGAGGCGTAATGAAAGACAATACTGTAAGCACGTCCATTCTCCCGTTTGCTGAGGAGATGGCTATAAGGGATAGTCCAGCTTTTGCATTAGGATTTAAAGAGGGTAAAATGGTAGGTAGACTTCAGGCTAACCGAGACTCGTTTTTAAATGGCGCCAAGAGTAAAGAAAAGGAAACTACCGAACTTAAAGCCGCCTTAGATAGAGAGCGAGAGGAACATGCAAATACTAATGCTAGGCTAACCGAGATTATAGATATGATGGAGAGGAAAGATGATGGGAGAAACTAACACCGATGAGTTAGTACCTGTAGAATACATTTTCGAGCGCACTGGTCCAGGTGGGTGTCTGGAAAGAAGGATGATACCTAATATCTACCAGCAAGGCTAAGAGTAGAGGCTTCATACTAGATACAAGTATACCTTTTCCTAAAGTAATGGTTCCTGTAGTAGGATTCTTCATTGAAGATACCTTGTATCAGATTAATCCTAATGAGTACCCAATGTGGTATGAGGTGTACCACTATGGGCTACTGGGATAACCTATAGTGAGCCTGACATCCTAGAGAGTACTGAGCAGGTAATGTATGCAGAACTAGTAGCAGTACCTACAGGTAGCAGCTTCTCGGCTTGTATGTCAGAGTATGGCATTAAGGAGGTTAGTCATGCTTTTCTATATGATACTAATCTAGATTTAAGTAGTCGTATGAAGGAGTTCCTTGAAGCGTGTGAAACAGACGAAACGTGTGGATCATAATAAATAGGTCTTTACTGTACCCTGTTTGAGTAGTATAATTCATTTCAGTAGTGTAATCCCGCGCTACTCGTTGCTAAATATATAAGGTCTAAACAAACCAATGAAAGAATCATACACTAGTAAACAAACCAACAACAACAACAACCAACAAGGCTCTGAGGTTAAGAAGCCTACTAGACCAGTCGACTACACTAATAATAACTGGTGTGGGTATCGTGGGGTATGGGAAGTATACCCTGGTGAAGGGTGGGATACTAAGAGGTGGGGAGAGGCCCCTTTCCTAGGATACGTACGAGCGGACAACGAGTATTGGGCAAAGTACGCCGCTTATAACAAAGGGTACGCTACTCCTAATGTAACCTTCGAGTTGAAGATTATTAAGGCTAGGAAATTCGTAGCTAACATCTAGTGAACTAACCTAGTATTATTGGTATAAGCAATGAGATAAGCCTGGTTCGCCAGGCTTTCTCGTCTCCTCCTTAATTTTTTAGGTATTACAAACATGACAACCATAATTAACCTACTCGGAGAGCCTTCCTCTGGTAAGTCTACGTTAGCAGCTGGGCTGTTCTCTTTAATGAAAAAACAATACATGAGCGTTGAGCTTGTTACTGAGTACGCTAAGGACCTCATATATGAAGGTAATGTCTCAAAAGACTTAGATCAGTTCTACGTGTTTGCAGAGCAGCATCGAAGAGTTAGTAGACTAATAGGCAAAGTAGAGTACGTCATAACTGATAGCCCTTTGTATTTGGTTGCGTATTACTCCTCCTTAGGTAGATATAAAGACACCCTTAGCCAACTAGTGTTATCAGTGGCAAAGGAATTTAACAACGTTAACTTCTTTGTTAACAGGAACCACAGATACGACGTGTCCGGTAGAAGTCAAACAGAAGAGGAGGCTATCGCTGTTAAGTTAGGACTACGAGAGTTCTTACAGAAGGGAGGTGTCTCTTATAAAGACGTTCTTGCTGGAGAAGAACTACCGGCTTGGATGTTCCATGAGCTGTTTAATAAGGAGATTACTAATGGCCAAGTTAAGTGACTTAAGTTTAGAGGAGTTATACTCCAAGAAAATAACCCCTGCCGTAGAACGCACTATCCTTATAAAGGACGTGTTCTCTACTAAGTCAGACAACTGGTGTGAGAAAGCCTGTAGACTATCTTGTAAGAATCCTCCAGCCCAAGAGATGTTCAACTCCTCTGAGGTAGACGTACTAGTAATACAGGATTACAATGCCTTTGATGAAGTTAGGTTTGGTAAAAAAGGCAGCGTAATAGAAAAGAAGCACAGAGAAATACTACAGCACATGTTTGCTAGAACTCTAGTAGAGAAGCTTCCAGACGGAGGTTTCAAGAAACTAAGAGTAGGTATTACTACTATGCTGAAATGTCAACTTACCACGTCAGACCTTAAGAAAGGCAAACCTCCAACCGACACAGTGCTTAGCAAGTGCAGCCCATACTTGTTAGCAGAGATAGAGGCTAGGAAACCTAAGGTCATTGTCTCTATGTCTAAAGTAGTGACTAACATCCTAGGGATAAAGAAGTCTAATAGTAGAAATTGTGGTGACGTGTACTCTTATAAAGGTATACCGGTAGTATTAACCTTGCACCCACGAGTATTAGTAATGCTTAGGCAGAACGCCTCTGGGGCTATGTGGGGCCCAGACTTTTACTCCATCATAGAAAGAGACTTGGTTAAAGCTGCTTGGCTATTCAATGGCGGCTTACAGGTCCCTGATGTGGACGCCACTTTAGCCAAAGCAGCCAAGGAACAGGTGCATGTTCTACGAGACATATCTTCAGTAGAGGCAGCCATCTATACACTGACTAATAAGGGTATAGAGGGGTTTGTATTATCCTTTGACATTGAGACTTCTAGTATAGACCCATTCTCAGAAACGGCTAAGGTACTATGTGTTCAATTCGGAGTGAGGAACGAGGAGTCGGGGCTTATTGATGCGTACGTCTTCCCTTTATATCATAGGAATAACGTGTGGGTAGACCCGGCAGTCGTTACAGAATTATTGAGACCACTATTAGAGGATGACCAGATTAAGAAGGTTGGGCATAACGTAAAATTTGACATATTGTATACGGACGTAGTTCTTGGTATAAAAGTTCGTGGTGTAGTCTTCGATACCATGCTTATTACTCATGCTATAAATAGTGGTATTCAAGGTATGTATGGCCTTAAGAGGGCTATATGTTATTGGATACCTGACCTAGGATTTCAGGGGTACGAGGATAGGTTGCCTGCATTAACCAAGACTAAGAAGGTAGTTGAAACGGAAATTATCGAAGGAGAAGAGTATGAGTAAAGAGAACCTACGTGCTTCTATGCAGGCTGCTAGGGATAGGACTATAGAAGTCTTAGACAAAGAAATAGGAGAGCTAATAGATTATTGTGACAAAGACGCTAGGGTTAGTGAATTAGTGTCGATAGTGCTACTACATAGGGATAGGTGGTACGAAGAGGACGGTACTGACGACGAGGCCATTAACCTAGACAGACTTGGGGGTATACTGACTGGGTTTATATGGGAAATAATGGAACTAGATGTTAAACCAGTAGAGTTTAATAAAACATTAGGATTAACTAATAATGGTTCCTTAAATTGGGTAAGTGAGTTGAACTTCTTTATAGGTAATTTCCTTTATGATGACTCGGCTTTTGATTTTAAGCAGAACGACCGTACGGGCCAGTTTGAGTTTAAGACATCTACGGATAGGGACCGCTTCTTACAAAACCCTATGATATTAGTGGAGGCTGCCAAGGCTACATTAGAATATCGGATTAAGTTAGGTGATGAAAGAAGAGACCGCCAGGAGTGGTACAAAAGATACCTTGTTACGAAAGTAGATGGGTCAAGAGTACTAGCCTTATTGGAAGGAGTGGAAGACAATGAGTAATCCTGATAATATATGGGAATCCTACATGGAGAAGATAAGGCTCGTAGCTAAAGGTCAACAACCCTTAAGCAGGCTTATACGCAGAGTTGAGCAGAGATCTGGATGGGTAGATCTAGGAGACACCTGCAACCATAGGGAGTTTAGAATATCCTTCGTAGGAGATGATGCCGTAGTAATAGTAGGACACCATGAGGATGGTGAGGTTTGGGAGGCGTACTTGTATGAGTATATGGTTAATAGGAATAACGTGTCTAACTTAGTAGACTCTCCTTCAGATTTAACTGATTTAATGTTTGTTTGCAATCTAGCGTTAAAAGGAGTATCTAATGGAACTTAAATTAACAAAACGAGAGAAGATAAAGAAGATAGTAAAAGAGGTCTTAGAAGAGCAAAGTCAGGTATCTGAGCCCACCTCTCAGCTGGAAGCTTCAGAAGAGGACTTACCAGAGTCAGAGCTTAAACTAGGTAAGCCGGTATACTTGACGTATGAGGACTATCCAATAGAAGACTTGTTACTATACGCCGGGGTGGACTGTATAGTAACTTCAGAGATGCTAAGTAGGCTAAGTAAGAAAATGTATGACACCCCTGAGTACACCAAAGTAAGTAAGCTGCCTTCTGGTAAAATGGTGTCCAGCAAAGAAACCATCACCTCCATAGCTGAGTCCTTCTCAAAGTATACATTAGAGGCCATGGACTTTGTTATAGATTTAGAAAAGAATGGTTTCAAGTACGACATCGAGGGTAACAAAGTAATTAAAGAAAGACTACGCGGAGAACTGGACGAGTTAGAGGCTTCTCTTTTTAACGACCTACCAGAAGGACTATCTCTAGACTTAAACTCTGACTACTCCTTGGTTAGTTATTTATACACTACTTTAGGGTTAGAGGTAAGTCGTAGGACTAAGACTGGTAGCCCAAGTACTGATGGGGAGGCTTTGAAAGAGTTAGCCGATAAGTACCCTGACCATAAATCTTGGCTGCTTAACCTACTTAAAAGAAATGACTTGTCTTCCATTTACAACTCTTTCATTAGTACGTATGTAGAAGACTTCGTTAAGAAAGACGGTAGGGTACACGCCAATTATAACCTACATGGCACTAGTAGTATGCGCATATCAGGGGACAAGCCTAACCTGACAAACCTACCTAGGGCTAAGCACGGCTACAATTTACGTAACCTGTTCATAGTAGAAGAGGACTACGTGTTTATGGCCTTCGACTTTAGCTCCGCTGAGGTAAAGATTCTAGGTGCTTTGTGTAGAGACCCTGCGTTATTGGAAGCTATTAGACAAGGGCAAGACTTCCACAGCCTAAGTGCTAGTAAGATGTACGGTATTGAGTATGATATGTTTGTAGAAGTTTTAGACGACAATACTCACCCAAATTATAAAGACTACAAGGAGAAACGGCAATATTCCAAGGCTCTGACCTTCGGCATTCTTTATGGTTCAAGTCCAAATGGTATAGCCCTTAACCTAGGCATACCTAAGCAACAAGCTGAGTCATTGATAGCGCTATACTTTAGTCTGTTTCCAGGCATCAAAGACTATGTAGACGTAACCCATGAAATGGCTAAGATAAATGGCTATGTTATAAACCCTTTTGGCCAAAGGAAGATGCAATATGGTGCCCACCAAGTGTTCCAAGGAACTGCAGTATATAATGGCAGTCTTAGGAACTCACAAAACGTAATTAAGTTGCGTCCCTAGGTAGAGACATCTAGGTAAACATCATGTGAATTGTTTAAGTTACATTGCATATAAGTATTCTGTGTCTATACCTTAAAATATAGGTATGGAAAATAATCTCTCTGTACGTAATTCTCTTCTCGCCATACTGCGCAGCAATGGTAGATATACTTCAGCTAAGGAGTTATCTTATAGGTCTAGTATCCCTTTGTACTCAATATACAAGCATGTACCCGAAGGCATATTAGCTCTAAATACAAAGCTAGGCTATCATAGAGGCAGTAAACACACCTATGATAGCTTAGTACTTAAAATTACTCAGTATATAGTTTCTATGAATAGATACTGCTCTGCCTATAATGTAGCCTCCGGTATAAACATAAGTAGAAGCACCTTCAAAGATATGGGTATTAATATATCGGAATGTAATAGGGTAGCAGGATACACTATACAAAATACTCTTAGTATGCCGAGGTTAGCAGGTAGTAATAAGCTATCAGAGGAATGTATAAAAAGTAGAATACAATCTATTGTGAAGGAAATACAGGTAGTAGGGACCCGTACAACTATTAAGCATCTATGTTTTAAATTAGGACCTATAAATTGGAAGTCTTTAGGTGTTAATATAAAAGACGTACACGCTATAGCTAAGGTGCCATATACTGGAGCCCCTAAGATAGGTAGCATTTCAGAGCTGATAGAAAAGGTGAGTAAGATTATAATGTCCAATGGTGTATACACGCCAACTAGAGTTATATCAGATGTTCTTGGTATATCTCCTAGTATCTTAAGTTATTACAACATAGATATCATGGAAATGAATGCTAATCTAGGGTATGTAAAAGATAATGGATACTTTGAGCACTCGGTGAAAAAGTGCTTAGAAGATATATACCCATCCCACGTTATATGTCGACAGAAGTCCTTTAATAACTGTCTATCCTTTAAGGGGAGACCTTTACTATTTGATTTTTATATAGAGGCTATAAATACCCTGATTGAAGCGGATGGACCTTGTCATTACGACACACGTCATCCTTGGTATTCAGAAAAGGTAGTGGAGAGAGATTTACTAAAGAATAGATTTGCAATGGATAATGGCATACTCTTAATTAGAATACCTTATGTAAGTAAGGTCACTAGAGAATATGTAGTTAACTTAATATCTGGGAACCCCTTAGAGACTATTGAACTACAACATGGCTAGAAATGGCGAGTGTGAATGTGAAAAATCAATAGTATTGGGCAATCAGCAGCCGAGCCCCTTTAGCATGGGGAAGGTTCAGAGACTATCCTAACGGAGTAGAGTTCAAGAGAACTCGAAGTACATGACACCCAACACTGGGTGAAGATATAGTCCGTTCTTATGGGAAATCTATAAGAGGAGTAGTGGTATCGACTATTCCGTAACAAAAGAATAATTCAAGGCACCAGCAGTAGTTTCGGCATGGACTGTTTCGTACAGTTAAACAAGGCGGTTAAACCCCTAGGGGCTAAATGCATCTGTACGGTTTACGATAGTATTGAGTTAGAGGTCCCAATCTCTAGAGCTGCAGAGGTATTGGAGTTAGGGTTCAAATGTTTAAATGATGATCCTATAGGGAGATTCCCTTGGTTAGATTTTTCAGTAGGGGTTGACGCTGAGATGGGGTTGTCTTGGGGGTCAGCTAGAGAGATTCACAGGGGCACAACTCAAGAGGAAATAGAAAGGATATTAAACAAATCCTAAAAACCTGGTATAAGAAAATTGATAGAGTACATATCACTATAAGAGGTGATTCTAAATGTAACATTTAGGTATTATCATCCCAACAAAATCGGTTGGGATATAGGCGCTCATGATCTGGCATGCATCTGCAGATCAGAAACCCGGGGCCCTGGACAAGACGCCACGAGCGCAAATCAAAGTCTATCGACTGATACCCTACATAGGTATATTGAATCAAGGAAAGGATACCTTTCCACTCCTAAGGGAGCTTCCCAGAGTAGGGAAGCCCAGTACGACACAGAAGTTCTCAGTTATATAGGGTATGATCAAATGCAAAAACAAGTACGTACAATAATGTGTGGTTGTGGGGAATGTCAGTTACGCAAAAACTATCTCGACTCCTGCCCTCTTGGGAATAGTAAAGACGCCATTCAACTATGGTGCAGTGACTTTTCCGTGGCAGAGGTCTCGTCTGATACTCTACAAGAAGTGGAGGCAGCATTGAATGAAGCAGAGGAGGAGTTAAATTCTGAAGCTACCCTACCGGAAGTACGGTTATAATGAGCACTTACACAATAGGGGTAGATCCGGGATGGGCTAGTTTCGGAGTAGCCATATCTAAAGATGAGGTACTGCTTACCAAGAAGTCTTATGTCCCTAAAACCTTTTCTAGCATTTCAGCATTCATACTGGAGCTAGAGTCTTTACTTACTGGCACGTACTCTCTAGGAGAGGCGGACTTTGAAAAGGTTTTTTTAGAAAGGTTTGTTTCCTACTCTGGTATTCAAGCTGACGGGGAGCATGTACTAATGTTGATAGGTGCTCTTGTGTACTATTTCGAGAGTCGCCGAAAGGTAGAGGTTAACTTAGTGAGGGCATTGGACTGGAAGGTAAAGGTATGTCAGTATCTAGTTAAGGCTAAGGGGTTGTCAAACCCATATTCTAAATTAGACAAGAAGTTCTCAGTATGGGCAGCACTAAGTTTAACTGGGGACACTGTAAAATCTGACCATGAGGCCGACGCGATGTGCTTAAGCTTTTTAACCAAGGAGATGTTAAATGGGAAAATCAAGTAACACCTACACAAAATTGGAAAGTGTACTAGACAAGATTGTAGCATTAGCAAAGTCTGCGTCTGAGATGCTTTCCAACGATGTAAACGCAGAGGCATGTATTAAGAATACTGGGAAGCCTAAGGTAAATACTGGCCCAGCAAGTGTTTACACACCAGAAACATTCTACAGGTACGTTAGGGTTTTAGACCCCTCTACTGGAGAACTATATCCTAACAGAGGTGTGGCATTCCTAATACACTTATATCCTAACTTAGGTGTTGTACGTTTCTCGTATTCTATATGTCACGAAAGAGATAACTTCAATAAGAAAACAGCTAGGGCAGTATGTTATGAGCGTATAGGGTCTGCTAAGGATTTAGAGTTTTACAATTACAATCCAGACATGTGCATAGTAAGTAAC
>Ga0105164_10001614_pt1 | contig 14393 bp, 8 predicted proteins | sample VDWuncwatermetaG_FD_89674 | JGI IMG/M metagenome (GOLD analysis project Ga0105164, IMG submission 89674) | Wastewater microbial communities from Netherlands to study Microbial Dark Matter (Phase II) - VDW unchlorinated drinking water | ecosystem: Environmental > Aquatic > Freshwater > Drinking...
CCGTCGCCGGCGACGGGGGGCATCATCCTCAAGAGCGCGACGAACGCGATGATCGTGGTCAACGACAGTGGCATCTACATCCAGAACGGCAAAGGAGCCAGCATTGTCATGACTGGTCCATCCGTCACCATCAACAACGGCGCGCTGGTCGTCATCTGACCGCGAGCAGGTGAGGAGACTCCGGTGCCGGGCTTCCTGCTCCACGTGGGTGCGACGGTGCTGTGCGCGCATGGCGGGCAGGCGCAGCCGACGGTCCCCAATCCGCGCGTCACGGTCACGGGGCAACCGACCGTCACCATGACAGCGCCCTACGTGGTGGCCGGTTGTGCCTTTCCACCCCCGCCCGCTGGCAACGGGCCCTGCGTGACGGCACAGTGGGTCACGGCCGCCACCCGCGTCACCTCCAACGGGCAGCCGCTGCTCGTGCTCGATAGCCAGGCGATCTGTGTCCCAACGGGGACGCCGCTGCTAATTCTGGTGACGCAGACACGGGCCACCGGGATGTGAGGAGCGATGAACATCGACTTCCCCTTCCACTTCGACGCGCACGGCCGGACCGCCACCACGGACGACGACGAGCACATCCGTGACATGATCGAGCAGTTGCTCTTCACCAACCCCGGCGAGCGCGTCAACCGGCCGGACTTCGGAAGCGGGCTGCTGCAGATGGTCTTCGCCCTCAACAGTCCCGAGCTGGCGGCCGCTCTCCAGTTCGCCATGCAGGCGGCGCTGCAGCGCTACCTGGGCGACCTCATCGCGCTTCAGAACCTCGAGGCCACCGCGGAGGGGCCCGCGCTGCGGGTGGTGGTCAAGTACGTGGTGCGGCGCACGGGTGAGAGTCGCACCGAGGCGTTCCAGAGGAGCGGTGGGTCATGAACGATCTAGAGCTTCATTGCCGCGACGAGCGCCGGCGCGACGACGTCCGCGCCGACAGCCGCTACGGGCTCGACTACCTTGAGGTGAGTGACGATCAACTCACCCTCCATGTGTGGTTCCTCGGCAAGGCGCCGGCCGCGATCCGGAAGGAAAACGTGCGCATCCGGGGCGGGCGCCGGATCCGCGACATCCGGGTGACCGATCTCCGGGCCAACCGCCGCACCGATCCCACGCTGGACGACTCGCTGGACGTCACGGTAAACAGGTCCGGCGACTTCTCCACCTACACGCTGGCCCTGGTGTGGCTCGACGAGCAGGGCCGTCCAACCGACGAGCCCATGGAGGGCTTCGACCCGCGCTATGACGAGGTGGATTTCACGTTCAAGGCCGGCTGCCCCAGCGACCTCGACTGCAAGACCGAGCCCGTCTGCCGGCCGCCGGAGCGCCTCGAGCCCGAGATCAACTACCTGGCCAAGGACTACGCGAGCTTCCGCCAGCTGATCCTGGATCGCCTCGCCCTGATCATGCCGGACTGGCAGGAACGGCACGTGCCCGACCTGGGCATCACCCTCGTGGAACTGCTGGCCTACGTCGGTGACTACCTCAGCTACTACCAGGATGCCGTGGCCACGGAGGCCTATCTGGGTACGGCGCGGCTGCGCACCTCCGTGCGCCGGCACGTGCGCCTGATCGACTACGCGATGCACGAGGGGGTGAACGCTCGCGCGTGGGTGACGATCACGACCGACGACATCCCCCGTGAGCTTCCGCCGCACACGTACTTCATTACGAGCTACCCCGGGGCGCCCCCGGATCGGCATATCCTCACCGCCGAGGATGATCTCGTGAACGTTCCCGCCGGCAGCTATGAGGTGTTCGAGCCCCTGCAGCCGGCCGAGGGGCAACCCATCCAGCTCTACGCCGCCCACAACGCGATCCCCTTTTACACTTGGGGTGATTGCGAGTGCTGCCTTGCCCTCGGCTCGACCTCGGCCACGCTCACCGACACCTGGGTCCCCCCCTCCGGAGTTAAGCCCGACGCCAAAGAAGCTCAGGCCTCCGACGGCCCACCGGCGACGGTACGCGCCCTGCAGCTTCACGTCGACGACGTGCTCATCTTCGAAGAGGTCATCGGACCCAAGACCGGCAACCCCGCCGATGCCGACCCCCGCCATCGTCAGGCCGTGCGGCTGACGCGGGTGACGGCGGCGGTGGACCACCTCTACAACCTGCCCTATGGCCAGCCCATCGTCGAGATCGAATGGGCGCCCGAGGATGCGCTCGCCTTTCCGCTGTGCATCTCCACGCTGGCGCCGCCTCCCGACTGCACCTGCATGGAGAACGTCAGCGTGGCGCGCGGCAACGCCATCCTCGTTGACCACGGGAGGCCGACGGGCGAGACGCTGGGGACCGTGCCCACCGAGTCCGCGGTCGAGCGCTGCCCCACCGACTGCGCGCCGGCCGAAGTCCAGATCGTCCCGGCGCGGTTCCGGCCGAGCCTGCACGAGCGGCCGCTTACCTGGAGCCAACCGCTTCCGCCCGACGGCTCCGCCGCCGCCCTCATCGCCCAGGACCCGCGCGAGGCGCTGCCGTGGATCAAGGTGGAGAGCATCCCGCCGGCGCCGAGCGGAACTGGCGCGCTGTGGAGCTTCGATGACCTCGAGGAGCCGACCAGTCTGGCCAAAAGATTGCGCCATCCCTTGGGCCCGGCATCTCAGCTTCTCCGCGCACGGCTGCGTGAGAGCACCCGGCAGGCACTGGACACCTGGAACGGATCGAGCCCCCTTCCCGGGCCACTTCGAACCGCGCTGGTGGTGGAGTTGAACGGGATGATCGAGTCATGGAGCCCGCAGCGTGACCTCATCGGGAGCGGCGCCGATGATCGCGATTTCGTCGTGGAGATGGACAACGAAGGCGACGGCGACCTGCGCTTCGGCGACGGCGACCTCGGGATGATGCCCGAGGCGGGCGCCGAACTCCGGGCCGCGTACCGCGTGGGCAACGGCACCGCCGGCAACGTCGGCGCCGAGGCCATCGTCTACGTCGTCGTGCCCGGCCGGCTCAGTGGCGCGAACATCGTGCCGCGCAATCCGCTCCCCGCCACCGGTGGGACCGAGCCCGAGCCCCTGGCGGAGGTCAAGCTGTTCGCGCCCAATACCTTCCGCAAGGAGCTGGCGCGCGCCATCACCGAGGACGACTACGGAAAGCTCGCCGAGCGGAACAACCGCCGGGTGCAGCGCGCCGCGGCCGCACTGCGGTGGACCGGGAGCTGGTACGAGGCGCTGGTGACCATCGATCCGGCGGGGACCGAGGACGCGAGCCAGGCCCTGCTGACCGAGATCGCCACGTCCCTCGAGCCCTACCGCCGCATCGGCCATGACCTCGTGGTGGCGCCGGCACGCTACGTCCCGCTCGACGTGGAGCTGACCATCTGCGTGCTGCCTCACTACTTGCGCGGCCACGTCGAAGCCGCGCTCCTCGACGTGTTCAGCCACGCCGTGCTGCCCGGCGGAACGAAGGGCTTCTTCCATCCGGACAACCTGACCTTCGGCGAGGACGTCTACGCGAGCGCTCTGGTCGCTGCCGCCCAGGCCGTGCCCGGCGTCCAGAGCGTGGAAGTGACCAAGCTGGAGCGCTACTTCGAGGGGCCGAACGACGAAGTGCAAAACGGCGTCCTGGCGCTGGGCCCACTCGAGGTCGCGCGGCTCGACAATGACCCGAGCTTTCCTGAGAACGGACGCCTGGTCCTCGAGATGAGAGGCGGACGATGAACCAGCCGTGTGGGTGCTGCGCAGGCATCGAGGTCGTCACTCCGGTGCTGGAGGCCAACCGGCCCGGCTTGACCGCGATCGCGTATCGCGTCGGGACGCATGCCACGTTCCTCGAGACCATGCTGGCCCGCCTGACGAGCCTGGGACTGAGGCTCCGACCGGAGGATATCCAGTCCTGGTTGCTATCGGTGGCGGACCTGATCAAGCCGGCGAGCCTGGCGACAAAGCTCAAGACCGCCCCGGATCCGCTGTCCACGTACCTGAAAGGGCGCTTCTCGGCGGATACCCGAAATTTGCTCGACCAGTACGACGGCACCAGCGGCCCGTCCAGCAGGCTCGAGACGGCGCTGGTCAACGAACTGAACGACCTGCTTCAGGCCGCGAGCCTCTACGACCCATCACGCTTCGCCGACGTTGCGCTGCCGGACGAGGTCTGGAGCCTCATCCTGCAGGAGCCGCAGGGCCCGGACCTCACTCGGCTCAACCGGCTGCTGCTGGAGGCGGCGTACCCTCTCGAGCTGGCCAGGAGCGAGGTGCTCTATCCTCTGCACCGCCTGACCACGCGGTCTCCCGGTGACCCGTCCATCGCGCTGCTCGATTCGTGGGCCACGGTGGCGGACGTGCTCACCTTCTACCAGGAGCGCATCGCCAGCGAGAGCTACCTGCGTACCGCCACCGAGCGCCGTTCCATCCTGGAGCTGGCGAGACTGGTCGGCTATCGACTCCGCCCCGGTGTCGCCGCGAGCGTCTACCTCGCCTTCACCGTGGCCGACGGCTTCAGCGGCGACATCCCTGCCGGCACGCGCGCCCAGAGCATCCCCGGCGCGGGCGAGCTACCCCAGTTCTTCGAGACCTCCAACCCGCTGGCCGCTCGCGACGCGTGGAACACCCTCAAGCCCCGCCTGACCCGGCCTCAGGTCATCACGCTCGCGAGTAACTCCGGCACTGACGCCTCGACTCGCGGCACGCTCTACTTCCAGGGCATCTCGACCAACCTCAAGACGGGTGACGTGCTCGTCATCGCCCTCGGCGAGGACACGAGCGCGAAGCCCGAACAGCAGGCGCTGCGCGTCGTTGACACCGTCGATCCGCAGCCGGACGACAAGCGCACCGAGGTCGCGCTCCAGCCGCAGCCATTGCCGTCATCCGTGACAGTGAACACCCTGCTCGAGGTTCTGAATCGGTACATCGGCGAAGCCTCCAGCATCTTCGGCGGTAGCAGCCTGGCCCGCCAGGTGGCGGATATCCTCCAGGGACTGATCGACAGCATTCTCGCCAACACGACTCAGGCCGCGGCCGGCCTCTTGGCCAACGTGCGACCGCAGCTCGAGGGAAAGCACGCTATCGCGGTGAGGCGACAGTTCACCCGGCTGGAGCCCTGGATCGGGAGCCTGCTGGATGAGCTGACGGCGATCCAACTGGCGCCGTCCAGGGCGGCGAACGGCACGCCGGCGTTGTCGACCGGCGCGACCTCCCCCCTCGGGAACCTCGGAACGCTGCTCGACTCGCTGGCGCGGCCCCCGTCCTTGCAGCCCCCCGACCCGACACGCTTGGTGCGCACCGTGACCCGGACGTTCGCGTCACAGGCCGACACGGCGCCACGGCTGCTCGCGAGGTTCCAGCCAGCCGTAGCCCCGCTGCTGTACCGCGCGTGGGCGAACTCCGAGGGGCCCGCCTCGCAAGTTCAGGTCTATGCCGCCCGGGTCAAGGCCGGGCTCTTCGCCAGTAACTTTGCCGGCGCCGCGACCTATCGGCAGGAGACCGTCACGACCCCACCCACGGGTGTTACCTCACGCACCACCACGATCACCGGCACAACGACGTTTGTGGCCCCGACCCTGGCAAACGCCTGGGACGGGTCCGGCGGGAACGGGCTCATCGATGGGAACCTGACGAGCCCTCCCTCGGCGGTGGCCCTGGACTCGACCTACGACCAGATCAAGCCGGGAAGCTGGGTGGCGATCGACCGCCCCACGGTCCCCGGTGAAGCGGGGCCCAGCCGCAAGATCACGTTCCACCGAGTCCAGGCCGTGCGGACGGTCTCCATGACCACGGCCGGCTTTTCCGCCAAGGTGACCCAGTTGACCTTGAATCCATCCTGGCTCACGGACGTGAAACCCCCCCAAGACCTCAGAACCCTCGTGGAACGGCCACAGGTGCTCCGCGGCACGGTCGTCTACGCCCAGACCGAGAAGCTCGAGCTCGCCGAGGAGCCGTTGGACACCGACGTGGAAGGCGGCACGGTCGAGCTCGACCGCGTCTACGACGGGCTCGAGCCGGGGCGCTGGGTCATCGTATCCGGCGAGCGGACGGACATCCCCACCGTCACCGGAGTGAGTTCCAGCGAGCTCGTGATGGTGTCGGGAGTCACGCAGGGGTCGCGATCGCCTCTCTGCGCCCGGTTTCCGGACGGGGTCATCCCGTTTTCCGAGGTGCACTACACGACGCCGGCAAACACGTTCGGTGATCGGCTCGTGGTGGGCACTCTGTCGCTCGACCCGCACGGCCTCGTGCCTCCCCCACCCGCCGTCCTCTTCCCGAATCAGCGCTATTGCGACCAAGTGCAGCTCGGCCCGGGTGTCTTCGCGGACGCGTATGTCCCCACCGCCACGGAACTCAGGGGGGACTTCAGCGCCTTCGCCGGGCTGCTGGTCGATCCCGTGAAGAGGGTACCGTTCCCGAACGGACGGATAGGGTCCGCGGAGCCCGGTTCGCTGTGGGCATGGCGCATCTCGGCGGAGAAGTTCCACACCATCCTCACGCTGGCGAACAAGCTGGCGTACGCCTACGACGCCAGCAAGGTAGCAATCTACGGCAATGTCGTGAAGGCCACCCACGGGCAGACGGTCCCGGAGGTGCTGGGCAACGGCGACGGGAGCCAGGCACTGCAGGCCTTCACGCTACACCAGAAGCCGGTGACGTACGTGTCCGCCCCGACACCGGACGGTGCCGAGAGCACGCTCGTCGCGCGCGTGAACGACGTGGAATGGCACGAGGTGAGCACCCTCGCCGGGCTCGCGCCCACCGACCGCGCGTACATCACGCAGACCGACGACGCGGACCAGACCTCGCTGATCTTCGGCACGGGCGAGCGCGGCGCCCGGCTGCCGACCGGCGCCGCCAACGTGAAAGCGGCCTACCGCTACGGCATCGGCAAGGCGGGGAACGTGAAAGCGCGGCAGATCAGCCAGCTCGCCACCCGCCCGCTCGGCGCGAAGGACGTCATCAACCTGTTGCCCGCGACCGGCGGGGCCGACCGCGACAACCGCGACCAAGCGCGCCGCAACGCGCCACTGGCGGTCATGGCTCTGGATCGCCTCGTCTCGACGGAGGACTACGCCGACTTCGCTCGGACCTATGCCGGGATCGGCAAGGCCACTGCCGCGCGGCTGTCCGACGGCCGTCGCCGGGTGGTTCATGTCACCATCGCCGGCTCGGAGGACGTCCCGATCGACGTCAACTCGGATCTGTATCGGAACCTGGTGCAGGCGCTCCATCTGTTTGGCGACCCGCATCAGCCCATCCAGGTCGCTCTGCGCCGGCTCAAGCTGCTCGTGGCGAGCGCCGGGGTGCGACTGAAGCCGGACTACCAGTGGGAGTCCGTCGAGCCCAGGATCCGCGAGGCGCTGCTCGATACGCTCGGCTTCGACCGGCGCGAGCTCGGGCAGAGCGCGTTCTCGAGCGAGGTCATCAGCACCATCCAAGCGGTGGAGGGGGTTGCGTATGTCGACCTCCAGATCTTCGATGCCGTGCCCGAGGGCATCACCGTGGAGAAGCTGGCGGGACTGGCGGGAAGCCTGGCGCTCCACGCGCACGTCGAGGCGGAGCTGGCGCACTTCGATCCCAGCGCCACCGATCACTCGCGGCGGATCCTGCCGGCCGAGCTGGTGATCCTGACTCCGGACATCCCGGACACCCTGCTCCTGACGGAGATCAGCAAATGAACGCCTCCGCCGATCGACTCTACGAGCTGTTGCCGGTGGTCCACCGGCGGCGCGACGCCGACGAAGGCTATCCGCTGCGCGCGCTGCTCCAGGTGATCGCCGAGCAAGTCAATCTGGTCGAGGCGGATATCGGCCAGCTCTACGAGAACTGGTTCATCGAGACCTGCGACGACTGGGTGGCTCCCTATATCGGCGACCTGATCGGCTACCGGATCGTCCACGAGGGAGGCGAGCCGGGAGATGTCTCTCTCCCCCGCGGTGTTGCCCGCAACAAGATCCTGATCCCGCGGCGCGACGTGGCGAACACCATCCACGACCGCCGGAGGAAGGGCACGCTCGCCGTTCTCGAGTCGCTGGCCAGGGACGTGGCCGGCTGGCCCGCACGGGCCGTGGAGTTCTACCGGCGGCTCGCGGTGGCCCAGTCCATCAACCACCGGCGCCTCGATCGCGGACGGACGGTGGACCTGCGGGATGGGGACGCGCTCGACCGGCTCGACGGTCCCTTCGACGATCTGGCCCACATCGTGGACGTGAGACGGATCACCTCGAAGCGCACCCTCGGCCGCTACAACATTCCCTCCGTGGGCGTGTTCGTCTGGCGGCTCCGGTCCTACCCGGTCACGCAGACACCGGCCTACTGCTTCGAAGAACAAGGGCCCAACTGCTACCTGTTCAGTGTCCTGGGCAACGACACGCAGCTGTTCACGCGGCCGCGCCCCGATGCCCCACATCCCCTCGGCGAGCTCGATCTGCCCACCCCCATTCGCCGCCGCCCATTCGAGCAGAGCCTGCGATCCGAGAGTGATCGCCAGGACTACTACGGAGAAGAGAACAGCCTGCAGATCTGGCTCGGCTCCCCGGGAGAACCCGGGCGGCCCCCTGACCTCCGGCCGGTGCCGCCCAAGCAGATCGTGGCCGCCGACCTGACGGACTGGATGTACCACCCGCCTCCCGGCCAGATCGCGGTCGACCCGGTGCTCGGGCGCATCGTCTTCCCGCCGGGTCAGCCGCGAAAGCAGGGCGTCCGGCAAGGCGTGTGGGTCTCGTACCACTACGGCTTCAGCGCCGACATCGGCGGCGGCGAGTACGCCCGGCCGCTCGCCCAGCCCCCGGATCACCGGCTCTACCTGGTGGGCGAGGGCGAGCGGTTCACCCACATCAAGGACGCGCTCGACCAGTGGTGGCGCGATCAGCCGCGGAACGCCGTCATCGAGATCACCGACAACGGCGTGTACGTCGAGCAGATCACCATCTCGTTGCGCGTCGGGCAGACGCTCCAGCTCCGTGCGGCGGACCGCAAGCGTCCGGTGATCCGGCTCCTGGACTGGCAGACCTCTCTCCCGGACAACCTGAGCGTCCGCGGTGAGCCGGGAGCCGCCGCCTGGTTCACTCTGGACGGCCTCCTGATCACGGGTCGCGGGGTGCAGATCGAGGGGGACATCAGAGGAGTGACGATCCGGCATTCGACGCTCGTGCCCGGCTGGAGACTCCACTGCGACTGCGAGCCGAAGCGGCCGACCGAGCCGAGCCTGGCGCTCTTCGATGCGCCGGCGTGCCTCACCATCGAGCACAGCATCGTCGGCGCGATCCAGGTGACCAGAGATGAGGTCAAGGAGGACCCCGTCCTGATCCATATCAGCGACAGCATCGTGGACGCGACACGGCCCGACCGCGTGGCCCTGGGCGCTCCGGAAGGACTCTGCGCCTACGCCGCTCTGACCATTGCCCGCAGCACGGTCTTCGGGCGGATAGAGAGCCACGCGATCCAGCTCGGGGAGAACTGCCTCTTCGGCGGCCTCATCCGGGTCGCCCGCCGCCAGCAGGGCTGCCTGCGCTTCTCCTACGTCACGCCCGGCTCACGCACCCCGCGTCGATACGAGTGCCAGCCGGATCTGGTTGAGAGTGCCGTCGCCGACCGCTTCAACAAGGGCGACATTTCGGCCGAGCGCGACAGCTTACAGTACAGCGAGCGCCTGCGAGTCGAACCCGAGTTCAACAGCACGCGCTACGGCACGCCCACGTACTGCCAGCTCGCGAGCACGTGCGCGACCGAAATCACGCGCGGCGCCGACGATGAGTCGGAAATGGGCGTCTTCCACGACCTCTATCAACCGCAGCGGACCGCCAATCTGCGCGCCCGGCTTGACGAATACACGCCCGCCGGCATGGACGCCGGCATTATTTACGCCAGTTAGGGGGCAGAGATGAAAGCCGACTTCACCCGCAATACGTTCAGCCCGCTCAAACACTTCACGCTTGTCCTCATGCAGCAGGGGCGGGTGCAACTCGACGCCGACTGGAACGAGCAGGCCGCCATCCAGCTGCGTTATTTGCGGGTGCTGGCAACTGACCTCATCGGCCGGCATGGCGGTCCGTCCGACAACTGGGGCTTTGCCATCGCGGCCCTGACTCCACCGGTCGCGAACGATTTTCGGATTGGCCCGGGACACTACTACGTCGACGGCATTCTGTGTGAGGTCGATTCCACAGCGGTCCCGATCTTCGTGCAACCCGCGGCCCCCGGCAACGTCGTGCATGTGCAGACCTGGACGGTGGACGGCGTGCAATTCCAGCCAGACCAGTACGTCGAGGTCTTCGACGACGATCCAGCCCCCAAATTCGTCGCGACCGTGGTCCAGATCAAGGGTCCCGACCAAACCCATCGAACGTTGACGCTTCATGGGGCGCCGCCCAACCTTGCGGACGCGAAGGCGCCCAAGATACGCCGCGTCGTTACCTACAAGACTCAACCCGACTATCCCGTCCCGCCCGATGCCCAGCTCGGCCCGGGAATCTATCAGATATATGTCGATGTCTGGGAGCGCCAGATCACCTACGTCGAAGACGACAGCATCCGAGAAGTCGCGCTCGGCGGGCCCGATACCGCGGCCCGGGCCAAAGTCGTGTGTCAGGTGAAATTGACGGGGCCGGTTCCTGCGGGAGCGTGCCTCACTCCGCGGCAACTCCGGGACCGCTTGCTAGGGGGCGCCGCCGGCCGCCTGAAAGCGATGGCCAAGCAGGACTCGACATCCACCGACCCCTGTATCGTTCCCCCTGACGCGCGCTATCGCGGAGCCGAAAACCAGCTCTACCGCGTGGAGATTCATCGGCCCGGCGCGGCGTGGGATGGCATCACCGAAAGCCTCAAGGCGAGCGCCGCCACGTTCAAATGGTCTCGCGAGAACGGGTCCGTGATCTTCCCGATTGTCGGCGGTGGCGGAACCACTACCGTGACTCTGGAGAACCTGGGACGTGATGACCGGCTGAGCTTGGCGGAGGGCGATTGGGTAGAGGTCCAGGATGACGACTACGTGCTTCGCAACCGCGCCGGGAACCTGCTCCGGGTGCAAGCGATTGATCGCACCAGCATGACGGTCATCTTGAGCGGTGCGCCCGACGCCAACGTCGCAGCCGACCCCTCCAAACACCCGCTTCTACGTCGATGGGATCACAAAGAAGGCGACCCGACCGAAGGAGGGCTCCAGCTGGCCGGTGACGGGGCGGCCCTCATCATCGAGGGCTCCGATGGAGGCTGGCTCAGCCTGGAGGACGGGGTTCAGATCCAGTTCCAGATGGGACCGCCCGCGAATTCGTACCGCACCGGCGACTACTGGTTGATTCCCGCGCGAACGGCTACCGCCGACGTGGAGTGGCCGACGGAACCGGCGAAGGACCGCAGCGGGAACCCCGTGATCATTCCCATCGCCCTGCCGCCCGCGGGCGTTCAGCATCACTACGCGCCACTAGCCATGGTGACGCTGGCCAACGGAACCATCACACCGCCTGTGACCGAGTGCCGCAAGAAGTTTGAGACTCTAGTGGAACGGACGCCCCAGTGACGAGGCCCGCGGCCCGCTGGGCCGCAGGAAGCGATTTCCAATCTGAGGGGAGCTCCCGGAAGGAGACGGCATGTTTGGGTCGACGATAGTGGACGTCGCCATCGGTGTGATGTTCGTCTACCTTCTGTTGGGCCTTGTCGTCACCGCCGGGACCGAGCTGATCGCTTCGTGGTTGAACTGGCGCGCGAACAATCTCCGGGCAGGCCTACAGCGGCTGCTGGATCCCGCCCTGGCGCAAGAGCTCTACGACCATCCCATGATCAAGAGGCTCTCGAAGAGTGACCGAGGGCCATCGTACATTCCTTCCGAGATGTTCGCCCTCGCGCTGGTGGATGTCATTGCGAACCTGAGGCCGGCGGACGGTCAGCCGGCGAAGGACCTCGCGAGCCTGATCGGCAATGTGCCTGATCCCGACGTGCGAAGGGTGCTGAGCCTGTTGGCAGCAGAAGCCGGCCCGGACGGCCAGAAGCTGAAGGAGAACATCGAGAAGTGGTTCAATAACTCGATGGACCGGGTTGCCGGCTGGTACAAGCGCAAGACGCAGGTGGTCAACGTGACCCTGGCCATCGTGTTCACCGTTGCCGTGAACGCGGATAGCATCCTCATCGTGGCGAAGCTGTCGAACGACTCGGCGCTTCGGGCCGCCCTGGTGGCTCAGGCACAGGCCCTCGTCAAGGAAAGCCCGGCGCCGCCGCAGACGGGTCAGCAAGGCACCGGCCCAAGTCCAACCGTGAGCGATCTGGAACAGCGAATCAACAAGCTCGCGGGCCTCGGCGTTCCCGTGGGCTGGACCGATGACCCAGGCGACGGCTTCCGGCGGTGGCCCGGTTGGTTGCCCGGGGACAAAGGCACCGCGGTTTGGGCCGCCATCTGGCGGGACACGGCTCGTTACCATCTCCTCGGGTGGTTGCTGACGGCCTTGGCCGCCTCTCTGGGCGCTCCCTTCTGGTTCGATATCTTGAACAAGATCATCACCATTCGCTCCGCGGGCAAGATTCCGGAAGAGAAACTCGAACCAGCCAAGGGGCCACCCGCCCGCTCGACCGGGTGAGCATGAGGTCAGCCACGCTATTCGGGATAGTCTAGGAGTTTCTCCCTACGCGACAGTCACCGGAGCAATTTACGGTAAGGTTTCGGCCGGAGAAAGCGAAGACGAAATCAGCTCTTCCAACTTCTACCACCAGTGATTCGGACTTTAAAAAAAAGATACTCGCTGCCTCGAGGAAAGAACAGTTGAAGAATAACGGTATGAAAACAACCGCCGTACCAACTCGGAGCAGCGCTCCGTTGGCGTTCACGCCTGTGTCGACCGCCCTCCTTCAGCGCAAGTGCGGCTGCGGCAATCATGCGATGGGCGGAGAGTGCGAAGAGTGCGGCAAGAATCGGGGGAGCTTACAGCGATCAGCCGTCAGCAATCAGCCTACGAATGAGGTTCCGCCGATTGTACATGAAGTGCTGGGCTCGCCCGGCCAGCCGCTCGATGGTGCGACCCGCGCGTTCTTCGAGCCGCGTTTCGGCCACGACTTCAGCCAGGTGCGAGTGCACACTGACGCGAAGGCGGCGGAGTCGGCACGCGCGGTGAACGCGCTGGCGTACACAGTTGGGCGTGATGTTGTATTCGGAGAGGGTCACTATGCTCCGGGAGCACGTACGGGACGTAGTATCCTCGCGCACGAGCTGGTTCATGTCGTGCAACAGCGTCATGTGCCTTTAGGTACCACCGCTCGCCTTAGAATGAGTGCGCCGACAGAGAGCGCCGAAACTGAGGCGGACGCGACGGCACATGGGACTGTCGAGGGATGCCAGCCGCCGGCAATTGGCCCGTGGCCTGTCTTCACGGCCTTGTCGTTGCAACGGTTGTGTAGTCCGGCTGCTACGTGCGCAGCGCCGGTAGCAGGCTCGGTCGAAAAATTCCGCGCTGCCTCTGCGGCCACGGAGGCGGATCCCCGAGCGAGGCGCAAGAGGATGACGCCGGCCAGGGCAACAGCCACGGGTCATTCCGGACGCGCACTGCAATTGGAAAAATTGCTGGAGGCTCAAATGCCCGGTCGGCTCGCCCGCGTACAAGGTATTTTCATCGACTGGGATATGGACGCCGCTGCCATGACGCAGGACTGCGCCGCCTGGATAAGCGATGCGCTGCCCGCCGGCACACCGACTCCTCCGGGTATGGCAGGGGCTACCAAGCCGTGCATGTTTGTGCCTGGTCCATTGAACCCGCAGGCTCTAGCTTTTAACACAACAAATAGCCCGAGTATAGGAGGCAAGCCTCGTGAGGAGTGGCGTGTGGCAACCCTTCAGGACCTTACGCATGAAGTTGAACACATCGTGTTTGATACGGCGGCGCACGGCACCCCGGCTGGCGTTACTACCGCTACCTGCACGCGCGCGAACATTGGCGATACCCTTTCAGAAATGGCCGCCTTCATCAGTGAATTCCCGATTGTGTTTCGGGCGATTCCTGCGGGAGCGGGCGCCATGCACCCCATCCAGCGACAGATGGCTGAGTGGTTCAAATTTGTGCTCAAAGACGCGGCAAACAACTTCAAAGGAATGCTGGAATCCATGGGATGTCAGTGCGAATGTTCAGAGGTCGATAAGTTTGTCACTGACACATTCAATTTCGAGAGTACGTCATGGACTGCGGCTGAGAGGAGCGCTTTCCATACAGAGCTCCGTAAACCGGTTTGGGGATTGAGGTGGCCTCTCACGCCCGGGCCTTGAGAGGCGGCTTATCGAAGAAACAAAGTCGCACAACGGCAGTCAAGCTCAATCATGGGTGACAAATCACAGATAATCGCCCGAGCATCGGCGCGTTCGCAGTGTTCTCCCCCAAAGGGCTGAACCGACCCAGAGGAGGAAGGGGCCGATGCCCAAATTCATGAAGGTGGCCACGACCGACATCGAGATCGAAGTGTGAAGCGGCCGGTCTACTTGGCCAAGCCCGCGACAACTCCCACGGA
>Ga0105164_10001615_pt1 | contig 14393 bp, 13 predicted proteins | sample VDWuncwatermetaG_FD_89674 | JGI IMG/M metagenome (GOLD analysis project Ga0105164, IMG submission 89674) | Wastewater microbial communities from Netherlands to study Microbial Dark Matter (Phase II) - VDW unchlorinated drinking water | ecosystem: Environmental > Aquatic > Freshwater > Drinking...
ATATCGTAGGGGACATTTAAATGTCCCCTACGATATCGTCGAGACTCTTCTAGTAGCTGAACAGTTATAGAGAAAATAGGAAATCCCCGATGATATCTCAAGTTACCGGAAAGATAAAGAAGGTAAAGGCTTTGAGCGTTGTGGTGGATGTCAACGGCATCTCCTACGAGCTGCTCGTCCCGCCCGCGGTGATGAAAGGCCTCGATAAGGCAAAGTGCGAGGACGGGACGATAACCTTCATCACCTACCATTATTATCAGATGGATCCTTCGAAGGCCATCCCGGTGCTGGTTGGTTTTTTGAACGAGATAGAGAAGGAATTTTTCGAACAGTTCATAACGGTCTCAGGCGTCGGGCCGAAGGCGGCCTGCAAGGCGATGAGTTTATCGTTTTCAGAGATAGCCGATGCGATCGATAAGGGCGACATGGCCTTATTGAAGACGCTTCCCGGGATAGGCGAGCAGAAGGCGCGCGAGATCATCGCAAAACTTCAGGGCAAGGTCGGAAAGTTCGGCCTGATACAGGACCGTCCGACAGGAGAAGCGCCCAAGGTTAAAGAGAATATAAAAGAGGAGGCCTTAAACGTTCTCTTGCAATTGCAATACAAGAAGAACGAGGCGCGCGATATGATCGAGAAGGCCCTGAGGCACAATCCCGGACTATCGAGCTGCGAAGAGATACTGAATGAGGTGTATCGGGGGTCAAAGGTAAAAACTAATGGCTAAATCCGAAATCCGAAATCCGCCACCGCCGAATGGCGGGGTCCCGCCAAAAGCGGGAAAATCCGAAACAAATCCTCCCGCCCAGCCGCATTTGCGGAGGAGGCGGGATCCCGCCCCGTCCAATAAAACGCCATGGCGGGACAAATCCAAAAATCCAAATAAAGACATTGGTCGAGAAAAGCTGGTAATGGCTCAGGAGACGGACGAGGACCTGATACTTAATATCTCGCTTCGGCCGTCGAGATTAGAAGATTTTATCGGCCAGAAGGAACTTGTCGACAACCTGAAGGTTTCCCTTGAGGCGGCATTGAGGCGGAGAGAGCCGATGGAGCATGTGCTTCTTTCAGGGCCGCCCGGGCTCGGCAAGACCAGCTTGGCGCACATAATAGCGCATGAGATGGGCACGAGGATCACCTCCACAAGCGGGCCTGCCATAGGCCGCGCCGGCGACCTCGTTGGGATACTCACCAACCTCGAGGAGGGAGACATCCTCTTCATCGACGAGATACACCGGCTCTCACACACCGTCGAAGAGTACATATATCCGGCGATGGAGAATTTCGAGATCGATGTCGTGATGGATAAAGGGCCGTACGCGAAGACCTATAAATTCAATTTAAAGCATTTTACGCTGATCGGCGCTACGACGCGCGCAGGCCTCCTGACCGCGCCGCTCAGGTCCAGGTTCGGGATATTCCACCACTTGGACTTTTATGAAGTCCAGGACCTCGTGAGGATAGTGATGCGCTCCGCGAAAATACTGGATATATCTATCGATAAGAACGCCGCTGAAGAAATAGCCAGGCGCTCGCGCGGATCGCCGAGGGTCGCGAACAGGCTTTTGAGGCGCGTCAGGGACTGGGCCCAGGTTAAAAGAGACGGCCGCATAACCATCGAGGGCACGGATGAGGCGCTCGCGAGCCACGGCATCGATAAAATGGGCCTCGACAATGTCGACAGGAAGGTCATAAATGTCATGCACGAATCTTTCGACGGCGGGCCGGCGGGGATCGAGTCGATAGCCGCGACCTTGAACGAAGAGCCTGATACGATCGTCGATGTCGTTGAGCCGTTCCTTTTAAAGATAGGGTTGCTGAAGAGGACCCCGCGCGGAAGAGAGCTTACAGCCAAGGCCTACGGGCACATGGGCTTCTCCCGTGTCAATAAAGAGGCACAGAAAGAGATGTTTTTCCCGCCTGAGACAGGCAATAGGCATGGCGGCGGGACCCCGCCGAAAGTCGGCTAAAGAGTCACAGGCGGGGGAACCACCGGAAAATATGAATATTTTGCTACACATCTGCTGTGCACCTTGCGCCATATTCCCAGCCGAAGAGTTAAGAAGAGAAGGCCACAAACTGGCGGGTTTCTTTTATAATCCGAACATCCACCCTTATGCGGAATATATAAGAAGGAGGGGCCAAGTCGAGCGATATGCTGTGGATGCCGGCCTCAACGTAATTTCTTCGGATTACGACATAGAAAATTATTTCCAGCACATCGTCTATAACGAAGACTTCAAGAACAGGTGTCCCGTATGCTGGCGGCTCCGGATGGAAAGCTCGGCCGCGTTTGCCAAGGAGAACGGTTTCGACGCCTTCACCACAACGCTTTTAGGCAGCCCTTATCAGGACCACGATATGATCAAAGAGATCTGTCAGGATATCGCCAAACGATTGGGACTAAAGTTTTATTATAAAGATTTCAGGACCGGTTTCAAAGAGGCCCATGACCGGGCAAAATCCAAAGGCATATATTGCCAGAACTATTGCGGATGTATATTTTCGGAAGTGGAGAGGGCCCAGAAGAAGGGGCAAGGGTCAGGGGTCAAGGAAAAAAAATAATATGCCTGAGATTAATCCGATCGGGAAGACGCTCATAATATTCGGTATCGCGCTGATAGCGCTCGGCGCCTTCTTAATACTCGGCGGGAAGATCTCGTGGTTCGGGAGGCTGCCGGGCGATATCTATATGCAGAAACGCAATTTCACGCTGTTCTTTCCGATCACCACATCCATAATAATCTCCGTAGTCCTCTGTCTCGTATTGATCCTGATGAGACGAAGATGAGAAAGACATTCTTTTTAGGCATTATCATATCCTTCCTTTTTATGGCCGAATATGCTGTCAGCATCTTTGCCGACAATCCGGCACGGACGAGCGTCAGGATATTGATAATGGATGATAAAGATTCGGTCGCCACAAAAAAAGGATGGGACGGAAATACATATGTAAACGGCCGCGGGTTCAGAGGCAATGTCGACATCATAAAAAAAGATGGCGGCAAACTGATGGTGATAAATCGCCTTCCTCTCGATGATTATCTCTACGGCGTTCTCTACCACGAAGTATCCCACCGCTGGCCGATGGAGGTATTGAAGGCGCAGGCCATAGCGGCGCGGACATTCGCCCTGTATCAGGTAAGACAGAATAAGCTCCAGCCGTATGACTTAAGAAGCGATGTATATTCTCAAGTTTACGGGGGCAGGACTTCGGAAAAGTGGTCCACCACGAGGGCGGTAAATCTCACAAGGGGCAAGGTCTTGACGTATAACGGCGAGATATTCCCGTCTTACTATCACGCGACATGCGCCGGCCATACCGAGGATGCGGTCAACTTATGGAATATCGATATGCCGCCGCTAAAGGGTGTACCTTGCGATTTTTGCAAAGATTCGCCGCACTATAGGTGGACAAAAGATATCCCATTGCAGGCGATCCGGGATAAATTAAGCGACAATGGGCACAAGATCGGCAGGATAGCAGCTGTCAGCATTATTTCAAAGAATGCATCGGGCAGGGTCGATAAATTGGAGATTAGGGACGAAGCAGGCACTTCTATCGTTTTAACCGGAAAAGATTTCAGGCAGATAATGGGCCCCAACGAGATGAGGAGCACGAAGTTTGACGCAACCGTTAAAGAGGGGGGGCTCGTTATATATGGATTGGGATGGGGCCACGGCGTCGGGATGTGCCAGTGGGGAGCTTACGGCATGGCGCGGCGCGGCAAAAAGGCGGAAGAGATATTGAAGTATTACTATCCCGGCGCAGAGGTTGTGAAGCTGTAAAATTTTTCGCTTCAAGCGACATAGGGCAGATGGACCGGCGGGTGCCCTTTGAGTGAGGGCATCCCGCCGGTATCTGCCCTACTGAGTATACGAGTATTTTGTATCTAGTACACAATGAATCTATAATCTGAGCAACAAGCTACCGGGGTACAGGTTGCAAGCTATTTCGGTACCTGGTCAAAAATAAAAACTGGTTCACTATTTGAGTGAGATTGATGCGTGATTTGAAAAAGAATATAATTAAATGAATAATTATCTATCAGCAAAGTATGTAGTTATAAGTGTAATAGGCCAACATGATAATGCATTAGCTTTTTTTATCACAGCTGCGGCTATAGGGGGAGCCGCTCCGACAGTGAATGCAGAGCGAGCAAATAGGTATTCTAGAGATCATGTTAGCTGGGAGAATTTACCAAAAGACTTAAGTCCGGTCACTGGAAAGATTGATAACAATACTTACGCTTTAATATTTGATCAATTAGAATTAGTTAATGGCGTTATGGATTTATGGAATTATTCCGCTTTTCTTAGCCGAGAGGATCCCATAAGAATTTTTCGAGGTGCATCAACTGTCTGTGCTATAAAAAACAATATGAGTAATCATCCCAGCAGGATTCAAACTCACTATCGAAAAATATTGGCAATGGGTAAGTTTTGTGAGCCCTATTCTGTTTGGTTGAGCGGCAAGTAGCTGATGAGGAGATAGAGACGTCTACTGAGGCAATCGGGAAGGCGTCTTTAGTAAGTTATGGAAATTTTTACGGGTGGCGCGCGGGTTAGCCTTTACGCGCGCACAAGCGAGCATGGGAGGGGGGGTGCCGCCGCTTAGCCCCGCCGTGGCGGGGCTGGTGGGCATACAGATACGCGCCTCGGATTCACGATATTGTAAACCCCATGCGAGCGCGGAGCACGTAAAGGCGCCCGCGCGACAGGACCCGTAAAAATTTCATAAAGGAGTTGCATGAAACTTTCGGAATTCGATTATACATTGCCGAAGGAACTGATTGCGCAGCATCCCGCAGCGATCCGTGATAAGTGCAGACTGATGGTGCTTGACCGGAAAAGCCGATCGATTTTTCACAGGACTTTCGAAGATATTACTGAATATTTCAATAAGGGCGATCTTCTCGTTTTGAATGATACAAAAGTGGTGTCGGCAAGGCTGAACGGATGGCGTAAAACCGGCGGTAGGGTTGAGCTCTTCCTGCTCGAGAAGAAGAATCCGACTTGCGAGGCATTGGTCAGGCCATCGGTGCGCATAAAAGAGGGCGAGAAGATAACGCTTGAATCAGGCGATGAAGCTGAAGTTTTGAATAGAGGCGAGGTCGGAAGGTTTGTTAAGTTTAGCCGGCCGCTCGATGATATCTTGAAAGACGCCGGCCATGTCCCGCTACCGCCTTATATCGACAGAGACGACGAAGAATCGGACAGGGAGAATTATCAGACGGTCTACGGGATGAAGGAAGGCGCGACTGCGAGCCCGACAGCGGGGCTGCATTTTACGCGCCAACTACTTGATCGTATTGCGTCGCGCGTAGTGCGTATTGCGTATGTAACGTTACATACGAATTATGGGACGTTCGCTCCGATAAAGACGGAGGATGTCGAATCGCATAAGATGCATAAGGAGTATTTTGAGCTCTCCGAAGAGACTGCCAGGGCGGCAGCAGATACGAAGACGGGCGGCGGTAAGATTATTGCGGTCGGCACGACCACGACGCGTGTCCTCGAGCATTGCGAACAGAGAGGCTTATTAAAAAATTTTCAAAAGAAGTGCCAGGCACCTTTTGTGGGCGGATACACCGATCTGTTTATTTACCCGGGCTATGAATTTAAGGTCGTCGATCATCTCATAACGAATTTCCATCTGCCGAAATCGACGCTCATGCTTTTAGTCAGCGCGTTCGCGGGTAAAGAGTTCATATTTGAGGCGTATCGTCAGGCGATTGAAGGGCGTTATCGGTTCTTCAGCTACGGCGACGCGATGCTGATATTATGATATGTTCAGGTTAATTCATAAAGACAAGTCTTCGAAGGCGAGGGTTGGGAAGCTTGTGACCGCTCACGGTGAGGTGGATACGCCTGTCTTCATGCCGGTCGGCACACAAGGCACGGTGAAAGCGATATCCAACGCCGAATTAAGCGATTGCGGCGCCCGGATAATCCTGGGCAACGCATACCATCTATATCTCAGGCCGGGGCTCGATATCATAAGAAAGGCAGGCGGCCTGCACAGGTTCATGGGCTGGGACGGCCCGATCCTGACTGACAGCGGCGGATATCAGGTCTTCAGCCTGGCGACTTTACGGAAATTGAGCGATGAGGGCGTCGAGTTCTCGTCTCATATTGACGGCTCAAAACATTTTTTAACACCGGAAAAGGCAATAGAAATTCAGGCAGCTCTTGGCAGCGACATAATGATGACGCTTGACGAGTGCGTCCATTATCCGGCCGCCCGCGATTACGTTGAACAGTCGCTCGCGCTCACCACGCGCTGGGCAAAACGTTCGAAAGAATTTTTTACGAACAACGCAAGAACACGCACCCCGCAGAACGAAAGACAGTTGTTATTCGGTATAGTTCAGGGCGGCACCTATCTCGATTTGCGCAAAAAAGCGGCCGAAGACCTGTTAGAGATCGGCTTTGACGGATATGCGATCGGAGGGGTAAGCGTCGGAGAGCCGGAAAACCTCATACACGAGGTAGCCGGCTATACGGCGTCGCTTCTTCCGGAAGAGAAGGAGCGGTATCTTATGGGGCTGGGGACTCCTCCCGATATGCTGGAAGCGATCGCAAGCGGCGTCGACATGTTCGACTGCGTGGTCCCCACGAGGAACGGCAGGAACGGCCAGGCATTTACCTGGGACGGCGACCTCCAGCTGCGGAATGCCGAATACAAGGAAGATTTCAGCCCGATCGACAAAACCTGCGGGTGTTATGCCTGCAAAACGCACAGCCGCGCCTACATACGGCACCTCTTCAATACCGAAGAGTTGTTGGGCCTGCGCCTTGTGTCATTGCATAATTTGCACTTTTATGTTAAACTTATGGAACTATCGCGTGGGGCGATAAAGGAAGACGTTTTTAGCATATTTAGGGATGATTTTAAAAAAAGATACATCAAAAAAGAGAAAAGGAGAACCATATGAATTCAGGCCCGAGCCCGTTAATGAACCTCATGCCGATAATATTGATATTTATCGTATTCTATTTCCTTCTCATCAGGCCGCAGAAGAAGACGCAGGATGAACACAAGAAGATGATAGCCGCGTTGAAGAAGAACGACGAGGTGATAACGGCCGGCGGTATTCACGGCACCATCGTTAATGTTAAGGAACATACGGTAACACTAAAAGTCGACGACAATGTAAAGGTAGAAGTTCAGAAGGGCAGCATAGCGACGATGAGGCGGAAGGCGTCTGATTAGGGAATAGAGAAGGGGGAGGAGTGATGAATAAAAGCCTGCAATGGAAGTTATTGGGAATTATAGCCATAACAGCCGCGTGCCTATGGTTGATATGGCCGCCGTTCACGATAAAAGACAGCCAGGGCAGCATCATCCAGAAGGGCAAGATAAACCTGGGCCTTGACTTACAGGGCGGGATGCACATCGTCTTAAAAGTCGACACCGCAAAGGTTCCGCTCGATACCCGAAAAGATGCCGTCGACAGGGCCATCGAGATCATAAGGAACAGGATCGACCAGTTCGGCGTAGGCGAGATGTCGATCCAGAGGCAGGGTAAAGAAAATATAATCGTTCAACTTCCCGGCATCACGGACAGGGAGAGGGCGCTTGAGATAGTAGGGAAGACCGCGCACCTCGAGTTTAAACTTGTATCCGATAACGTTGAGGATTTGAAGAAGGCTATTAACAAGGAGCCGGTAGAAGGCTATGAATTAAAATATTTGGAAGGTGAGCGTGCCGGCAGAGAGCCGATTTTGGCAGCGAAAGACGCCAGCCTGACCGGCGATCTTCTTGTCAATGCAAAGACAGAATTTAGTTCTCGAGGATTTGGCGAGCCGTATGTATCGCTGACGTTAAATCCCAGGGGCGCCCAGATATTCGCCGATGTCACGGCAGCCAATGTCGGCAAGAGGCTTGCCATTGTCCTTGACGGTAAAGTCGTGTCAGCGCCCGTTATCCGCGAGGCGATCCCTTCGGGCCAGGCGCAGATCTCCGGCAGTTTTACGGTCGAGCAGGCCAATGACCTCTCCGTGATACTTCGGGCCGGCGCATTGCCGGCGCCTGTCATAGTTGAGGAAGAGAGAACCGTGGGCCCGCTCCTCGGAGCCGATTCGATCAAGAGCGGCATGCGCGCGACTATCATAGGCGCGATCCTTGTCGTCGCCTTCATGATATTCTATTACCGCCTTGCAGGATTAATAGCCAATCTCGCGCTCATACTTAACGTGCTTTTGATCCTGGCGGCGTTAGCGCTTTTTAAAGGCACGTTGACCTTGCCGGGCATCGCCGGCTTGATATTGACCATCGGCATGTCTGTTGACGCGAACGTCCTTATTTATGAACGGATGCGCGAAGAGATGGCGCTGGGCAAGTCGCTGCGCGCATCCATCGCTGCCGGATATCATAGGGCGCTATCAGCGATCGTCGACTCAAACCTTACTACCATAGTGGCGGCCGCCCTTATCTTCAAATTCGGAACAGGGCCTATTCGGGGCTTTGCCGTGACATTGACTATAGGTCTTCTTGCCAACCTCTTTACGGCAGTCACCTGCACACGGGTGATCTTCGAAATAATGTGCGACCAGTTTAATCTGTCAAAATTGACATTCATGCACATATTCCGGCGCCAGACGAATTTCGATTTCATCGGCAAGAGGAGGATATGTTATATCGCCTCCGCCGTATTCATAATAGGCGGTATCGTATTATTCGCGATGCGGGGCGATAAAAATTACGGGGTCGATTTCTCGGGCGGCACTCTACAGCAATACATGTTTGAAAAACCCGTCAAGATGGACGATATCAGAAGGGTGCTGAAGGATACCGGATCCGGCAGCGCCTCCATACAGCAATACGGCGACCCAAAGGAAGTGATCATAAGGACGCAGGAAGATATCGCCACCAGGTTAAGCCGGACATTCAGGAAAGAGATGAGCGATAATCCGTTCCAGGTCATGAGGGTCGAAACTGTCGGTCCTGCCGTGGGGAGGAATTTGCGGCAGAATGCCCTGATAAGCCTTGCCCTTGGCCTTGCCGGCATCGCGATATATGTCATGTTCAGGTTCGACCTGAAATACGGCATTGCGGGTGTCATAGCGCTCGTGCACGATGTCTTCGTTGCGATAGGCGCCATGGCGCTTACACACAGGCAATTCGACCTTACGATAGTAGCGGCGCTCCTGACCATCGCGGGTTATTCCATCAACGATACCGTCGTCATCTACGACAGGATTCGCGAAAATCTTCGCCTTGTCAAAAAAGGCAGCTTCAGCGACATCGTGAACTTAAGCGTCAACCAGATGCTGGGCAGGACTGTCCTTACAACAGGCGTTACAATGCTGGTCGTTGTCGCGCTCCTCTTTCGGGGCGGCGAGGTCCTGAATAATTTCTCATTCTGCATATTCGTCGGCTTCCTTACCGGCGTCTATTCGACGGTCTATATCGCGAGCCCGATGGTGATATCATGGCATCATACAAGGATCATAGGGAAGAAGAGATAGCCTAACCTATGCAGACCGACCACGATAAACGGTTTAGCGAAATAAAGCGCGTGCTGGTCGTCGTGCTGGCGTTAAACTGGCTCGTCGCGGCAGCGAAGATAATCTACGGCCTCGTGACAAATTTTACCAGTATGACCGCCGACGGATTCCATTCCCTGTCTGACGGCACGTCAAATATCATAGGCCTGGTCGGAATAACACTAGCCTGCCGGCCTCCCGATAAGGACCACCCCTACGGCCATAAAAAATATGAGACGTTGTCATCGCTTGGGATCGCGGCCCTTCTATTTTTTGTATGCTTCAATCTTGCCAAGGAGGGCTTGAAGCGCCTGTACCACCCGCTCTTTCCGCAAGTAAACGGCATGAGCCTTGCCGTGATGATCATCACGATCGTAATAAATGTCCTCGTGATGAAGTATGAATACAAGGCGGGCAAGCGCTTGAAGAGCGACATCCTCGTTTCCGATTCCCTGCATACCAGGGCGGATATATTCACGTCCATTTCGGTTGTCGCGGCGATGGCGTCGATCAAGCTCGGATTCCCTGTCCTTGACCCTATAGTCACCATCATGATAGCGGCCTTTATAGCGCACGCCGCAATAAACATCCTCAGTCAGGGCTCAAATGTGCTCTGCGATACGATCGTGGTGATGGATGATAAAAAGATAGCGGATGTAGTATTGTCGGTAAAGGGGGTTAGGACCTGCCACAAGATAAGGACCCGCGGCAGGGAGGATGACATACACGTCGATCTGCACGTCCAGGTGCATCCCGATATGCATGTTGGCAGGGCTCACGAGATAAGCTATAAGATCGAAAATGCTATTAAAGAGAACATCCAGGGCGTTACAGACGTCGTGGTCCATATTGAACCTAAAAAGAAATAAACCCCTCGACGTATCCCCGGCCTTTAGGCCGGGGATTTGCTCGGGGTAATCCCGAGCAGCGCCTATCGTTTTTGCGAAGGAGGCGCTGCCGAAGGATAAAAGATGCGTAAAATCTGGCGGATAAAAGATTCGGACCAGGCCATTCAAAACGATCTATCCTCCGCGTTGAACATATCGAAGATAACCGCCCAACTCCTGGCTAACCGCGGCATAGCCGCGCCCGGGGACGCTGCCGATTTTCTGAAGTGCTCTCTCTCGTCATGCCACGACCCGTTTCTTTTAAATGGCATGGACAAAGCGGTCCACAGGATTAAGAAGGCGATATCGGCCCACGAAACGATCCTCGTTTACGGGGATTACGACGCTGACGGCATGACCGGGGTCGCCGTCCTGTATTCTGCGCTCAAGAATCTGGGAGCGGATACCGCAACCTATATACCGAACCGCCTCGAAGAGGGCTACGGCCTGAACATAGGTGCGGTAAAGAAGGCGCACAGAAACGGTGTGGCGCTTATCGTGACCGTTGATTGCGGGATAACTTCTTTCAAAGAAGTTGAATATGCCGAATCCCTGGATGTCGACGTGATCGTTACAGACCACCATGAGATTTTGGATTCGAGGATCCCAGAGGCTTACGCGGTCCTGAACCCTTTACAGGACGATTGTAAATATCCGTTCAAGCATCTGGCGGGAGTCGGTATCGCCTTTAAACTCGTGAAGGCCCTTTACGAAGATACGCCGTTTTTCGCCGAAGATTTTCTCGACATGGTAAGCCTTGGTACAGTGGCCGATATCGCGCCTATCGTGGGGGAGAACAGGATCCTCGTCAGGCACGGGCTCGTGGAATTGAACAAGAGGAATCATACCGGGCTGAACGCGCTGATGGAGGTAGCCGGCTTGACCGGCAAGGACATCTCGAGCGGCCACATAGGTTTTATACTTGGTCCGCGCATCAACGCCATGGGCAGGATCGGTTCGCCCCAGCAGGCTCTCGATCTCTTGCTCAGCTCGGACGAGCCCGATGCGCTTAGGCTGGCAAAGGTCCTCAATACGGAGAACCGGAACAGGCAGAAGATAGAGGCGCGGATTCTCGATGAGGCGCTCTCCAAGGTCGAGCGCGAAGTGAACTTCAAGCATCATCGCGTGATAGTCCTGGCAAGCGAGGGCTGGCATCCCGGGGTGGTCGGCATTGTAGCATCGCGGATTGCCGATAGGTTTTACAGGCCGGCCATACTCATCTCGCTTGACGGCAAATTCGGCAAAGGGTCCGGCCGCAGCATTGACAATTTTCATCTGTTTGAATATCTGCACAGATGCAGGGATTCGCTGGTCGGATTCGGCGGCCATGAATCCGCCTGCGGTGTAACGATAGAAAAGGATAAGGTAGATCGATTTAGGGACAGGATAAACGAAGAGGCCTCCCGCGATGTCGACGAGAGCTTATTCATGCCGAAATTGGACATAGATATGGATATACCCTTGAGCGCCTTAAGCGAAGATGTGATAAATGAAATAGAAGGCCTATCGCCGTTTGGGCACGATAACCCGAGGCCTGTCCTTACTTCCCATAACCTGACCGTAAAAGACGGCCCCCGCCGGATAGGGAAGAACGGCTTTAAGATGTGGGTTACAGACGATAAAATAACCTGCGAGGCAGTCAGCTTCGGCAGGCAGGATTTAAACGCGCCCCAGGCCGGTTCCGGCGTAGATCTGGCCTATATTCCGTCCATCAACAACTGGCAGGGCCTCCAATCCATCCAATTAGAACTACGCGATATTAAATATAAATAAGCGTAAGATATTAGCGTAAAAAAGAACCTCAACGTAGGGGAGGTTTAAACCTCCCCTACGATATCGTCGGGATACTTCTTTATGCTAAACTATTACAAATAAGCAAATCTGTTAAGGCATAAAAAATTAAGATATTTTGCCTTGCAATTTCCAATTTATAAGGTATAATTTACGTATCAATCTTTAAGACGCTAGCTTGTACACTATTATATATGTGTATATTTTTTTATTCAAAAAATAAAGAGGTTATAAAAGTGGCCTGCACAGAGAATAAATTTTTCAGACGTCTTTCCTCATTGACGGTTATATTATTCTTTATTTTCAATATAATCGGCCAAAATTATGCCTTCGCTGACAGCGGCCGTATGGCCGATATCTCAAAACCAGATACTCTAGAGGCAACGCGGACACCGGATGCCGGATACAGCGCGGCAGATCTGATTCAAAGAGAATTGATCAATAGCGGAATAGTAAAAGTACATAATGGCATATTGAATGACCTTGACAATAAAACGGCGATAAATAAGGCCGATCCGGACACCGAAAGCCGTCGCCTGCCGATAGAAGCGCAGAGGATCAATTCAGGACTTTTGCCGGAATTTCCCGGCCAGGATTACCGCAAAATAGACGGCGGCAACGGCAAGGAAAACCCCGCTAACGATAACGGCAAAAACGATTCACCCGGGACGAAACTTGATCTTCCCATCCCGGAAGGTTATGAGATAGTAGGGTATGTGGGAGATCGTCCGATAATCAGACAAACAGTAAATGGGCCGGATCATTCACGCACGACAGATGATGTAATAAGCGATCTGGAGGAGCGTCTGGGCAGGCCTCTGACCGACGAAGAGAAGGAGTATATAGTCAGCATAAACAGAGACATAAAAGAGTTGGCGCTATCCCTGCTTGACGCTAATAACGACGGTCGAGCGGATGAGGAATACGGTTCTTGCAATAATTTCAGCATGGATTATGGCAATATATCTGATAACGGAGGAGTATTCGATAACCTTAATTTAGGATTACTCCTTACCCCTGATACGATGAAATCATTGTATCAGATATTTGCCAAGACGGTGTGGGGCAGCGATAATTCCGCATACGATTTTAACGGAATCAAGGTTAATTTAGTTCACGGCAAAGACGGCCCGATAGTTACCATAACAACCAAAGATTGGACAATAACAATGGCTCATTATTCGCCGCCCAGAGGTATTACTGGCGGTGGTCCCAGGATCGTTTCGGTAACTTTCGAAAACCTGCAGAGAACAAAAGAGAGGATATCCAGAGAAATGGATGCCGCTGAATCATCCGTTGTGCCGGCATCGGTTTATTCATGCGGAGACAACGCCTCAGGGTTTATTTCCACAGGCGGATCTGTGGCCACAGGAAATATCGGCGGGGTGAAAATCGCAAGCCCTGATACCGGTAGAAAAAGACCGTTTGGGAAGAAAGCGGCTACTATACCTGGCCGCGGCAGAACCGCTAAAAGAAATATTGGGCAGATTAGCGCAAGCAGTATCGCCAAGGACGGATATAAACTATTGAGAGAAGATTGGCATAGCGAGAAGACGCTCCTTGATAAGGTGATCGAGCGTATCATAAAAGAGGATGCCGGAGCTGTCTATACAAATTCCGGCGGCGTAATAGAGGCGATAATACTATTGAAGGCAAAAGGTACAAAAAGCTCCAAGGACGATAAAGACGACAAAGATAATAATGATAGATCGGTATAGTATGTAAATAGATAGCAAGGGTAACATAACCGCACAGCGGCACAGGGATTAATCCTGCGCCGTTTTTTATTGACAAAGTGTGCCCAAGGCGACAGAATAGGGTTAAGGTTTTCTGGAGTTTTTCTGCGAAAGAGTTGTTTAATATTATGGATGAGATAAAGAGACGCGAAGCGGAAGATAGCGGCAGCTCTGACGACCTCCTTGTCGAGCGCTTCAAGAACGGCGACAGGGCCGCTTTTGACGAATTGTACAATAAATATAAAGCAAGGATACTCAATTACCTGCATAGGTTTCTGCGGGATAGAGAGGCCGCAGAGGATCTTGCCCAGGAGACGTTTATACAGGTTTATGTTAATATCAAAGGGTACAGGCCGGTGGGTATGTTCAAGTCATGGCTTTACAAGATAGCCTCTAACATTGCGAAAAACGAGCACAGGAAGAGGGCTCACAGAAAAGAGACCTCTTTATATGCCGAGCTTGCGGATGGCGGGGGCTGCACGCTTGCCG
>Ga0105164_10001618_pt1 | contig 14381 bp, 16 predicted proteins | sample VDWuncwatermetaG_FD_89674 | JGI IMG/M metagenome (GOLD analysis project Ga0105164, IMG submission 89674) | Wastewater microbial communities from Netherlands to study Microbial Dark Matter (Phase II) - VDW unchlorinated drinking water | ecosystem: Environmental > Aquatic > Freshwater > Drinking...
GTGCCTGAATTTATTATCCTTATCTTTATGTTCTCACCTAGCTTGAAGTTTGTCTTATCAGTAAGGATGGATATGGATGGACCGTTGGTATAGACAAGTGGCACCTGATTGGTCAGATTTGCAAAATAAATTCCAATAATTGCAGCTCCAATAATTCCCAGACCAAGACCTATCAAGGCACCTTTTGGAATCAACTCTAAAATGAGATTCAGTTTCCTTTTTATTTGTTAATGACTGTTTTTGTTCTCCAGTTCTTTGGATAGGTGTTGGGAGGCATAATAATTCTCTTTATCTGGAATGCGAATCCCTTTGTGTTTTCTATAATTTCAGATTCTGACAAGATGGCCTCTGCAAGTGCTACTATCTCTCCTTTTTGTGTGTAGATTCCCACAAAATCACCTTTTTTTGTATCTGGTGAGATTTCTAAAATACCTGGGATTGCAAGTTGAGCTCCATGGCATAACGCATCAACGGCAGAATCTCTAATGATGACAGATTTTATTTCACTTAACGTATGTTCAATTGGCATTATCATCCTCAATAATTTAGAATCATCACCCTTTTCCTTCCAGAGCGCATATCCATCTACGAGATCATGCATCTTGACCAGGTTCGAGTCCTCACTGAATTGTCCAACACGGCTTCGTCTCAATTCGATCATTGTTGCGCCAGATCCTAGTACTTCTCCCATATCATAGATGATTTTCCTTATGTAGGTTCCCGCTTCACATAGTATTCTTAAAAGTAAAAGCCGCTCTTTTTGTTCGATCACCTCGATTTCATAAATTTTTCTTACTCTAGTTTGCCTCAATACAGAAGAGCGTTGAGGAGGTTTCTGATAAATTTCTCCCTGGAATTGGTTTAAGACGGAATCAAGTTTTTCTTTTGAAGGTAATGTGTGCAATCTTCCAAGTGCGTGGTATTCCTTTGGGCCTAACAGTAAAACACCAAGCGCCTTTGTTGCCTCACCAAGTCCAATTGGTAAAAGACCTGAGACTGGAGGATCCAGTGTTCCACTGTGTCCTGCCTTTGGAATATTGAGGATTTTTTTTATCCAAGCTACAGTTTCATGGCTTGTAGGACCATTTGGTTTGTCTAAGAGTATAAAGCCATAGTTAAGCAGTTGCTCTACTGTTCGCTTATCATAATATGTACCATATTGGTCATTTGTTATATCCTGATCTACTATTCGAAGATTTTGCAGTTGCTTTAGCATCATAACAGATCTTTTATGGCAGATTTTACTCGTGAGAGGACTTGATCTATTCTTAGATCATCCGTGTTTATTACTTTATCAAAAACGGAGAGGTCTTCACCAAAATCGAATCCATAGAGCATTTTGTATATTTCCTTGTTTTCCTCAAATCTTTTTTTTACTATTTCAAGTGCGTCATTATATGATAGCTTGTCTCTTGCAGTCATTCTCTTTGCGCTATTTTCATAGGAACCGGCAAGCCATATCTTGATGCCATCTTGCACAAGCCATGGAAGTGTATAGCTTGTTATTATTAGACCTCCTTTGTAAAAGAGCTCTTTTAGCTTAATGTCTACTTTTTTATCAAATTCTGGATTTGTCTTCCGTTGATTTAGAAACTTCATGCCTTGTTTAGTATCCCACCAGTCAACTCCTTCTGTTTGAAACCCCTCTTCTTTTGCCAGCTCCTTTAACACATCACCGCCACTTAGATATTTTAGGCCAAGTTCGCTTGCCAATCCTTTTGCTACAGTGGTCTTTCCGATGGCTGGAGGACCGGAAATTATAACTGATTTTTGCAACTTATTTTAGATCCATCGTAGTTTTCGTGAGCCTCATTATTATCCCACTAAAGGCGATGGATGAAAGAAAATACCACGCCCAAAAGTATATGTCATGTTCATGTTTGCATACTTTAGGTTCTGCGGCTACTTTCTCTGCCGTACAAGTAAGTTCAAAAAAGTTTCCAGGTGCAAAATTAAGTGAGAACGGAGATACCGCTACAGTGTAGGCAAACATTGGCGGCAATACAAAGTAAAATATCAGAATCAGCGGGATGAAAGTTAACATCATTGGCCTCATGTTCATCTGCATTAATTCCATGTTCATCTTATTCATGTATGGGGATTTTTTATTCAACTCACTTATCTTATCCTGATCTTTTGCCTTAAATGCGACCATCCTTTCTTTTTGCCACGATCTTGTTTCTCGCATTAGTCTCTTGAGCTTACTTTGGTCCACCAACTTTTTTCTAATTACAGCATTGAACAGGTTAAGGCCGATTGCAATGGCCACGATACCAAATGCGGATGGAATCATGCCTTTGATTATCGGATCCGCGCTGCCAAGTGGGCCTCGTGTCAGTCCAGGAATCTGCAATACTAGTGAATTAAGAAATTCGAAAATAAGATTAATTTCCATCGTTAAACCCCATTGCACTAACAATCCCTCTGGCAGCCTCTTCAACCTTTCCTTGGGAGTTTAGTACCATCTTTATTGGAGAACCACATAAAATGGAACAGGTAGAAAGCATAGCGCTTGTTACATCGAGCTCCTTTTTGATTGAGTCAATGGATACGATATCACGGTTTCGAGTTGTGTCTCTCATTCTTCTATTGTAGATTTCTTCAGGTCGTGCTGTTATCATAATAAAGCTATCAGGCTTCAAAATTTCCAAGACATTGTATGGAAGGCCTGGATAAAACCCTTCTTTAGTTGCAATAAAGGCATGTGTATCCACTATTACAGCATCATCTGATAAGGAAGCGATCTTTCTTGCGGCCATAGATTGCAGCTTCCTTTGTTCTGGTACTGATAGTTTACGTAAATCATCTCTGCTTTTCACACCGTTCTTCTTTGCCTCTTCAAACATTACTGTACCAAAAATAGAAACACTGACGCTGATCTTTTTTGCTTTCAGCATTTCTACAACTTTGGACACTATCGTAGACTTTCCAACACCTGATATGCCAACTATTATTACTTTCTTATTTTCTGCCAAGTAATGCACCAAGCCTTGGCATAACATCCTCTACTCGCTCTCTAACAAGCAGAGTATAGTAGTTTATCAAGATATCAACGGTTAATAGAATTCCCGTTCCAGATCCAAACGTACCTAAAACATCTGAAATTCCAGCTATTGCACCTAGAATAAGAGATCCAATTATCGTAACTGATGGAATGTATTTTTGTAGAAGAATCTCTACGGGCTGGTTAGAACGCCTAAAGCCAGGAACTTGGACATCAGCATCAAGAAGATTCTTTGCAGCAGTCTTTGCAGACAATCCTCCAAGCTCTATCCAGAGCCTTCCAAACAAAACTACAATTGCTATCATAAATAAGACATACAAGACTGCGCGCATGGGATCAAGTGCAACCACATCAAGACCACGAGGTGCGGTAACATAGTATAGTATTCCTCCTGTCGGCGTTGATGGACTGGTAGGATCAAACATTCCTATGAAATTGAGAAGCAGGTTATTATTATGAGAATTAAAATGTGCCCACAATAGCTGGCCCATAAAGACTGCATTTGCGGTAAGCGCTGATGCCAATATAACAGGAATGTTTGAGACGTACATCAGTTTTATTGGATAGACTGCAGAAAATCCCCTATACTTTGTTGAGACAATTGGGATCTCTATCTTAATTCCTTGAGTGTATACTAGAATCAATAAAACTCCTGCGGTGATAAGCAAGCCAAATACACTTGGCAGTTGATTCGACCTAAAGAGTACGTTAGATACGTCCCCATGGAAAAGTGATGTAAAGACATGTAGTATCACTCCAACAGGTCCTCCGTCTCCAGCCGGAATTGGACTAAACAAGCTCCAAAATACTGTCTGTGCCACACCGGCTGCAATGAAGAGACTTATTCCACTTCCAAGTCCCCATCCTTTCTGAATCAGTTCGTCCAATAGCATAATTATAACTGATGACGCTATAAGCTGGCCAATTAGAATATAGCCTGCCTCAGGTGATGGAAGTCTTGGACCATACACGGACAGTCCGTACAGTGATGCCTCTGCAACTATTACGATGTATGTTACTATCTTAGTAGCAGTTTGATAGAGTTCTCTGTCTTCGGTTTTCTTAAAATCTAGATGAAACATTTCAGAACCCTTCAAAAGTTGCATCAACAATCCCGCTGTAACTATTGGACCTATTCCAAGTTCTATCAGCGTTCCTTGTTGAGATGCAAAAATAACTCTAGCAAAGGCTAGAAAATCAAAGGCGGGCGTTGTGGCACCATATAGTGGAGTCTGACCCATTATCATGTATAGAAAAAGTGCCAGCCCACACCACATGAGGCGAACCTGTAGTGTGAGTTTCTTTTTTGGTTTTGGAACCTGTGGTATGTAGACCTCCAATTTTGATACTATTTTTTTAATAAGATTTGTTGGTGTTCCTTCCTCACTCATGCCTCTGCAAGCACCTCTCCCCCAGCTTGTTTTATTTTTTCTTCAGCAGAAGCAGAGAATCTACCCACCATGACAGTGTATGCGTTCTTGGTTTGCCCGCCACCAAGGAGTTTATCATAACCAAGTTCCTTTAGATTTATGATTTTTTTTCCTCCTTCTTCTTTTCCAAATTTTAAAAAGAAGTCATCGAGATCTCGCACACTCATCCATTTTCTTACCAAGTTTGGGTGAGGGGGATGAGTGGAATCATGACCAAAATGATGCGGATCAGTTAAGAGCATCCTGATAAAGTGGTGTTTGTGCATTCCGGCCTGGCCAAGACCACCCTTGTGTCCACTTGCCCTGTGTTGACCAACCTGTCCCCATCCTTGGTGTCTTCCACCTCTAAGCTTTCTATGCTTACGTAGTCTTGTTGCCATTTTAGATCATATTCCTAACTTGGGCAAGTAACTCTTTGTGATTTCCTAAGATGCCACCTTCGCCATACATCTTCTTAGTATTTCGCTTAAAACCATGTCTTGGTGGCGATAACGCAAACCAAGGTTTCAGTGGTTTAAGCTTAGATAATGTGGCAGTTCCCTCTGTCAAAGATTTCGCTAGATCTTCTGAACTTTTGAATCCAAGTTTCACAATATCTTCTGATGTGATTTTCTTGTATCCTTCTTTTCGTGCTTTTTTCTCTAAGAGTTCTTTCATAGTAGCAGTATCGACCTCCTGCCAAGACACATAATGCTTTATTTTATCTAACATTCCTTTGGTGTTTTCTCTAGCTGGAATTATTGTAGCTCTGAATTTTCTTTCTAAATGCAAAAGATTAAGCGTAGTTTTTGCCCAGTGAGGTACATTTACTGTTCCCCTCATTCTCACTACTAAGAAAGCATTTGCCATTATCAATCAACCCTGACTAAACGTCTGCCTAAGACAATTGAGAACAGCTTTTGACGTAGAGGTCATAGTGTTAGTAGCACCCTTACTCTTTGTCCAAACGTCTTTGAGGCCAGCAAGTTTTAGGAGGTTTCTAATATTTCCACCTGCGACTAAACCAAGACCTCTTGGTCCGGGTATGATTTCAATTGTCACACTACCTCCTCTTCCTCTGACTTTGAAAGGAACAGAGTGAGGGTGATCACATCTGCATTCCCAGCTTCCACAACCAAGCTTTACTGGGCTTACGGCAAGATATGCTGCATTCGTTGCCTTCTCTATTGCAATTCTCATTTGTTTAGATTTTCCCTGACCTATACCAAGCCATCCATTTTCATCGCCAGCAGCAACCAAGGCCTTGAATCTTGTGTATTCACCATTGGTTGTTTGCTTTTGAACAATCCCTACATCAATTACTTCAGTCTTGATACCTGGCAAAAGCTTTTTGATTATTCCTGCTTCTTGAATCCTATACCCATTTTCATAAATTTCTTTCATTGACGTGATCTTGCCGCTGTTTACCAACATGCCAAGTTTTGTTCTTGGAACCCACGGTTCTTCTTGTTCTTTTCTTTCCCTTCTCGGTCTCTGTTCAGTTACGCTCATTTGGTACTAACCCCGCCATCAATTCTTGACTTTACTAGGTCAACATCATTTGTAACCTTAAGATATTTACCCTTAATTCTTTCTTCATTTGGAAATGTTTCTTTATCAGCTGGGACTTTCAGACCAGCATCTATTACACCTTTTAGTGCTGCGGCAATTCTTTGGGTATATTTTCTAGTGCCAGTGTAAAGTATTGCATCTTTTACCCCCTTTGTCATAGCCTTTTTTCCTGCAAGATATCCTGTCAGGTATGCTGCAGGTATACTCTTTCTTGAGCCTTTCCACCCCATGTTAAGAAGTGATCTAGAATGTGCCGAGGCAAGTACTTTGTCTCCATTTATCTCGGGTTTATGGATTTGAACAAGAGTGTTCTCATTTGAAATCTGTACACTGATAAAGTCTCTTCTACCCATAAGAAGACCCTTCCTTTTCCTGTAGTTTGTCTTCTCTTCTCTTGATCTACGTAATATTTGCGAATATGCCATTACTAATACCCTTTCACAAAAAATTTCGGTAAAGCTCTTATAAACGTTAGACTCGCAGCAATGCAACCATCAGAGATTTCTGAGCATGTAATCTATTTTCAGCTTCATCCCAAACTACTGATTGTGATCCGTCTATTACTGAGCTGGTTACTTCTTGTCCTCTTTTGGCAGGAAGACAGTGCAAGAAAATTGCATTATGTTTCGCCTTTTTCATTAAAGATGGATTTACCTGAAATTTCGGCAAGAAATCTAGTGCCCTATCAGTAGTTTGATGATGTATGGAAACAAAAGTATCTGTGGCTACTACATCAGCATCTCTTACGGCTTTTGCCGGATCGTGCAATATTTCAACGTCGCCCACTCTTTTTGATTCTCTAACAACTTTTGAATCTGGTTCGTAACCTTTGGGTGTCGCAACAGCAATATCCATTCCAGTTTTTACGCATCCATAGATCATTGAATTGCAAACATTGTTACCATCTCCAATCCAAGCAAGCTTCAAACCCGCAAGTTTCTTCTTTTTTTCTTTTATTGTCATAAGATCTGCTAGGATCTGACACGGATGAAAAGAATCTGACAGACCATTTATTACAGGTACGATTGAATTTTTAGCAAGAATTTCTACTTCTTTGTGAGAATATACACGTGCCACTATTATGTCGACATATCGTGAAAGTGTCTTTGAAGTATCCTCTATTGTTTCTCCTCGTGCAAGCTGTAATTCATCCGATGACAAGCTTAATGCATACCCTCCAAGTTGAAACATACCTACCTCAAAGCTTACACGTGTCCGCGTAGATGGCTTTTGAAATATCATAGCAAGTGCCTTATTCTTTAGTAACGGTTTTAAAATTCCAGCTTTGAAATCTTTTTTTAGCTTTATTGCATCATCGATAATTTTCTCAATCTCTTTTCTATCTAGTTCGTTGAGGGTAAGGAGGTCTTTAGTTTTAAGTTTCATTTACGTCTCCAACCAAATAGAGAACGCTTCTTTTTAGCTTTGATATCTTTTTGTTCGAGGCTATCTTCTTGTTGTTCTTTCGAGGATTCTTCCATATTCGTAGGCCTTCCTTTTAGAACCCATGCCCTAATCTTTGATGCCAATTCCATTGCTTCTCTATTATTTTCTGGCGGGGAGGTGTCAAACAACTGAGAGTATTTTTGAATGTCATTTGTCTCAATACCTGAAAAGGGATCCTTGTCAGTTACAGCTTGTGAAACCGATTTTTGAGAAGAGTTATTTTCCGTAATTATGACCTCATCCAATTTTTCTTCACGATGCGATCTATTCTGTTCTGAATCTTTGGATGTGATTTCTGATTTTTGAATTTGTTCTAATGGAGTTTCTCCTAATCCAAATATGCTATCTAAAAATGACTCTTTATCAAACGGAGCCAGATCTTTGTATTCTTGACCCACACCCAAATATAGAATTGGAGTCGATGTGACCTTCACTATTGAGATGGCAGCGCCTCCCCGTGCGTCAGCGTCACTCTTAGCAAGTATTGCTCCGTCAAACTTTGTATATTGATAGAATTCCCGTGCCTGATTTACTGTGTCATTCCCTGCTAATGCGTCTCCTACAAAGAGCTTCAAGTCAGGGTTTACTACTTTGTTTATTTTTGATATTTGATCCATCAGGTTCTTACTTGTTTGCATTCTACCCGCTGTGTCAATTAATATGCAATTGATTTTGTGTGATTTAGCATAAAGTACAGCGTCTCTGGCCACAGCGGCGGGATCAGAACCGTAGTTTTGTGCTATTATTTTCAAATTTAACCTTCTTGCGTGTTCACTTAATTGTTCTATAGCACCGGCCCTGTAAGTGTCTGCGGCAGCTATAACAACAGAAAGTTTGTTTTGTTGTAGTAGATATGCTACTTTAGCTATGGTAGTAGTTTTTCCTGTTCCATTGATGCCCATGAATAATATGATATAGGGTTCACCAGTTTCCTTTTTGTTTTCTATATTCGATAATATGTCAATTTTTTTTGTATTATCAAACAAGTTGGAAATGTTCTGACGTAATGTCTGTTTTACTATTCCTGCAATCTTTTCTTTTTCTACCGTAGCTCCTATTAGCTTCTTTTTTAAATCTGCTTTCAGGGAGTCTATGACCTCAGTTGCAACGTCAGACTCCATCAGAGCTACTTCTAGTTCAAACAAAACTCCATCAATATCTTTCTCCTTGAGTTCCTTTTGGCCAAAACTTTTAGCTGCGGAAGAAAGTGCGCTTCTTAGTTTATCAAACATGATGTTTGCCTTTACTGGGATGGACTGCGGCTTGCTTGTATTAGTTTATTCATTTCTTGCTGACCATAGTCTAGTCTGGCTGCCACTTCCTGTCGTTGAGCCGAAATTTGTTGCAAAACGACTTCTAATTCCTTGATCCTAGCTTCAACAAAATTGAGTGCAGATGTTTTATCATGTTCCATTGCGGCGCCAGCACCTATATTTAGAATCAATTTTTCAGCAGGATTGATTGTTGCCTTCACATATGCACCCATTCCTACTGGCACTAAAGTTTCATAGGGGGTACTGCCATCTAATGCCTTTATCGATTCTACAGAACTTGTTGCTTCCTGTAAAAGCTTGATAACAGCTTCTTCTTTTTGGATCAATTCAGCCATGTAGGCTTCTAACATCTGAATTTGTTGAATTAATGCTTGAGCTTGTTCCTCACTCATTTGCAAAATTTTTAGTATGCCACCTATAAATGCATTCTACGATCAAGAATTTGCCAAACTCAATTTTTTAAAACGACAACACATGGAAGAATTTTTCATTAACCCACTTCCAGTTGCATCGTGTTAAAGTAATTAAATAAACAAAAAAAGAGAAGAAGCTATGCTTTTGCATTAGAAAGTCTTTTGTCCACTTCATCCCAATTTACAACATTCCACCATGCTGCGATATAGTCGGGACGGCGGTTCTGATATTTCAAATAGTAGGCATGCTCCCATACATCTAGTCCTAATAGAGGGATCAATCCCTTCGTTCTAGGACTTGTTTGGTTTGGCATAGTTGTAAACTCTACTTTTCTACTTTGTGGATTGTAAACTAACCAACCCCAACCACTACCTTGAATGCCTCCCGTATCCTTTGAGAACTTTTCCTTGAATGTAGCAAAGCTATCAAAAGAAGACTTGATCGCGTCAGCTAAGCTGCTTCCAGGTTCTCCTCCTCCGTTTGGTTTCATGTTGTTCCAAAATAGTGCGTGGTTATCATATCCGCCACCATGGAAATTCACTGCACCCCTTACATTTTCTGGTACTTTGTCTAAGCCTGAGAGTAGTTTAGAAATTTCCATGTTTTGCAACTCCGAGCTAAGAGTTTCCAAAGCGGTGTTCAGACCATTTGTGTACGCTTGATGATGTTTAGTGTGGTGAATTTCCATTGTTCTCGCGTCAATATGTGGTTCTAACGCATCGTACGCATAAGGCATCTTAGGAAGTTCGTATTTTGCCATGTAGACTCCTCGTATGTAATACAATTTATGGTTTTGGTTGCGCAATGGATTTTATCTGATGAATTTTGATAAATTATGATGGATACTAGTAAGACTGTTCTTTTTTCAATAATTGTTGTTTTATGTTCATTATTTATTTTGTTGAATATCAGAAACGAACCGCTTATACAGTTCTATGATGAAAAAAGCTCATCTCTTATAGGAGTGAATGTTCCCAGGAATCTAGGTTTTACGGGAAACAATGTCAAAATTGGCGTGATAGATACTGGTATTGATTACACTCATCATGATCTTCTCGGGTTCGGTAACAATGGCAAAGTAGTTGGGGGATATGATTTTGTTGATAATGATGAGCAGCCCATGGATACAAACGGTCATGGTACAGAAGTAGCTGGAATTATTGCGTCAAATGGAAAATTAATGGGAATTGCACCAAACGCAAAGTTATTTGCATATAGAGTTTCAGCTGATGGCGAATCTGTCTCATCTGACTACATAATCAAGGCGATTCATAAGGCAATTGCCGATAAGGTAAACATTATCAACATAAGTCTTGGAGAAAACAAGACAAACGATGCTATCGATAATGCGGTAAGGGATGCGGTAAGAAATGGAATAGTAGTTGTCATAGCAGCTGGAAACAACGGTCCTGCGCTTCAAACAATTGGTAGCCCAGCAAAAAATCCAGCCGCAATCACTGTTGGGGCTTCCTACAACAACATTACATCTAGTCTAGTTTCCACGTTGGAGATTGGCCAAAAACAGTATCAGGTTATTCCTATGCGTGGAACAAAAGCCCTGCCCGAGTCCGTTTATGCAAAGATTATTTTCGGTGGATATGGCAGGCTACAAGATCTGGCCAACTTGAATGTCAAAGACTCTATTTTGTTAGTAGAGAGAGGAAGTGATGTACCAGGAGAGAAGATCTATTTTTCGGAAAAGGAATACAATGCAGCCCTCAATGGAGCAAAAGCTGTGATAGTTTTCAACAACGAACCTGGAATATTCTATGGTGAGCTGATTGGAAGGGACAATAAAACAATGTATAATCCAAGCATACCTGTGGTATCCATCTCAAGAGTGGATGGACTTTACATTAAAGAAACTTTCCAAAATGAACAGCTTGGAAAGTTGAATGTGTTTTACCATCCTGACTTTGTAGCACCCTTTAGTTCACGAGGACCTGTGTCACCCTTTTATCCAAAACCGGATCTTGTAGCGCCTGGTGTGTTTATTAATTCCACCCTTCCGGGAAACAAATACAATCTAACAAGTGGAACAAGTTTTGCAGCACCTCATGTAAGTGGAGCTGCCGCGTTACTTTTAGAGCGCAGCCCATCTCTCAAGCCCGTAGAAATGGCGTCGATTTTATCTACTACGTCGGATCCTGTCACTGATCCTTACGGAAAGGATTTTGCAGTGAATGTGGCCGGAAGTGGTAGATTGAATGTTACAAGGGCATTTTCTGCAAACCTGGTTGTAATTCCCCATTATCTAATTTTTAATCTATCACAACAAGATTTGTATCAGACCAAGTCCCTGCAGATAGAAAGCTTAAACGAACAAATACCTACACTTGAAATCAATTTTTCATCAGAAGAAAAGAATGTTGGTTTTGAATATAAATTAGAAAAAAATTTTTTAAATGTTAAGGTATTCTTGAGAGATGAAAAACTAGGCGATTTTGAGGGAGTTCTGAAAATAAACGACGGAAAAACACTCTACCATATTCCGGTTTTAATCCATGTGACAAAGGGTTCGATAAAACTAAAAGAAAATAATGGAAACGTGGCGCTAGAACTTAACTATCCAGATAAGTGGTCATACGCTAAAATTTCTCTTACTAACAAGGAAACAGGAGAGATAAAGGTGGCATCGATCACCCCCAATAAAATGTCGTCAATATCAGCACACAGTTCAGGCGAATATTGGGCCGAAGCAAGAATAGCCACACCTAATGGCACAGACAATGCATATGGAACTATAACTGTAAAAAATCCACGATATGAAAATGAATTAGAATTTTGGGAATCAGGAGTGGTTCCAATGAGGCAAATTCTTATAATTTCAGGAATAGGTGCAATGTCAATTTTGGTAGGAATTGCAAGAAAACGTTCCTAATAATTTTCTGGAAATGTAGGTCCGGCGTCTCTAATTTCTTTTGGAGTTTCACCAAATTTCTTGAAATTCTCTACAAACATTTGGGCAAGCTTTTTCGCGGAATGGACGTATGCGTCTTTTTCGGTCCAAGTATTTCTTTGGTCCAGTATCTCTGAGTGTACGTCAGGACATGAAGTCGGAACTTCCAGATTGAAGATCTCATCATGACGATATTTTACTGTGTCAAGTTTGCCTGAGAGTGCAGCAGTCACCATCAATCTGGTATATTTTATGTTTATTCGCTTGCCAATTCCATATGGTCCGCTAGACCAACCTGTATTGATTAGATAAACAATGGTATTATGTTTGGTAATTTTTTCACCTAACATCTTGGCGTAGACAGTTGCGTGCCGCGACATGAACGGTGCGCCAAAGCATTCTGAAAAAGTTGCTTTTGGTTCTGTAATGCCTCTTTCGGTACCTGCAAGCTTGCTTGTATAGCCAGACATAAAATGATACATAGCACCATTTTTAGTCAGCCTTGCTATTGGTGGCATTACTCCAAAAGCATCCGCAGTCAAAAAAACAATTACCTTTGGATTTCCTCCCAAACTTGGTATAATCGATCGTGGAATATAATCAAGCGGATATGCTGCACGAGTATTTTCTGTAATACTTCCATCATTAAAGTCAGGAGTCATTGAATTCTTATCTATTACAACATTTTCCAATACGGTGCCAAACTTGATTGCATTCCATATTTGTGGCTCTGCCTCTCTGTTGAGATTGATACATTTTGCATAACATCCTCCTTCGAAGTTAAAGATGCCTCTATCTGACCATCCATGTTCATCATCTCCAATTAGCATTCTGTTAGGATCTGTAGAAAGTGATGTCTTTCCAGTACCAGAAAGTCCAAAGAATAATACGGTGTCTCCATTTTTCCCGACGTTTGCTGAACAATGCATCGGAAAGATTCCTCTTTCAGGCAGAATATAGTTCATGACTGAAAACATTGCCTTTTTTATTTCACCAGCATAGGAAGTTGTTCCAATTAAGACAATTTTTCTTGAAAAGTTTATCAGGATAAATGCTTCCGAGCGCGTACCATCAACCTCCTGAATAGCCTTAAAGTTATTTATGGCAAGTAATGTAAATTCAGGTTCGTGTGATTCAAGTTCAGCAGACGAGGGCCTAATGAAAATTTGTCTTGCAAAAAGATTTTGCCAAACATGATCATTTATGATGCGTATTGGCAGTCTGATTTCAGGATCTGCTCCAACGAAGCCATCAAAAACATAAATCTCTTTTCCCTCAATGTGTTTTTTCATCTTAGCAAAGATTTTTTCGAATTTATCTTCAGGAAATGGGTGATTTACCTTACCCCAGTCAACCTTATCATGAGTTTCGTCATCATCTATTATGTAACGGTCATCAGGTGATCTACCTGTGTACTTTCCTGTTTTTACTGATAGAGAACCGTTGGAAGCAAGAATTCCCTCATTTTTCTGAACAGCAAGTTCTACTAGAATTTTCACTGGTAGATTGCGATTAATCTTACCAACTTTAATTCCAAGTTCTTCCAACTGAGAGAGAAATTTAGTTGTGATTTGTGGTTTTAAATCCTCAACCATGAGATAGAAGTTTCCATGGCCTTTACATATTATCTTTTACTCTGAAAATGGGCTCATTTTTTAATGCTAGAAACGTATTTATTTTAAAATTCTAGCAAAGTCTTCTACATGCCTATCAACAAAGAAATACTAGAGCTTAGGAAAAAAATATCGCAACACAGACCGTCATTCATTAGACAAGAAAGCTGGAAGTATTTCAAGCTCTCCGAATCCTGGAGAAAGCCAAAAGGTATTGACAATCATCAAAGAAAACAGAAAAAGGGATGGCCCAGAATTGTGAGAGCAGGTTTTGGTGGACCTAAAATCTCGAGGGGGTTACATCCTTCCGGCTATACCGATAATCTGGTTCATAATTTAAAGGACCTAGAAAAACTGGATCCAAAGACTGACGGAGTAAGATTCGCGCATGGCCTTGGCAAAAAGAAAAGATTAGTAATCATTACAAAGGCAAAGGAGAAAAGCTTTAAAATATTCAACGCAAGGGTGTCAACAAGTGGTAGTAAATCTTAAAACTAAAAGACAGTTAGTCTCAAGAATTTTGGGAGTAGGAGCCAACCGAGTTAGATTTGATTCCGAACACTTGGATGATGTTGCAGACGCGATTACTCGAGATAACATACGAAGTTTAGTTACAGCACAGATAATAAAAATAAAATCTATTAAAGGAACGTCTCGTGGAAGATCATATTTTAAAAAATTTCAGCGACACAAACGCGGAACAAAACACGGATCCAGGAAGGGAAGAAAGGGTGCACGAGTAGGTAAGAA
>Ga0105164_10001619_pt1 | contig 14377 bp, 14 predicted proteins | sample VDWuncwatermetaG_FD_89674 | JGI IMG/M metagenome (GOLD analysis project Ga0105164, IMG submission 89674) | Wastewater microbial communities from Netherlands to study Microbial Dark Matter (Phase II) - VDW unchlorinated drinking water | ecosystem: Environmental > Aquatic > Freshwater > Drinking...
TGATTCGGGCGTGGCACATTTGGCAGCGTCGCTTGCTCAGAAACCTACGGTGGTTCTGATGGGGCCGGGAGATCCAATCTATATTGCGCCCGAAGGGGCGAGAGTGAGTGTGTGTCGCGTGGATTTTCTTCGGTGCAGTCCTTGCGAGAGTGCTCGGTGCCTTGCGCCGTATGGGTATCAGCAGTGTCTTAAGTTGCTCTCCGTGTCCTGTGTCTTAGCGGCAATTGACGGCTTAGATTTAAACCGAAAGTAGCTTGACCCCAGACCAAATGTCTTCAAAAATATTGAGATGAAAAATATTTGCTTTGGCATCCTTCTTTTCGTTTTACCCCTGCGAGCCGCCGATGTCTCAACCGAGACGGCGGAGATTAAAAAACAACTAGAAAACCTCTTTTCTGAGTCGAGGAAGGTGAATAGTGCCACGGCGAAAGAAAAAGCAACGAGTCGCGCGAAGATTGAAGCGGCGCTTGATTGGGATCGCATCGCCCGGGATTGTCTGGGGGCTAAGGAGACAAAGAAGCAGGGGGCTGCGAGTTTTAAGCAATTCAATAATCTTTTGCATGATGTGATTGTGAAGACGGCCTATACGCGCCTCGATAAGTTCTGGGATGGGGGGACGACTTATACGTTTACTAAGGTCGATCCCAAAGGCAAGGACGCGCATGTCGTCGTTGAGTTTAAAGTGGGCGAAGATCCTTTTAACCTGGATTACTATCTGACGAAGAAGGGCCCCAATTGGGTAGTCTATGATATTTCCTACGAGGGGCTACGTTATAGCGAAAATATCAATGAGCAGATCGTGGCCTTTCTGAAGGAGAAGGGGTTTATTTCCCTGCTTGATAAGCTTAAGAAAAGGCGCGACGAGCTAGAGAGCAAGAGTTAAGCGCTTAGCGCTGAGACCCACCGGTGAATCGCTTTAAGATTCCGTCCTGGTCAAAGACTGCGATGCCTTCGTCGTACTGAAGGTAGCTTGTTTTCTGACGTTTTTCGCCGACCCACTGGGTTCCCTTTTTGCGATAAAAGCGGCAGGTTTCGCCACCAAAATCATTAGGTCGGCACCATTGGGCTGTTCCAAAATGTTCGACTAATTCCGATTTTTTGGCCACACCGATTTTCTCTCCAAAGGTTTCGTTGAGTTTGGATTCGGCTTCTTGGCTGGACTCTTGCTGATGCGCGCATCCGGCAATTAAAAATAGGCTTAGACCGGTGAGCAGAGTGAGTTTTTGGATTAGGTTGCGTTGCATAGGTTTTCGACCTCCTCAATTTCTTTAGGGACTCCTGATGTTAAAACTTTAGAACCTGTGGCCGTGATCAGAACATCATCTTCGATGCGAACTCCTATGCCCTGATACTTTGCCGGGCACGGGGCCTCGGGGCCAAAATACAAACCTGGCTCAACGGTAAAACACATGCCCGGGCTGAGTTTGCGGTGGTTATCATAGGTTCTGTCATAGTAGCGTCCCACGTCGTGGACATCCATGCCAAGCCAGTGGCCAGTCCCGTGGGGAAAGTAGGGTTTATAGGCTTCTTTCTTAATGAGCGACTGCGTGGTTCCTTTAAGAATGCCAAGGCGTTTGAGTTGCTCAGTTAAAACTTCAACGGCATGGTTATGGATGGCGCGCATGGTTTTGCCAGGCTTTGCCATGGCAAGGCATGATTTCTGAGCGGTTAAGACGGCCTGATAGACCTCGCGCTGGGCGGGGCTAAATTTACCCCCAACCGGAATGCAGCGGGTGATATCTCCGGCGTAATATTCATACTCGGCCCCTGCATCAATGAGCAGTAAATCTCCTTCTTTAAGCTGATCGCGATTCGTGTTGTAGTGCAGAACACAGGCGTTCTCTCCCGATGCCACAATGGACGGGTAGGCGAGCCGCTCAGCTCCGGAATTTGCAAAACAATGGTAGAGTGCGGCTTCAATTTCGTACTCATGCATTCCAGCTCTCGTAATTTTCATGGCGTGGACATGCCCTGCCGCTGAAATTTCACCGGCCTTTTCCAAACAGGCAATTTCAGATTTCTCTTTAAAAAGGCGCATCTCGCCTAAAATGGATTGGGGGTCTACAATCGGCCACATGGCCCGGCCTGTTCGGCCGAGGGATTTTGCGGCCCGCTCGAGAAGAGAGAATACGCGCTGGTCCATTTCCGGCCAAAGTCCAACTCGATAAAAAAGGCATTCTGCCTGTCGGATCGCTTCAATAAAAGCATCATCAAAGATACTCAAGGGTGAGGACGCAAACGCTGCATCGGCTTCTAAAGTTTTTTTAGCCATCGCGGGGCCGAGCACTCGACCCTCCCAAAGTTCTTTCTTAGGGTCCTTAGGGTGTACGAAAATTTGAAACGGATGGGCTTGCCCTGGAGCCAAAAGGCATAGGCTATCGGATTCTCGCAATCCTGTGAGATAGAAAAAATCGCTGTTCTGACGGTAGGAGAATGAAACATCCGAATTTCGGAGCTGGACTGGCGCCGACGGAATCAGGGCTACGGCGTGTTTCGTTGCGTTCATGAATTTTTGGCGCCGGGCCTTATGCTGGTGCGTTGGAACTGCTTTAGGTTTCATCGCTCAGAAGTCTAGACATATTCATCAAGGATGTCACTAGGCGCCCTTAAGCAGCTTTGTGATCAGGTCCGAATAGGCAATCCCTGAAGCTTGCCACATCTTAGGGTAGAGGCTGATGGGTGTGAACCCAGGGATTGTGTTGACCTCGCTCAGGAAAATCTCATCGGTTTGATCGATCAAAAAAAGATCCACGCGTGCCATGCCGTCGCATTCTAACGCGCGGTAGGCATCGAGGCTAAATTTTTGGATGCGGGATTGGACTTCGGGTTTTAATTGAGCGGGGACAATCGTTTGAGAACTGGCGTTAAGGTATTTAGCGTCGTAGCTGTACCAGCCGATATCGGGTGGGGGGATGATTTCTGCTGGTAACGTTGCTTTAGCATCATGGGATTTTCCAAGAACGCCGCATTCAAGCTCCCTTCCCACGATTCCTTTTTCGATCAGGCATTTTGTGTCGTATTTAAGCGCCTGGTCGACGGCAAGTCGCAGTTCGACTGAGCTTGTGATTCGGCTAATTCCTACCGAGGATCCAAGCCGAGCGGGTTTCACGAAAAGCGGGAAACCAAAGGCATGAATCTGCTCCATCAAGGGATCCAATTCACTGATTCTTTGGATGACAACCGATGGGGTCACTGGGATGCCTTGTTTTTCGCAGATACTCTTGGTGACGGCCTTATCCATGCACACCCACGACGCACCACATTTACTTCCCACATAGGGGATCTGAATCGTATCAAGAAGCCCCTGAATCGTCCCATCTTCACCGAAAGGTCCATGAAGGATGGGAAAAGCCAGATCAAAGTCGATCGCCCTGCCTTCTGAGTACAGCCGTCCCGTGCCATTCTCATTCAAGAAGGGCTGAAGGCTGATCGTGGGAGTCGATTCATTAAGGGCAATTTTATCAGCCCGGATCTCGCCTACCGTGAAATACTTGGAGTCAGTATGAAGGTGCCAGACACCCTTTTTTGATATTCCAACGACAAGGGGTTCAAATAAATTTCGATCAAGGGCGCCCAAGATACCGTGAGCAGAGATGAGAGAGATTTCGTGTTCGTCGGATCGCCCACCACAGAGTATTAGAACTCGTTGTTTCATGATTCGAAAATCATATCCGATCGACGAGGGATTGGCATTACTGAATCTTGCCTGCTTATCTTATTGAAGGACCGATATAGACGGTACGCAAGGTTTCTCAATTTCGAAATGACAGACGATTTGATATCTTGAAGACTGCGATTGCCCCAGCGTCTCGATAGTTGTTCCGCTGATCTCATGTAATAGGGCGCCGCAAGGGGTTGTTCGAAGAAGTCCCTAAGATCATGAAGGTGTCTTGCGATAGGATCGCTTTTCGATGTTAGGCTCTGAAATACGGCTTCTTCTCCCAGATGAGTCTCATAGTTTGGGGGGACCTTCAATTCGCTACAGAGTTTTAAATAAAATGATTTGAGGTTTCGGTAGGGGCAGTGAGTGGTCAGGGTATCGAAGTCTCGCATCAGGGCAAAGACATTGCGAAAAACTAAATAGCTTGGCTCAATCGGATTCTTCGCGACCCATTCTAAATCAAAGAACTCAAGTTCCCGTTTGGGATTTAAAATCGCATTCAAATAAACGGCATCAAGCGCTCTGGGGTCGATCCCTTCCGGAGTGACAAACTTCTCAAGGGTTGATTTTAAAAAACGGATAAAACTATTCTCGAAGTTGCTCCATGGCCCGAAGTACATTTCTCGGATCAATTTCCACCTAAGCGGAAGGCCATTTTTGATTGGTTCCTTCTGCGACCCTTTAACGGCCCAAAGGCCTTTGTCATCGGACTTAAATACGGTGAGGGATGCGGATTTGCGATTGGGGCTAAGATGCCACGCCATTTCTGTCTGAGAGTGGCAATTCCAAAGCACCTGATTGAGGGTCGGCGAAGACGGGTTTTGGCAGAGCACGGTCAAGTAGGCTGGGGCAACTTCTGCAAAAATCCCTGCTTCGCTCAATGAGATCCAACTGAGCGCAAGAGGGAATGCTTTCATTCCAGGTCTGATGTTCTGAGCCTCAGAAGCCGCCATAGCAAGTCCGATTGCCACCTCTAAAGCCCTGTCCACGAATTCAGTATCGAGGATAGTCGTCGTTTCAACGGCCGTAGCGTAGAGCAGGAACGATCGGTGGACTGGCCACCCTAAGCTTTCCCAATAGGATTTGTGATTCCGATAATTCAAGCCCTGGCTCGGCTCATTTTCGAAGTGTGGGGTCTCGAGGTCGGCTAAGGATCGAAGTGAGAGTGGGTTTCTCCAGTGGGCGAGGATGACTCCATCCGGTTTAAGGTATTTTGCGAACTCAGATAAAGGCTTTTCGGATTGAAGCGCTTGAGCGTCAAGAACGATCAGATCATAAGTTGAGTCATGAGGCAGCGTGTCTGAGCCAACCCAAAGGGTTTCAAGCCCGGCAAGATTCCAAACACGATCCCATAAGGGTTCTTTTGAATGATCAGGTTTCATCTATCTAAGGATAGATAAGCAGCAAGACCAGGGCTCGTCAATCAAGGGCGGGAGGACTTCTTAGCGTGTTTTCGCATGTCGAGGAGCGTGGGGCCTGCTTGACGTAGTCGGACTTCACGTTCGAGGTCTTCGATGACATATTCCCCGACATTAATATCGTAGAGTTCATTGATATTATTGATGCCACCCGGGCAGAAGACGTTCACTTCCAGTAATTTATCCCCGACAATATCGGCCCCTACGAAATACAGCCCATCGGCAATCAGTTTAGGCTTAAGCGCTTCTGCAACCGCCGCTTCTTTGGCCGTGAATTTCGAGCTCTTCCGAGTCCCACCCACGTGGATATTACTGCGAATATCCCCCTTAGGTGACATCCTTCGGTAGATGGCGGTTTGCTTTCCAATCGTGATCGGCGAGCCATTCAGGAGCAATAAGCGTTTGTCCCCAGCTTTAACCTCCGGCATGAATTCTTGGACGATGACGTAGCCGTTTTTGGCGACGGCAGCGATGATTTGGTTAATATTGATTTCCTTGGGGTCGCGGATAAAAAAAACTTCCTGGCCCCCAAAACCACTTAAGGGTTTTACAATCGCAGGTTTACCTAGGGATTTAATAAATTGTTTCACTTTGTAGGTGCTTCGCGTGATGAGCGTTCGGGCCCGTATTTCTGGGGGGAAACAGCTCATGTAGCTTTTACTCGCAGCTCGAGTTAATCCAGTTGGGTCGTTAACGACGAAAACGCCATGGTATTTTAGTAAGCGGCCAAAATCAATGGCTGGGTTGCGGTTAGAGTCCTTAGCGGCCTCGGAGTCGTTGGGGTTGTAGCGCAGAAAAACGACATCAAATCGACTCAGAGATCTTTCCTCTCTAATGGACTGGTCAGATTTAAGGTGCACTAAGAAATCTTGACGAGTTTTAAGGTTTTCCTTTCGGCATGATACGGTGGTTGCGCGGACCCCTTCGTCGTCGTCCATGGAAAAACTATTCACGGTCGTGTAACAAACATCATGCCCACGGCGATAGGCTTCGTAGGCAAGATGAGTCGTGGTGTATGTAAGGGCTTGAGTGTGGATGGATCTGACAACGAAACAAATTCTCATAGTGGTAATGTTATTTGTAACATGGATGGCATGATCCTTCACTACGTTCAGGATAAATTCTGTCTCAATTTTTCGAATCGCGACAGAATTTAGCTGGAATGGCTTTTGACGATCGCAAGCAGCATTTTCTTTGCCCTCTCATCGAGTGTGCGAAATTCAAGTCCAACTCCAGTATGATTGCCTGAAAGAACTCGGGATGAGACTCGCGCCTCTGCGATTTCAATGCTTTGGTCGTCATAGTAGAAAATTTTCATTTTTATTTTATCTCCTACTTCGGGGAAATGAGAGTGGTTCTGAGGGATTTGAAGATAGCACCCACCGATGCTCAGCGATGGAATTTCGGTTTTAAGTTTCCCGTCCTTGAGTTGGACTTCTGCGGGCAGAGTCAGGGAAACCCGGCGGAATCGTCGTTTTTCTAAAAATGGCGAGGGCTTGGCGGCATTGGGGTCGAACGGTAAATGGATCGTGAATTGGGTTCCGGTCTCTGGGCTTGATTCGACATTGATCTCCCCGCCGTGGGCTTCAACGAGGGCTTTGGAAACAGATAGCCCGAGCCCTTCTCGTTGGGTGAATCGAGGCAGTCCATCTCCCACATAGTAGGGTTCAAAAATCCTTTCGATTTTTTCAGCAGCAATCCCCACGCCAGTGTCCGAGACACTGATCGTGATCAGTTCATCTTCATGACTTAGGCGCAGGGTTAGCTGGCCTCCATTTGCCATCGCATTACCGGCGTTATTAAGAAGGTTTATGATGACGTTCTGGATGGCCCCGGGGTCAAGAGTGACAAAGAGCGAAGACTCGACGGTGATTTCGAGCTTGATGTTGCGGGCCTCAAGGTCGGTCTCTACCAAATCAACGGCATCTAGAATAATCTGAGATAGGTCGACCGGATGCACATCCAGTCGAGTGTGGGCAACAAAGTATCGAAGATTTCTCCCAAGGCTTAGAGCTCTGGCAGAGGCTTCTTGAGCGGTAATCAGGGCTTTTCTTTGTAACTTGGGGTCAGATTGGGTTAGCGCGATATTGAGTTCACCACTGATGGCCGCAATGACATTGGAAAGTTCAAGGCTGGTGATATTGCAGAACGTTCTCAAATGTTTCTCAGCTTCGTAGGGTTTCAAGCTCCCCTGGTTGGGGCCCTGCGGAGTTCGTCTTCGGGTCGGCTTCATGGTACTTTACTCATCGGCGTATTTCGGTTAGCCATTGAATCTAAACCAATATGACCTTAACTCGACGCGTCCTATCTTTGATTTTTCCTTGGATTTACCGGGCTTACGGCTTCTTTTGGAGGTACCGGTTTCATCATAAGCCGAGCGTTCTGGATCAGCCGGATATTCCAAAAATTTTGGCGCATTGGCATGGGGATGAGCTTGTCGCGGTGCATGCCTTTCGGGATCAACATCTTTCCATCATGGCCAGTCGGAGTGACGATGGGCAGTGGTTGACGTCCGTGCTAAAACGGCTCGGTTACGAAACGGTTCGAGGTTCTAGTTCTCGCGGTGGAGTTGGCGGGCTTAAAGGACTCATTGATAAGGTACGATCAGGGAAAAGTGCCGCCATCGCGGTGGATGGCCCGAGAGGTCCTCGGCATGAAGTCAAGCCAGGGATCATCAAACTTGCTCAGATCACGGGGGCTCCGATTATTTTGGGCGCCATTTCGTCGTCAAAGGCTCATATATTTGAGAGAGCATGGAACCGTTGTTTTCTGCCATGGCCTTTTTCTTTGAACCATCTTGTGTTTGGGGTGCCGCTCTTTATCCCAAGAGATGCCGATGAAATTCAATTAGAAGAGTATCGAGTTCTCGTTCAGACTGAGCTTTTGCGTCTTAAGGCTGAGGCGGAGAGTTACACCCCTGTGATTGGTAGGATAGCGCCCAATCCTCAAAATGCGGGTAATGCGGTATCCTGATATTTTTGGGGCATCCCGTCGCTAATGATTGTTGGAGAGTCTTGTAATTTGATGCCCAGATCCGAGTGGTCGGGTAGCCTTCGTGGCCGAATTCGTAGGCTCGAATAAAGAAACGGTCCAATCCGTGGATAACGCCCAAGGCAATGAAGGCAACGAATAATCTTTTTTTCCACAGGGGATTCTTAATGAATGAAAAGAAACTCATCCAAAATATCGTGGCCATGAATCCGACGGGGAATGAGTGGCGAAGGGCCCAATAATTATTTCCAAAATAAAAGGGCAACTCCAAACTCCCCGGACGGCCGATGCCCCGAAGAAGCCCCCAAGAAACCACTAGCACCGTGGCAAGGACAATCGTCTGCGCTGCCAAAATCCGGAAATGATTCTTAATCCAAATGGCAAAGCTAACCCAGAAGATCGTATTTACCAGAACCATCAGAATCAGCCACTTACCATAATCATTGATTGCCGTCGCAAGCCCAGGTCCCAACCACGGGCGGTAGACGATGGCCTTCTCCCAAGTGTTGTAGAGAAATCTAGGTGTCGCTGAAAGTACGGTTTTTAGGGGGATTTTATCCATCCCAACGACGTTGGCCATATCCTGGGGGTGGAGGGTGTGGGAAAGGGAGTAAATCACGGCATTCGTCAGAAGAATGATCAATGAAATTGCCCAAGCCCTACGGTCGGCTTTTAGGGCGCGGAATAGAAAAAGTGGGAGTAGAAGGACTGATGTCCCAATGGACACGCAAATGAGCACCGAAATCAGAATATCGACGGTAGAAACTCCCTTCTTGATATCCTTAAGACCAATTAAGAGTAAGAGCGCAAATAAAATCCAGTTGAGGTTCGCGAGATTGCCGAACATTTCGTTCTGCCCCGGCGTCAGTGTCAGTAGAATCGCTGCCCACACGCGGTGAACGGGATTGGGGATCAACCATTCGTAGTCGCTGCGGGTGATGAGAAAGAAAACGTAGGCTGTGATTAAACCACAAATCACGGTTAGGGCCAGTGGCCACATCATCATCGGAGTGAGTTGCGTGGTGGCTATGGCGATCAGCCGTTGGAGAGTCGCGTAGGATCCCCCTAAGGGAAAACTCAGGGATTGGAATCCATGGCTAATGGCTTGGGCGATGAATGTCGTGCCATCTTCCGCCCAGAAATCAAAATAATAAAAACGACCCCAGGCTCGGAGGATTAAGATCCCAACTAAAAAACCGAAAAATCGAGAGGGCTTAAGAAACCAACGATCCGTCATTGGTCTAAGGCATCAAAATCACAGTGTGGATTTGCCCGGTTTTTAAACTTCGCGTACGTTTCCGGACTGATCGAGTCTGGTATGATCGCGAGGTAATACTCGACATGCAGAAGGCCCATGGCATGGCGAAGATCATAATAGGTTTTGGGCAGGATGGTGGTGGGTCGCCTTAGAAAAGAAATAAATAGGTTCTGCTCGGTCTGGGTCTTTGCCTTTTTCCGTCGGCTGATCCGCCATTCCAAATAATCATCGACCAACGCATTCGCTGGGTCTGTCGCATACAGAGAATTTGTTCCGACGTGCGGAGTTTTGGCCGCGAGTTGACTGTGGCGTCCCCACCGACCTACCAAGGCTTGAATGAGTTCGGTGGTTCGGTAATAGGTCAGTTTCTTAATGAGTTCTGGTCGGTGCTTTTCAGATTCTCGATCCGGAAGTCTCTCGACCCACATGTAGACCATGGTTTCAATTAAACGATAGCCGTAGGTTCGCATACCGTCTCGATCTTCAGAGAGGTAGGGGATCACAAACTCTCGGATTTGGTCCCAGCTGATCGTGTCGAATTCCTTGATGATATAACTGACTTTCATGCGGGCCCCTGTCGAATTAAACTCAGTCTTATCGCCGCAATCCCACAGGTAATTGAGCTTATTGACTAAGTCCCGATTAGATTCCAAGTCCGATGAATCAGTCTGATCTGGCTCTGCCGCAAAGCCATCGGAACTCAAAAGAAAGAACGAAACCCCTAAAAATAAAACGAAGCAATAGCCCCAAACCAATTTTTTCATTCACCCCTCCCAACTCATGCCTATTAATTTGGTATGACACGACGCAATGCTTGGCAAGAGGAAAATCTCAGTGGCTGATTACCGATGGCATTTATCAGCGTGAAACTCATTGAGAGGTGCGGTAGCATTTAAGACTCAATATGATTTCAATCTTATTTTTGCTTTGAAAATCGGGGTGGGCGGATTTGAACCGCCGACCTCTTGCTCCCGAAGCAAGCGCGCTAGCCAACTGCGCTACACCCCGCTATTTTTCAATCCCCTAGGGTTATCATCGAGACGGCCTCAGCGGCAAGTCAACTCAGCACACTCGCAATCATCACCATGGAATATCGACTCCTAGGGGTTGGGAAATCAAATTATCAATTGTTAAGTTTGAGGTAGGTTTAGGTATGCCCCCATCTGAAGCCAGTGCTATTTTTAAGCGCAATCACTCAATCCGCCACCGAAAGGAATCATCATGAAAATGCATCAGTTCTCATTAGTCCTTCTTCTCAGTGTTCTTAGCGTCGTGACCGTTCAGGCAGCCCAAGAGCCGATTACCCTCTTTAACGTTGGACAACCGACCGAGCAGAGCATGAATCAAGACATTGACGCGCTTCGGTGGACTTTTGGATTAGAAAAAGATGCTGATGAGGTCTTGGAGGCTTCGCGTTCGGCTACGGGGCATTGTCAGGATATCAATGTTACCGAAGCTCAGAAAGAAAAGATCGAAACGGGGATTGTGACATTGATTAAAGCGAATATTCAGTTGAAGGCCGATCTTAAGATCGCGGGCCTAGATTATATGGTCTCTATCTTTTCGAAAAATGGAACCAAGGCTCTGGCAGAGACGGCAAGCACGGCCATGGGAGTGTCCGTTCAGAAGATGGTATTAAGTCACTTGAATTTCGCCAACGAAGTTCTCTTTGATATTCTGAACACCGATCAGAGAAAACCTGCCGCGATGTGCATGGCGCATATGCGACGTATGATGGAAATTCATAAACTTAAAGAAATGTGCAAGAAGCTAGAAGAAAAGAAATAACAGCGTTCTCATGAAAGACCTTAACGATTCTATCTGAGAGTCGGTTCAGGCTGTAATCCGCTTCAATGCGTTGTCTTAGCGTGGATCCTATTTCTTTGCGCTCTGCCTCTGGCATGTCGAGAATATTTTCAAGGCGTTGGCTTAGTTCTTCGGGGTTGGTGTTATCGAAGAGCAATTGGTTTTCCCAGGGGCTTAGGAAACGATCGTTAGTCCCACGTGGGGCGAGAACGGGAATTCCCGAGGCCATGGCTTCGAGATTGGTTTTATCTAAAATATGGCAGGCGTCCACATGGACGGTGGCTCGTCGGTACCAGTCGGGCAAAAGGTGGTTAGGCACGGCCCCAACTAGCTCGACGATATCGGAAAGCTCTGAGTCTGAGATGGCTGCCTTGACACGATCGTAATACTCGCGGTCCTTCTCAAGGACGTTGCCAAGGATTAGGCATTTAAAAACTCTACCAGATTGCGCCATCTGCCTGAGCGCCTCAATGAGAATTAGGTGATTCTTCGACTGAGCCACTCGGCCAACGCATAGGATGATGGGTGGGCCATCTAGCAACTTCTGATTTGGAGAAAATAAATCTGTGTCAATCCCGTGCCCAAGACCAATGACTTTGTCATGAGTTGGATGCGGGTACGTCTTTTGATGAATGGATAAGATACTTTTTGAAACACGATAACAAAGTCTCGTCGCTAGAGTTGGACGCATCCCAGGGTAGGAAAACCAGGTGATAATCGGGATCCCACTCCAATACGCATACGGGGCCGCAAGGACCGAGTAAATCGGCGTCATATGCGTGAAAATCAGATCCGGCTTTTGAGAAATCGCCTTTCGAATATTGCGGTGCCATCTGAGTAAATAGCGCAGCCTTCGAAAGGGCCCCTTGAGACTCTCCTTGCCCAACGAAAGCACTTCGATATTCGAGTGGGGACTGTGCTCCGCCACGAGTAGCGCCATGATCATGAGTTTGTCTACCCGTTGCGCCATCGCTTCCATCCAGCGCACCACAAAGCCCACCGCGGGGTCGTTGCGGTCGTAGGATTGTAAAATGGCCAGAACTTTCAATGGATACCTTCGTCTTCCCTGGGTTTCGTAGTGTTTCTAACAAATCACTCAAGCGTTGCAAATCAATTAGGCCAGAATTTTGGGCTGTGATGGGTTCATCTGTTCGCTGAGGATGGCCTCGGCGGATAGAGACTTGATTCCCGAAACCGTTTGCCCAACCAGTGAAATTAAATAGGATTCATAGTTTGGGTGGGCCTTAGTAAATTTTCTTAGTCCGTCGAGGGCAGAGGGATGGATTTTGTTCGTTTTAACTTCGATTGCCCAGCGTTCATTAGCAGGACCGTGGACGACAAAATCCACCTCGGAATCGCGGTCTTTCCAGTAGAAGACATTCCATCCAGCTTCGATAAATCTTGCTCCGACGATATTTTCAAAGTAGTGGCCGAGCCGTTCTGACGTCAGCGTCGAGTTGATTGGCCGCTCGAACGCTCGAATGAGCGCATTATCGTGAATAATGATTTTAGGAGAGCTCTTTTTAGTTCGGATCACATTCATTGCATTTTTTTCAACTGGGGTTACAAGAAACGCCTGTGACAAAAGATTGAGATAGTTTTGAACCGTTGCAATGCTGCCGACCTGTTGAAGCTGAAGCACAAATTTCTGCAGACTGATCGTGGCAGAAGGCATTGCCGTCGCTAAGCCAAATACCTGCCTCAGAAGCGCCGGATTTTCAACCGGGTGAATCATAAGCAAATCACGTCCAATCACTGATTCGACGATAGAGTCTCGGATATAGGCCGCCCACCGGCTAATATCGCCCATCAGGGGAACGGAACCAGGGTAGCAACCAAATTCGATATAGTTTTTCAGGTCAAGACCGAAGGCTTCGTTGGCTTCTTGATAATTCCAGTGTCGTGCTCGAATGAGCTCGAATCGTCCAGCGAGTGTTTCGCGTAGGCCCCGTTCCAAAAAAAGGGCTGAGGATCCCGTCAAAATGACTTTCAACTGATGGGGGTGTTCGTCCCACCGCCGTTTAACGACTTCACTCCATCCCTTTATTTTCTGAACTTCATCGACCGCTAGGATTTTGTCCTTGGATTAAAGCGCGCGATCCCACCAGGTATTTAAGATCGAGCTTGGTAAGGGGGTCGGGTAATCAGCGCTCTCGTAGAGGCCCCTCCCATTTAGAACCAACTTTAATGCGGTTGTTTTTCCCACTTGGCGCGGCCCCAATAGAACCTGAACCAAGGGCTTGGATTCGGCTAATCTGCTTTCTAGCGTGTCTGTTAGCGTGCGGCGATAAGTATCCATATTTCAATAAGTTATGTTGAAAAATACATTTTGTAAAGTCTACAGTACAAAACGTTTCCCCCCACGCATTGAGCCTACGTTGGTTTAAAAAGTTTGCCAGAAGGTTCTGGTAGTGGAAGGCTCTAAGAGTCACTTAGGGGTGGGGGCGAGAATGCAGCATGATGTTGTCATCATTGGCGGGGGGAGTGCAGGGATTTCTGTTGCGTCGAGGTTACGCAGGGAGAATCGCCGGCTTGATATCGCTCTCATTGAACCCTCATCGCATCATTACTATCAACCACTCTGGACGTTGGTCGGCGCGGGGATTCTTCCCAAAGAGGCGACTCGGAAGCTGGAGAAGGATTTTATCCCCCGCGGAGTTCATTGGATTCAAGACCGAGTGGTTTCGATTTCCCCCAATGATAATCAGATCGTTTTAGGGTCGGGGGGCGTGCTGGGCTATCAGAGTTTGGTGGTCGCACCGGGTATCCAGATTGACTGGGCAAAGATCAAGGGGCTCGTTGAGACCCTAGGGAAAAATGGTGTCTGCAGCAATTACTCGTACGAGAGCGTCGGGTACACCTGGGAATGCATTCGAAATTTTAAGGGTGGTGCGGCAATCTTTAGCTTTCCGAACACACCGATTAAATGCGCTGGAGCGCCTCAGAAGATTATGTATTTAGCCGAGGATTTTTTTAGAAAACACCGGCTTCGAGCAAAGACTCAAGTCAGCTTTGTGTCCGCCGGAGTTGCGATCTTTGGAGTGAAAAAGTACGCAACCGCCTTAACAAAGCTCATCGAGCGGCGAGGGATCGAGACTGAATTTAAGATGAATCTGATCGAAGTTCGAGGCGAAACCAAAGAGGCCATCTTTGAGAACGTCGAGACGAAAGAAAAGATCATCAGGCGTTTTGAGATGCTTCATGTCGCGCCTCCGATGAGTGCGCCGGATTTTATCAAGAAAA
>Ga0105164_10001620_pt1 | contig 14376 bp, 14 predicted proteins | sample VDWuncwatermetaG_FD_89674 | JGI IMG/M metagenome (GOLD analysis project Ga0105164, IMG submission 89674) | Wastewater microbial communities from Netherlands to study Microbial Dark Matter (Phase II) - VDW unchlorinated drinking water | ecosystem: Environmental > Aquatic > Freshwater > Drinking...
CCCCGGCATCGATGGCACCTCCGGGTTTTCGATTTACTTCAAGAACGGGAGCCTATCGACGGCCCGGGTGATTTCCTCCCTCAACCTGCATTCCGAAAAAATTAAACTTCAGACGGGCCCTGGGAAATTTCTAAACGAGATCATCTGGAGAGAGTTTTATTATCACATTCTCTGGCGTCACCCTCAAAACGAGACCCAACCGTTTCAGCAGCGATTCGAGAAGATCCGTTGGGAGAACCGAGACGACTGGTTCGAGGCATGGAAAGAAGGGCGAACCGGTTACCCGATTGTCGACGCCGGCATGCGGCAGTTGAACCAAACCGGCTGGATGCATAATCGTGTGCGCATGATCGTAGCCTCGTTTCTCACCAAAGACCTTCTTATCGACTGGCGTTGGGGCGAACGATACTTCATGGAGAAGTTATTGGACGGGGATCTGGCCCCAAACAACGGGGGCTGGCAATGGGCGGCCTCGGTGGGCTGTGATCCGCAGCCCTATTTTCGCATTTTTAGTCCGGTTCTGCAGAGCAAGAGATTCGATCCCGAGGGCACCTACATCAAACGGTATGTTCCCGAATTGCGTCATCTGCAATCCAAAGAGATTCACGAGCCATCCGATGCCGATAGACATGAATACCCGAGACGGATCGTCGATCATAGTGAGCGGCGTCTTATCGCCTTGGCGGAATTCCGAAGCGCGGCAAATCGCTCGCTCGGGGGAAAATTAGTTGGCAAAGCGTGGGTCAATATAGTTTGAGTTTGGAACGTTGGAGATAAGATTACCACTTCCGTTGTAGGTACGTGTTTGGTTTCGCTGCGTGTAGTCTGTTATAAATCCGGGAGCGGAGTAATAGCTTCCGTTATGAACAAAGACTCCGACCTCGGCCAAATTGGAAAGGCGTCCTGAGCCATCAATGGCGGCCTCAGCGTGATAATCAAATTCAATGGTTGCGACTGAATTCAGTGAATTCAACGGAGTGATGCGGACTTTGGATGGTTCGCCCCTAAGCACGGACCAAGTGTAGGTTAAGGGACGATTATTATAATCAAAACTATCAGCCGCACTGACAGTAATACTTTTTGTGTATTGATTGCCTTTGAAGATACGGCAAATGGACACGAGCGTTTCAAACCATTTTTCAACGGGTTCATAGGTTTCACTCACTACCTTAAGTTGGACCATCGGCGGAATCGTACTGGCCTCCATCCCATTTGCCATTCGAGCCATTGCCTCAGTTTCGGTAGTATTATCAAACGCGGTGGGATGAGCGGCTCCCGTCAGGTAGACCGCATCACTTGCCACACGGGCTCGACGAGAAATCATAGCAAGCGTTGGCATCAATAGCCCTTGGCTTTTTAGGATCGCCTTCACTTGAGGTTGGAAGGCCGCTAAGATCACAAATGAGTTTGTGATCTCATCCATTTCACTCCCCGATGAGCCTTGAGAATTTGAAATAAACGGCACCTTGCCAAAGAAATAATCGACTAAGTCGTGGTCCTTGTGTTCGGGATGCCAATAATGTGTGTTGTTGATGTACTGGAGATATCCATCTCCCTCAAAGCCTTCTCCCAAAGTATAAAATCGAACAAAACTGCTAGGCCACGGAGAAACCATCGCGCGAGAGGCATTGCCGACAATCACCTTTCCTGGAGTGTACCCTTCTTCAAACTTAATTTGCGGCGGAAGGAAGATAAGCTGAGGGAATCTAGTCGCGGAAAGGTTAGTGTGAAGGCCGTCATTATTCTGGTAATAGTCGCCGTAACTACCTGCCGCGGCACCTGCCGCAAACCGCTGCTTTAAATAAGTGCACCAACTGGCGGGCGACTCACAAATTTCCTGATTAGAGACCGTGACATAGGCAACCGCCGTCGCAGTCGCCTGGGTATCCACTTGCGTCGCCAGAAGGGCAACGCCAACGCTTCCGATATCTGTCGACTGAGGGGTCCATGAAAAATCCCCAGAATCTGCATTGAGCGAGTTCCGAATTGGGTGGGACGTGATGTCTAAGGCTTCTCCATTCTTTTTCACATCGACAATCGTGAAACGCACATTGGGATAATTCGCGGTGACTTTAAACGCCACATTCTGCCCCGGCGCAACGAGAACCGAAGGAATGACATTAAAGCTCAGCGGCTCAGGCCCACCCACTCCGCCTCCGCCTCCGCCCTGAAGGTCCCCCGCACTGGGCAGGCTCACCGCACACCCAACACAGAGAAATGCCACGATCATTAACGCATCATAGTTGGCAGACTTTGGCATAGAAGACCCTCGCTCCCAATCAGTATAGCCAATCATCTAGCGCTGAAATTTTTACCAATTATGGAGATAAGCAAACAATTGACTGGTCAATCCTATGAGAAAGCGTTTTTCCTGTTTTGAAACGATTTGGAGCCAATAGCTCAGCGATACACTGAAAGAAAGAGGAATTCAGCTGGAGAAAGTCGCCCGGCCTAGAAGGCCGGACGTTAAAAGTCGAAGCCTATTTAAAGGCTATCAGACAACGCGAACGTTGCTGGCTTGAGGGCCTTTTTTGCCCTGTACCACTTCAAATTCAACTCGGGTGCCTTCATTAAGAATCGCACCGGCAGTGTCGTTAGCATGGACGAAGACATCCTTGCCGCCGTCTTCAGGTGTGATAAACCCGAAACCCTTGCCTGTGTTAAAAAACTTTACTGTACCTTTTGTCATTTTATTCTCACTCATAATATAGAATCGGCACTGTGCCGACCCTTCAAGACCAAGACACTAAACTACTTTTAGTTAATTGTCTCCAATAACGTTAATTTTGCTATTTTAAGGGCTCAATGGGAATAGCTGGGGTATCAAGCGGGCATCGCTACTAGGCGACTCGCGGACGCAATCGAATCGACGCACCCAGCCTTAGAATGGTCCAGCCCATTCCCATCGCCCCGACAATCCAAAAGGCATAACTGAGTTGATCCGCCCTGCCTCCCGCGAGCATCAGACCCGCAAAGGAAATCGAAGCGAGAAGCGAAATATTCAAAAAGCGATACTGATTGGCCAAGCGAAATTCTTCCCGACTTAGGAAGATTGTCGCAAGAGCCGTGCTCACCCCCAGGAAAATCGCACCACAAAGTGCCGCACAAGCCAGTGGGCCAAACTGCATGAAAAGGGACATGATGCCAACCTCGCCAATCACGGGACCAACCCCCAATTGAGGGCAGAAGAGCGAAACAATGGCCGCTCCCAGGGCATGCAATCCAAAGAGCTTAGCCAATACGGCTCCTAACGACGGATTAAGATCTTTCTTCACGTTTGAAAGGATGATGTCGTCAATGAATCTTGGAGTGGCAATGGGTTGCTCTTTCATAAAACTTTGAAACTCCTTAAGCCAATCTTGATGATCGTCTTTTAATCTCATCGGCGGTCTCCTTTCTTCAGCTGGAAGATGTTCTTTAAACTATGCACAGTCCGATTAACCCGCTTTCGGACAGAGGCTTCGTTACCGCCGCTGAGTCGCGCGATATCATCGTAAGATAAGCCTTGTTGAAATCTCAGCTCAATCAAGGCTCGTTGCTCTTCAGTTAATAGGCTCATGATTTCATCCCAACTCGCCGCGGAATCGCTCTCAATTGTCTGAGCGTCACGGTCCGCTAAGGCGATCAGCTGGTCCGTCTCCATGGCAATGGCCCGATGCTTTCGGTAATGATCAATGAGCGTATTTCTGGCAATTGAAAACAACCAAGGAAGCAGCGGCAGCAGCCCATCATAGCTTGCGCGAGATTGATGAAATTTAAGAAATGTCTGCTGCATTAAATCCTGCGCCTCCCCCGGTGAATGGAGTTTATGGCTCAAGTATCCATACACTCGGCCTGAATGCCTGAGGTAGAGTTGCTGAAACGCCTGATGCTCTCCATCTTGATAGAGCCGCATCAGTGCTTCATCTGTGAGCGATGCAAAATCCAAGATGGCTCTCCCCTCAGTGATACCTACGTTTAAGATTCACTTTTGTGACCCGTCACAAATCGAAAAGTCATTCGTAGTACTAGCTGAAGGGGTCCAAAATCCCCTTCGGCAAAAGGAGCCTAGGTTAATGGCTAAAAATACAATATTTTCTCTGATAATCACCCTGTTTTTGGCTCCATCTTTAGGGGCGCATCCAGTCAGTTTTAAGGGTGGGTATTCCTTCATGGCTTTCCACCAGGCCGATATGACCGACTGGCAACTTCTCTACACCTTCCACCCTAGATCAGCCATTGGCGTAGATTATATTAAGGATAGCATGGAGCCTGAGAGCCGATACTTTTTAATCCCACGCCTTTCGTGGTTAGTGAAAAGGTGGAACTCACTTGAGTCTCAGGGCAATCTCTATGTGTACGGCGGGGTCGGGGTGGCACGCCAAGGGGCACTCACTCAAGCCGCGGCACTCGGCGCCGTCGAAGCAGATTATGAGACACAAGAAGTCTATGTTTCCGGTAAGGCAACCCAGCTCAGAGCCGAACACCTTAACGCTTTAGAAATCTATCAGCTCAGGGCAGGTTTCGCCCCCTACGTTGGGGAATCAGGCGATTTGCATGCTTGGTTGATCGGACAGGCTCAGTACCTTCCCAACGCGACAATGGAATCGTTACGCGTCGGCCCGGTCTTGAGATTATTTCATCGAAATGTGCTTTGGGAACTTGGCTTAACCACTCAAGGCAGTTGGAATTTTAATTTCATGGTCCACTGGTAAGGAGAGAATGATGAAAAACCGTATCCTAGAAATTCTAACACTGGTCGCGCTCCTTGGATCAACGCCCATTTGGGCCTCTCAATCGATCACCGTCTTCGTTAAAGGGATGGTCTGTGATTTCTGCGTCAGAGGACTCACAAAGGGCTTCTCGGGCAAAGCGTCCGTCTCAGACTTTAAAATCGAATTAGCAAAGCACACCGTAACACTCAATATTAAAGAGGGCGCCACCCTATCGGATGCTGAAATCATCCAGGTCGTTGAGGATTCCGCGATGGTGGTGGATCGAATTGTTCGTTAACCAGGAGGCTCTGTGAAGAAGCTACTTTCTGTCGGCGCATTACTTGGCTCCATTGCCACAATCTTCTGCTGCTTTCTTCCAGTGCTTTTTGCGACCCTAGGTTTTGGAGCAGTTTTTGCTGGATTGATCGGGGTGTTCCCGCAGGTCATCTGGCTATCTGAGAATAAAGTCTCTGTCTTTGCGGTTGCCGGAATTCTTCTGGTCATCGCCACGGTGATCCAATACCGCGCCAAATCAATCGCCTGCCCCATTGACCCCAAACTTGCCGAGAGTTGCTCCACGGCTAAGAACTGGTCGAAGGGGATACTCGTCGCGGCAATCGTGCTCTACGCCCTTGGCTTTAGCTTCGCCTTCGTCCTTCCTAAACTCCTCTAAAGGGGTCAGTCGACTGACCCCTTTAGGAATGTCGCATAATTTCTATTTCGGTTTCTATTCTTGCCCTTAAGTTACTTGCCTAATTTTCCGATAAATGGACGATGGCAATGAGACGTCAAACACCCCAAGATAATTCGGTTTTTCTCGTTGCTGAGTCCCGATGTTTGCCATAGTATTCATGGCCAAATTAGACCACTAGAAAGGTTACCTTCCTTATGGAAAATAAAATCAACAACTGCAGCATCCGAGTCGCCACCGTCAATGGCACCGGGAGTCAATCCTCGAATAGTTTGCTTTTTAAGTCGCTTTTTCGGATGGGCGTCGGCGTATGCGCCAAAAATATGTTCCCCTCAAATATCCAGGGACTCCCCACTTGGTTTCAAATTCGAGTGAGTCAAAAAGGCTTTCAGAATCTCCGAGAGCACGATGATATCGCGGTACTAATGAACGCCGAAACGGCGCATGCCGATATCAAGACGATGCGCCCCGGCACGACCATTTTTTATAATTCGAGCATCGTGACGTTCACGCCCGACGAGATCAAAGAGGGGATGCATATGTATGCGCTCCCAGTTGAAGAGCTCTCCAAGCAAATTACCGACACCAAGCTGCGAACCCTTTTAAAGAACCTCTTCTATGTAGGTGCCCTCAGCCACCTCTATGGGATTGAAATCGACGTCATGAAGTCGGTGATTCAAGATACCTTTAAGACAAAGCAATCAGCGATTGATGCCAACTTAGCGGCGCTTCAAATTGGCATCGATTACGCAAAGGAAAATTTCAAGAAGACGGATGATTTTGGGTTTAAACGCTCCAATACGAATGACGGCAAGATCATGATGGAGGGTAACGCGGCCTGTGGCCTCGGAGCCGTCTATGGTGGTTGCACCGTAGTCGCGTGGTATCCGATCACGCCTTCAAGCTCATTAGCCGAGTCGGCTGAAGCGTATCTGAAAAAATACCGAATCGATAAAGACGGTAAAACAAATTACGCCGTCGTTCAGGCTGAAGACGAACTCGCCTCCATTGGCATGGTGATTGGTGCGGGATGGGCAGGGGCTCGGTCCATGACTTCGACGTCGGGACCTGGGATCTCTCTCATGCAAGAATTCTTAGGGCTCGCGTACTACACGGAAGTCCCAGCCGTCATCTTTAACGTCCAACGAACAGGCCCAAGCACTGGACTTCCAACTCGAACCCAACAGTCGGATGTTCAGCAATGCGCGATAGCCAGTCATGGTGACACTAAACACATCATGCTTTTTCCTGCAGGCCCTAAAGAATGTTTTGAAATATCCGCTGAGGCCTTCAATATCGCCGAGCGCATGCAGACGCCTGTGTTCGTCATGACGGACCTCGACCTTGGTATGAATACCTGGGTGGACGATGACCTAGTCTATAAAAAACCCCAATTTGACCGCGGGAAGGTCCTCACAGCGGCTGACCTTGATAAGATTCAAGGGCAGTTCGGACGCTATTTGGATTCAGACGGAGACGGTATTACCTACCGCACGCTGCCTGCGACCAATCACGTGAAGGGTGCGTATTTCACACGCGGATCGGGCCACGATGAATATGCTCGGTACACGGAAAGTCCAGAAGCTTACACACGCAATATGGACCGCTTACTTAAGAAATGGCATACCGCCAAGCAGTACATCCCAAAACCGATTCAGTACGGTGCGAGTTCTGCCAAAGTGGGTGTCATCGCCTTCGGGACGAGTCACTCGGCGATTACCGAAGCACTCGAACGGTTGAATGATAAAAATATTAAGTACCTTAGACTGCTTTCCTACCCACTGCATGATGAAGTGGAAAAATTTATTCAATCCTGCGACAAAGTTTATGTTGTTGAACAGAACCGAGATGCCCAGATGAAGTCACTTATCGAAGTCGACCTCCCAGGGTACCAATCCAAGCTCCGCTCCATTCGTTACTACGGTGGCTTCCCGCTATCGTCGGATCTCGTGGAACGCGAACTTAAGAAACAGATGGAGAAATAACCAATATGTCAGCACCAGCAAATTGCAATCGTCTCGGGCTTAGCAAAAACGATTACGCCGGAAAACCCTCAACACTCTGTAAGGGTTGCGGACATGATTCCATCACGGTGGCCATCCAACAGGCCTACTATGATTTAGGAATCCCCCCCCATGAGATCACAAAATTCAGCGGCATCGGCTGTTCTTCCAAAACGCCAACCTACTTTGTAGAACGCGGGCACGGATTTAACTCCGTTCACGGCCGCATGCCTTCTGTCGCAACAGGCGCAAGCCTTGCCAATGGCAATCTTCATATCATCGGAATCAGCGGTGATGGAGATACCGCCAGCATTGGCATGGGGCAGTTCTGCCACGTGGTGAGACGTAATGTGGATATGGTTTATGTGATCGAAAATAACGGGACCTACGGACTCACGAAGGGTCAATTTTCCGCAACCGCTGATTTTGGTTCGAAGGGGAAAAAGGGCTGGTCGAATCCTTATCCGACCATCGATTGCTGCGCGCTTGCCATTGAACTGGGCGCCACCTTTGTAGCTCGCTCTTTTTCAGGAGACCGCAAACAAGTCATCGCGTTACTTAAAGCTGCCCAAGCTCATAAGGGAATTGCGGTCTTGGATATCATTAGCCCATGCGTGACCTTCAATAACCATGAAGGCTCCACTAAGAGTTACACCTTCGTCAAAGAACATGATGTGCCACTCCATGAACTTGGTTTCGTACCATCTTTCGAAGAGATTCAAGTCGAAATGAAAGAGGGAGAACTCAAAGACATCGAACTCCATGACGGATCGCACCTCACGCTCAAAAAGTTAGCGACCGACTACGATCCAAGCAACGCCATCGGCGCACTCTCCGTCATTCACGAGGCCAAAGAGAAACAGCAGATCGTCACTGGACTACTGTATTTTAATAAGGATCAGAAGGATCATAACTCGGTGCTTAATATGACAAGCCGAGCGCTGAATACCTTAACGGAAGTAGAATTAGATCCAGGGCCGGAAGTGCTGAAGAAGATCAACTCTTCGCTTAAATAATAAAGCGAGGGATCAGAGCCATTACCAAAAAGCTCAGCGCCAGGATCAAAAAACCTGTAAAAACATACTGGACTTGTGCAGGCGTCATAATGAGCCTGTTTTAATGAGCTATCTCGAACGAGTCAATAGGCTAACAACACCCTTTTATAGCGAGTAGCTAAGTTCGAGGTAAGCTCCTGAAAATGGAGGGACTTGTCGGCACACACCCGCCGAACAAAGTGTTCCTCCACTGGTCTGTCCGATAAGCGCCCGAGTTGAGAGTGCATCCATTTTAAGAGTTGCCGAGAGATTCACGAAATTCTGATTCGCTTCATTCGCAGTTGGAATGAATTCATAACCTAGGGATGCAGAAAGTTGAGACGAAAACGTATAACCCACGTCCATCATATTGCGATCCTGACGCAGCTCAGGTTGGCTTAAGTTTGCCCGACTCAGTTGCTTGCGATACCCCATTTCAACCGCCTGTTTTTTCGACGTCGGAACTTTAAGTTTGAACGCCACATGCGCGAGATCACTTAACTCAATCAGCCGTCGATACCCGACCTTAGCCTCCCAATGCGAATCAAGAAGTCCTACACCCTTTGTGGACAGCACGATATGGTGTAGGGCAGTTGACGCACGCTCGGCACGATCTTCACCCAATAGGTAGGACGCGGCCACCGACTCCACAGTTCCATCAAAACGACGCTCGGTCATGAGTCTAGTGGCTGAAACATTCTCAGTGTTTAAGCTCACGACAATATCCTCTTCAAGAGTCGGTGGCCTTCTGAAATCAAATCGATAATTTCGGTAATCCTTCCCCTCAAGTTTTACTTTCCATGGCGACGAAGACCAGGTGAATGAAGCGTAACTTCCGTAGGCTTCAGGAAAATAGAAATTCGGATCACCCAACCGATCTTCAAGCATCAAGTTAGTTTCAGCGTAGAAATCAAGAGTATCAAATAAACCCTCTTGATTAAAAGATAGCCCCATCGTATTCCAACGACGTTCATAGCGAGTATCCAAAAGGGGTCGCCGCATCGCAAATAAATAATGTCCGCCTAACTGAGAGGTATCCGACAATGCAATTTTCGATGAAGCGCCAGCCATCACCACTTCATTGGACGCTACGGGATTTTCTAAATTAAAAATAGCAACGGGGTTATCCCATCCATTGAGTCTTCCTGCAAAAACTTGAGTGTCCCAGCCGCTGGGATGGTAGCGCAAATACCCCCCCTCTAAGGTTGTGTCGACGCCAAAATTCTGGTCTCGGTATAAAGACAACGCTATGCCCTTGCCAAATTCGACGTGGGTGTCGCCTAAACGAAAGACCCAATCTTTCCATTCTCCATGGAGCGATTTCTTCTCAATCTGTAAGGCTCGGCTTGGCTCGACGGCACCCTGTGACGCATAACGATTTGTCCAACCCAAAGACGCCACGTACTCGCCCCACTCAGCCCCAACTTCAGTCTCGTTCAGGATTTTTAAAACAGAGATATCCGACTGGTCGCCCTCGGTAGCACTCGATGCCATCATATGATCTGAGGCAGAAAATTTAAATCCCCCCTCATGCGGAATCAACTCTAACGCTGAGCTAGAATCTGATTCAGCAAACGACTGGCTAACCACAAATAGACCCACTAGCAGAAGGGCTTTAGTTTTCAATTTGCCACCCTTAACGCCGCTTGCATCTGCTCGACCATATCGGGTTGATAGCCTTGAAATGATTTGAGAATGGTACCTTGTCCGTTCAATAGCACTGAGTAGGGAAGCGCCTTTTCTGCATTGTACTTTCCAAAAATCCGATGGGTCGGATCCAAAGCAATGGGAAATAGAATCTTCTCTAGCCGCGCTGTCGAGCGAACATCGGAACTGGTTTCCGACGTATCCACATTAACTGTGATCACATCGATGGGAATTTTAGAATCCTTCCCCAACACCTTCGCTAAATGCTTAAGCTCTTCCATACACGGGGAACACCAGGTTGCCCAAAAAGAGACCAGAGTCCCACGACCCGGCTTTAAGTTTTCAGCGAGGGAAAGTTTACCGCCCCCTAAGACATCCGCATGAAAAAGCGGAGCCGGTTTAGCGTATAAGCTAGACGCCACTAACCAAAGAACTAAGAATTTCATTGCATCACCTCTTTGAGAGTTAAGAGCACATCTTGTGCCACGTAGGTCCCTGGCTTGAGAAGAATGGGTTCGCCGCCATCAGGTCCCAGTGGAATGATCACAGCCGCAGGCAATCGGCCGACCAGGCGTCGGCCCAAGTACTTTTTAAAAACTTCCCATTTTGGGTCGGGCAAAGCTTCCATCCCCGCTAACCCCAAACTCTGAATCAATTCATCCGCAATCTCCTGCGTCGGCATATCCGTTCGTTCGGCCCCTGTGGTAACCAACACCTGAATCGTTAACGCTTCTCGGAATGCCGCCGAATGTTCCTTAAGAAGTTGATTCACTTCCGGCAATTCCTTCTTACATTCCCCGCACCAGGGCGCCCCAAATAACAGCAATTTCGCAGGCGTGTAGCCGCCTTCACCGGGGCCAGATTGCTTGGTGGTCTCAACCGCCTGGTTCGTTCGGTCACAACTGATTGCGAAAACCATGAAAGCTAATAAAACGAAAAATCGAATCATCGACATTCATCCCCCCACTCTCTAACCCTAATCGAGTTTAACTCGTTGGTGAGGTTAGTCATCCCCTTTGCGTTAACACTTGTTGATAGCCTATCTTGGAAGCCTCCGTCCCGCAAGACTTGCCATGGGCGTACTAGTTGACCCCTTGCCCGGAGAGGCATAGGCTCGAGTCCGATATATACAGGAGGGATGAATCCGATGAACCCAAATAAAATCAAGCCAGGAAAATTATTGATTAATAATGAATGGACTAACGCGACGAGCGGCAAGACATTCGACGTGATCAATCCAAGCACTGAGACCGTTCTCACCCAAGTTGCAGAAGCTGATAAAGCCGATGTGGATATCGCGGCCAAAGCGGCGCGTCGGGCCTTTGATCAGGGCCCGTGGAAAAAGATGTCGGCACGAGATCGCGGCCGGATTTTGATGCGCCTTGCGACTTTAGTCGACAAACACAGAGAGGAACTCGCCGAATTAGAAACTCTCAATAACGGCAAACCCATCTCTGAGACACTCAACGCTGATCTTCCCCTTACGATCGAAACCTTTGAATATTACGCCGGACTCGCCGATAAAATTCATGGCGATACCATTCCAGTCAGCGGCAATTACTTGAATTACACCCTAAGAGAACCGGCAGGCGTGGTGGGCCAGATTATCCCTTGGAATTTCCCTCTCTTAATGGCTGCATGGAAACTCGGACCAGCACTAGCCACTGGTTGCACCGTAGTGCTTAAACCTGCAGAACAGACACCGCTTACGGCCCTTAGGTTAGGCGAACTCATTGCCGAAGCAGGCTTTCCGGCTGGCGTCGTCAATATTGTTCCAGGCTTTGGCCCAACAGCCGGTGCGGCAGTCGCAACGCACCCACTCATTGATAAGATTGCCTTCACGGGTTCTACCGACGTGGGCAAGACCGTGATGAAACTCGCGAGCGAAAACCTCAAAAGGGTCTCTCTTGAACTTGGAGGCAAGGCCCCTAATATCGTCTTTGCCGACTCAGACATGGATGCTGCGATCTTAGGGACCATGCAGGGAATCTTTTTCAATCAAGGCGAAGTCTGCTGCGCAGGCTCACGGCTTTTTCTAGAAGATTCCATCCACGATGAATTCTTAAGCCGCCTTAAGACCCATACGGAAAAACTTGTCCTGGGCGACCCGCTCGACCCAAAGACGCAGATGGGGGCTCAAGTTTCCAAAGAACAGTATGACAAGATCCTTGGGTTTATTGCTCAAGGCAGAGATCAGGGCGCCAAGGTGGTCACCGGTGGATCTCCCGCCCAGCCCAAAGGATATTTCATTAAGCCGACGGTATTTTCCGAAGTCACGGATACCATGGCGATTGCTCGGGAAGAAATTTTTGGGCCAGTCGTTTCGACCTTAAAATTTAAAGACGTCGAAGAACTTACGGCAAGAGCGAATAACACCATCTACGGGCTCTCCGCCGGAATCTGGACCAGAGATATCGGCAAGGCCCACCGCCTTGCTCGAGAAATCAAAGCCGGAACCGTCTGGATCAACTGCTATAATTGCTTCGACGCCGCGTCACCTTTTGGTGGATTCAAACAATCTGGATTCGGACGAGAACTCGGCAAGCATGCTCTTGAGCTTTATACTCAAGTCAAATCGGTGTGGGTGTCGTTGGATTGAAAAAGGATCGCAATCGTGGCCCGATCCGATTATCTAGAATTTGAAGAGCGGCTGCATCGTTGCTTTAACGATGAAAAAACGAATTGGCTCGATATTTTCGTTACTACCAAAGAGTTAACGGCAGAGCAGAAATCATTTCTCGTTGAATTTGATCAATTAGCACGCCGTGTCTCTTGGGATGAGTTTTTTGCGGAGCTTAAATCGCGCAATTCGACTCAACTACTTTTTCATTTTGCTTATCAAGATGAGACGGATCTTGAGCGGCAACATCATCAATCCTCAGAGCAGATACTTAGCGGAATGCTCAGAGGCAGGAGAGTCGCCCTCGTCGGTCCATCGGTTACAGCCGAAGAAACCGGGCATGGTATCGAGATTGAGAGTTATGATTTAGTCGCGCGGGTGAATTTTCAATGGCCGATTCCCGAAGAGCGTATTACCGATTTAGGCCGACGCATGGACATACTCTATCACTGCTGCAATGGAGATCGGCCGATCCGAGGACTTTTGGAAAACCCCCAGTTTTTGAAAACAAAGTTTATGTGTTACGAGCGAGGGCTTGAGAGCCTGCTACTAAGAAGTTTCTGCCGTGACAATAATATCCCATCTCTATGTGTCTCGGAATCTTTTCGAGATCTGACGGATATTTTACGATCAGCCCCCAATACCGGTACGGTTGCCATTCACCATCTGCTCAAGTTTCCCATTCAGGAACTCTTTGTCGTGGGCTTTAGCTTTTTTCAAGATCCCTATTACAAGGGTTACCCAGGCGACGGCGCTGACCCATCCCACTGGGTGAACCAGAAGTCTCCTACCGAAATATGGGAGCATCAATTTGGGCCTCAGCTCGAGTACTTTCGCAGGCTCACTCTGTCTGACAGAAGAATCCGAGTGGACAAAAGACTTCAGGAAATTCTCCGGCTTACCGGGTTCTCACATAATGGGTCCGGTTCGGACTAGCCATAGTTGCATGCTTTCAACGATTCCGCGCAAAATCAGTTTAGGTGGCCATCTTTTCCCTGGCCTTGATTCGGCTTAAGCCGCCACCGGCCCAAATATCGAGGTGGAATCGATTCATACGCAAATCACGCGCCCACGGATCTTTGGCACTCTCCCGAATCTTTTTTTCTATATGTTCGAGCCGAAAGTGTTGGGTTGCCATCAGCCTATTATGGGATCGGCACAGTAATCTGATGTTCGATACGTCATCCGATCGGCCACCAAGGCAAAAAGGGACCTCGTGATCCCATTCCAGAAAATGCTTAGACTCACAGGCCTTACCATCAGCACTCACATAACTGCATTGGGCCTGATCTCTTTCCCAGACTTCGTCTTTAATTGCCACGGGGATGTAGCGCGAATGAGTGGAAAGTTTCTTGGGCAGCACCGACCTTTTTGATTTCGGCTTTTCTTCAAGAAGCGCCTCTAAGGCTTCGCCAAAAATATCTTTGAGCTTACCTTCGGGAAACTTATGGCTCAAGCGAGCCTTGGCTTTCATTAGTAGCTCTTCAAATTCTCTGTTTGCAGTGAAATGAAAGCTTAAGTGATCCTGATCAAGGGCCCTGATCTGATCAGGCTTAGCTTTCTCAGGCGAGATGCCGGCGATCATTCTCTCAACTTCCCGAACTGATTTGCCTAGGCATTGGTTTAAGAGTTCATGACGATTAGAAAGCTTCAGATGCGGGGCTAATTTCATCAGGGCTGTCATGGA
>Ga0105164_10001622_pt1 | contig 14365 bp, 16 predicted proteins | sample VDWuncwatermetaG_FD_89674 | JGI IMG/M metagenome (GOLD analysis project Ga0105164, IMG submission 89674) | Wastewater microbial communities from Netherlands to study Microbial Dark Matter (Phase II) - VDW unchlorinated drinking water | ecosystem: Environmental > Aquatic > Freshwater > Drinking...
AACCTTTCTTTTTCCGGATACTGTTTAATCTGCGGCACATAGCAATTTTTTGATTATTTATTGGATTGGCCAATTATCTTGTCGACGAATCAGATAGTCACTAAATCGTAAATTTTGCATAAATCCAACCATATGCCGATAAGTGAATAGTATCCTTTTTCCGTTAACTTTAAATAATGCAATTACAAGTTGGCTTATAAATGCGCAAAAACCACTTTAATTCGGCTTTATGGATAGTGATAGTTTCCATGTCTATTGTATCGCTGGCTTTCATGAGCGAAAGCAACGAGATAACTGGGCTTGTGGTCAAGGAAGATTCTGTGCAGATGGCTCCGCAATTTGCAGAGCTAAAGGACTTCAAGTCACTGGAAATCCTTTCACCCGGAACTTATTATGTCAACAGTGATGGCATTGTTTACTGGCTTGATGACAGCTCACTGCCTGTTGTTGCAAGGATAAGGCACCTGGAAGATGACCAGAAAGGAAGCAAAGTTTATGTAGACAGCAACGGGAATGTAGGATACATCATAAGCAGTTAATAAAAAAAGAGGAGGATAGAATGAAAGAATTCAATATAGCGCCTTTATCTACAGGATTCATGCTCACAAGCATTGTAGGATTTTTGATTTCAGCTTTCTATGTTCTTCCTCAATCGGCAAAATGGGGATTTACCTTTGTCATTTTCTTTGCTTTGATGTTCGTGGCTTCTTTGATATCCATGACTTATTCGCCAGGGGAATGGCCGCTGAAAACTGGGAAGATAAAATAAAATGCTTGATTACAGCGAAGTTGCATTGCGGCTCGTTTTTGCAGTCATAGCCGGGGGCTTGATAGGACTGGAGAGAGAAGTCGTTCACAAGCCTGCAGGCGTTAGAACACATATGCTGGTCTCCCTTGGCTCAGCGCTTTTTGTCATAATCACTTTGGATTCAATTCCTGGAGAGGCTGCAAGAATAATTGCAGGCATAGCAACAGGAGTCGGATTCTTAGGAGCCGGGACAATCTTCAAGGCAAAAGATGATGTGCACGGACTGACAACAGCAGCATCAATCTGGGCAGTTGCTGCAGTAGGATTAACAATAGGGCTTGGATATTATGTGACTATGCTAATCTCAGTTTTCCTGATACTGGCAGTATTGCAGCTGAACAAGCTGGAGTTTTTCAGGAATTTGTGAATGTTTTAATCAAAATTATCCTAAAGCGTAAATATCTTATTCTCTAGCTTTTGCAGAAACTCTCTTTGCTCTTGAGGTAACGATTTAACAAACTCATTCCAATTTGGAGGATTATCTAAAGTTTCACCCCTTAATGTTTTTTCTATTGCTTCAAGATGAGCAATACCAGAAATTACTGCTTTTGATCCTTCTAAGCCCGAATCCAATTGTTTTACTCTGGGCCCTATATATTCAAAATCCCTTAGCCTTCCCGTATACCATGCGAATAGATTCCCAGCCTCTAAAAATAATCTTGGGTCTATTTTAAATTCCAGTAATAATCTCCTATGCCTGCTTATAGTAAGCTCTGTATCAATTGATTCTCCGTTCATAGCTACATCCCTTTCAAGATGACCCCTTGCTGTTTGATAGAATGTATGGCCCAATCTTTTTCTTTGTGAAATTATTCTCTCTTGAAACATAAAAAGATAATACAATCCATATAAATCCTCCCTAAAACCATATCTCGCCGCTAACTCCCCAAGTTTTACATTTTCTTCAAGAAAATGTTTTTCTCCCTTGGAAAAAACATACGAGCATTGCTCATAATTCGGAAGAATCCCCAAGCGCAATGAATGCTGTATACCTGCTGTTAAATCACCTCTAGTTCCCTCAATAATTAAATGATCAAACCCTTCAATTTTTTTCTGCAAAGTTCTTGCGCTGTCTTTGGTGACTCTTTGCGTATGATTTGTGCCAATTAATAATCTCCCCTCTAGAGGAAAATAAAATGGTGTCCCTAAGCCTTCGTATTTTGTCTTGAGCTCCATATACTCATGGACAATTGAAGCCATTAAATAATTTGATGAAAGAATTATTCCTATAAGAATATTTAAAACTCAAACACTCTCTTCTCTCTAGGCATTGCGCTTGGAGCAGAGCCACCGTGCCATGAATATTTTGGCCTCACGCGTATTGGATAAAGTTTTTCATTTATATCATCAAAGATAATCGCAGCGCCTTCTTCAGGAGGCAGTAAATTCAGCTGCTTGTCAAGGCCTTCCCTCATGTAGCTCTGCATTATGTTGCCTAAAGCCATCACATCTATATTTGCAGTTATCCTGTGGGCTATCACAACATCCGCTTGCGTGAATACATCAGAGTGTATCCTGCCAGGCTGCTGCGATGCCAAAACCAAAGAAATTCCAGGCTGCCTTCCCTCTCTCAAGATAGTTATCAACGGCAGAGTTGCAGGGGTTTTTCCTTTATTCGGCAGAAATTCATGGGCCTCATCGATTATAAGCCAGACAATAGGCTCTTTTTTTATTTCCTTGTCTTCCTCAAATAGATGGATCTCTTCAGATATGGATTCCTGCTCCTCTGCTTTCCTTGCAGTCATTCTTTGCGTGAACAGTTTTTGCGCCACAAGGCCTATCACAAGGCCTCTCAGGTTTTCAGCACCTGAAGTTGTCGTGTAAGCGCTTACATCAAGCACGCTAATCTGCCCTGGGATGACCAAGTCCTCTATCAAAGTGCCTTCCCTGCTAAACAATCCCCATTTATCAGCAACTAAAAACCTGTTTTCAACAGCATCCTTTATACTTTGCTCTGACCTTCCATCAGAATGCGCTGCCTTCACTATGCCCTTCATATCGTAATCAAGATGATCTTCCTTCAAATTGTTAATGATTCTTTCAATAAGTATGCCTATTGAATCAGTCATAGAAACATTGAAAATCATGCACCAGTCTTCTGCGCTTAACTCAGATGTCCTTATGGAAAAAGGAAAGTCTGCCGGAATGCCCTTGTCCTTGTATTCCTGGTAGAATCCTGCAGGAGTAAATACCTGGACATTTATGCCCTTGCTTTCAAGCCCCCATTCGCTTAGCAATTCCTTCTCTTTGGTGTTTGGATATTTCATCGTCCAATAGATTCCCATGGTGTCAAGCATGACAACAGCAAGATTATTCCTGATTTCATCAGGCAGGTCATGAATCCCTTCTGCTATCACAGACATGGAATAGCTTTTTCCACTTCCGCGCTTGCCGCACACAAAAACTACATGGCTTTTGGCAACATCAAGATACACATTGTTTGAAAGGGAAACAGTCTGGCCCATTTTCACATAGTGCTTGCCGATGAATACAGAGCCCTGCGTTCCATATTTTTCCTTGTCAGACTCTTTCCTGCCTATCACTATGTCATACATGCCTTCAAACTTTGCAGCAAATTATAAATGCTTTTAGTGAAACTGCATAGTAACAAAAAACTTCTGCATTATTAGAAAGATTTATTTATGAGCATCCTTATGCTTTTCTGTTTTTCTATGGAAGAGCATAACCAAAAAGAAAGGCTTGAGCAGGAGCTTAGATTCCTCAAAGAAAGCTATGAGGCGGAAGTCATAAGCAGGGAGGAATTTGAAAAGGGAAAGGGCAGGATAGAGAAAAAACTGAATGAATTGGCAGCTCCTGCACATGCAAGCCACGAATCAAATGAAGAAACTGAATCAAAACAATCCGATAAAAAAGAAGAAAAATTGCAGGATGGGCCAATTTCTTCAGTAAATGAGGCAAAACCTCAAATTCACGAGAAAAAAGAGTTTGCAGAAGAAAAAAATCCAGGCTCTCAGAAAGGGAATAAAAGTTTCAAGTTTGCCGTTGTTTTTGTAGTTCTTACTCTTGTAGCATTTTTTTCATATTCCCTGTTTGCAGGCAACACAGACAATCAAGGAAGCGATAAAGGAATTAAGCTTGCAGCGGCATGCTACTCAAGTGCAGACTGCATCAAAGGAATATGCACAAGCCCGGGAACAAAAAATGCAAAATGCGAATTTATAGAAGCCAAGAGAACAAAAGTTATAGTCCTTAATGACAAAGAAGACTGCTTTAACTGCGACACAAAAAGAGTGCTGGGCATACTTGAAAGCTGGCTCGGGCATTTGGATGCGGAGGAAATTGACTATGGCACAAAGAACGGAACAGAGCTTGCGGAATCAATAGGGGCAAGGATGATCCCGTCTTATGCCGTCTACGGCAACATAAGCAATGAGCCTGGATTCGAGAAATTCAAAAGGGCTTTTGTCATAAAAGGCGATGCATATGTCTTAAGTGAGGATGCGGCTGCATCAACGCTTTATTTCAGAAGAGAATCAATATCTAATAAACTTGATTTGTTTGCGAAAAAAGGAGACAGTGCAACAGTTAAAGCGCAAAATAACCTGAAGGAGTTCCTTGAAGCATTTCCAAATGCAAGCTTTGATGTTTATTATGCAGAAGACCCATTCACAAAAGAGCTCGGGATAAAGTCATTTCCCACATTTTTGGTGAATAACAGGGTGAGATTTTCAGGCATAAGCACTGCTGAGACTGTAAAAGATAATTTCTGCAGCTTGAACAAATTAGGAGAATGTGATAAACAACTTTCAATAAAGCTGGTTAAATAAATTCTATAAAAAATAAAAAAAAATTTAAAGGTCGCTCGCGGTCACAAGGTTTACTCTAGTCTCGTGAGGCCTGACCTTTGAGTCCATTCCTATGAGGAATTTTATGTTGGAATCTTCGGCAGCCTTTGCAATGTCCCTTTCTATGCTTCCGTCGAACACAACTGCATATGCGTTGCTTATGCTCTTCAATGCAGTCTGAAGCTCGCTTATCGGGACTTTTCCCATGATGGAAAGCTTGCTGTCCAGAATCTCAGCGCCCCTTGTGCCTATCAAATCCTCAAGCATTGACTTGAATTTTGATTTTTCCTCGTCGGTTATCTGCACCCTTCTTATGCTAGGCGCAGGCTGCTGGTACGATGGCCTTTGCATCGGCCTTTGGAACGGCTGATGGTGCTGCTGCTGTTGCTGCGGATGATGCCTTTTTACAAGCTCCATGGAAGTCCTTTCAGGCTCCCTTGAAAGCTCAAGCTTGGCCTGCTCTCCTGAAATCCTGCTCCTCAATGCCTTGTGTATCTCCTTTTTTGTTATTTCCTCTACTTCCTTTCCGTCAGGAGCTTTTGTCACAAAGTCAATGTCAGCAATTGAGGTCAATTCTTTTATTATCAGATTTCCCCCCCTGTCTCCATCTACGAATGCAGTAACTACCTTTTTACCGCACAATTCAACTATTGTCTGAGGAACAGAAGTTCCGTTGATTGCCACAGCGTTCTTGAAGCCATGTTTTAATAAGTTAAGGACATCTGCCCTTCCTTCAACCACGATAATTTCATCGCTTTCGTCAATTGCAGGCCCTGCCGGAAGCCTGTCTTTTCCGTATTCAACAATCTCCATGACTCTGACAGAAGCTGTAACTTCATCAGCCAGCTCCTGGGAATCCGGCATTGTGTTCTCCATCATTTTCTTGAGGAGCTCTTTAGCCCTTTCAACAACCATGCTTCTCTTGCTTATTCTTACATCCTCGATGTTGAAAACTTCCAGCTTGGCATTGCATGGCCCTATCCTTTGAATTATTTCCAGGGCTGCCCCCACTATTGAGGTTTCTGCCTTGTCAAGAGAAGACGGAATTATGATTGTTCCTTTTGTTTTTCCTGTTCTCGTCTCGGTATTTACTTCAATCCTTCCGATTCTTCCGGATTTTTGGAGCTCCCTTAATTCGAGATCTGCCCCCAAAAGACCTTCTGTCTGTCCGAATATTGCGCCAATGACGTCTGGCCTGTCAACAACGCCCTCTATATCGATATTGGCGTGAATTATATATTTAGATGACACCGGGCTTATTTTACCCATTTTAATTCCCCCTCCGATTAGAAGAAGCTATACAATTAAATCATCAAGTAAACTAACCTATTAACGTGATTGATGAACATAATAGCTTCCTCAGTTTAAATTCTATTAAGCATTTAGAACAAGTTACGTTAATTATCTGTTTGCACTATTATAAATCAATTCTAACAAACAATAATGAATGATAATGATTGTAATCTTGTTCCAATACTTTTTGATTATGAAATTTGTAGCCCGCATCACTAACCCCAAAACTCATTGCTTGACTTCGTCGTGAGCTCCATTTGGTACTCTCGTGACGGGCTTTAATTAACGGATTATAACTTAATATATAAATGTTTGGCAGTATATACTTAAAGTTGAATTATTTTCAATATTGAAAATTAAATCTATCTCAGTAAAGGCTCCGGAATTATTAGTCTCTTTTCATTGCTAAAATAACCTTGAACAGCTGCCCTCATGAAATCTAATGGATCCTGTGTTTTTCCAGTAGCTCTATCCATAAACTCTATAAAATGCCTTCCTTTGCTAACCTTAGCTTCATACTCCGTTTGGTTCATAAAAGGCATATAAGCCATAGTTTGGTCAGAATCCCTTAAAGATTTATAGAGTAAATCGCTTGCATGAGAAACACAAGATGTTTGTACTTTTAGATAAGCCACAAATGAAGGTACAACTGGTCCATCATCGTCAAATCTATTAAACCCTTCAGGAAAGACTGACAAAACACCATATTCCCATGACCTGCTCGTCCTCATTCTCTTTAGGATTGTTCTTATCGAGCCAGGCCTTTCGGGAAACTGTTGTAACACAGCATACATCTCTTTTACATTTTGTGCTTCTTTAGAAAAATCCCCCCGTTCGGGAAAATTAGAAATTTTATTGTTATATTCTCTTAATAACTCTTCTAAACTTGGAATATTTGTATCTACCATCGTTAATATAAAACCCCAGCAAAGCTGATTGCTCAGCCCTGCTGAGGAAAAAGAGGTGATTCAGATTCTCTTAAAAATATAATTCCCCAACGTATATGTTACTACTGTATAATGGAACTAATATATAAATGTTTCGGTTGTTTTACTATTCTAGAGTGGTATAAACAAAACATTCATAAATGAGCTTAAGATTACTAATTGGTATGGTTGATTTGGAATATAGAGTTGTAAGTTTGGATCCTGAGTATCCTATAACACCTAGTAAATTTATTATTCACAAGGAGAATGATAAAACATTGGGTTTATATGCGCTAGCTAAAGATATGAGAGATTTTTCTGTAAATCATTATGCCGTAGCAGATTTCTACCATCTTAATTATGAGAATGTTTTAGGCGGCGGAGACTTTTCAATATCAAAACAGACTTTGCGAGTTAATGATTGGTCTTTGGCTTTTGGCTCGCTTCCAGTACCAGTTGCTAATAAGGTTGGAGAAACTCTTGCAGAGAATTTAAGAGGAACTGGAAACGACATCAGAGAAATTATAGTAAATATGCTTCCCATATTTATGAACGCAGCAAATAGGGAAATATGGAGATCATTGGGTTTTGACGTTCCAGAACCAGACATCAGATAAAAATATTAGATAGTTCTTGAGATATACTTATATATCTATTTATTTTATTAGCGATATGAAACACTCAAAGCCAAAGGAAGAGTTCAAGACGTGGGGGGATGTGTTTGACCAGTTCACGCAGAGAACAGTCTACAAGCTCATCAAGCAGGGCCATTTTGAGGGCCTGAAAAGCCCGATTTCAACCGGAAAAGAAAGCAACGTTTTCTCTGCAGTAAAGAAAGACGGCTCTCATGTCATGGTAAAAATCTACAGGCTTGAAACCTGCGACTTCAACAGGATGTATGACTATATAAAAGATGACCCAAGGTTCGTCAGCCTCAAAGGCGGCAAGAGAAACACGATTTTTGCATGGGTCCAGAGGGAATTCAGGAATTTATTGAAGGCAAGGGAAGCAAATGTTTCTGTCCCCACACCTTTGACTTTTTCCAACAATGTCCTGGTGCTTGAATTTATAGGCGATGACGGGATGTTCGCGCTGAAGCTTAAAGATGAGTTGCCAAAAAACCCGAAAGATTTCTTTGACAAAATCATAGCCAATATGAAAAGGCTGCACAAGGCAAAGCTCGTCCATGCGGACTTGTCTGCATTCAATATCCTGAATTACAACGAGAAGCCGGTTTTCATCGATTTTTCGCAGTCCATCACCATGGAAAGCTCGAGAGCAAATGAATTTTTAGAAAGAGATGTAAGGAACATATGCAATTTTTTCAGGAAGCTGGGGCTAAAATTAGACGATAAAAAGATAAAAGAGCAGATAACAGGGAAAAAATAAGTGATTGATTGAATAATTGTTATCAATAGGCAAGGGTTGGGCGCAATGTACGCAAGCGAAACCCGAGCACAAACATTTGCCGAAGGCAGATTAAATTTAATAAAATAGCGGTAAAATCCAACAAAACACATAAGCTTAAAAATTTAATACACTTCCAAGACAAAATGGTAGAATACTCTTATGAGCTGAAGGTTCCCAAGAACAGGGTGGCTGTGATAATAGGGAAGGAAGGGACTGTGAAACGGGATTTAGAAGAATCCACAAAGACGAAGCTTACAATAGATTCAAAGGAAGGGGATATTTTTGTTTCCGGCGAGGATGCACTTGGGCTGTACACTGCAAGGGAGATGATAAAGGCCATAGGCCGCGGGTTTAACCCGGAGATAGCAAAGCTTTTGCTGAAGCAGGATTATGTCTTTGAGGTTGTTGATTTGCGGGAGTTTGTTGGCAAATCCAAAGAGGCGATGCTCAGGCTGAAAGGAAGAGTTATCGGCAGGGAAGGCAAGTCAAGGAAACTAATTGAAGAGCTTACAGAGTGCAATATATCAGTTTTCGGCAAAACTATAGGAATAATCGGATCGCCGGATTCAGCTGCAAATGCAAGGCAGGCAGTCGAGTCATTGTTAAAGGGATCGACACATGCAAATGTCTACAAATGGCTTGAAAAAAGAAGAAGGGACATGAAAAGAAAAGCAATAATGGAGATGTAACATCAAAGTAAAATTTAAATATTATTTATTATTTCATTAATTTAAGATTAAATTTTTCTATATTGCTTATTAATTAAGATATGCAAGCCAAATAATTAACTATATATAGAAGTGATTTCAAATTTAATCAAAAATGCCGAAACAGGAAGCAAAAGCGAAAACAGAAAAGACAGACGCTCCTATAGCTTATGAGCTGGCAAAGCACCAAAAAGAGATTTCAGTAGCTGAGTTCTTCACGAAAAACAGGCACCTTCTTGGGTTTGACAACAAGAGAAAGGCCCTTTTGATGACAGTTAAGGAAGCTGTTGACAACTCTTTGGATGCTTGCGAGGAAGCTGGTGTCTTGCCGGAAATAAGCGTTGAGATGATAGAGATGGGGGAATTCAAGTATAAGGTTATTGTAGAGGACAACGGGCCCGGAATTGTGAAAAAACAAATCCCGAATATTTTCGCTAAGCTTCTTTATGGAAGCAAATTCCACACTCTAAAACAGGCGAGAGGACAGCAGGGTATTGGAATTTCCGCAGCTGTCCTGTACGGGCAACTGACTACAGGAAGGCCCGCGAAAATAACTTCGAGAGTTTCAAAGAAAGAGCCATCCCATTATTATGAACTGAACATCGACACCCAGCTGAACAAGCCGACTATAATCAAGGAGGAGCAGGTTGAATGGAATAAGGATCATGGAACAAGGGTGGAGATAGATTTGGAAGCTGACTACATTAAAGGCAACCAATCTGTTGATGAATACCTGAAGCAGACAGCCGTCATCAATTCGCATGTCACTATCATCTACCAACCTCCCAAGGGCGAGCAGGTGATTTATGCAAGGGCAACAGACAAATTGCCGGCACAGGCGCAGGAGATAAAGCCGCATCCTTACGGGATAGAGCTTGGCATGCTGATGGACAAGTTAAGGTTTACTGAATCAAGGACTTTGCAGAGCTTCCTGACAACTGAGTTTTCAAGAGTGGGGTCAGGAACTGCAAAGGAAATCTGCGAGAATGCAGCCATTCTTCCCAATACAAAGCCCAGCGAGGTAAGCAGGGACATGGCCGAGAAATTATTGCAGGGAATACAAAAAACAAAGATCATCGCTCCTCCTACTGACTGCTTAAGCCCGATTGGGGAAGAGGCTCTTGAAAAAGGGCTTAGAAAAGAAATCAAGGCAGAGTTCTATGCGACAACTTCAAGGCCGCCGGCAGTTTATCGAGGCAATCCGTTCATAATCGAAGCCGGAGTTGCTTATGGGGGGGATATCCCGAAAGATGCAAGGGTAAATGTGCTTAGATTTGCAAACAGAGTTCCATTGCTTTACCAGGAAGGTGCATGCGCCATGACAAACTCAATCATGGAGACAAACTGGAAGACTTATGGGCTGCAGCAGTCCGGAGAGTCAGTTCCCATAGGGCCTATGGTGATTGTAGTACACATGTCGTCTGTGTGGGTCCCATTCACGTCAGAATCAAAGGAAGCCATAGCGCATTATGCCGAGATAATAAAGGAGATAAAACTGGCGCTGCAGGAATGCGGAAGAGTGCTAGGCTCTTATGTAAGGAAGAAGTCAAAAATCTCAGACCAGATTGAAAGGGCAAACATGTTTGAAAGATACATTCCGGAAGTTGCTGATTCGCTGTCTGTGTTAAGCGGAGAGAAAAGAGAAAAAATACTGCAGGGGCTGCAGAAGATGCTTGTCAAGCCTGAGATAAAGCAGGAGATAATGCAGGATGATGAGGACGATAAACTATACAGGATGGAATTCAAAAAATCAAAATCAGAGGAACCGCAAAATGAAGAAACAGGAGAAGAATAGCTATCTTAAAACAAAAATATTAATAAAACATTAAGAAGAAACACAATAAAAATAAAATTCATTGACTAGACGAATCATAATCAAACGAGAATGACCTTTAGGCTCTAAAAAATAAAAAAATGAAAAAACAAGACAAAAAACCGGTTAAGGAACTGGAGGATTTTGGAAGAAAATTAGTGGCTGATGTAGACAAAGGCAGAAACCCAACTATTGAATTTTCCTTAAGAAGCCTGTCCAATGTAGTCTTCGACACAAAAACAAAGACACTTGGGCTTGGAAACAAGCAGCAGCAAAGGTCATTTTTCAATGTAGGCCATGCGAAGAAATTCCTGCAGACCCTGGAAGTGGCGAAGGTCAGCAAGACTCTGCTTGATGTAGGGAAGCACGCAAGCCTGAGGGATGTTTTTTACATGGCAAAGAGAACACTGCCGAATTCCGATACAAACATAGTCGACGACCAGAGCGAGAGCGACAAGGCTCTTGAGGATTTGGAGCTGATTACGGACTGCTCAAGGGAGCAGCTCAATATAAATGCAAACAAGATGGGGAGCGTTGCAGGCAATGTTGTGGTTGAAGACGCAGGAGACAGCATAAACTGGGCAAAGCTCGGCTCAGGGGGATGGAGCATACCATCAAATGTCGAGGATGTTGAGTTCAAGTCAGTAAAGGCAAAATATGTAATTTACATGGAGAAGCAGGCTGTTTGGGAAAGGCTGCACGAGGACAAGTTCTGGGACAAGCAAAACTGCCTGATTGTAACATCGCAGGGGCAGACCACAAGGGGAATAAGAAGGCTGCTGCAAAGGCTGTCGCAGGAGCATGACCTTCCGATTTATGTTCTTGCAGATTTCGATCCATGGGGGTTCTATATTTATTCAGTTTTAAAATTCGGCTCGATCAACCTGGCGCATATGTCAGAGTCAATGACTTTGCAGAATGCAAGATTTTTGGGAATAACAGCGGATGATGCAAACAATTATGACCTTAAGAAGCACTTTATAAAGTTCAAGGATGTAGATATGACGAGATTAAAGCAAATATCAGATTATGACTGGTTCCAGAAGAACAAGGAATGGCAGCGCCAATTTAAAATGATGAAGGATTTCGGAGCAAAGCTTGAAATACAGTCCTTGAGCTCAAAAGGCATAACATTTATATCTGACAAGTACTTGCCGGATAAGATAAGGAAAAAGGAGTTTTTGGATTAACCCTTTCGCGAGTTAACGGCGACAAACTTTTTGCGAAAAAGTCCTAAAAACCCAATGGGTTTTGGGACTTCCCGAAAATGCCGTGCATTTTCGATAAGTTTGACCAAAAAATGTACCATCTTCGATGGCACGAAAATAATAAATCGGCGAGACACGAGCGCAATGAGTAAAAGCGAGTGTCGAGCACTAACTATTGTGAGCGCGATAGCGCGAACGGAATGAAAATTAGCATTTAAAGTTTCAAATCAAAATGCCAGAACAAAAGGTTGAAGAAAAGCCGAAGAAAAGCGACGCTCCCCAAGTGTGCCAGGGATGCGTAAGATGGGAGAGGTTCGGGAAGAACTGCTTCTATTACTGGGAGCTGAAAAAGCACTGCACAATGTGGGCAGGCTCCTGGGATGAGAGCATGGCACAGTGATTTCTTTTAATAACTTTTATAAACAGTCAATTTCAACATGTTCTTAATGCGCCAGTAGCTCAGCTTGGATAGAGCGACATATAAAAAATACGCTAAAGCCTTCTAAGCTGTAGGTCGGGGGTTCAAATCCTCCCTGGCGCGTTTTAGTTTTTAAAATAGAAGTCTTTAAATAGCAGGCTGTTAAGAATGAATATATTAAATTAAAAAGGTGATTTTAATGAAAATTTTGAAACATAAGAATGGATTTATAACACACCCGGGCATGATGTTTGCAATAGCCTTTATCCTGGGAGTTGTTGCGACAATACTGTGGGCAAAGCAGCTAATAGCAATCCCGTTCCCGTTCTGCGGCAATTGAACAACGCTTTCGCATGCATGCCCTTCCCGGCTGTTTTAATTTTGAAATAGAAATCTTTAAATATATGGCTCTTCAGAGCAGCCGTATCAAATAAAAAGGTGATTTTTATGAATAAAAAAGGAATTATAACACACCCAGGCATGATGTTTGCAATAGCTTTTATCCTGGGAGTTGTTGCGACAATACTGTGGGCAAAGCAGCTAATAGCAGTCCCGTTCCCGTTCTGCGGGCCATAATCAAATTCTTTTAATTTTTTATTTAAGAAAGCCTAAAGCTCCATTGCGAAGGTTGCAACGGCAAGAAACGCCCCTTCTGCCACAAGCACTATCTTATAGAAAGTTGCGCCAAGCCATCCGAATGCAGCCCATGCGCCAAGGAATCCAATGGAATTAAGCGCAGGCAGCAATGACACAATCAATGCCAAGGCTGCCACTATGATTGAAACTGTGCCTAGCACGTTGCTGTTAGTTATTTCTATTATTGCAGCGTATAAAAGAATCAATCCGGCTATTGCAGCAATCCAAACAAGAACAGGCTTTGATATGCCTGAAAACATGATTCCAAGAAGAGACAAAAGGCCGAATGCGCCCACTAATGCGCCAATTGCGCCTATCACCCAGTCGCGCATCTGCATCATTTTAATGAGACCTCTTTTTAAAGTAATTTAAGCTGCAATTCTTTGCAGATCAGCTTCTGCCTCTTTTTCTATATTTTCGATAGCTGCAATTACTATTCTGAAGCCTTGAGCGATGGTTTGGAAATCTTGTACTATAGAATTTTCCAGTTTTTCAATTTTAGCTATTAGCTCCTCGCTTGGTATCCTAGGTAAATTGTGTTCCTCGATCGCTTTATTCAAAATTCTCCTTATTTGATGCAAATCATATAATATCTTAAGGACAATTAATATGTCTCTCTTTTTTATATCGTAAGAATTAAAGAATGCGTCCCTGATATCAGTAGCGACTTCTCTTACTTCCTCTGCAAGTTCTCTTTCAGTACTCTTCTCCATGGAAGGCTTAAATTTTGCTTTAAGGCTTCTTAATCTTATTGCAATCGATTGCAGCTGAAGAATATCGGTTTTTTCCCGAGAAGCACCACCTCTCATAGGAAATCGCGATAGGAAACTTACTGTATCCTCTTTCTGGAACATCAGAGCCAAATTTGCCATTAGCTTGTTCCTGTTCCCTTTCGCTTCATTGAGAATAACCATTACTCTTTTGTATTCCTCCCTTTCTCCTGGCTCAGCGTATCTATACTTTTTAGTTCCTTCATAGACTGCAATAGCCAATTCCCTTTCAAATTTTCTTAAAGTGACATCATTTTTTGTTACTTGGGACAGGTCCATAAGAGCTTGCAGAATACCTTGCTCGGCTTTGACTAATGCCTTATCTTGTGTCAGTACATTGAAGATAAATGAATCCGCGTTATGGAAAGATTTTTGGAGAAGTTCAACTGCACTTCTGAACTCCTTTAAAGATTGAGTGACCCTGTGAATAGTTAATAAGCCATACGCCTGTTTCCATTTTTTATCACTTTTCCTTAATTTAGAAATTGCGCGCCGTGCTTCTATTCTTTCCTTCCAAGAAGTAGCTCTTACGCCTTTTAGCAGTGTTGAAAAGTATTTAGTATAATATCC